>OFGE01000147.1_pt1 | contig 81382 bp, 43 predicted proteins | sample 1521681 | NCBI WGS metagenome assembly OFGE01 (sample SAMEA3504093, study PRJEB24116) | mouse gut metagenome | biome: mouse gut; feature: mouse-associated habitat; material: faeces | place: Denmark | collected 2011 | reverse complement strand
ATGACAGGACATATGGACTGATCGACAAAATGCTGGAAAAACCGCTGGATGAGTCGGCGCAGCTCGCACTGATCAACACCATATATTTCAAAGGAAAGTGGGAGATCCCCTTCGAGGCGAACGATACACGCAGGGAGGACTTCTACCTGAACAGAGAACAGCAAGTTTCCGTGCAGGCAGATATGATGAATCTATATTTGACCGAATTGGATTACATAGCAAATGACTTTGCCGAGGGAGTCATTCTGCCATATCAGAAAGATAGTGACAGCAGCGGCGGAAATCTGGCATTTATCGCATTGAAGCCGACCGGAAATGAGGAAGTGCGCGACCTGTACGAGAAATTGACCAGTGAGGTCATAGCTGGCATTCTGGTCAATAAGCAGACTGGAATGGTCAATCTAAAACTCCCGAAGTTTGCGATCACTTTTGACAAGATCCTGAATGATGTTTTGTCCCGTATGGGATTGTCAGCGTGCTTTGACATGAATCAGGCTGATTTTGACCAGATGGGCAGGACGGAGAGCGGTGACAATCTCTATATCAGCATGGTGCGTCAGAAGGCAAAGATCATCGTGGATGAGGAGGGGACAGAGGCTGCTGCCGCGACAGAGGTTATAATGGATGCAGGAGGCGTGATTGAGCCGCCGCAGGAACTGTATTTTAATGAACCTTTTCTCTATATGATCATGGATCTGGATCAAGAGATCCCGTTATTTATCGGAATCCTGGATGATCCGGTATCATAAAAGATTTTATACTTTAGCTATTCAAATTTCCCGGATTTTCTGATAAAATAGGAAGATCAGGAATCTTGAGTTTAGGAGGAATCAATATATGGCATTAGTAAAAGCAAGTCAAATTTTTGTAATGGAAGGATTTACTATGTTAAAAAAAAAGAAACATTGGTGGAAACGGAAAGAATATCAAAGAGTTCCAATTCTTTCATATGGATGGGTAGAGACTATATGTGATGAGTCAGAAGCCCCCCAAATTATCGAAGAAAAAATCCGAAATCGTATGAAGAAAGAACCTGGTCGGGGAAAATGTTTTGAAGGTTGGAAGTCATATAGAAAATACTTTAAGCCAGGAGAACTCATGTCTTATCCCGATGGTAAAGTACAGAAATTAAAACTCGATTACATTCGAGATTGGAAAATGGAAGAGATAATTAAAGAACTGGATGGAAACAAATTCGCAGCGCTTTGTAAAGAACTTGGAATTACTGCAGGTGAAGCATTATTAAAATAATGTTATAATATTTTAAACATCTCATTATTAGTAAAATGAAGAAAAGAAAACTCATAATGTTAATACATTATGAGTTTTTACATTTTATATATTGACAAATTTAATTTACTATTGTATTATACTAAAAATTATTTCATGAGCATCCGCTCAAATTTTTCCAAATAAAATTTAAAATTAAATAAAAAGGAGTGATGTGTTTGTTATCATTCGTAAAAAGCATGTACTTGCAAGGATTAGATGGAATTTTAATTAATGTAGAAGTAGATATTTCTTCTGGAATGCCATGCTTTGAAATTGTAGGTTTACCAGATACAAATATAAAAGAGTCTAAAGAAAGAGTAAGAACAGCAATAAAAAATTGTGGAATTGAATTATTAAGCAGAAAATATATTATAAATTTATCACCAGCAAATATAAGAAAGGCAGGAGCTTCATTAGATTTAGCAATTGCAGTAGGAATTTTAAAATCTATGGAAATAATACATCAAATATTATTAGAAGATACTATTTTTATTGGGGAATTATCCTTAAATGGCAGATTAAATAAAATAAATGGTGTTTTGCCAATTTGTATTGAAGCAAAGAAAAAAGGGATAAAAAGAATAATCCTTCCAAAAGAAAATGTACAGGAGGCATCAATAATAGATGGCGTGGTAGCTATAGGTATTTCAAATTTAAAAGAATTGATTGAATATTTAAATAAAAAGAAAGAAATAAAAAAAGAAGAAATTAATATACAAGATGTTTTTGAAAATGTAGAGGAAAATATTATAGATTATTCAGATGTAAAAGGACATGAAATAGTCAAAAGAGCGTTAGAAATTGCAGCAGCAGGAGGCCATAATTGTCTAATGTTTGGAAGTCCAGGCTCAGGTAAAACGATGATGGCAAAACGTTTTCCAACTATTTTACCAGATTTGAGTTTTGAAGAATCTTTAGAAATTACCAAAATTCATAGTATAGCAGGAAATTTAAAAAACCAAACATTAATTACACAAAGGCCTTTTAGAGCACCACATCATACAATATCTGAGCGAGCTTTAATTGGTGGTGGAAGAATTCCTAAACCAGGAGAAGTTAGCTTAGCTCATTTAGGGGTATTGTTTTTAGATGAATTATTAGAATTTAATAAAAGTACATTAGAAGTTTTAAGAATACCTATGGAAGATAAAGTAGTTAATATAACAAGAGTAGGTATAAGTGTTTCTTATCCTTGTAATTTTATGATTATAGCTAGTATGAATCCTTGTCCATGTGGGTATTATGGAAGTAAGATAAAAGAATGCGTATGTTCAGAAAAGCAAAGATTAAATTATAGATCAAAATTAAGTGGACCTATGATAGATAGATTTGATTTACAAATACAGGTTAACTCAGTAGAATATACAAAATTAAGAGATAGAAAAACAGAAAAATCTAAAGACATTAAAGAAAGAGTGAATTATGCTAGAAAATTACAATTAGATAGATATAAGGATGATTTAATATATTCTAATGCAGAATTAACAGCAAATATGATAGAAAAATATTGTGAAATAGAAGATAAAACATTTAAAGTGATAGAAGAATATTTACAAAAATTAAAATTATCAAATAGAGCATATTCTAAAATTTTAAAAGTAGCTAGAACAATAGCAGATTTAGATAAGGAAAATAATATTAAATTAAATCATGTTTTAGAAGCAATTCAGTATAGAATATTAGATAGATAATTATTATAAATAAAGGATAAAATGAATGAAATATAAAATTTGTAAATTAGAAAAAAGTGAATTTCCTAATAAGCTAAAAAATATAAATAAGTCTCCAGAACAATTATATTTTATGGGAAATATAAAATTATTGTATGAGGATTCTTTTGCAGTAATAGGAACTAGAAATATAACAAAATATGGAATAAAAAACTGTAAATTGTTTTCAAAGGAATTAGTTTTAAGAAATATACCTATTGTTAGTGGAATGGCAATTGGAACAGATGCAATGGCTCATCAAACAGCATTAGATTATAGTGGAAAAACAATAGCTGTTTTAGGGGGTGGACTTGAAAAGATATTTCCACCAGAGAATTATAATTTATTTGAAAGAATAATTAAAAATGATGGTTTAGTATTAACTGAATATGAGAATAATTTATTAGCAACTAAAGAACATTTTCCATTAAGAAATAGAATTGTATCTGCTATTTCAGAAGGGGTTTTGGTAATTGAGGCTGGATATAGAAGTGGAACATCTATTACAGTAAGATATGCAAGAGAACAAGAAAAATTAGTGTTTGCAATACCTGGAAGAATAGACAGTGTATATGGTGTAGGAGTTAATAAAATAATAAAAGAAGGAGCAATATTAACTACTTCAATAGAAGATATCTTAGTAAATTATCCACAGTTTATGAATAGAAAGTGTAAAAAAGATGTAAATAAAATAATTATAAAAAAGGAATATAAGAAAATCTATAATTTATTAGAGAAAGGAGAAAGTACAATAGATCAATTATTAACAAGTACTAATTATTCTATTAAGGAAATTTTGGAATTACTATTAAAAATGGAATTGGAGAATATTGTTACCCAAGAAATGGGTGTTTACAAAATTAAAGATTAATTGTATAAGGTTGCTTAAAAAGATAAATTGTGATAAATAAATTGACTTTAGGAATATAAACTTAAAGGTTTATAGGTAAAACCTTATTAAAAGCCTAAATATATTATATAAGGAGTTTATGATATATTTTAATTATCAATATATCATATAGAATGGTATGAATAATTATCATAATAAAGAAATTGGAAAAATTGGTGAAGAAGAGGCATGTAAATATTTAGAAAATAGTAATTATGAGATTCTGAACAGAAACTTTCTTTCTTATAATGGAGAAATAGATATTGTTGCCAAAAATGAATCAGATTATATATTTGTTGAAGTAAAAACTAGAATGTCAAAAAAATTCGGCAACCCAGTAGAGAGTGTAAATAAATATAAACAAAAACATATAGTAAATGCAACTAAATACTATGTATATAAAAATTCATTAGAAAATAAAAATATAAGATTTGATATTATAGAAGTGTATATAAATAAAAAAAATAAATTTATAAATCATATAAAAAATGTTTTTATATAATACAAAATTTTTAATATAAAGCATTAGGCAAATTTTGCTAAAAAGCTTGTCTTAAAAGGTAATTATATGTATAATAGAATTGTATATTATTAATTAATAGGAGAAAATTATGAATAAAAAGGAATGGAGAAAATGGCTGTATTGGTTTTCCTTTGCAGTAGCAATTATATTAGTTTATAAAGTAATAAGTAGTGTATCTTCTATTTTTGGAATATTTAATGGATTTTTTAGTGTAATAGCACCATTTTTAATGGCAATATTAGTTGCATATATATTATATATTCCATGTAAGGGAATAGAAAATTCAATAAAATCGTGCAAAATAAGGTTTTTAAATAAGCATGCACGTGGGTTAGGTGTATTTTGTACATATTTAATTGCAATATTAATAATTTTTATAATTATTAATTTTGTAATACCAAATGTAATTACTAGTGTGAAAGATTTAGTAGCTAATATACCAAACTATTATAATAGTGCATTAGAATATTTCGATAGTCTAGATGAAGATTCAATCTTATCAAAAATTAAAGTTAATGATTATATAAAAGAACTTGAAAAAGTTGATATTTTAAAAGGAATAGTAAGTTGGATAGATTTAGAAAATATAAATTCATATATTCAAGGAATAGTAGGTGCTACAAGCATAATATTTGATATATTTGTAACTATTGTAGTATCAGTATATATGTTATTAGAAAGAGACGACATAAAAAGCTTTTTTACAAATTTATCAAATGTAGCATTTTCTAAGAAAATAAATAATGCAATTGCTAAATATTTAAGAAAAACTAATAGTATTTTCTTTAGTTATATTTCGGGACAAATTATAGATGCAATAGTAGTAGGATTTATTATAGGAATTGCATTAGCTATTATGAAAGTAAAATATGGAATATTACTAGGATTCTTAGTTGGAGTATTTAACATCATTCCATATTTTGGAGCAATATTTGCAGTTATATTAACAATTATAATTACAATATTCACAAGTGGATTTGCAAAAGCAATTGCAGTTGGAATAGTTATTGTAATATTACAACAAATTGATGCTAATATAATTAATCCAAAAATATTAGGAACATCATTAAATTTAAGCCCAATATTAGTTATTTTCGCAGTTACTGTTGGGGGAAGTTATTTTGGAGTTATAGGAATGTTTTTAGGAGTTCCAGTAATTGCATTTATAAAGCTAGTAGTAATGAATTTTATTGAATACAGTAATAAAAAGAAATTTGAATTTAAAATATAGAGAAACTATATTTGTGCACAAGCAGTATAATCAATTTTGATTATACTGCTTTTTTTATTGAGTAGGAAAGTACTCTGCACTTCCTACTCAATAAAAGCTTCTCTAATTTTCGCACACAATTTTGTACAACAAAATTGGTGCTTCGAACAAATACGAGGACGATTTAGTAAATTTTTGTATTTTGTAATTATCATATCGTCCACTTTTGTTCTATAATACAAAATTTTATTAATTATGTAATAAAAAAGAAAATATGTTGTAAAGTAGACATCCCTAAATATTTTACAATTATAGCCTTAATTTGTAAGACAATTGTTATTTACTTTTTGATATTAAATTCGTATAGTAATATTAGAAAATTATGTTTAATTACTGAGAAATTTAAATGTTTATCGATAAATATAATTATTGAGGAGGAAATATGAAAAAAGTAATCGAGATAAATAAAAATGTAAAAAAGTCAATATTTAGATTATTATTAATATTTATAATTATAGTAATATGTTTAATTTTTTATAGAGACTCCAAAATAATTATTACTGAAACCAATAGAGAAATAACAAAATTACCTAAAGAGATACAAACGGCAGAAGATGATTTGTTTAAAATAATATTAAAAGATGATAGAGATTATGCAATTAGTAATGCTAAATTCATTATAAAAGAAGTAATATTTGCAGAAGAACAAAAAAGTTATTCAAATCCAACAGATGAAGAGGGAAATGTTTTAGGTGTAGAAGAAACTATAAATGGAGAAATTTGTAGAGTTTTTGAAACAAATGAAAATGGCGAAATGATTGCAAATTTGAAACCGGGTATTTATGAAATACAACAAATAAATACAGGTTATGGATACTCAGTAAATGAAGAAAATAAAATTTGGACTATTGGAGTAAACGATAGTAGAAATAACAGTACTAATATAATTGCAGAAAATCCAGTATATACTACAAGTGCAGGAAAAAAAGTCTTTGATTATGCAATCGATGGAAGAGAAGATGGAACTAGTGTGTTATATCATAACAATAATCTTTCTTTCATTAATGCAGATAATACTATAGCTTGGACAAAAAGTATAAATGAATTAGAAGGTGATAGTGGAATTATTAGACAGATAGAATTAGGCGAAAATAGAATTGATTGTTTATATAGACGTAGAATAAGAAGATATGATGATAATGGTAATAAGTTATCTGAACATAATCGCATTAATAATACAGCTTATGAAGCATTTACAATAGATTCTGATGGAAACTATATTTGGTTTGGAGATTATGGAGATAATGATAATAACAAACTATTTATAGATAAATTTGATTCGAATTTTAATAAAATTAATGACGGAAGTGAATATGGAGTAGGAGAAGGCACAATATCAGGAACAGAAAATGAGTATGCTTATAGTATTATAGATACAGAAGAAGGATATTTAATAAGTGCATATGTAGGTTCACAAGAAATTACAGATAGAGCAGGTAAAAAAACAACTATTGGGGACAGTAAGTTTGTAATATTATTAGTAGATAAAGAAACTTTACAAGTAAAAGACTTTTTAGATACAAAAGCAGAAAGTGGATATAATGATGATAATCATAAAATACATAATCTACAAAAAGGACAAAATGGAGAAATATATTATGCAGGTATATTCTCAGGAACAATAAGCTTTCCAGGAGAAGATACAAAATCAGGAAAACCAATAGAATTAACATCAAAAGGTGGTACAGACGGTTTTGTTATGAAAATAACACCTGATTTAAAAATAGAATGGGCAAGAGATATAGGTGGAACTGGAAATGATGATTTCTATAATATGGATTTAACTAGAGACAATGGAATAATTTTAGCAGGAACATCAAGTCAAGGAAACTTACAAGAAATAGGAAGAAATACAGAATCAGGATATGATATAAAAACAACACCAGTATCAACTAATAAAGGAAGTTCTATAGGTATAGCAGCAAAAGTAAATGCAGAAGGAAAACTAGAATGGGCACAAGAATTTGGATATACTAATGATGAAATTTTTTACGATGTAGCAACAATAAGTGATAATTCATACATATTAGCTGGTTATGAAAATGCTTCTGGAGGACAAGCTACATATATAAAAATAAGTGAGGAAAGTGTAGATACTGCAATTCCAGAAGTACCTGAATTAAGAGTAAACAATGAAAGAAAAACTTATACAATAAAAACTTCAGTAAATGGAGAAGGTGGAACTATTTCTGGAAGTAATGATGAAGTATATGAAAGTGTAAAATATCAAGATGATTGTACAAAAGAAATTATTATGACTCCAAATAAACATTACGAAATTGTTAGTATTAAAATTAATGGAGAAGAATGTCCATTTGAAGCAAATGAAGATGATACATATATATTGCAACTTAAAAATATTACAGAAAATATACAAGTAGAAGTAACTTATGATTTAAAACAATATAATTATAAAGTAATATATTATAAAAATGCATATATAGAAGAGGAAAAAACAATAACAACTGTAATTACAGGATTAGATGATTATATTCCTATAAATAAAAATGAAATAGCACCATTAAATAAATACGCAGGATATAGGTTAAATCTTGATAGTACAATTCCAGATAGGGTAAAACCTAACGATGTAATAAGAGTATATTATATAAAAAATCCTACATATGTAAGTTTGAGTTATACAGTAGAATACTATAAAGAAAATGTAAAAGTAGAACAAAAAGTAATTCAAGTATTAACACAATTACAAAGCGATATTTATGTAGATAAATCAATAATTGCTCCAGCCAATAAATATGATGGATATAAGTTAGATAATACAAAAGAAATACCATCATTAGTAACGAATGGAGGAATAGTACAAGTATATTATGTAAAAAATACAATAGAACAACAAAAAGATGTAAGTTATAAGATAGAGTATTATAAAGATGAGATAAAAGCAGATGAGCAAATAGTAGAAACTAAAATACAAGAATCAGAAGAAAATATACTTATAAATAAAGAAGAAGTAGCGCCATTAAACAAATATAGAGGGTATAAACTAGATAAAATAGAGTTAGACAACGAGATGGTTGAAAATCTACCAAATGAAGTAAAACCTGAAACAGTAATTAAAGTGTACTATGTAATAGATGAAGAACAACAAAAAGATGTAAGTTATAAGGTAGAGTATTATAAAGATGAAATAAAAGCAGAGGAACAAACAGTACAAGCTAAAATACAAGTGTTAGAACAAAAAATTATTATAGATAAAGACCAAATAGCCCCAGCTAACAAATATGAAGGGTATAAATTAGATGATACAAAAGAGATACCAGATTCAGCAATAGATAGAGAGATAATTAGTATTTATTATGTATCAGAAGAAACAGAAGTTAATAAAGTAGATTATAAAATTGAATATTATTATGATAATATTTTGGATAATAAAAAAACAGAGAATATAGAAACAACAGTAGGTGAAATAATCTCCAAAGATATGATAGCAGAAAATATTGAGAATAACACATTAGAAGGATATAAAGTAGAAAAAATATTAAATCTACCTTTAGTGATTACTGAAAAAGAAGACGAAAATGTAATAGAAGTATATTTTGTAAAAGAAGATAATAATGACAACAACGATAACAACGACAACAACAATGACAACGACAACAACAATGACAACGACAACAACAATGACAACAACGATAACAATGACAATAACGATAACAATGACAATAACGATAACAACAATGACGACAACAACAATGACAACAACAATGACAACAACAACAATGATAACAACGACAATGACAACGACAATGACAACAACAATGATAACAACAGCAATAATAATAACAATAACAATAAAATAAATGATACTAACAGAAATAATGAAAAAAATAACAATAAAACAAATAATATTAATAAAAATATTGTAAAAAATAGTAGTTTAAATACTAAAACTAATTTGAATGAAAATAATTTAGAGACAAGTATGATACCAAATACAGGTGATGTATTACCAATACTTGCAGTAACAATAATATTAGTGTCAATTTTAATAAATGTTGTTATAATTGTAATTAGGAAAAATAAAAATACAAATGAAGATGTAAAATAAAATTAAAAAATCTTATTATGATAGATATTCATAATAAGATTTTTTTAGGAAATTGCTTTGGAAATCCTATTATAGAAGCTGTTGGAAAAAAATGGTACACGAACAAAGACATAGACAATTCAGTAAATTTTTATTTTTTGCAGGTTAAATATTCTCCATTTTTGTTCTCTTCTTTTTTTGAACTTTAAATCATTTTAAATTTATTAATTAATTAATTTATTATATTATAATTTGTATTAAGAGACTCAAGAGGAAATTCTATATCTAGTATGTAATAACATTTTAAGTTTCTATTCAAATTATTTGTAAATAATTTGATGTTTTATTATTCTTGCTATCTAAATAATGAAAACTATATGAATAAGCAGGATGGTCACTTATAGTTAATTCAGCAACTTCAGATAAATTTGAGTAACTGGTAAAGTTTTTTATAAAATTTTATATTCCTCTATAAATTACATTTAATTATATCATAAAAAATGCAAAAAGTGTATATCTTTAGAAGTAAAAAGCTTAACTAATTTAACATAATGTTATATAATATTGTAGTGATTTTGTGGGATAATTCCGTTTTGTTACCATAAATATATAACGTGAAAATTTAATTTGTATTTTAAAAATATTAAATATGTCATTAGTAATTACACAAAAAAAAGGATGAGAATCTGTAAAAGTATTTTGCTAAAATTGAAAAGACAGAGAATAATAGAAATAAATAATAGTCTTCAAAATCTGTAATAATAATAACTTTAATTTGTAATATAACTGTTATGTACATTATTAAATAAAAATTTTATAATATTATTATACAATATAAAAATATAGTGTAAATAAAATGTAAATTAATATATTACAAAGGAGAAAAAAGTGAATAAAATAGTTAAAAAAGAAAGATTTAAATTACTTTTATTTTTAGGACTACTATCAATATGTTTAATGTTGATTGGTATGTATAAATTAACAAATACAGAATTTGAAATTTCATCAAATTCTAGAAAAACTTTTTTAGCAGAACCAACTATATCACAAATTGTGGGTATGAATGTAAATGCTACTTTTGATAGTACAACAGGAGAAGTTACCATTTCTAGTACAAGTGATACAGGAACTATTGTTGATTTTGTTTTAGAAGCTTTTTGGAACAGTTGTGGAAAAGAAAACATTAAAACTATTACATTTGCAAACGAAGTTTATGCACCTAATATTTCTACACAATTATTCCAGGGATTAACAGAACTTGTAACAATTAATAATATTAATTATTTAAATACAAGTAGAGTAACACAAATGAATTATATGTTTTACAATTGTAAAAGCTTAAAAACTTTAGATTTACATAATTGGGATACAAGTGTGGTAGAAGCTACGAATTCTATGTTTGCTAATTGTAGACAATTAACGTCAATTATTGGTTTGGAAAACTTTAAAGTAGAAAAAGTAACAGAAATGAGTTATATGTTTTACAATTGTAAAAGCTTAAAAACTTTAGATTTAAATAATTGGAACACAAGTAATGTAAAAGATATGGAATATATGTTTAATGGTTGTAATAATCTAACAACATTAGAATTAAATAATTGGAACACAAGTAATGTAATAAATATGAGAAGAATGTTCATGAACTGCAGTAGTTTAACAACATTAAATTTAAGTAATTGGGACATGAGTAACGTAACCAATGTAGATGCTGTATTATATGAATGTACAGCATTAGAAGAAATATATGCACCATCAAAATTACCTACTGGACTATCAATTTTTTTGCCAGCTCAGTTTATAAATACAAATAATTTAGAAGAAAAAGCTACTATACTTTCAACATCTGCACATTTATTCAAAGGTATAGTTATATCATTTGATTTTGGTGAAGCAACAAATTATATATTACCTGAATATGACAAATATAAGAGTTCACAAGGAAAAAGTAAATCTGAAATGAGTAATAAAACAGATCTTTTACCAAAAGCTATATTATGGGATGAAGAAAATCTTAACAATGAAACAGGATATAAGTTTGCAGGATGGAAACGTAGTGATAATGGTGAAATAATAGATATACCATATGTAGATAATAATTTTAATACTGATATAACATACACAGCAACTTTCGAAGAAATTACATATACAATAAAATATGATGGAAATGGAAACACTACAGGAAATACTAATAATAGTATTCATAAATATAATGAAGAAAAGACATTAAATAAAAATGGATATAGTAGAGAATATACTGTAACATTTAGTAATAATTATGAAGGAGCTGATATATCACATAAAACAGCAAAATATAATTTTATTGGATGGTCAGAGGAAAAAGGTAAAGAAAAATTATATAATGATGAGCAAAATGTAGTTAAGTTAACAAAAGGAAAAACAAAAATATTATATGCAGTGTGGAAAGCAAGTACTGTATCAGTTATTATTCCAACAAGAGAAGGGTATAAATTTGAAGGATGGTATAAAGAAGCAGAATGCCAAAATAAAGTAATGGATATAAATGCTAAAGAATATACACCAGAAAATAATATTACATTATATGCAAAATGGACTCCAATTGGAGAACAACAAAATGGAACAAATAATGTTGCAAATCAAGGAGAAAACAAAATAAATACACAAATTAATAATATACCACATACAGGTGATATACTACCAATAGCTATAGGAGTTGTGATAATATTAGTAATTGTAGTAAATGTTGTTATAATTATAATTAAAAAAAAGAAAAATACAAATAAAGATGCAAAATAAATATAAAAGAATCTTATTATGAGTGAGAATTCATAATAAGATTCTTTTGTTGTATTATAGAAGTTCTTTAGGAAATAAATGCATACAATTCTATTGCTTTATGAAACTAAAAGTTAGATTACTAATTAAATCATTTATTATACTAGAATTGCTATCAAGAAAATTAAGTGGAAATTCAATATCTATTATATAATACCCATTCTCAGTTTCTATCCAAAGTATTTGTAAATAATATGGGGTTCTTTCATCTTTACTGTCTAAATAATGAAAACTATATGAATAAGCAGGATATCCATTTACAGTTAATTCTGCAATATCAGATAAATTTGAATAGCTATTAAAATTTTCTATATAAAACTTTTTATCAGAAGAAACTATATCATTAAAAGTTCTGTTTTCAATTAAATCTTTATGAGAAAAAAAGATGTTTATATTATTAGGTGATCTTAATTCTAAAATATAATCTTGAACTGACTTATATTTAGATAAATTATATTTATTTGATAATTCAACACTTATAGAATTATCAGAACTAATAAATTTTGAATTTAAATTATTATTTTTTTTATTGTGTTTAATTATACTAAGAGTAAGAAAAATTAAACATATAATTACTAAAATAATTATTGCTGTTAATGCAATTTTTTTAATATTTAATTTATTACGTAATTCAAATAATTTTTCCATTTTTAGAACCTTTCATATTATAAATTATGAGAACTAAACTTAAATCATATTGAGTTAATAAAATTGTTTGTTAATTAATTTTATTTTTATAATTATGATTTACAATGTAAGTGTGACTATGAATTATAATATTAACAGTCAAATTGTTATTTACCAAAGAACCTAAAGAAGGAGTAATATATAAATTAGGCGCTTCTTCAATAATGGCATTTTCTATTCTTTTTAATCTAATTTACAAAATTTGCAATTTTTTATGAGTTTTAATCATTTTTTATATAGTCCATTGTAACACAAAAATTACAAAAAGTGTATAGTATTACGAATAAAAAAGCTTGACTAATTTAACATAATATTATATAATATTGTAGTGATTTTATGGGATAAGTCCGTCTTGTTACCATAAATATATAACGTGAAAATTTAATAGGAGGAATTGAGTAAAAGAGGAACTATTTAAGAAAGATGTTTTTTGGCAGGGATATCTTTTTTTATAAAAACCTTTTATTGCAAGAAGGACCTATTAAATCAAATATACATTATTACCTGCTAAATTTATTATGAAGGTGGTATTTTATTTTGAAAAAAATTCAAGTAAAAGACGTTGTACACGAGAAATGTGTACGTAAAACTTTTTCTAAAATAGGTGATTTTGTTGAAATCCCTAACTTATTAAAAGTTCAAAAAGATTCTTATGAATGGTTTATTAAAGAAGGGTTAGGAGAAGTATTAAAAGATATTTCACCTATAGCTGACTATTCAGGAAATTTAGTATTAGAATTCTTTGATTACTATATGGAAGATACAACAAAATATTCATTAGAAGAATCAAAGGAAAGAGATGCTACTTATTCTACTAGACTACACGTTAAAGTTAGATTAATTAACCGTGAGACTGGAGAAATCAAAGAGCAAGAAATCTACTTAGGAGATTTCCCACTTATGACAGATAGTGGTACATTTGTTATAAATGGTGCAGAAAGAGTTGTAGTAAGCCAGTTAGTTCGTTCTCCTGGATGTTATTATGATTCTAGTTACGATAAAGTAGGTAAAAAATTATATACAGCTACTGTAATGCCTATTAGAGGTGCATGGATAGAATATGAAACAGATAGCAATGATGTATTTTGGGTAAGAATTGATAGAACAAGAAAATTACCAGTTACATGTTTATTAAGAGCATTAGGATTAGATACAGATGAAAAAATAATAGATTTTTTCGGAGAAGATGATAAATTATTAGCAACTATTGCTAAAGATCCTATTAAAAATGCTGATGAATCTTTAATAGAAATTTATAAAAAATTAAGACCAGGTGAACTACCTACAGTTGACGCTGCTAGAACATTATTTGATGGCCTATTCTTTGATAGCAGACGTTATGATTTATCAAAAGTTGGTAGATATAAATACAACAAAAAATTAAGTTTAGCTTCAAGAATTGCTGAACATATTGCATATGAAGCAGTTGTAAATCCAGAAACAGGAGAAGTTTTAGTAGAAAAAGATGAAGTTATTTCAAGAGAAACTGCTAAAGAAATCCAAGATAGTGGAATAAATTCTGTATATGTAAATATAGAAGGTAAAAAAGCTAAAGTTATAGGAAATGGAACAGTAGATATTAGAGCTTATGTGGATCCTCAAATAGCTGAAGATTTAAAAATTAAAGTTGATGTAAATTATACTGCATTACAACATATTTTAGAAACAACAAACAATGATAAAGAATTAAGAAAAGCTATTGAAGAAAACATCGATGAATTAATTCCAAAACATGTTACAACAGAAGATGTTTTAGCCTCTGTAAACTATTTATTGAACTTAGATTACAATATTTATATTACAGAACCATCTAAACCAAGACTTGGAAGAATAGATGATATAGATCATTTAGGAAATAGACGTATTAGATGTGTTGGTGAATTATTACAAAATCAATTTAGAATCGGTTTAACAAGACTTGAAAGAGTTGTCCGTGAAAGAATGACATTACAAGATTTAGATGTTGTAACACCACAATCTTTAATTAATACAAAACCTATTACATCATCTATTAGGGAATTCTTTGGAAGTTCTCAATTATCTCAATTTATGGATCAAACTAACCCACTATCAGAATTAACTCATAAGAGAAGAATTTCTGCATTAGGACCTGGTGGTTTATCTAGAGAAAGAGCTGGTTTCGAAGTTCGTGATATTCACTATACTCACTATGGTAGATTATGTCCAATTGAATCTCCAGAAGGACCAAACATTGGATTAATTTCAGCATTATCTACATTTGCAATTATAAATGACTATGGATTTATCGAAACTCCATATAGAAAAATAAATAAAGAAACTTGTCAAGTAACTGATGAAGTAACATATATGACAGCTGATGAAGAAGATCAATTTATTATTTGCCAAGCATCAGAACCACTTGATGAAAATAACTGTTTAATAAATAACAGAGTAAGAGTTAGAGATCGTGCAGAAATCAAAGAAATTGAAAAAACAAAAGTTGATTACATAGATGTTTCACCAAAACAATTAGTTTCTGTTGGTGCAGCTATGATTCCTTTCTTAGAGCATGATGATGCTAACCGTGCATTAATGGGATCAAACATGCAACGTCAAGCAGTTCCATTAATGATTACAGATTCACCTATGGTTGGAACAGGTATCGAATATAAAGCAGCTAAAGATTCAGGTGTTATGGTTTTAGCTGAAGAAAATGGTACTGTAGAAACTGTTGAAGGTGATAAGATTGTTATCAAAAACGAATTAGGAAAGAAAAGAACTTATACTTTAAGAAAATTCAAGAGAACAAATGGTAGTACATGTATTAACCAAAGACCAATAGTTAAAGAAGGAGAAGCTGTTAAACGTGGAGACGTTATAGCAGACGGACCAGCTACACAAAAAGGTGAAATGGCTTTAGGTAAAAACTTACTTATTGCATTTACAACTTGGGAAGGTTATAACTACGAGGATGCTATTCTTTTAAATGAAAGATTAGTTAAAGAAGATGTTTTAACATCAATGCATATTGAAGATTACGATTGTGAATGTCGTGATACAAAATTAGGTCCAGAAGAAATTACTAGAGATATTCCAAATGTTGGCGAAGATTCACTTCGCGACTTAGATGATAATGGAATTATCAGAATTGGTGCTGAAGTTGGACCTGGAGATATATTAGTTGGTAAAGTTACACCAAAAGGTGAAACAGAACTAACAGCAGAAGAAAGATTATTAAGAGCTATCTTTGGTGAAAAAGCGAGAGAAGTTAGAGATACATCATTAAGAGTTCCTCATGGAGAACAAGGAACTGTAGTAGATGTTAAAATATTTACTAGAGAAAATTCAGATGAATTAGCTCCTGGAGTAAATCAAGTAATTAGAATTTATATAGCACAAAAAAGAAAAATATCTGTCGGAGATAAAATGGCTGGACGTCATGGTAATAAAGGTGTTATTTCAAGAATATTACCAGAAGAAGATATGCCATTCTTACCAGATGGAACACCAGTAGATGTTGTATTAAACCCATTAGGTGTACCTTCTCGTATGAACTTAGGACAGGTGCTTGAAGTTCACTTAGGTGCTGCTGCAAGGCTTCTTGGATGGAAAATGGCTACACCAGTATTTGATGGTGCAACAGAAGAAGACATTGAAGCAATGCTTGAAACAGCAGGACTTGAAACAAATGGTAAATCTATACTATATGATGGTAGAACAGGAGAACCATTTGATCATCCAATTACAGTTGGTGTAATGTACATGTTAAAACTTCACCACTTAGTTGATGATAAAATACATGCTCGTTCAACTGGACCATACTCATTAGTTACACAACAACCTCTTGGAGGTAAAGCACAATTTGGTGGACAAAGATTTGGAGAGATGGAAGTTTGGGCATTAGAAGCTTATGGTGCTGCATATACATTACAAGAAATTTTAACAATGAAATCAGACGATGTTGTTGGTAGAGTAAAAACATATGAAGCTATCGTAAAAGGTGAAAATATACCTGAACCAGGAATTCCAGAATCATTTAAAGTTTTAATTAAAGAATTACAATCTTTAGGTCTTGACATTAAACTTTATAGTGAAACTGATGAGGAAATTGAAATTAAAGAACATACTGAAGAAGGTATGGATGGTATTGAAGAAAGAGTCGACGAAAGTGAACTTGAGTCAGAAAATTTAACAGAAGTTAATGAAGAAGTTGAAGAACAAGATGAAGAAGATGGAGACGAATTCTATACCAATATTTTAGATGAAGATGAAATCCCTGATGAGAAGATTTTTGAGGATTTAGATTCTCTTGATGACGACGAATAACTAATAAAGGTTTGGAAGATAATTGTATTTGAGAACGTTAAATTTATAACTTATTTACCTACTCAAATATCAATTCTTTTCCAAACGGAATATAAAATGAAAATTAAATATATATCTTCAAAATAGTTTAAATTTCAAAATGAATTGTTCAGCTGTGTACAATTTAAAGTATATTTGAAGATTTGGTAAATTATTTGATTTGCCACCTAGATAAATAAAAAATTAAGGGGGCTACTTTAAAAGTGGAAGAATTAGAAGTTTTCAATAAGTTAAAAATCGGATTAGCTTCAGATGAGAAAGTAAGAGAATGGTCTCATGGAGAAGTAAAAAAACCAGAAACAATTAACTATAGAACTTTAAAACCAGAAAAAGATGGTTTATTTTGTGAAAAAATATTTGGTCCAACAAAAGACTGGGAATGTCATTGTGGAAAATATAAAAGAGTAAGATATAAAGGTATAGTTTGCGATAGATGTGGTGTTGAAGTTACTACTGCTAAAGTAAGAAGAGAGAGAATGGGACATATTGAGCTTGCTGCTCCAATCGCTCATATTTGGTACTTCAAAGGTATTCCAAGTAGAGTGGGACTATTATTAGATGTCTCTCCAAGAAGTTTAGAAAAAGTTATTTATTTTGCTTCTTATATAGTTACAGATACTGGTACATCAGGATTAATCAAATGTCAAGTTTTAACAGAAAAAGAATATGTTGAAGCAGAAGAAAAATATGGTAGAGGTTCTTTTAAAGCTGAAATGGGAGCTGAAGCTATACAAAAATTATTAGCAGAAGTTGATATTGATAAATTAGCAGAAACATTAAAGAAAGAATTAAAGAAAGCTAGTGAACAAAAGAAAGCAAAATTGATAAAAAGATTAGATACTGTTGAATCATTTAGAGTATCTGATAACAAACCAGAATGCATGATAATGAATGTTATTCCAGTTATTCCACCAGAATTAAGACCAATGGTTCAATTAGATGGTGGTAGATTTGCTACATCAGATTTAAATGATTTATATAGAAGAGTTATTAACAGAAATAATAGATTGAAAAGATTATTAGAATTAGGAGCACCAGAAATAATTGTAAGAAACGAAAAACGTATGTTACAAGAATCTGTTGATGCCTTAATTGACAATGGTAGAAGAGGAAGACCTGTTACAGGTGCTGGAAACAGACCTCTAAAATCATTATCAGATATGTTAAAAGGAAAACAAGGTCGTTTCCGTCAAAACCTTTTAGGAAAGAGAGTTGACTATTCTGGACGTTCAGTTATAGTTGTTGGTCCAGAATTAAAAATCTATCAATGTGGTCTTCCAAAAGAAATGGCTGTTGAGTTATTCAAACCATTTGTTATGAAAGAATTAGTTGGTAGAGGGATAGCTCACAATATTAAAAATGCAAAGAGAATGGTTGAAAAACTAAGACCAGAAGTATGGGATATATTAGAAGAGGTTATTCAAGATCATCCTGTAATGTTAAACCGTGCTCCTACACTACACAGATTAGGTATTCAAGCATTCCAACCAATATTAGTTGAAGGTAGAGCAATTAAACTTCATCCATTAGTATGTACAGCATTTAATGCTGACTTCGATGGAGACCAAATGGCTGTTCACGTTCCTTTAACACCAGAAGCAATTGCAGAAGCAAGATATTTAATGCTTTCTACAAATAACCTATTAAAACCACAAGATGGTAAACCAGTAACTGTTCCTACACAAGATATGATTCTTGGTGCTTATTATCTAACAGTTCAAATAGATGGAGAAAAAGGTGAAGGACTATACTTTAAAGATGAAGATGAAGCTATGATGGCTTATCAAAATGGTGATGTAGGATTACATTGCAAAATTAAAGTAAGAAGATTTAAAACTGATGAAGATGGAACTGTAAGACACAAAACAATAGAAACAACAGTAGGTAGATTAATTTATAATCAAGGAATTCCTCAAGATATAGGATTTGTTGATAGAACAGATCCAGAAAAAGAATTTGATTTAGAAATTGATTTCCCAGTTATTAAAAAGAATTTAGGAAAAATTGTTGCTAAATGTATTAATGTACATGGTTTATCTAAGAGTGCTGAAGTATTAGATTATATTAAAGCAACAGGATATAAATATTCTACAAGAGGAGCTATAACAGTTTCTGTTGATGATGTTAAAGTACCAGCAGCTAAAAAAGAAATATTAGCAAAAGCTGATGATGATGTTACTAATGTATTCAAACAATATCAACGTGGTATGATTACTAACGAAGAAAGATATAATGCTATTATTAAAATTTGGGAAAAAGCTACAGATGATGTAACAGAAGCAATGAAGAACAATTTTGACGAATTAAATCCAATTTATATGATGGCTCAATCTGGAGCTCGTGGTAACATGAACCAATTAAGACAAATTGCAGGTATGCGTGGACTTATGGCAGATACATCAGGTAAAGCTGTTGAAATTCCAGTTACTTCTTGTTTCCGTGAAGGATTAGATTCATTAGAATACTTTATTTCTGCACATGGTGCTAGAAAAGGTTTAACAGATACAGCTTTAAGAACAGCAGACTCTGGATATCTAACAAGAAGATTAGTTGATGTTTCACAAGATATAATTATTAGAGAAGATGATTGTGGAACTACTAGAGGTATTGAAGTTGAAGACATAAAAGATGGAAACCAAATAATCGAACCATTAGAAGAAAGATTAGTTGGTAGATTCCCATTAGAAGATATAAAAGACCCATCAACAGGAGAATTAATTGTTGATAATAATACAATGATTACAGATGCAATGGCACAACAAATAGTAAATGCTGGAATCACTAAAGTTAAAGTTCGTTCTATATTAGAATGTAGAGCAAGACATGGTGCTTGTAGTAAATGTTATGGTATGGGATTAGCTACACGTGAAAGAGTAAATGAAGGAGAATCAGTAGGTATTATTGCTGCACAATCAATTGGTGAGCCTGGTACACAGCTTACAATGAGAACATTCCATACAGGTGGTGTTGCTGGTGGAGATATTACACAAGGTCTTCCTAGAGTTGAAGAATTATTCGAAGCAAGAACACCAAAAGGAATGGCAATTATTTCTGAAATTTCTGGTACAGTTAGAATTAATGACGAGAAAAAGAGAAAAGAAGTTATTGTTACAAATCAAGAAGGAGAATCAAAAACATATACAATTAGTTTTGGTTCTAAATTAAGAGTAAAAGATGGAAATGAAATACAAGCAGGAGATCAAATTACTGAAGGATCTATTAATCCAGCTGATTTACTTGCAATTAAAGGTGTTGAAGGTGTTTACACATATGTAATAGCAGAAGTTCAAAAAGTTTATAGAAACCAAGGTGTTGATATAAACGATAAACATATCGAAGTTATTACAAGACAAATGCTTAAAAAAGTTAGAATTGATGAGCCAGGTGATTCCGAATTCTACACAGCTTCATTAGTTGATTTATTAGAAGTTGAAAGAAGAAATGAAGAATTAATAGCTGAAGGAAAACAACCTGCAACATATAAGAGAACTTTACTAGGTATTACAAAAGCTTCTTTAGCAACAGAAAGTTTCTTATCAGCAGCATCATTCCAAGAAACAACAAAAGTATTAACAGAAGCTGCTATTAAAGGTAAAGTTGATAATTTAATGGGATTAAAAGAAAATGTTATAATTGGTAAATTAATTCCAACAGGAACAGGTTTAAGACGTTACCAAGATATAAGAATAAATACAGAAAATGAGAAACAAGAAGAAGAAAATGTTGAAGAAACTGTAGAAGAATAGTTTTACTAATAAAACCACTTAGTCTATTTTGATTAAGTGGTTTTTTGTACACTCTAAATATTGAAAAAAATATATAATTATATTATAATCAAAACGAATTGTGACTATGGAAATTTTGATAATTATCTATTAAAATTTTCTTAATAGATTTTAAGGAGAATAAATATATGAAAAATGAAATAGTATTACCTAATTATAATAATTGTATTTTAAATACAATTACTTCAATATTAAAATATTATAATGTTGATTCAAACCATAAATCATTAGAAAGTTTAGATAAAATATTAGAAAAAAAATATAAAAATGTAATTTTTTTAGTTTTAGATGGAATGGGAGAGCATATATTAAATAACATATCATCAAAAGGATATTTTACAAAAAATAAGATAGATTGTGTTACATCTGTTTATCCATCTACTACAACAGCAGCATTAACAACATATTATTCTGGAAAACCACCGTATGAAACAGGATGGATAGCATGGTCACAATATTTTAAAGAATATGGTAGAGCATTAGATATGTTAACACATAATGAATCTTATATAAGAGAACCAATAAAAAACCCAACAATAAATGTATTTGATAAAATTGTTAATTACGAAACAATTTTCGAACAAATAGAAAAAGCTTCACCTAATGTAAAAACATATGAGCTAGAACCATCTTATGCAGATAGAAGAGCCAAAAGAAGTATAAGAACAGAAAACATAGATGAAATAATTTATACAATAGAAGATTTATGCGAACTTCCAGGAGAAAAATTTATATTTGCATATTCTGATAATCCTGATGGAATATTACATAAATATGGAACAACTTCTGAAGAGGCAAAAGAATTTATTCAAGAAGCAGAGAAAAAAATACAAGAATTATATGAAAAATTAGATAAAGATACTATATTAATAATTTCTGCAGACCATGGTCATAAAGACATAGAAAAAGCATATACACTTTTAGATTATCCAGAAATTCAAGAATGCTTAATTATGCCAGCTTCTTTAGAATCTAGAGTTGTAACTTTCTGGGTAAAAGAAAATATGAGAAAACAATTTGAAGAACGTTTTAATAATGTGTTTGAGAAAGATTTTTGGCTAATGACTAAAGAAGAATTTTTGGCAAATAACTTTTTGGGATTTGGCAAAAAACATCCAAAAATAGACGATTTTATAGGAAATTATATTGCTTTATCAATAGGTAGTAGCATAATAAGACTAGAAACTTTTTTAGCAGAAGGTAAACCAGTAAAGAAATCTACTCATTGTGGCCTTACAAAAGATGAAATGGAAGTTCCAGTAATTGTTCTATCTAATAAGTAAGCTTAGAGTTATAAAAAATTAATTTAAAATGTAATATGAAAGGAAGATAAAATTGGCTGGACATGTTATACATTTAGCTGTTGCTCAAGAATATATAAAAAAACATGAAAAAGAAAAATTTGATTATAGTAATTTTATAGAGGGAGTATTATTTCCAGATAGTGTTACAGATAAATCTAAAACCCACTATGGAGAAATCAGTCCTAAAGTGAATTTATATGAATTTTTAAAAGAAAATAAATTGAACAATCAATTTAATAGAGGATATTTTTTGCATTTACTAACTGATTATTTATTTTATAATCATTATATATCTCGTATAAGTACAGATTTATATGATGATTATGATATATTAAATAGTAAATTAATAGAAAAATATAAAGTTATTATCCCAGAAAAAGTAAAAAACCAAGTCTTTTTTAAACAGGGAGCATTGAAAATTCTTTCTTTAGAATTGATGGAAAAAATGATTAAAGAAATATCTGAAATGGATATTGATATTATAACTAATAAAATTAACAAAAATCCTGAAGGCTGGAGAAATTTAATAATAGAAAAATAATAAATTATATAAAAATACCTATAAATATTTTAATATTTGTAGGTATTTTTTTCATATTTTAATACTGTAACTAAAATGATAAAGTTATGAAAGACTACAACGCGTATAAAAAATTTAGAAAAAGATAAAATTTGTAAAATTGTTTTTATATGCAAACAGGAATTAAAGGAGTATAGTAAGATTAGCAAGTATTGTAAGCAAAAGATGAAAAATACTATGTAAATATTATTTTTTTCTATTATAGGAAAGAAATTATTTAGATTTTAGGAGAAATGCAGATATGGAGAAAAGATTAAAATTAAATAAAAAAATAGGAATGCTAATAATTTGTACAATAACTATTATAATTAGTTTTATATTATATAATAATTTGAAAATAAGTATAACGCCTAATATAAGAGAATTATCAAAAGCAAGTATGGGAGCAAAAACAGGACCAATATGGGCTAAAGCAATAGGAAGTGCCGAAGGTTCTGAAATTATAAATTCAGCAGTAGATACAAAAGATGGAGGATATATAGTAGCAGGACAATTTAATTCAGAAACAGTTGATTTAGGAAATGGAATTATTCTTAACAATCAAGGTGGTACAGATGGAATGATAGTTAAGTATAATAGTGAAAATGAACTTGAATGGGCTAAACCAATAGGAGGAGAACAGAATGATTTTATAGAATCTATAGTACAAACAAATGATGAAGGATATGTAGCAGTAGGAAATTTTAAAAGTAATACTCTAGATTTTGGAAATAATATATCTGTTAATAAAGTTGTTCAAGATAGTATATATACTACAGACATGGTAATTGTTAAATACAATAATAAGGGTGAAGCTCAATGGGCAAAAAGCATAGGTGCAAAAGAAGGACACAATGATATAAAAATAATACAAAAAACTAGTGATGGTGGATTTGTTGTTGGAGGAAGTTTTAATTCACTATCAGTCAATATTGGAAATAATATAACTTTAAGCAATTCTTCATATTCCAAAGATCATCAAAATACATGTGCTTTTTTTATCAAATATAATAATAATGGAATACCACAATGGGCAAAAACTATAGGAGGGTCATATTCAAATTATATTTATTCTGTAGCACAAACAAAAGATGGAAGTTATATTGTAGGAGGACAGTTTACAGATTTAAATACAATTAATTTAGGAAATAATGTAAAATTAACTAATACATCAAGCTATTGGTCAGATAATACATCTTCTTTAAGAAAGCCAGCAGGAATGATAATTAAATATAGTAGTACTGGAACACCACAATGGGCTAAATCAATCTGCGGGAACAACTTAAATACTATTTATTCCGTTGCACAAACAAAAGATGGAGGATATATAGTAGGCGGGAAGTTTCAAGCCGAGTCAATTAATTTGGAAAGTAAAATTACATTAACTAATAAAGGATATAGTGATGGAATGATAATTAAATACAGTAGTACTGGAACTTTGCAATGGGCTAAAAACATAGGAGGAAATGCTAATGAATATATAAAATCAGTACAGCAAACAAATGATGGAGGTTACATAGTAGGGGGATATTATAATTCAGAATCTATTGATTTAGGAAATGAAGTATTATTAACAAATAATACTAGTAGTTTTGATGTAGTAATAATTAAGTACAATAGTAGTGGAATACCACAATGGACAAAAAGTATTGGGGGAAATAAATATGATTCGTTAAACTCGCTCACTTTAACAAGTGATGATGGATTTATTGTAGCAGGAAGTTTTCAAACAATTTCAATGGATGTAGGAAATGGTATAATTTTAAATAATAGTAATCAATTAGAAGACAAATCAACTAATGACGGAATGGTAATGAAATTTCTAGAATATGATTACATAGTACAATACAATGGCAATGGACATACAAGTGGAAATACGCCAAAGAGCTATCATATATTTGATACATCAAAAAATTTAACAAGTAATGGATTTAAGAGAGAATATACTGTAAAATATGACGAAAATTATACAAATAGTAACAATATAACTAAAACTGCAAAATATAGTTTTAAAAATTGGACTTCAAATGCAGATGGAACAGGAGATTCTTATGAAAATAATGAAGAGGTATTAAATTTAACATCTACAATTGGAGAAACAATAAATTTATATGCACAATGGGAAACATCAAGTGTAAATTATACACCAGAAAGAACAGGATATACTTTTGAAGGATGGTATAAAGATTCAGCATGTACAGAACAAGTAACAACTGCAGAAAATACAGTATATACACCAAAAGAAGATATAACATTATATGCAAAGTGGACTAAAAATCTTACAAAAGGAAATGTAACAATTAAAAAATATAGAACAGGAACAGAAATAGGATTAAAAGGCGCAATAATAGGTTTATTCAATCAAAATGGTGAAGCAATTTTGGGAATAGATGGAGAACAAATTAAATTAGAGACAGATGAAAGTGGACAAATTTGTTTTAGAGAATTAGAAGAAGGAACATATAAATATAAAGAATTAAGTGCTCCAGAGGGATATGTATTAAATGATACAATGTATAGTTTTACATTAAATAATGATGGTACAGTGACATATTTAGGAGATGCAGAGGGAAATAACAGAGACGGAATAATCTATAACAGAAGAGTGTATTCAGTAGCAGGAAGTGCGAAAATAAGAAAATATAGAACAGGAACCGAAATAGGCTTACAAGGAGCAGTAATAGGATTATATGACAATGAAGGAGAACCATTATTAGATAATGAAGGAAATCAAATAACAATAACAACAGGAGAAAACGGAGAGATAGGAATACCATCATTAGAATATGGAACATATAAATATAAAGAAATTCAAGCTCCAGAAGGATACATATTAGACAGCACAATGTATAGCTTAAAAGTAAATGGAGATGGAAGTATAACATTCTTAGGAGACTCAGAAGGAAACAACCGAGACGGAATAATTTATAACAGAAGAGTATATTCAGTAGCAGGAAGTGCGAAAATAAGAAAATACAGAACAGGAACAGAAATAGGCTTACAAGGAGCAGTAATAGGATTATATAACGAAGAAGGAGAACCATTATTAGATAATGAAGGAAAACAAATAACAATAACAACAGGAGAAAACGGAGAAGTAGATATACCATCATTAGAATATGGAACATATAAATACAAAGAAATTGAAGCCCCAGAAGGATATATATTAGACAGTACAATGTATAGTCTAAGAGTAAATGGAGATGGAAGTATAACATTCTTAGGAGACGCAGAAGGAAACAACAGAGATGGAATAATTTACAATGATAAAGTAAATAATCCAGATAACCCAGATAATCCAGATAATCCAGACAATCCAGACAACCCAGACAATCCAGATAACCCAGATAACCCAGACAATCCAGACAATCCAGATAACCCAGAAAATCCAGATAATCCAGACAATCCAGATAACCCAGACAATCCAGACAATCCAGACAACCCAGACAATCCAGACAACCCAGACAATCCAGATAACCCAGACAATCCAGATAACCCAGACAATCCAGACAACCCAGATAACCCAGACAACCCAGACAACCAAAATAAATTGGATAAACAAAATACAGAAAATAAGTTTACTAACAGAAACAATGAGACACAAAATAGTGTTGATAATACTCCATCAAAAGTAGATGTATTACCATATACAGGAGATGTGTTATCTAAGATTGCAGTAGTAATAATTATTATAGTAGTACAAATAAATATTATTGTGTCAATATTAAAAATGAGAAAGAATAAATCTATAAAGTAAATATGTATTTAGATATAATATAAAAATATATAGACAAAAGCCTTCTAATGATATCTTATTATTAGGAGGTTTTTTCTATAATATTAGAAGTAAACAAATTTTATATATTAATTGGTATTGATAAAAAAAATAAGTTAGTATATAATTATCTAATAGAAAAAATAAATTAAATTCTTAAGATAAATAGGAGAATATAAATGAAAAAAAGATTAAAAATATCTATAATAATATTTGTAATTATAGCAATAATTGCTTTATTTTTAGTATTAAATAAAGGACATATTGGAAAATTAGCATTAGTAAAAACTAATGCAGAAGTAGATAGTAAAGAAGAAGTTATTTTACCAAAATTAACTTTAGATATAGAAAAAGAATATTTATCATCAAAAAATAAGAAAGAAACACAACCAATAACAGTTTCAATAGATGGAGAAAGTGTTACAGAAGGAGTGGAACTTAAATCATCTGATGAGAAAATAGTAAAAATAAATAAAAATAATGAATTAGTTGCTGTGTCTGATGGAAAAGCAATAATTACAGCTAAGTATGATGGAATGGAAGCAAGCAAAGAAGTAAAGGTAATAACACCAATAAAGAGTATTTCATTTACTGCTACTAATAGTACAATAAGAATTGGAAAAGATTTACAGATGAAATTAAAATTAACTCCATCAAATGCTAGTACAGATACATTAGAATATAAATCAAGTGATGAGACTATTGCTACAGTTAATCAAAATGGAATTGTTACAGGTGTATCTGCTGGAAAAGTTACAATTACAATCTATGATTCATTTACAGATACTGAAAAATCAGTAAACTTAACAATAAGAAAATAATCTGTAAAACAGTTTAATGCTTACTAATAATATAAGTTATATTGTTGGTAGGCATTTTCTATAATCGCTAATTTTTCTTAATTTCTTTTATAGAAAAATATATGTATATAGGAGAATAAAATATGTTAAAAAAATTATTATTAATTGAAGGTAGAAAAAAATTTCAATTTGACGAAGAAAAAGAATTGATTGAGCATTTATTAGGAAAAAATTATTATAAACTAACTAAAAAGGAACAAATGAAATTAATGAGTATAAACGCATTTTTTAAAGTAGTAGGAACAAAAATGAAAGTTGATACATTATCTAAAACAAAAGAGGAACTAAAAAATATGAATTTTGAGAATACATTTGTAGTTTATGATGAAAAAACTTACATATTATCATTGCTAATAGCTGATAGGGCAATGTTACTTGAAAGTACAACTTCAAACATATATACAGATGGATTAGATAAAAGTGAAATAAAAGAAAACTATATAATAGTAAATAAATTTGCACAAGAATTATTAATCAACTATATTAAAAAACTCATTAATCAAAATAATATAATTAATTAATAAAAATGTAGTTTAAATCTTTAATAGCAAGTAATGATATGAGGGATAAATAATGGATGAAACCGGAAAGAAGTTTGATAAATTAGAAGCAAATGGTGAAAATTCTTCAAAAGAGTTTATAGAAGAAATAAAACTAGATATACTAAAATCTATAAAAGATAATGCATATAATGAACTTTATTTAGTAAGGTTAATAAAAGAATATACACACATGTATGTTGACAAATCAGACAAAGAAAGTATGCAGGAATATATAAACTATGTAAAAAGTTGTGTAGAATCTCTTTATGATAGAAGTCGTAAGCAAGATTTAATAAAGTATATAGGAGAATATATAGATAGAGATAATAAAGAATCTATGCAAGAATATATAAATTATGTAAAAAGTTTTGTAGAAGATCTTTATGATGAATATTGTAAACAAGAGTTAGTAAAGTATATAGGAAAATATATAGATAGAGATAATAAAGAATCTATACAAGAATATATAAATTATCTAAAAAATTGTGTAGAAGAACTTGATGATGAAGACTATGAACAAGATATAATAGAGTATATAGGAGAATATATAGATGGAGATAATAAAGAATTTATACAAGAATATATAGATTATGTAAAAAGTTATGTAGAAAATCTTGATAATGAATATTATGAACGAGAGTTAGTAAAGTATATAGGAAAATATATAGATAGAAATAATAAAAAATCTATACAAGAATATATAGATTATCTAAAAAGTTATGTAAAAAATCTTTATGATGAAACTTTTAAACAAGAGTTAATAATGCATATAGGAAAATATATAGATAGAAATAATAAAGAATCTATACAAGAATATATAGATTATGTAAAAAGTTATGTAGAAAATCTTTATGATGGAGATTGTAGACAAGAGTTAATAATGCATATAGGAGAATATATAGATAAAGATAATAAAGGAGCTATACAAGAATATATAGATTATCTAAAAAGTTATGTAAAAGAATTTGAAGGTATTGATAATAAATTAAACTTAATATATTTTATAGGAAATTACATAGATCAAAAAGATAAAAATAGTGTACAGAAATATATGGAATATTTAAAAAGCTATCTAAAGGACGTATATTTGTATGAAGACTATAAATTAGAATTAGTAAATTATATTGTAGAATTTGGAAAAAGTGAAGAAGAAGAAGGTATAGAACATTATATAAATAATGTGAAAAATATTTTAGAAGATGAAGAATTAAAAGACTATATAAATTCTTTAAAATTAATAAAATTACCTTTTAAATATATAGTTGATAATCAAAAAGATTTTGTAAAGTATATAGAATTTGTAAAAGAATGTTTTTTGAAAAAAAATATTAATTTATCTAATACAGATAAATATTATATAATTAATAATATTAGTCTACATATGAATAACAAAAATACAGAAAATGTGAGAGAATATGTAAACTTCTTGAAAGACTCCATAAGGAATAAAGAACTTATGCTAGATAGTAATACAAAAAGTTATTTAATAGCTCTTATAGGATCGTTCGTAGAACATGAGAGTGATGATATAAAAAATAAATATGTAGATTATATAAAAAAATGTATAGATGATAAGTCATTAGGTTTAAACGATGAGTCTAAGAATTACTTAATAAGAAGGCTTGAAAGATATTATAAAAGCGATGAACAAGCAAAATATATAAAATTTATAGAAAAATATTTACAGAAGAATTCAGCAAGCATAAAAAATGATTGTAAATTAGATTTAATAGGACATATGAGTAATTTCTTAAGAAATAAAGATACAAATAGTGTAATTGAATATCTTAATTTTCTAAAAAATTATGGTTTAAGTGAATGTGCAGAATTTGATTATTATCAGAAAAACAGATTAGTAAGTAACATAAAAAATTATATTGAAACTGAAAAAGTTAAATATAAAGCATGGGAAGTTATACAGGCAATCTTTCCAGAGAAAGAAGATGCTATAAAATCTCTTGTTAGTTGGATGAAAGGAGAACAATTAGAAGAGAGTAATTTTACAGATTCAGAAATGAAAATAGATTTACCAGAAGGAATGACTATAGGTATTGAGATAGAATCAGAAGGATTTATTGGAGAATTTGTAAGGGGAAATCTTTTGGGATGGGAAGCAAAAGAAGATGGTAGTATTGACGGAGTTGAAGTTGTATCTCCCAGACTTGTTAGTAGTGAAAAGGATAGCCAACAAATATTTCAGATATGTAATATTTTAAAAAATATTGGACAAAAAGTAACACAAGTGTGTGGAGGACATATTCATATAGGTGCAGATTATTTAAAAAGTAATGAAGCATATTTAATATTATTAGAGCTATGGTCAAATGCAGAAAAAGTATTATATCAAATAAGTAACAATGCTGGAGAATTGACAAGAGAAAATGCATTAGATACATATGCCCCACCAATTTCCAAAAAAATCGAAGAGGCTTTAGAAGAAGGATATGTTGATTTATCAGTTGAAGATTCGTTTGACTATTTTGTATATGATTTAGAAACTATTCAAGAAAATGATAGATATAGTGGAATAAATTTTCTGAATGTTGGAAGTGATGTAAAAAATACCATTGAATTTAGGTTATCAAATGGAACTTTAGATGCAAAAACTTGGATTGAAAATATAAATTTATTTGGACGGTATAATAAAGGCAGCACAAGAGTTGTCAGAAATATATAAAAGAAAAATTGAAGAAAGAACAGAAAAAGATAATAATAAAATAGCGATATTTGAAATGCTTAAACATGAAAAATTAGATGAAGATAAAATATTAGATACTATTTTAGATTTAGCCGTTAGTGAAGATAAGAAAGAAATTTATTTAAATCGTTATGCATGTAATCATAGACTTTTAAAGACAGAAAAAGGAGTAGAAGAAATGTTAGATGATGGAATAGTTCCAAAACCAATTAGATTAAATGCAAAAGATATTGGTAAAGCAGTACTAACAGGAAAAAATTCAGTAGATTTAATAACAGTTATGGGAAGTACAAGAGAAGCAATAGAAAGAGATGGTAATTGTGAAGAATATAATTATAAATAATTATTCAAAAGCATATAAAGAAGTATATGAAATACTAAAATGTATTTCAGAAGAAGAAAGAAAAAAGATATCTCCAGAATTGATACATACAATAGAGAAAAATATGGATAAGAATTATGAGTATCATTTAAAAGAGGATATTGAATTTGGCAAACAACAAATGCTAGAAGAAACACGTAATATATTGGCACTTATTTATATCGATTATTGGGCAGATATTAAAGAAAAAGACGCTATAATGAGAAAGTATAATCATGATTTACAAAAATTAGAAGACAATAAATATACTTATGTGAATATAATTCAGAAACATGAAAAGATATCTAATGAAAAAATAACCTTAGTAGAAAAAATAGAAGAGAAGTGGTATCAGAAATTATATAAAAATATAAAAGAAAGTATAAAAAGAATATTAAATTTATAATTGTAATTAGAGAAGATTTCTTATTTTCTCAAACAAAGTTACTATAGCAGATATAAATAACTTAGTTGTATAAATTTTATTTAACAACTAAGTTATTTTAATTTAGGATAAGTATAGATTTGTAAGTTATATAGAATAATTTTAGTATAGAAAAGTTTTTTTCGTGTATTTGTTTGTAGCATACTTATAAAATTATGTAAATTTGACAAAAGTATAGAAAAGTAATATAATAAATAAGTATTTTTATGTCATATCTAAGGATATGACTTGTAGGAGGTTTCATGCCGAATTCGAATAATAAAATATTGGTTAGCATAAATTTAAGAAATATAATATATGTAATACTTATAGCTGTTCTTTCTATAGCTTTATGCGTATATGACTTAAGTTGGATAATACCTTCAATAATTATTTTTACATTAACAGTTATATATACATTATGGAGTAGTGGGAAGAAAAAAACTGAATTAGAAAATCATATACAAGATATAACTTCAGATGTTACTACAGCATCAAAGGGAAATTTAATAAATACACCCATACCATTAGTTTTAATAGAAACAGATGGAAATATAGTTTGGAGAAGTAAAAAGTTTGTAGAAAATTTCCAAAATTTAGATATAGCAACAAACTTAAATCCAATTGTAAAAGAAATTAAACTAGACATAGAAAAAAATGGTGAAACAATAGAAATTATAAAACAGTTTAACATAGATAAAAAAGTTTATAAAATTCTTGGAAGTGTTGTAAAAACTAAAAAGAGAAGTAAAAAAAATCAAAAAGAATATGTTCTATCATTGTATTTTATTGATGAGACAAAATATAATGAACTATTTGATTCATATAACAAATCAAAATCATGTATTGGTGTTGCAATGATTGATAATTATGATGAATTAGTTCAAAGAATATTACCAGAAAGAAAAATAGAACTATTAGCTAAAATAGAAAAAGAAATAATAGAATGGATAACAGCAACAGGTGGATTAATAATAAAAACAGAAAGAGACTATTTTGTTTTTATTTTTGAGCAACAACATTTAACTGAATTTGAAAAAGAAAAATTTAATATTTTAGATAAAATAAAGACTATAGAAGTAGATAGCAAGCTTCCAATTACTTTAAGTATAGCAGTATCAAATGAAGGAAAAAATAGTTATGAAAAGTATAAGTCAGCATTAAGTGCAATGGAAATTGTATTAGGACGTGGTGGAGATCAAGCTGTTGTAAAAAAAGAAGGCAAGTTTAAATTTTACGGAGGAAAAACTTTAGAAGTAGAAAAAAGAACTAAAGTTAAAGCTAGAACAATAGCACATTCAATATCCACAGCAATAAGTGAATCTGAAAATGTTATTGTAATGGGGCATAAAAATATAGATATAGATGCTTTTGGTTCAGCATTAGGTATGTATAGATTATCTAAAACTTTAGAAAAAGATTGTTATATTGTATCTGAACCTAAAGGAAAATCACTTGGAAAATTTTTAGAAGTTTTAAAGGAAGAAGATTACAAAGATGCTATTATTTCTGAAAGTGAAGCTATCGACTTAATTAAAGCAAATTCATTATTAATAATTGTAGATACTCATAAAACTTCATATGTTGAATTTCCAGAATTATTGGACAAAGTAGAAAGAAAAATAGTAATAGATCATCATAGAAAAGCTCCAGACTGTATAGAAAATGCATTAGTTTCATTTCATGAAGTATATGCATCATCAACTGCAGAGCTTGTAACAGAAATTGTGCAATATGCACAAGATAATGTAGAATTAAAACTTTTAGAAGCAGAAAGCTTATACGGCGGGATTATGGTAGATACAAAGGATTTTACATTTAAAACTGGAGTAAGAACATTTGAAGCTGCAGCATATTTAAGAAAATATGGTGTTGATATTATAAGAGTAAAAAAATGGTTTCAAGCAGATTTAGAAAGTTATAATATTATTTCTAATATAGTTAGAAATGTAGAAATTCATAATGATACAATAGCTATTTCAATCTTTGAAGATGAGAATGAAGATTCAAACTTAATTATTGCAAAAGCAGCAGATGAATTATTAACAATTAGTGATATAACAGCATCATTTGTTATGGCCAAAGTTCAAGATAAGGTATATATTAGCGGACGTTCAATTGGAGATATAAATGTACAGTTAATTCTAGAAAAACTAGGCGGAGGAGGACATATAACATTAGCAGGAGCACAATTAGAAGGTTTTAGTCTTGAAGATGCCAGAAATGAACTAGTTATAAGAATAAATGAATATTTGCTAGAGACAGAATAAAATGAAAATATAATAAAATAACTAAAGACTAGAGTGTTGATATATGTCAGCACTCTTTTGTTATATAATAGAATGTTGCTTTGCTAATTTTTGCACACGATTTTGTGCAACAAAATCGGCGCTTCGAACAAATACGTAGACGATTTAGTAAATTTTTGCATTTTGTAATTATCATATCGTCCACTTTTGTTCTAAATACTTGAAATTAGGCAAAAAATAGTGTACAATATGCTTTGATAAAATAAGGAAAAGATATATATAAATAAAATTTATATAAATACAAAAATCTTCGTCCTTTAGTAAGAATGGAGGATAAATTTATGAAAGTTATTTTAAAACAAGATATTAAAGGTGTTGGAAAAAAAGACCAAGTAATTAATGCTGCTGATGGATATGCTAGAAATTTTTTATTTCCAAAGAACTTAGCTGTGCCAGCAGATGCTGGAAATATGAATAATTTAAAATCAAAAAATGAGTCTGTTCAATATAGAAAAGGTGAAGATTTAAAAGAAGCTCAAAAAATAGCAGAAAAAATGAAAAGTATAATAGTAAAAATTTCTGTTAAGGCAGGAGAAAACGGAAGATTATTTGGTGCTGTCACAGCTAAAGAAATAGCAGAAGCATTAAAAAAGGACTTTGGAATAGAAGTAGATAAAAAGAAAGTATTACTTAAAGAATCTATAAAAGTTGAGGGAGTTACAAAAGTTGATATAAAATTAAATGAAGGTGTAATAGCAAGTGTTCAAGTAATGATTATACCAAAATAATAAAAAGAGGGATGTAATATGGATTTGGGAAAAGTTCCACCACATGATATAGAAGCAGAACAAGCAATTTTAGGATGTATGTTAACAGATAGAGATTCCGTAATTAGTGCTATAGAAGTACTAAAAGCAGAAGCATTTTATAGAGAAGATAACAAAGCAATCTATTCAGCAATATTAGGACTGTATTCAAAAAGTGAACCAATTGATATAATAACTGTTAAAGCAGAATTAGTTGAAACAGGTAACTTTGAACGAGTTGGAGGATTAGAATATTTGGCAAGTCTTCCTGAAAGAGTTCCAACTACAGCGAATGTAGAAAAATATATCAAAATAGTAGAAGAAAAATCAATGCTAAGAAAATTAATTAATACTTCAAATGAATTAGTAGCATTAGGATATAATGAAACAGAAGAAGTAGATAATATAATGGATATGGCCGAAAAAAAAATCTTCGACTTAGCTTCTAAGAAAAATACTAAAGGGTATACAGCTATTAAAGATGTTTTAGTAGAATCATTTGCAAAATTGGAAGACTTATATAATAGTAAAGGAAGATTAAGTGGTACTTCAACAGGATTTACTGATTTAGATTCTAAAACTTCTGGATTACATGATTCAGACTTAGTTATAATAGCTGCAAGACCTGCTATGGGTAAATCCGCATTTGCTATAAATTTAGGAACAAATGTTGCATTACAATCTGGAAAAGGTGTTGTAATTTTTAACTTGGAAATGTCAAAAGACCAAGTTGGTAATAGAATTTTATGTAGTGAAGCTATGGTTGATAGTAATAAAATCAGAACAGGCCTTATTGAAGATGATGATTGGGTTAAGCTTGCATCTACATTAGGTAGACTTTCAGAAGCACCTATATATATAGATGATACAGCAGGTATATCTATTATGGAAATTCGTGCTAAATGTAGAAAGTTAAAATTAGAAAAGGATATTGGATTAATTGTAATAGATTATTTACAGTTAATTCAAGGAAGTGGAAATAAGAATACTAGTCGTGAACAAGAAATTTCAGAAATTAGTAGATCTTTAAAAGTTCTTGCAAAAGAATTAAATGTTCCAGTTATAGCCTTATCACAGCTTTCTCGTAGTGTTGAAAAACGTGATGATAAAAGACCAATGCTTTCTGACTTAAGAGAGTCTGGAGCGATAGAACAAGATGCTGATATTGTAATTTTCTTATATAGAGATGATTATTATAATCCTGATAGTGAAAAGAAAAATGTAGCAGAAGTAATTCTTGCTAAGCACAGAGGTGGGTCAACAGGAACTGTAGACTTAGCATGGCTTCCAAGTTATACAAAATTTGCAAATTTAGATAGAAGATTTTTTGAAGAACCAGGCATGTAGACTTTCTATGTGCCTTTTTTATAAATATAATAAATTAACAAAATAAATTTATTAATATTACTTTTGCAAATAATATAATATGAAAAATTCAAAAATGTGCTCGTTCAAGCTAAATTTCATACAAATTCTAAATTTATAAAATGCGCCTCTTTCACTTCTTGCCCATATATCTAAGGCAACGTGAACATCCCTCATTTTATAAATTAAGAATTTGTATATTCAATTTACTTTCAATTCGCTTACATTTTTTCATTTTTATATTGTATTATTTGCAATACAAATACAATTTTAGACTTACTATTTAATTGTACTTACATAAATAACAAATTTAATTAAAAAAAGGAAAAAAATATATGGTTGAAAAAGAAATTTTAAATACAATTAAGAAATATAATTTAATTGAAAATGGAGATAAATTAGTAATTGGTGTTTCTGGAGGACCAGATTCAATTGCATTATTAAATTGTTTGTATAATTTAAAAGAAGAAAACAAAATTAATTTTGAAATGGTTGTAGCACATATAAATCATGGATTAAGAGAGAATGCTAAAATTGATGAAGAATATGTTATAGAATTTTGTAAGAAAATTAATGTTCAATGCTTTGTTTTACATGCTAACATAAAAGAAAAAGCAGAAAAAGAAAAAAGAGGCTTAGAAGAAACAGGTAGAAATGTAAGATATAATTTTTTTAATGAAATACAAGAAAAAACAGGTTCTAATAAGATTGCTATTGCACATAATAGTAATGATAATGTAGAAACAATAATTATGAATATAATAAGAGGAAGTGGTTTAAGTGGTTTAAAAGGAATAGAAGCAATTAATGGAAAATATATTAGACCACTTATTGAAACATCTAGAGCTAATATAGAAACATATTGTGAAGAACAAAAATTAAATCCAAGACATGATGAATCAAATGATGAAAATATTTATACTAGAAATAAAATACGTAATATAGTAATTCCGTACATAAAAGATGAGTTCAATCCAAATATAATAGAAACAATTACTAGACTTTCTCAAATTACGAAAGATGATTTGAATTATCTTGAAGCTCAAACAAAAAATGCTTATGATAACATGATAATAGAGGAAAAAATTTCAAAAGATAATGTATATTATAATGAAAAAGAGGCTAAAATTATATTAGATTTAAAGAAATTTAATAAAGAAGATAAGGCGATTGAAAAACGTGTTATTTTATATGCCATAAATAAACTATTTGGGAATACAAAAGGGATAGAGAAAATTCATATAGAAGATATAATTAAATTATGTAATAATAATATTGGGAACAAATTTTTAACTCCAAATAAAAAAACAAAGGTAGAAATAAAAAATAAAACAATTGTTATAAAACGCGTAAAATAACGTTCCGTAAAAGGTTTGAAAAGTTAAATATTACAAAGATATTTCTTTTTTAAAAACGGATTGAAATCGTAAATTTGCTATGCTATATTGTAGGCATACATAAAGAATATGGGAGGATAAAAATTTGAAGAGTGGATTTAAAACATTAGCTACTTGGCTAATAATAGGATTAATAATCATTTGTGCATTAAGTGGATTATTAGGAATGTCAGATAATAAAATTAGTTATTCTGAACTTATTAATAAAATATCATCAGGAGATATTACAAAAATAGTAATAGGTGCAGATGGAATATCAGTTACAGCATATGCTAAAGGAAAAGATGCTTCAACTGCTACTAAAAATGATATAAGTACTTCTAATATTCCTAGTTTAGATTCATTTATGGAACAAATTTCTGAAAATATAGTAAATGGTCAAATAGAAGTTGAGCAAAATGAAGAATCTTTCTTTGTTGAAATAATGAGCTTAATTTCACCAATACTTTTACTATTAATATTCTTACTATTTAGTTTTGTTATTATGAACCCAAATCAAGGTGGAAGCAAATCTATGACTTTTGGAAAAAGCAAAGCTAGAGTACTTAATACTACAGATTCAAATAAGAATAAAATAACATTTAAAGATGTTGCAGGTATAACTGAAGAAAAAGAAGAACTTGCTGAAATAGTAGAATTTTTAAAATCACCAAAGAAATTTACAGACATGGGAGCAAGAATTCCAAAAGGTGTTTTACTTGTAGGTCAACCAGGTACTGGTAAAACATTACTTGCAAAAGCTGTTGCAGGAGAAGCAGGTGTACCATTCTTTATTATAAGTGGATCTGATTTCGTAGAAATGTTTGTTGGTGTGGGTGCTTCAAGAGTTAGAGATTTATTCGAACAAGCTAAAAAGAATGCCCCTTGTATTATATTTATAGATGAAATTGATGCTGTTGGTCGTCAAAGAGGTGCAGGTCTAGGTGGAGGACATGATGAAAGAGAACAAACATTAAATCAATTGTTAGTTGAAATGGACGGATTTGCAGCTAATGAAGGTGTTATAGTTATAGCAGCTACAAACAGACCAGACGTTTTAGATAAAGCTTTATTAAGAGCTGGTAGATTTGATAGACAAATTGTTGTTGGAGCTCCAGACGTTAAAGCAAGAGAAGAAATATTAAATGTTCATGCAAGAAAGAAAAAATTATCAGATGATGTTGACTTATCAACAATCGCTAAAAATACAGCAGGATTTGTTGGTGCTGATTTAGAAAATATTTTAAACGAAGCAGCTTTACTTGCTGCAAGAAGAGATAAAAAAGAAATTGGAATGGCAGAAATAGAAGATGCAATGATTAAAGTTACAATGGGACCAGAAAAGAAAACAAGAGTAATAAGTGATAAAGAAAAGAAACTTGTTGCTTTCCATGAAGCTGGTCATGCTGTAGCAAGTCACTTCTTAGAAACACAAGATGATGTACATCAAATTTCAATAATTCCAAGAGGAATGGCTGGTGGATATACAATGTATAGACCATCTGAAGATAGATCATTTATGAGTAAATCAGAAATGGAAGAACAGATTATATCATTATTAGGTGGTAGAGTAGCTGAAAGCTTAGTTTTAGGAGATATTTCTACTGGTGCAAGTAATGATATAGAAAGAGCTTCAAAAATTGCTAGAGCTATGGTTACAAAATACGGTATGAGTGAAAAATTAGGAGCAATAACTTTTGGCTCTGGTCAAGAAGAAGTATTCTTAGGAAGAGACTTTACTCAACAAAAGAACTTTAGTGAAGAAACATCAGGTTTAATTGATGAAGAAGTTAAGAAAATAATTGATACAGCATATAAAAGAACAGAAGACATTTTAAACGAAAATATGCAAAAGCTTCATAATGTAGCTAATGTCTTATTAGAAAAAGAAAAGATAGATGGAGACGAGTTCGTAGAAATAATGAATTCATAAACTTCCGAAAATCTAATCTAATTAAATACTGCAAAAGCTCACTCTGAAAAGAGTGAGCTTTTTGCATGTAGAAATAAAAAATTATTTCTTTTGAGTACACATCCACTGATAAGCATTAATAAAATCATCATATTTTAAAAGCTCAGAAAAATTAGATTTACACTAAAATCTACTTTAATTGCTTTTCTATTCTTCTACGAATTGTATCTTTAGGAACGCCAAGTTCAAGTAGTTCTTTAATTATACCAGATACTGAATCGAGTTTACTGTTTATATTATCAACATGTTCTTGTTTTTTGTTGTTCATAATATCATTGAAGTCGATAAATACATATTCAGAAGATATGTCGTGCCTGTCACAGAAAATAAAGCTTCCCTGACCAGCCATTACTCCAATTTTATAACCAATATTATTGAAGCTTATAAAAAGATATGTATCAAAATCTTCGTGATAAATAGGGAGAAAGTTCCGATAGGCATAAGCTTTTATGGCATGAAAAAAGTGTATAAGATCATCCACTTTTTCTGAGTCATCCTCACTAATATTATCATGATTATAAAGCCAATCCGTATCTGAAAATGATGGATAGGTACTTGTAAAATGCTCTAACCATAACATATAGTCTGTATTAGATATAATAGTCTTTTCCATTTCTTCTGCGTGAAATAGAGTTTGAATTACTTTGTAGAATGATGGATCTCTTTGTGCTGTCTGTTTCAATTTTACCTCTGAATTAAAGTTCATAATGTTTACCTCCTAAATGTTTTTTACAGTGGCATATTTCGGGAAACTTTCACAGTTTTATGCTATTTACTTAACTTTACTTTTGTAAAATCCCATACATATTTAATTATTATATACTATAGTTATAAATAATAATTAAGGAATTTATACTAATTAAATGTCTCATGAAAAAAAAGCATATACTGATATACAATACCTGAATCGATAGGGTAAATAGTGTGATTTGTATTGTCTTTATCAAATACTTCTACATATATTACACTTGTCATAAAAACACCTCCAAAAGTATTTGTAAGATGCATTTTGATACAGTTATAAAGTTACCAAAAAATTATAGCACATATTATGTAAAATAGCAATAAAAATAACGAGTTTATTATTCATTTACATATTTAGCAATATGTCACATTTCTGTGGTATTTTATCTCCTGTAATATGTTTAATGTTAAATGTGTATTTGACTTTTTTGTTTTTCAAACGATAGACTATAAAATAAAAAAACAGTAGATTTACTTTTCTACTGTTTTTGGTGGGCAATCGGGGGGGCGAACCCCGGACCTTCTGATGAAGAGTGGGTAGTTCTCTTAAAAATCATACTTTTCTATATTTATTGATATAACTAATGAAATAGTTAAAAGTGTATATTTTAATATTGTTTACGAAAAAAATAAGAATTTATTATAGTTTAGAAAAGTTTAATAAGATTTAAATAAATTTAAGAAAAATTTCCAAAGTGGTGCGAAATTGGTGCAAATTTTTGGGTAATGCACGAGTTTTGAAGATAAAATAATCGTTATAAAATTTGCAAACAAATCGGTTTTTTGTTGAAAAAAACCGATTCGTTTGTTTATAATAAAAAGGGGGTTAAAAAATGTTATATTATTTTAACGAATTATTAGAAAATGGATTAAGTAAATGCAAAATAGAAGAAACAGAACTATTTATATATGATAAAGAAAGATTGTTGATAGAACTTGTTAGATATAAAACAAAATCACCATATGAATTATATAAAGAAGTTATAAACAATTATCGAAAAATTAAAAATGAACTAGACTTTATGAAAGTTTATAAATATGCTCATGTATTTAATAGGCCATATATAATACAAACTATCGAAAAGAAAGTAATTTAGTGAACAGTCTAAAAGAATGTATTGATACTATTTAGAAACAACCAAAGATTACCTAAAAAGTTTAGAAAAAATAAAAATTTAACCTTAGAAGGAGTATTTAATAATGAAAGAAATAGAGTTAAGTAATATAGAAGCATTTTCAAAAATTTATAATTCTAATGTTAATAATAAAAACATAGAAAAAAAGATTAAACAATATGGTTTAGATAAAGTTTGTATACAACAAAAAATTATAGATGAAAATCCACCTAGCTTTAATCTTGAGTTAGAAGAAACAAAAAGATATGATCAAAAGGATAGTTTAAGATGTTGGGCATTTTCTGGAATTAATGTAATTAAACGTAATATGGCAAATAATCTAAATATGGATATTATGCAATTTGAATTGTCTGATAATTTCATTGCTTTTTTTCATAGATTAGAAAAAGCTAATACTACTTATGAGAAAATTCTTACAAGCAAAACTACTGATTTAAATAAAATTGTTAAGAAAAATATTTTAAAAAATCCAGTTGAAGAAGTAGGAAATTGGAAAACTTTTGTTGGTATTGTTAAAAAATATGGACTTGTACCAATGACTGTTATGTCTATTACTATTGAAGGAGAAAGTGCTACTAAAGTAACAAATTTATTTTCAGAAACTGTTAGAAATAATGCAATTAGTTTATTAGAGTTTAAAAAACAAAATAAAAGTATAAAAGAATTACGAAAAATAAAATTAGGAATGTTGGCAGATAATTACGAATTTTTATCAAAAGTTTATGGCGAACCAGTAAAAAACTTTAACTATGACTATATAGATAAAAATGGAAATAATATTAGCTTAACAAATATTACTCCAAATCAATTTGCAGAACAATTTTTAAGTATTGATATTGATAATTTCATATTTATTTCAAATGTTCCTAAAAAGAATAGAAAATATGGAGAAAAATTAAAAAATCCAACATCAATTAATATTAATAAAATGAAATATGTAGAGTTTTTACATCTTTCAATTAAAGAATTAAAAGATTTATCTATTAAGCAATTAAAAGATCATATACCTGTTATGGTAGGAATTTATATTAGAAAGTTTTCAGATAAAAAGTCTGGTGTTTTAGATACAAGACTATATGATTATGAAAATTTAGTAAAATATAAAAATCTTAATAAAGAAGATGGAATGTTACTTGGAGATATTGAGCTTCATCATTGGATGACAATAACAGGAGTACAAATTGAAGACGGAATTCCAAAAAGATGGAAAGTTGAAGATAGTTATGGTGATAAAGAAAAGATAAATGGTTATTATATTATGAATGATAATTATTTTGATAAATATGTATTTACTGTTATTATTAACAAAAAATACTTATCTAAAAAACAATTAGAATTATATAATCAAAAAGGGATTATTGAAGAATGCTAAATATTATATAAGATAATAAAAAATACCTATTTTAAATTTACTTTAAAATAGGTATTTTTGGTGGGCAATCGGGGGGTCGAACCCCGGACCTTCTGATTAAGAGTCAGCTGCTCTACCAACTGAGCTAATCACCCATATTAAATTAATAGTTGCTGATAATTATAATTTGAAATTTTAATTATCAACAATGATTATTATAAATCAATTTGAGTAATTTTGTCAAGATATTAAAAAATAAATAAAATTTGAAAATATGTATAAAAAAGGAAAATATTGAAATAATACAGTTTAAAAGGAAAAAATTCCTATAGTACTTAAGAAAGGATGGTTTATATGTCAACATTAAATCAAATGGAACTACAAAATTTAAGACATTTTATAGGAGAACAAGAAAATGCTTATTGCAAATTTACACATTATGCAGATAATGCAGTAGATCCACAAATTAAACAAATTTTAAATAAAGCTGCACAAGATTGTTTAAATTCTAAACAAAAGTTGATTTCATTTTTAGGATAGAAAGGAGAAACAAATGGAAGAAAAATCAATAGTTAATGATGTCTTATCATCAACAAAAGCATCGTTAAAAGATTATGAAGGAGCAATAATAGAAACTGCTAATATGGAGCTTAGACAAACATTTCAAAATTTGAGAAATGCTTCTGAAAGTTTTCAATACGAGTTATTCAAACTTGCTGAATCTAAAGGATATTATACTCCAGCACAAAATGCAACACCAGAAGAAATATTAAAAGTAAAATCAGAAGTTTCAAATTAAATAATATTTATGGAAAATTTTATATAGAAAATTTTTTTGTGGCATTCCTTAGGTATATGCCACTTTTTTCATTTTAGAATATAAATTAGCTATTGACATTAGAAATTAAATATTATAATCTATAGGTGATAATAAAAATACAAAGGGGTGGTGGCAATTACTAGTATTTTAAAAAACATTGTAATTTGTTTAAGAGCATGGATAAAGTTAATAATTATGCTTCTTATAGGGCTTACAATAATAGGTTTTATAGTTTTTGTCGTGTATAAACCAATGTATAGTGTATCATTAAATGGAGAATTTATAGGTTATACAGAAGACAAAGGAAGGCTTCAAAAGAAACTTAATGATTATATTAAGAGTGGAGATAACAATACAGTAGCTTTTGTAGAAATAGACAATTTACCAGAATATAATCTTTGTTTATTACAAAAAGGACTTAATGCTAATGATGATGAAATCTTTTCTAATGTAATTAGTACTGGAGTACCATACTATAAGTACTATGCTATAACAGATAATAATGAAGAAAAGTATTATGTACAGTCTTATGAAGAAGCTGACGCCATTATTAACGAATTAAAATCTAAAAATAGTAAAAATCAAGAAACAGTTACTTATACCTTAAAATATGGAACTGAACTAAAACAATTTACGGATCAAGCAACAGCAGTATCAGGGTTATATCAAGAAATGCCTGTAGTTAAGAAAAGGTCAAAAGTTGTTACTTCTAAGAATGTTGATTATAGTAACACAGCATTAGGTATTGCATTAATAAGACCAGTAGGAGGAACAATCACTTCTAGATTTGGTAGAAGAAGTAGTGGAATTCATACAGGGTTAGATATAGCTACATCATCAGGAACACCAATAAAAGCAGCTTCGTCAGGAAGAGTAATTTATTCTGGATATAAAGGCTCATACGGATATTTAGTAATTATTGAACACACAGATTCAGTTCAAACATACTATGCTCATTGTAGCAGATTATATGTTAATGTTGGACAAACAGTTAATCAAGGAGATACTATTGCAGCAGTTGGTTCAACAGGAAATTCAACAGGTCCACATTTACACTTAGAAATTCGTGTAAATGGAGTTGCGAAAAATCCTCAAAATTACGTATACTAAAATTAAAAGAGCAATTTTAATATGAATCAAAAAAAACGGTATAATTTATTTTATACCGTTTTTTTTTTTTGCAAAGAGCAGTTATACCTTTTAATTTCTTTACTTAGTAGTTGAATAATGAATGAGATAAATTATGAAGAAGAACAATGTTTAGTGCAGGGATATTAAACAATTATACAAACTAATACAAATTTATGTAAGAAAGTGAAAAAGGTCGTATTGGAGAAAAGGATATTGAATGAATGAGCATTGACAGAATAGTAAACTTGTTATCAAAAGAAACGTTACCTGTCCATCTTTTCAATTGATAAAAAGTAAATAAAAAATAAAATAAAATATATATATAAAATAGAATAGTTATAATAAAAAATCTAATAAATTACTTGAAAAAAAGTAGTTATCAATATATAATATAACAGTGAAAATTAGATTTCCGTAATTAAAAATATATTTTGTAAAAAATATGGGGGTAAATATGGCAACAAAAGAAAAAAATTTTTGGATTTTATTAGTATTTTTACTTTCAGGGCTAGTATTAGGAGGTTTATTGGGAGTTTTTGCAGAGAGTGTTGACTGGCTATGGTGGTTAGCATATGGAGAGAGCTTTGGACTTTCAGAACCCGTAGCACTAGATCTAAGTATATTAAAAATTTCATTTAGTTTTATGATAAAAATAAACATAGCTAGTATTATAGGAATGGCTATAGCAATATTTATATATAGAAAAATTTAATTTTATAAAACAGGCATAAAACAGACAGAAAGGAAAATATGGGTAATATAAAAAATATGCCAACATCTGAACGACCTTATGAAAAAATGCTTATGTATGGAGAAAATACACTTACTAATAGCGAACTTCTGTCTATAATAATAAAAACTGGAACAAAAGAAAAGTCTGCAATAGAAATTGCGCAAGAATTAATGAATGAAAATATGGATAATTCAAATAGTCTAAGATTTTTACAATCCATATCAATTCAAGAACTAAGTAAAATTAATGGAATAGGAACAGTAAAAGCTATAGAGTTAAAGGCTGTAGGAGAAATAGCCAAAAGAATTTCTAAGCCATTAACAATAAATAGATTAAAAATAAAAACTAGAGATGATATTGTTAATCTATTTATGGAAGAGCTTCAAAATGAGAAAAATGAAGTATTAAAAATTGTTATGTTAGATAATAAAAATATTATTAAGAAAATTTCTTGCATAGCTGTAGGAAATGAAAGTAATATTTTTACAAATGTTAAATCAATTTTATCAGAACCAGTTAAACTTCAAATTCCCAAAATAATTTTAATACATAATCATCCAAGTGGTAATCCAACACCTAGTAATCAAGATATCCAATTCACAAGGAAAATTTACAAATCAGCTAAACTGTTAGATATAATGCTATTAGATCACATAATTATAGGTGATGGAGTTTATGAAAGTGTAGAAGGTTTATAGGTATCCAAAAACCTAAATAACTATTTAAGGAAGATATAAATGAATAGAAATAAGCAAACTGAAATTTTAGGTGTTATTATAACTTTAGTTATATTAATACTATTAATTTTTCTTTCAAATGTTGAAACTAATAAATTGTCTTATTTAGAAAGTGTTGCAAGCTCTATAGTTAATCCAATTCAAAGAATTGCAATAGATATTAAAAATAAGATTCAAGGGAATAGTGCTTATTTTTCAAATATGGATAATATAATTGCTGAAAATGAAGAACTAAGAGAAAAAAATAGTGAACTTGAAACACAACTAAGAGAACTAGAGAAAATTAAGGCAGATAATAATACATTAAAAGAATATATGAATTTATCTGAAAAATATTCTTCATATGACACAGTTCCTGCTTATGTAATAAATAAAGATGTTAGTAATTATAGTAGTACACTAATATTAAATGTTGGAGCTAAAGATGGAATTACTGAAAATATGACAGTTATAGCAGATAAAGGTTTAGTTGGACATGTTATTTCTGTAGCTGAAAAAACATGTAAAGTACAAGTTATAATAGATTCTGCAAGTACAGTAAGTTCTATGATTAGTACAACAAGTGAAAGTATAATTTGTAAAGGAACATTAGATAATGATCAAATTTTAAGAGCATCATATATTCCTACAGGAGCAGAATTAATTCAAGGGGATAATGTATACACATCAGGTGTTGGAGGCATATACCCTAAAGGAATAATAATTGGGACTATAAAAGAAATTATTACAACAAGTAATATAACAGACAGATATGCAATAGTAGAGCCATCTGTTGATTTTTCAAAAGTTGATTCAGTATTAGTAATAAAAGAATAAATTTAATAGAATATTTAATAAGAAAATATTTTAAATATTCTATTAAATAAAGACTTATATTCAATTTGTACACAAATTTAATTTTTTTCCAATCAGATTTGTGCATTTAGAAAGGAACAAAAGTAGAAATGAAGAAATTTACAATAGTAATTAGTTTAATAATATTTTTTTTCATAATATATTTTCTTCAAGTTAATATTTTTTCTTCTTTTACAATAGCAGGAATTAGTCCAAATTTATTTGTTATATATGTTCTATTTATAGGTTTATATGCCAACCAATTTTGGGGAATAACATTAGGAGTTATTTTTGGGCTAATTATAGATTTAATATTTGGAAAAACAATAGGAATTACTGCAGTAATGCTTTGTGTAATTGGATTTTTAGGATCTTATTTTGATAAAAATTTCTCTAAAGAAAATAAATTAACAATAATCTTTATGATAGCAGGAACAACACTAATATATGAATTGGGAGTTTATTTTTTAAATTCTATAATACTAGAATTTGATAGAGAGTATTTCTATTTCATTAAGATATTAATTATTGAAATAATTTATAATATTTTATTAACAATAATTATATATCCATTAATTCAAAAAATAGGATATATAATAGATAGAAATTTTAAACATAATAATATATTAACAAGATATTTCTAAATTTATGAATAAATAATAAACGATTTTATATTCGAGGAAAATTTTCTAAACTGCCTATAATATAAACATTTAGGAAAATCTTGAGAAGAGAAGATAATATAAAATGGAAACGAGGTGAGTTAGCTGAAAAGTGAATTAGAGCAATCTAATTTTAGATTTAATATATTAACAACATTAGTATATTTAATAGGAATAATAGTACTAATGCAACTATTTAATCTACAAATAGTAAATGGATCAGAATATAGGAAAACATCTGATACAAAACTTACTCGTGAAGCCAATATAGAAGCAGCTAGAGGAAGCATAATGGATAGAAGCGGTAATGTGTTAGTTAGTACAGAAATGCAATTTTCACTTGAAATGTATAAATCTAAAACAGATGATGAACAATTAAATAGTTCAATATTATTAATGACAAATATCTTGGAAGCTAATGGAAACTCTTATATAGATAATTTTCCGATAAGTATTGACCCATTTGAATTTCATTTTGATACAGAGGATGAATTAATTAAATGGAAGAAAACTTACAAAATTCCAGATGCAGCTTCAGCAGAAGAAGCATTTTATTTGTTTAGAGATAAATATAATATAAATAGTGAGAACATTAAAGGAATAAGACAAATTTTGGCAATTAGATATGCAATTTCAACAGTAGGATATTCTACTACAAGATCAATTGAAATATCTGATGAAATATCTAGAGAATGTGCAGTTCAACTTCAAGAGAACTCTCAAAATTTAACAGGTGTTAATATTGTTGTTGAACCTATTAGAGTATATCACACAGGAAGGTTAGCATCACATATAATTGGATATATGGGTAGATATTCAGATACAGATAAAAAAAGTTTTGAAGAAGAAGGCGATACCTACGAATACGAAGTAGATGACAAAGTTGGAAGATATGGTATAGAAAAGGTATTTGAAAACTATTTAAGAGGTCAAGATGGAATAAAGCAAATAGATATGTCAGTTGATGGAACTGTAACTGGTGAATATACATCACAAGAAGCAATTGGAGGTTCTAATGTCGCATTAACAATAGATGCAAATCTTCAAAGAATAACAGAAGAAGCACTTGAAAGAAATATAATGAAAATTAGACAAGGAGGCTTCTCAGAAACTCATCCAGCAGAAGGTGGAGCAGCAGTTGTTGTAAATGTAAATACTGGTGAAATTTTATCAATGGCAAGTTATCCAAACTTTGAACCAGAATTATTTTATAATGGTATTTCACAGGCCAAAATGGATGAATATAATGCACCAGAATCTTTAAAGCCTTTATATAGTAGAGCAACACAAGGAACATATCCACCAGGATCAATATTTAAAATGGTTACAGCAATTGGAGGCATAGAAGCTGGAGTAGTATCAACAACAGAAAAAATAAATGATAATGGTCCATATATAGTTTCAAATTCACCAGGATATAGAAATCCAGCATGTTGGTATTATAATGATTATGGTAGAGGTCATGGGCCATTAAATGTTGCAGGAGCAATAAAAAACTCATGTAATTATTACTTTTTTGAAGTATCAAATAGAATGGGAATAGATACATTAGATTATTGGGCAGATTACTTTGGGCTTGGTAAAAAAACAGGTATAGAGCTAAGTGAAGATCCAGGTATTTTAGCACAAAGAAGTTTAGTAGAAGGAAACTGGTCTGCAGCATATACAGCATCTGCTTCTATTGGGCAAAGCTTTAATGACTTTACACCTGCACAAATGGCAAAATATATTGCTATGGTAGCAAATGGAGGACATCCAATTAATCTATCAATTGTAAAAAGTGTAATCAATTCAAATGGTTCACAAGTATCAAAAGAAGAATTAAATGAGTACGTAAGTAAAAAATTAAATAGAGAAATTGTAGTTACAGAAGATAAAAATATTAGTGAAGAGACAATTAATGCTGTTCACGAAGGAATGAGGGCTGTTGCCGAAGATGCAGGAGGAACTGCTTATACCATTTTAAAAGATTTTGAAATCGAAATGGGTGGAAAAACAGGTTCTGCCGAACTTACAAATGATAAAAATTCAGATGAAGTTATAGCTTGGTTTGCGGGATTTGCTCCATATGATAATCCTGAAATTGCAATTGTTGTTATGGTTGAAAAGGGTGGACATGGTTCATACGCAGCAGAAGTTGTAAGAGATATAATGTCTGAATATTTTGGAATGAATTTGGAAGAAATAAGAGAGGATATGTCTGCTATAACAGAAATAGAATCTTTTAGATAATAGGAGGAACTATGTTAAACAACAGTATAAAAATCAGCCAAACTACAAATGAAATAATATTAAATATAAATGTAATTGCAGAAATTGATGAAATAATTTCTGAATTGGAAGAAAAACTTCCAAAACTAAAAGATTTTTATCAAACATCTACAATACCAATGAGAATTACAGGGAGACTTTTTACAGACTCTGAAATTGAAAAGGTAAAAAGCTTAATTAATTCTCAAATTAAAGTAGATATTAAGTTTGATGATGTATCAGATTTATTAGGATTACATGCAATTAAAAAAACTTTTGAGGTAGATACAGATATATCAGAAACAAAATTTATACAAAATTCATTAAGATCTGGCCAAAGACAAGAATATTCAGGTAGCATAGTTATTTGTGGTGATGTAAATGCAGGAGCTGAAGTTATAGCAGGTGGAAATATAATGATTTTAGGTTCTTTAAGAGGATTAGCTCACGCAGGAGCTAATCGGAAATAAAATGGCAATGATATCTGCTAATTATATTGATGTTACTCAAATAAGAATTGCTAATTTAGTTAGAGAAGTTGGAGAAGAAGTCGATAGATGTCCAATATGTAAAATAGAAAATAACGAAATAATAATAATTTAATTAAAATATAAGAAGAATTAGGGTTATGATTAAAATAAAATCATAGCCTTTTTCATTTTCGTTAAAAAAATTAATATTAATATTCTGGCTTTCTAAAACAGTTAATAAATTAGCAATCTTCATATATTGTTCTAACTTTTCTTGCTTTGTCTCCTCTAGATAAGGTCTTAAAGAGCGAAGAAGTTTATTTCTAGGGCAATCACGATTTTGATTAATTTTAGAAATCATATCTTTTATTTTTAAGATTGTATCTATATCCAAAGAAAAATCTGAATTTCCATTAGGAAAATCCGAGTTACAAGATGAATTAGAGTTAGAGTCTGAAGTGTTATTTGAGTTTGAATTAGAAGTAAAATTATTTAAGTCAATATCTTTTTCTTTAAGTATATTTTGAAATTTAGAGAAAATTTCTGAAAAGTCTTCATTCATAATATTTATCTTCTTTCTTAAATTTTTTTCATTTTACAACTAAAAAATTATTAATTTTATAAGAATAACTAAATGTGTTATATAGAGTAAACAGGAGCCACTTAAATTTGAAAGTGTTAAAAGTGGCTCTTTTGTTATATAATCAATAATTTTTTTATTGTAATAATTTATTGTTTTGAATTATTATTAAAATCCCTTTTTAGATCTGAATGTTCTAATATTTGCTGTGCCTTTTGTAAATTTTTTTCTAATTCTGCTTTATCCATTTTAGATATAGCAGCTAGAATTTTATTAATATCCATGTTATCCAAGAGAGATACCTCCTATAAATTATGTTGTATTAAACAAAATATGAACTTTAATATTAAATTTTAAATTTTAGTAAAAGTGCAATTTTGTTTCTAATACATGTATATGCTAAACAAAAGATAAAATTGCAAAAAACTTACGGATTTCCACAAAAAGTTAAGAATATGTGGAAAAGATTATAGTCGAAAGAAAAATGTAATTAAAATTTAATATATAAAAAGGTATAAGTTTAAGCTTAGATTTCCGTAAAAAATACGTTTGAAATTCTCTAAACGCTTCCAAATACTGGAGTTTACAAAAATAGATATACAGAGTAATATAATATAGTAATATAAAATAATTAGGCGTATTATATTTGATTCTAAAGAAAAGGAGTGAATTATGGAGGCAATAAAAACTAGAAAAAATAAGTTTTTGGTAGTATTAATTGTTTTTATGATCTTATTTTCTAACTTCGGATACACAATAGCTGCAATAGCTACAAGTGATGAATTCGAAGTTGTTAATAATGGTTTTTTCAAAAAGGAAGAAGTAAAATTTAATGCTTATTTTGAAGATGAAAATGGAAAGAAAATTAGTGAGATCACTGAAAACGTAAATCGAAAAATAAAACTAGTAGTTGAAATTTTACCACAAATTGAAGGTTATTTGAAGAGTGGATACATTAAAGCTGTTTCTAGCAATGATGATGATTTAAATTTTAAATTTACTAGTGTCACGGAAAATCTTTTAGATGAAAGAAATGTAGATGTTGATGAAGATTTGAATAATGTTTTAGTAAAAGATGAAGAAAAAATAGATGATGCATTATTAAATCAAGAAGATAATGTACCTCAAGATGAAAATAAAATTTCAGAAGGTACAACAAATACAACTTCTACAAATTTACCAGAAGAGAATGTAGTTGAAAATACTAATTCTTCTTTGTTGGATGCATTAGTAAATTCAGATGTTAATCATTTATCAGAAGCAGCTAATTCAGTAGAGGGAACAGAGGTTAATGAAGAAGAAAATGAAGTATCAAGCAATCCATTAATGGATGCTTTAGAAAATTCAGAAACTAATACAATAGGAACTGAAGCTGTAAATCCAGGTAACAATGAAAATAAGACAGATGAAATTAATTCATCAGAAGTTACAAATCAAGAATTACCTACAACAGAAGAAACAGTTGCAGAAGAAGATAAATTAGTAGATGAAGAAGCAATAATCGAAGAAAAAACAGAAGAATCTAGATTAGATGAGGAAATAAGAAATGCTATTTTAGATATTAATCTTGTTAGTGATAATGAAGTTAGTTTAAGTAATATTATAAAAGATACGAAAATTGAACTTGAACTTGAGTTTGTTCAAAGAGAAACACTAAATGTAGAAGATTTATGTAAAAACATAAAATTACAAATGGGTGGAACATATATAAATAGAGATCTTGAGGAAATAAAAATTGGTAAAGAAGAAGAAGTTACAGTTGGATGGGAATACACAAAAGACTTTTCTTTAGAAAGTGAATATACAAAATTTTCTCCTTTTGAACTTGAAAATATAAAAGGAACAATAGTAGAAAACAAAATCACAGTTACAAGAGATATTGAAGATACAAAATATTTACCATTAAAATCAACAAGATTAGAAGTTGTTGCTCCAAAAGTGAATGGGAAAAATCCAATTGAAGTTGATGTTCTAGCAAGTAAATTAATGGCAACAAGAGGTGAAGATACAGGAAATACTGTATTTGAACCTAAAAATTGGAAATATGATCAAACAAATGGATTAATAAATGTTTATGTAGAAAATGAGAATAATATTTACTCAAAAGGATCAGATGAATATGTTATTATATATAGATATGAAGATTATATAAATGAAGAAAATTCTAACTTATCAAATAAAGTAAAGGCTACAGTTACAGAATATAGTGGAGAGCAAAACAATACTTTAACAAAAGAAATAAATAATTCACAAGATATACAAGTAGACTTAGGAGAATTAATTACTTATAGTATTGAAACAAATCAAGATAAAATAAATAAAGCAAAAATATATGCAAATTATAATTCAGAAGAAGCATTATATGAAACTTTATTTACAAATCAAGTAAATGTAAATATTTTAACAAGTGATATATTAGAACAATTAAAAATAGATTGCTCTAAAGAAGTTTATAAAGATAGTAACAATGTAGAATTTGAAGCACAAGGTATTGAATATAAAAAAGTAAAATTTAATTATTCAGAAATTAGTTCAATATTAGCAGAAGGTGGAGAAATTGTAATAACAAATACTAATAATGAAACATTATATATTTTAAATAAAGATGTTATTACAAAAGAAACTGATTGTGAAATTAATTTAAATGGTGCTAATGGAATTATTGTTTATGCAAACAATATTGCTAAAAATGGAACTATTAATTTTGAATTAACAAAAGCAATAAAGAAATGCAATTATGATAAACCAGTATTTAAAAGTATTGCCAAAATAGAAAGTAGAATTTCAGCAGAAGTAAAATATTCAAAAATTGAAGACAGATTACAATTACAAACAATATCAACATCAAAAGATTTTGAAGAAAGCCAAACTTCAGCTACTTTATCTATGAATAGAGATACATTATCTACAATAAAAACAAATGGTAATGTAGAACTAAGAGTTGAATTAAATAATGACAAGGAAACTAGTGATTTATACATAAATCCAAGTTTTGAAATTGTATTTCCAAAATATGTAACCTCAGTAAGAATAGATGCTATAAATTTATTAAATGACTGTGGTTTAAGAGTAAGCGATTTTGAAACTTATACAGAAAGTGACATTGTAAAAATGAGAATTGAGCTTTCTGGAACTCAAACTAAATTTAGTGAAAACTCAATCACAAAAGGTACAAATATTATCATAAATGCTGATATAGAAGTTGATGACTATGCACCTGCAAAAGAAGATCAAATTAAATTATATTATTGTAATGAAGGTGTAGCAACTTATCAATCTCAAACAAAATGGAGTATTAAAAAGAATATACCAAATGGAATATTAAAAACAACAAATGGTTTTGATGTAGAAGTAATAAAATATCAAGCCCCAACAGGACTTATAGCAGTAAATGGAATAGTAAATTATGATGGAAATTTAAGTGAAGTAAAATCTGTAAAACAAGGAACAGTGTCAAAGCAAATTCCTATAAATGCTCCATCAAGAATTGCTACAATGGAATTATTAGCTTTAAATAATACAGAAAACACATGCTCAGATATTACATTATTAGGTAGAGTGCCATTCAAAGGAAATAAAGATGTTATTTCTAATGAAGATTTAGCTACGACAACAGATTGCAAAATGTTAGATAGCTTAAAAGAAGATATACAAAATGGAAATACAGCAACAATATACTATTCTACAAATCCTACAGCTAATAAAGATTTAACTGATGGGAATAATGGATGGGTTACAACTATGCAAGATATGTCTACAGTGAAATCATATATGATAGTAGTAAAAGGTGAAGTTGAAGCTGGAGCAGTTTTAAGATATACATATGATTTTGAAATTCCAGAAAACTTACCTTATGAAGCTAAAATTACAGGAAGTTTTGGTGCTTTCTATAATAATAGAAAAGAAGAGGCTGTTGTTTATGAAACATCTAGTGCTGACCATGTTGTTTTGGAAACAGAAGCAGGTCCTAAAATTGAAGCTAAATTGAGTGTAGATATTGGGGACGGAAATGAAGTTGGAGAAGCTAGATTTTTAACATATACTTTAAAAGTAACTAATATAGGAAGTATAGATGCAGAGAATCTTAAAATCACTGCGCCAATTCCAAATAACACAATATTATATGAATATGATAGTGCTAGTGTTGGAATGGGAAATAATAATTATGTTCCAACTTTAGAACAAAAAGAAAATTATTGGGAATTAGAAGAATTAAATGCTGGACAAACAGAAGAATTCGAATATATGGTAAAAACAAAGACAATTAGTAATTCAGAAGATGTATTTATAAAAAGTAAAGCAAAAGTTGAAACAGAAAATTTAGGAATTGCAATTGAAAGTAATGAGACTTCAAATCAGATTAAAAAATCTAATTTGGATTTGACAATATTTACTTATACATATGGAAGTGAAAAAGTAGGAAAAGAGCATTCATATAATATAACAGCATTAAATATTTCAGGATATGAACAAAATAATGTAAAAGTTTCATGTAAATTACCAAATGAAGTTAAATATAAAGAAACTAAATTACTTATACCAGAAAATTGTAAATATAATAGTGATTCATTAGTATATGACGAAAGTAATAATACAATAAATTTTGTAATAGAGAAGATGGCAATAGATAGTTTAATAAATATAGAAATAGTTACAGATGTTATTAGAGGATCAAACAATCAAACTAATTTTTATATGAATTTTATTACAGAAGATGGAAAAGAAGAAAAGACTACAAATTGTCCTATGATTTTTGAAGGCCCAATATTAGAAGTAACACAAGTTGCAAATACAGAAAGCATATTAGAAGGAGAATATGCAGAATTTGCAATACAAATTATAAACAATGGTAGAGAAAAAACATCAGGATTAATAATAAAAGATGAAATTTCAGAATATTTAGATAATGTAGAGGCTAGATATTCTGGAAGCTCAACTGGAATGGTTACATTAAATGAAGATAATAATATTGAAGGTCATATTATAGATATACAAGCTAAAGGAAAAATTGTATTAACAATTTCAGGACAAGCGAAAGATTTAAAGGAAGGACTTAAAGTAGATAAAATCTTAAATAGAGCTATTATATCAGGAGACTATATAGATGAAATTGATACAGGTATAGCAGAAATTACTTTAAAAGAAAATCCAAATAAACCTGTAGAGGAAGAGAAAAAAGATGATTTTGAATATATAGTAAATGGTGATGTTACAGATAATGAAATAACTGATGATTCAAATAATAATACAGATAATCAAAATCCAATTAATAACAATGCAAATAGTGAAGATAATAGTTCATCTGTTAATAGTAGTGAAAATCCAAATAGTACTACTGATAATGTTAATAAAGAAAATAATGCAATTCAAAATTCAGTTACTGTTAATCAACAAAGTAATCAGACATCAGATGAAAATACTAATTCAGAAAGATATAGTATTTCAGGAAGAGTCTGGTTAGATTCAAATCAAGATGGAAAGATTGATGAAGAAGAAGAAAGATTAGCAACTATAAAAATACAATTATTAAAAAATGGAAAAATGATTAAAGCTGTTACTTCAGATGGAAATGGACAATATGAGTTTAATGTTCTTGAAAATGGAAAATATACTGTAATTTTCTTATATGATGGAGAAAAATATACAACAACACATTATAAAAAACAAGAATTTTCAGAAGATATTAATTCAGATGCAATAGAAGTTGAAGTAGGAAAAGCTATAACAACAGATATGGAATTAGAAAATTCTAACTTAACAAATATAGATTTAGGATTAAAAATCAAAGATACATTTGATTTAGCAATAGGAAAATATATTACTAAAGTTTCTGTAAAAACAGATAAAAATGAAAAAGAATATAATTTTAAAAATGAGAAATTGGCTAAAGTTGAAATAAGAGCAAAAGAAATTGATACAGCTATAGTTAATTTTGAATATAAAATTATTGTTGAAAATGTTGGTTTAACAGAAGGAAGAGCAACTAAAATATTAGATAAATTACCAGAAGGAATGAGTTTTAATGAAAAACAAAATGAAGGATGGTATTTAGGATCAGATGGTGACTTATATAATGAAACTTTAAAAGATTATGAAATGAAACCAGGAGAAATGAGAGAACTAAAATTAGTACTTTCAAAACAAATGAATGGAGAAAATACAGGAGTAGTAAGTAATAAAGCAGTAATTAAAGAAAGTTCAGGAATAGAAGGACTAGTAGATAATGTAGATAATAATGTTTCAACTCAAGAAGTTATTTTAACTATATCAACAGGTATGGAAAAATTATCAATAGTTATTTCAATAATTGTAGCAATATTACTATTAACAATATATATAAATAAAAATAGAATTTATATTTCTTTTAATAAAAAATACAGCAATGATTCTAATACAACAAAGAAAATAAAAATTAGGAAAGTATATAAGTAAGGAGGCGATTAATATGAAAAAAATAAATAACAAAAATACAATTTTAAAACTAAGTATATTAATAGTAATATTAATTGTTTCCATACTAAGTTGTTTTATATTTAATTCTTTAGCAACAGAATTAAATGAAAAAGTAAATGTTGAAGATATCAAATTTTTATCAGAAGAAAATGCTAATATAGTAGATCAAGTGTCTGGTAGAAGAGAAGAAAAGAAATGGACAGCAAGTCATGTGATAAGTAAGAGCAGTTTTAAATCAGAAATAAATTCACATGCTTTTACTGCACTTTCAAGCAATCGTGCTATATATTGTTTATTACATGGAGGAAGACTATTCAATCAAGGAAGTCATAGTACATTAGTTCGTTGGCACGATGGGAATGTTGATATAGAAGGAGAAATTGATGATAGAGGAAACCCTAACCCTATAAAATATGAAGACTATAAAGAAGCAACAGAAAGTGGAAGTCAAAAAACAGAAACACATTTAGTATATAAAGACCCAACAGAATTTGGACTTAGTAAAATACAAGCATATGCTGTAACTTTTAATAATGATGGAGATGCTTATCATAATTCTGCTCAAGAAGTAATATGGAATATGAGAAATTCACTATATAGAGCAGGTAGTGCAGTACAATCATTACAAGAAGAATTGAAAAATAGAAATTCAGATCCAAATGTTAATCCTATTAAAAATGGTGATGATGGTTGTGGAACTAAATTAGTGGAAAGTGATCAATATTATAGAATTGGACCGTTCAAAATGACGGATTATGCGTATGTTGTATCTAAAGATGCTGCAAACTACTCAGGAAAAGGATTAAAATATCCAGAAATTGTAGGAGGAATAGTAGGAGGAAAAATAACATTAGATAATGGTAAAGAACTTGATTTTGATACTCAAGTTCAAATAGAGTATGAAGGTGACATAGATAATGATAGAGGTTCATCAGGTTCATCAGGTGTTGATTATTATCGTAAAGATAATGGCAAAAAAGTAGAAATAATTGTCGAATTAGAAGAAAATAGTATAGTAACTTATTATAAGAATAGTAGTGGAAAAAAAGTAAAAGTTGAAATTTATGAAAAAGATGGAAAAACTATAATGGAGAAAGCGGACGGAACAAAGATAACTTTAGAGCTTAGAGAGACAGAAGAAAAGGTAGATTATTGGGGAAGTCCAGATAGTACAACATATAAATATCCATGGCCAAATTCTGTATTTTATATAAAAGTAAAAAGAAGTGATTGTGGAAATGCTACAACATTAAAAAGTATGACATTTGATTATAGAGAAACAGATGCAAGTGGAACAGGATTAAGAGCAGAAGGAACATATGTAGAAACTAATTTTACAATAGCAGGTGAAGATACAGGATGTACAACATATTCTGCTAACCATGAATATCATGGGAAATCGCTTACAGTAACAAATAGCAAAGGTGGTACACATAGTGTTCAACATACACACAAATGTACAGATTGTTCTATATGCTGTACTATTGCATGTTGCAATGTACATAATCATCATGTTTGTAAGGATGCTGATGGAGTAGAATGTAATGAAGCAGACTGTGCTGTGCAAGGACCACCACCACCTAACTGTCATTGTGCGTGTAAAGGTCATAACATTGTTTGTAATGCTCCATTAGAGTTTAAATGTGAGCATAATCATATAGATTGTAAAGTTTTCAATTGGAAAGGAGTAAATATAGTAAAAAAACCTCAACCATTATTAGGTGTGAAAGAGGCAAATGTAACAGTTTATAGAACTCCTTTTGAGAGAGATGTTAATGTAAGATTAACTACAGATTTACAGATTAACAAATATATAGTAAAAGTGGATCATGTTGGCGAGACAATAAATTTATATAACAATAATACAGAAAGAAAAAGAAAATATTCTGGAGAACCAGATATAAAATGGAAGAAAGACAATACAGTAAAAGTTGAAAGAGGAGATATCGTTACTTATAAAATTGATATCTTAAATACTCAAAATCAAAAAGTAAAATGTAAAATACAAGATATTTTACCAGAAGCTTCAGCCAATGCAAGTTTTACTCCTAAAATAGATGGAGAATGGTTAGAAGTTCCTGCAAATGGTAAAAAAACAATAACTGTTACATTAAAACCGACAGCTGATACAGGTATACATGAAAATACAGCCAAAATTGTAACAAGTAATAAAGGTTTAAGTCTACCAGATTCACCTGATTACAACAGAACTGTATATGAATCATCAAATCCTAGAAACAATGGACCAGTTGTTAATATAGCAGAATTAAATGGTGGAATTCTAAAAGATAAAGACTTTTACGAAATCAAAGAATATAATGTAAACATTGAAAAATACATTTATGATGTAGAACATAATCAATCAAATATAGGTATAAGTGATATAGATACTACATTAAAAGCAACAAATGAAAGAATGAGAAGAAATTTATCAGAAGCAAATAAGGAATCAGCACCAGTATATTCAGAATATGGAGATACAATTACATATAAAATTGTAGTACATAATACAACTAAAGGAACAGGTTCAGGTTTTGATGTAGATAGAGCGAAAAAGCCATACTGGAATCCAGATAAAGTATATGTAAGTATAAAAGATACTTTACCTAAAAAGTATTCTAATCTAAAAGTAACAATAGATAGACCAGTAGAAACAGGAAATGCTTCACATACTATTTCAGAATTACCAGTATCAAGCACAAATGGCGGTACATTCACAATTACAGATTTAATGGTACCAGCGGGGAAAACTAGAACAGTAACAGTAACTTTAACTGTTGAGGAATATTCTAAAGGAACTATAGAAAAAAATACTGCAGAATTTGTAGGATCTATAAAGAATATTAATAGAGGACCACGTGCAGGTTCTACAGTAGCTAATAAATATTGTGTAATAAAAAATAATGCACCTTCAAGTAATTTAATATCAAGTGATTGGTATAAAATAAATAACTATAATACATTTATGGACAAATACATTTACAAATACGATGAAAAAGTGCAAAAGCAAAATAATAGTAATGGTTATACAAGTGGTGGATTAATTACAAATGAAGACGGAACATTAAAAACTTCAAGAGAAAATACAAATACAACAACTTCAACTGTGAGTGATGGAAATGTAATTGATACAATAAGAAACCATAATGGAAAAGATAGTTATAAAAAGGAACATCCAGTGTCTGCAGAAAAAACAGAAACTTTAGTATATGCTTTAAAAGTTTCAAATGAAGCTACAGATGTAACAAAAGAAATTACTAGCGGAGCAAAACCAGCAACTCAAGTAAGAACAACAAAAGTAACAGATTATATGGAAGAAGGATTACAATTTAAATCTGTTACAGCAACAATGTATAATAAAGATGGAAATATAATTACAAGATATAATGAAAAAGGTGAAGTTGCAGTTAAAGTATCAGAGCCAACAATTGTAACAATTGATGGTAAAAATTATAATAAATATGAATTCACTATTGGAAATGAAACAATTTTAAATCCAGGAGAATACATAATTTATTATGTAACAACAGAAATTATTGAAAGTAATATGTATTTAGATGAACTAGAAAATAGATCAGAACTTACAACTTTAACTAATATAAATAATACAGATACAAATATTAGAGAAATTAAAAATAAAGATCATAATGAAAATATATCTATACAACAAACTTCAAGTGATTATGTAAGATTAAAAGATTTAGTAATTGCTGGTAAAGTATGGCTAGACTTTAATAGAGATGGTTATATTAATGATGAGTTAAGAACTGATGCAGACAAGGCATACTATAATCTAAATAATAATGCAATGAAAAGAGATGTTGTTGTTAGATTGTATTCAGATAATGGAACATTATTAAGAACAACAAAAACAGATGAAAATGGTTTATATACTTTTGGAAGAGATTCTGGATTTAAGTATTATGGAACATATAATCATGATACAGGATTTTCAAAAGATGAAACTTATCAACGTGTAGACAAAGCATCAAATAAAGATAATAATGGAAATTATACAAATGAAAGTAAATATTTAAACTATTATATCGAATTCGAATATGATGGTATAATTTACAAGAGTACAGAATATTATTCTGGAATGGATAATTTAAATGGAGATAGTAAATCAGCAGATTATGGAAAATATGATATAAATTATCCAATAGATTCAAATGCTGCAGAATTTAAAGACGTAAGAGAAAAATTCAATGATACATATGAATATATTTCTTATGATGTAGCATATGGAACAGATTTAGAACAAAAAGGACAAACAGTAGATCCTCAAACAGGAGTTGTAACAACAGCAACTGTAGAAGATAATACCAATTCATCTGCAAGATTATCATTTGACAAAACAGGTCATACATCACAATTAATGGATGAACCATCTAGAATAATGACAGCAAGATCATTCATTAAAAATACAACAAGAAAAGACTTAGTTAGTCAATCAGAAAATCCTGATGGATGGGTAAATAATGAAATTAAAAATTCAAGTATTGAAAATACTAATTTACTATGGTTATTTAAACATAATGAAAATACAAACAGTGAAACACCAGCTACTGAATACTTGAAATACATAAACTTAGGATTAGAACTAAGAGAAAATGTAGATATTGCCTTAACAAAAGATGTTTATAAAGTAAAAACAACAATAGATGGAGAACAGATTGAATATACCTTAAATCAAAATAATGGTTTAAATGGAGACATGCCAAATTACGACTACAATTCAGGTAATGGTGAAAATGGACCTTCAACATATTTAAATAATTATATTTGTCCAGCTCCTTATGGATTAGATTTATACGAATCTGATTATAAGATGAGAATAGAACAATATAAAGCTAATGCAGTAAAAGCTTATAAAGGGCTAAATGCTGAGAGTGAATTAAATGTTGAAGTAACATATAGAATTACAGTTGCAAATAAGGCTATTAATGATGACCAATCTGTAAATGGTAATAATGTAAAAGATACAAAATTAGGTGTTAAAGTTCATGAAATTTTAGATTTATATGATGAAAACTTCATGCAAATACAATTTAACCCTGATGGAACTATTAAAACTGGAGCAATTCCAGCTCATGAAATAAACTCAAAAGCTAAAACTAATAGTGGAAACTATAATGAAATAACAGTTAAGAATAAAGACGAAAATGGATATTTAGTAGATGCTAAAATTGCTATTGGTGAAGCGTGGTATTTCAGAAAAATAGAAGAAGGAAGTAATGTAGCTCCTGAAAATAGATACAGAATTGATGAAAATAGTAAACTTCCATTAACATATAATAATGAAATTGGTCAAACAGTTGATGTAGAAAGTAAACAAACTCAAAGTAAACCAGTATATATTCAAGATGTAAATGGTGAGTATGAGAAAGTTCCACTTGTTTTAAGAAGTCAATCTTATAGAGATGGAAAAGGTAAATATTCATATAAAGAAAATAATGATGATTTCTCAGCAGACGGATATAACACATTATACATATCAGGAATGGGAAATGTATTAATAAACGAAGGTGAAGATTTAGATATATATGTAAAATATGTTCTAGACAAAGAAGCCATCGAAATGGAAAATACAAATGAAGACTATGAAGAAACTAAAAATACAGAAACTACAAGTTCAAGTTCAAGCACTACAACTGGAAATACTTTAGTAACAACAGTTGAAAATACTATTAAAGAAACTTCTGAAAAGAAAGTTAAAATTGATAGATCTTTGAAAATTGCAGAAAGAATTTTAGGAGTAGTAAGTAATAAAAATACTGAAGTTGATGGAACAGCTCCAAATGTAGTTGCTAGAAAAGATTCTGGAAGAGGCTTAGAAGGAATTGCAGAAGTAAATGCATATTCTGTATGGTATGCAGATGGCTCTGAAGCAGCATTGGTAGATATGGATTCTAATGCTGGTAATATAGGAAATCAAAATAGTAATTTAATAGATAAATTAAAAGACGAAAAAGATACTTCAGCTAGAAAAACTATTTTAGATACTTCAAAAAATGAAAAAGCTTCTAATTATGTATCAGGAGACGAATATACCTATTATGAAGATATGACTTATAAAACAGGTATAGAATTGACTGCTGATGGTACAGAATGGACAAAAGAACAAGTAAACGAAAAATGGAAAAACAAAAAGATTAAAATTATAACTCAAAAAGTAGAAGACAAAACCATAAGAGAACTTTCTGGTATGGTTTGGGATGATACAAGATCAGAAACTTCAGGAGTAGCTGGAGATACACAATATATAGGTGATGGTATTTACGATACTTCAATAAAAAAACAAGAACAGGCATTAATGAATGATAATATTGGTGTAAATTATAAGAACAATAAAGCACAAGAAATATTGTATAACTTAATTGGAAGAGATAAAAATAAAGAACTAGATGAAGAACAAGATATTAAAGTAAGAAATGCCAAGGCTGAATTGGTTGAAATTGTAGAAATACCACAAGCTACAGGTGAATCACATTATTATGAACAAGTTCTTTCAAATGTAACTTGGGAACAAGTTCAACATTTAAGAACTAATGCAGAAGGTGAATATCTTCTAAAAGGATTTGTACCAGGTAAGTATATAGTTAGATTTACTTATGGTGATACAATAAAAGAAGAAGATTTATCTGCTCAAGAGAAAGCTTTCTTAGGAGAAGATACAAAATATGTAACATCAGATATGCAAATATTTAATGGTCAAGATTATAAAACAACACAATTTGCATATGAAATGGAAGATTATCGTGTAACTGAAGGAAAAGGAAACAATTCACAAGAGAATCTTGCTACAGTATCAGATGACGCGATAGGTACAATAGATAATTATGCAACAGATTCAAGCAAAACACCAAATAATATAAATAATGATGATGAAGTGCTTGCAGCTTTAGAAAGACCTAATTTATCAGATGCTAGAGATGATGAAATTAGAAGACTTGATGTTAATAATTATTCAGAAATAATGATTAATAAAAAGGCTGAAATTTTAAAAGGTTTAGCAAATGGTACAAAATTAACAAATTCAAGTTTAGGAACAGATAATGCAATATCTGTAAACTACTATAAAAATTTTGAAAATAGCGAATATCAATCTCAAAGAGAAGAAGCATTAAAAGAATTAACAAATAATACTCATATGAATGCTGAAACTGTTGAATTCTTAGTTAAACCAGAAAAATTAACTTATGAACAAACAACTTCAGAAGAAAATATTTATCATAACTATATAGCTAATGATAGCAATATTTATTATGATGAACTAGAAACAATTGAATATAAAACAACAAATAATAGAAAATATAAAATTCAAAATATTGATATGGGTATTGAATATAGACCTGAAACAGCAATTAGTTTAATAAAAGAAATAAAAGATATTCAATTAGTAACTTCAGATGGAAATATATTAGTAGACTTAAAATTATATACAAAACAAGAAGATAATGGAAAAATAACTCACCATGTTGATATGGAAAATTCAATTGGTGCAGAATTAGTACAATTTATAACAAATGAATATGAAATTGACCCATTATTAAATAGTATATTGGGTGAGGATAATTCAGCAATAGGCGCAAATGAAGAACAACAACAAGGATTTATGTATATTGCTGTAGATGATGACATTTTACAAGGTTGTAGGGTAATTTTACAATATAAATTTACAGCTCAAAATAATAGTGAAATTGATAGAATATCAGAATCATTAAATAGTATAAGATTCTATGGAAATACTAAAACCCAAGAATTAATAAATAGTTATCAAGGATTAAAACATAAGGAAATAGATAGCAATGGAAATATTATAGATGTTGTATCTAATATTTTAGATGAAAGCAATGAAACTGATTACAATAAAGATGAATATACAGCAAATAATTTAGCAAGAAATATGGTATATTATGATGTATATTCTCTAGATTCAGATGGGGTTGAATATAGAAATAGAGCAAAAACTATGACAAAATTAGATGATGATATAGACCAAGCAAGCATGAAATATGATACAGATGGTACAGAAGGATATTTTGGAAAATATGTAGGATATGCTTATTATACTGGAAATCCAGATGCTAAAAGAGTTCCACAAAATGAGACAGAAGCTAAGAATTTGGATATGATTTCAGAATTAAAATTTGATAAGATTATAGACTATATAGATACAAACTTAGAATTTGGTCAATTATCACAAACAGATATTACTCAATTACAAAATCTAGAATCAAGAGCAACTACTTCAACAACTGAACCTGTAGGAAATCTAATAACAGATGTAGTTGATAAAAATTATACTGGAAATCAATTCTGGTCAAATAATTCAAGTCAATCAGTATCAAGGTTGTCAGATTACTTATTCTCATTAAATAGCCCATGGGGTCAAAATGTAAGTAATCCAAATGAAGAAACTCTTGAAAATGTATTAACAGACTTAGATGGAGTTAAATATAAATCATTAGTTATTACAACAGCAGATAAGCAATCTGAGGACGATCCAAATACTAAGAATAAAGCATTTTCTAAATTCTTGAAACCAAGTATTATGAGTGAAGAAGATTCGATTGCAAATGTTTATTTACCAGTATCAAAATTATTATCAAGTGCAGAAGACACTAATAATATGGTATACGAAAATATTGCTGAAGTAATACAATTTACAGTACTAACAGGTAGAAGAACAAACTTTGCTACAACAGTAGGTAATGCAGATATTCATGAAGTTTATAAACAAACTAAAGATGAATATGAACGTTATGGAAGTATTGAGTTCGTAACTGCTGCATATGAAACAGATACTTCTGCTACAGAAACAATCACTTTAGCACCACCAACTGGTTTAATGAGAAACAGAAGAGTTATATATGAAACAATAGATACTACAAAAAATATTGTACAAATTGTTGTAATTGCTATTGCCGTAGTAGTTGTGGTAATGAGTATAACAAGATTTACAATACTAAAAATTAAGAAAAAACGTTATAAATAAAATATAAAGCGGATAGAGCCTTATAGCTCTATCCGCTTTTTTTCGAAAAAAAGAGCCATAATTTTACATAGTTTACCTAAGGTGGCGAAAAAAGTCGTTAAAAAGTCGCTAAAAAGGCAAAAAAACTGCTATAAAGCTTGAAAAAGTTGACATAAGAGTGTATAATAAGAAGTGTATGAACCTTTTTTGAAGTAATAATTTAAAGTCTATTAAATGTAATGAAAATTTTATATTTTTAGTCTTTAAAGTTTTGAAAACAAAGTTCCGTAAAAGAAATAACTTTAAAATCTCTAAAACTAGCTATTTACTGAACTTTTTTCTATTGACTACTTGCAAAAAAAGAGTAGAATTATACTATATAAAATAGTAATTATAAGATACTTATCAAAAATTATTATGTGGGAGGAATTAAGATTATGCATAAAAACAAAATTCTAGAAAAATTGTTAGCAATAATCCTAATATTTACATTAACTTCTGCAAATTTTGCGTTTGTTACTAAAAGTTTCGCATCAAGTTTAGCAGATACAATATTTGGGCAAAATTCTGACACAGGTCATAAGAATGTCGAATTTGAAGCCTATTTTGGAACCGAAGAAGAGAAAGACGCTTCGGTTATTAGTGATGTAAATAATGAGGAATTAGCTATTAGCATGAACTTAAATGTCAAAAAGAATGGATATTTAAAGGATGCAAAAATAGTAATTGCAGAATTAGAGGAAGAAAAAGGATTAAATTTCGAATTAAAGAAAGTAGAAAATGAAACAGAATCAGATGATAATAACGATTTTGTTTTTCCAGAAGGAGTTCAAAGTATTGAAGAAAATACTGTAACATTACAACAAATAAACTCTAATAAAGAAGTAAAATTTAATTTACCTATCGAATACAAAAATGAAAAATTTGTTAATGACAATAAATTTTCAGGAGACTGTTTAGTTAAATTTACAGGTATTTATGTAGATGATGATGGTGAAGAAAATGAAGTTTCTAAAGAATATAAATTAAATGTTTCTTGGAAAGATGAAAGAGAAGTAAAAGTTGAAACTTCAGTAGAAAAATATATAGACTATGAAAAAGGTGTTATTTTACAAACTCTAGTAAAAGTCGACAACTCTACAGACAAAAATACTTTACCAGTTAAAGAATCTAATATTGTTATAGATGTACCTAAGTATTTAGATAAACAAGCTACAAAAGTTACAGTAGTAGCAAATAGTACTATGGGAACTAATGGACAATCACCAGAAACTATTAAATTTGATGAAAACAATTGGAACTATAACGAAGAAGAAAACAAGTTAACAATAAATGTTAATAATGAAAAGCAACATGTTGCAGTTGATGAATTTGAAGATGAATATTTAAAAGAAGCTGATAAAGAAGTAATAGAAGAAGATAGATATTATAATGGAGTAGGTTATGATGAATATATAATTACATATACTTATGAAGATATCCAAGCTTCTCAAGAAAAAGTAACTTCTTATTCAAATATTGAAGCTAAAATGACTACATTTAGTGGTGTACAAAATGAAGATTATATAAATATAGTAACAAACAATAATAATTATGAATATTTACTAGAAGGTAAGACTGGAGATATAGTATCTTTAAATATAGAAACAGAAACTAAAGAAGTTTCTAAAGCATATTTATATGCAAATTATAATAATGATAAATATGAAAATGAGATAAAATCAAATACATTAATAAATATTTCTTATAAAGATATAATTAATGGATTAAATGTAGAAGAAATAGAAAATCTTTATATAAATAAAGAAGGAAATGCTATTCCAAATAACGATATTTATTATAAACAAATTTCCATTTCTAAAGATAACTTCACAAAAATATTAGGTGAAGAAGGAACAATTAAAGTTCTAAATGAAAATGGAGAAGAATTAGTTACTATTAATAATGAAACAGAAGTAAATGAAGGTGGATTTATAGTAATAACATTTAAAGATAGACATTCAAGATTAAATTATGAAATTTCTAAACCAATTGCTGAAGGAAATTTAATAATCAATAATGTAAAAGCTGTTAAAAAAGTTACAATAGATAAAGCAACTTTATCTGGAATAGAAAAAATAACTACAAAAACAGCAATTAGAGCAGATTATAATTATGTAGAAAATAGAGTTGACGTTGAAGTTATTGAAGCCTCAACAAAACTAAATAATACTACTTCAAAAGTAAATTTAGTTTTAGATAGAGATAGCTTATCAACATTAGCAACAAACACAGATGTAGAAATGAGAATCGAATTAAACAATGCAGTTGATACATCAGATCTTTTTGGACATTCTGTTTATGAAATTACTTTACCAGAATCTATTGAAAATATAGAAGTTACAAATGCAAGTATTTTATATGGTGAAGGATTAGAAATATCATCAGCAGTACTTGATAGTAGAACAATAAGAATTACACTAGATGGAATGCAAGAAGGAATTAATTCAGGTATTTTAACTAATGGTACTAATATAGTATTAAATGCAAATTTAAAAGTTAATTTATTTACACCTGCAAAAACAGAAAATATTATTTTAAATTATATAAACAATGAAGCTACAAGTTATGAAGATAATGGAAGTACATCTTTTGAAGTTTCTTATTCTGCACCTACAGGATTAGTAGCTGTTAATAGTACTTCTAATTATAATAACTTAGGAACAGAGATTACTTCTGTAAGACAAGGTCAAAAAGAAGATATAGTTGATATTTATTCAGAAGCTAAAGTTGCTACAATGGAAGTTATTGTAATGAATAATAATAACAATACAGTCTCAGATTTAGCTGTATTAGGTAGAATTCCATTTAAAGGAGTTAAAGATATAGCAACAGGTGACGACTTAGGAACAACATTAGATACTAAATTTGTTAGTGGAATTGTTTCAGACGAACATAATAATACAGAATTTAATGTATATTATTCTGAAAATGGTGAAGCAACAAAAGATTTAACTGATGTAAACAATGGATGGGTTTTAAATCCTGAAAGTTTAGAAAATATGAAATCATATTTAATTGTACCAGTTAATGAAAACTATGAAATGCAAGAATCAGAAGTTTTAAGATTTACATATACTTATGAAATTCCTGCAAACCTAACTCATAATGAAGATATTTATGGAACTTTCTTAGCATATTATACAAATAATTCTGAAGTTGCTAAAACAGAGGAAGAAACTACTCCAGATAAAGTTGGTTTAACAACAGGAGCAGGGCCAGAACTTGCGATAGAAACTTCAGTAAGTAAAGATAAAATAAAAGAATTTGAAGAAGTTCAAGTTAATGTAATTGCTACAAATGTAGGAAGTGAAAAAGCAGAAGATATTAATGTGGAATTTCCTATACCAAAATATTCAGGTTATGTATCATATGAATGTGATAATGAAAATGCAATTATAAATTATGAAAACAATAGTGTAAAACTTTCAATTCAAACTTTAGAAAGAAATGAAAAAGTTGAATTTAAAGTTACATTAAAAGCAGGAGATATTCCTTCAACAATTCAAGACTATTATAGAGGAACAGAAGGTTTCTTCTATAAAGATGGAAAAGGATATATTAAATCTGTAAATGAAGAAGGAAATGAAACTGTTAAAGAAATAACAGAAATGCCAGTAGTTACTTTAGATGCTATAGCTACAGTATCTGCTAAAGATTTAGGAACTGTAATAAAATCAGAAACTAAAAAAGTAGAAGTACAAGAAGCTGAATTTTCAATAATAGAATCTAATAGATCAGATATAGATGATGAAAGAATTTATTCAGCAGGAGATACAGAGAAATTTAAAATAGTAATTAAAAATTTAACAGATAGTACATTAAATAATATTATAGTAGAAAAGAAATTACCAGAAGAATTTACATATGTAAAATCATATGTACTTGGATATGAAGAAGATGGAATAACTTCATATGAAGAAATTCAAGGAAATTATGATGAATCTTCTAGAATGGTAACATTAAAAATAGATAAATTAGAAGATAGAATGTCTAAACAAATAATGATTGAAGTTACAGTAAATTCTTTATCAGAAGCTTCAACAAAAAGAGTTGTTGGAACAACAACAACAGTTAAAGCTGATGGAACAGATACATATGAATCTAATGAATTATTAACAACAATTGCGAGACCATCATTAACAGTATCTCAAACTACTAATAAAGCTGATACATATATGAAAGAAGGAGATACAATAACATATACATTTACAGTAAGAAATGAAGGAGATTCTACAGCACAAAATGTAGTATTAACAGATATAATTCCAGATGGATTAACTGTTCAAAGAGTTTCTTATGTTATAAATGGTATTCCTGTTGATAGACTAGTTTCTTCTAGTGAAGAAGCTATAGTAACAGGAGATATAGATCCTGAAAACGAATTAGTTGTTAATGTGCAAGCTCTTGCATCAAGCTTAGAGGGTGCTCAAGAAAAAACAGTAACAAATTATGCAACAGTATCTGCAACAGCTATAGATGAAACACAAACAAATTCAATTACACATATAATAGAACCTAATGAAGAGTTTAGAACTGCATTACCTTCAGAAGATGTAGATAACACAACAGCAAATGAGGCTACACAATCAAATATAGATAAAACTTATAAAATTACAGGTACAGCTTGGATCGATTCTAATGAAAATGGTACAAGAGATGAAGGTGAAGAATTATTATCAGGAATATCTGCAAAATTAGTTGATAGCAACTCAGGTATTATACAAAAATCTATAACAACAGATAGTGCTGGTTCATATAGTTTCGCAGGAATAGGAAATGGAAGTTATTTAATTGTATTTGATTACGATACAGTTAAATATACAGTTACTGCTTATCATAAAGATGGTGTTGCATCAAATGTAAATTCAGATGCAATAACTACAAAAATTGATCAAGATGGTAAATCAAGAAATGCTGCTATTACAGATGTTATTACAATAGATAATGGTAGTGTATCAAATGTTGATATAGGTTTTGTATTAGCAGATACTTTTGATTTAAAATTAGATAAAACAATAACAAAGATTACAACTCAAAATGCAAAAGGAACAACTACAGAAAACTTTAACAATGTAAACTTAGCAAAAACTGAAATTGCTTCAAAATATGTAAGTGGTTCAACAGTATATGTAGAATATACAATGACAGTTTCAAATGTTGGAGATGTTTCAGGATATGCTAAAAAGATTATAGATTATATGCCAGAAGGAATGACATTTAATTCATCATTAGAAGCAAACAAAGGCTGGTATACAGGAACAGATGGAAATCTTTACTATACAGGACTTGCTGAAACTGAGTTAAAAGCTAATGAGTCTAGAACAATTAAATTAGTATTAACTAAACAAATGACAGCAGAAAATACTGGTATGGTAAACAACTTAGCAGAAATTTATGAAGATTATAATATTTATGGTATCTCAGATTGCAATTCAACACCTGGAAATAAAGCCCAAGGTGAAAACGATTTAGGAACTGCAGATACAATTATACTAATAAAGACTGGAGAAGTATTTATCTATGTTTCAGTAATAATTACTACTATACTATTAGGAAGCATAGTAATATTTATAGCATATAACAAAATTGTGCTATCAAAAAGAAAAGGAGGTGTTTAATATGAAAGATAATTTAAAATCAAAAATTTCAATACTATTTGTAATAATACTAATGATATTAAGCACTTTACTTGCTTGTAATGCACTAGCAGAAGAATTAACACAAACAATATATGGAAAAATGGATATAAGATCAGAGCATACATATACATTACCAGAAGGATCTTATATACCTTATGAAGACTTAGACCAATATTATGATGTATTCTGTTGTCAAAAAGGAACATCACTTCCAGGAAGCACAAAAACAAAATTTACAGCAAATGGAACAGAATATTCATATCCTTATTTAACAATGAATGATATAGGAAAAACTATAGGGGAAGTTACAAAATCAGATGGTAATCCTTATAATGCTTCTTATAGTCATAAAACTATAGGTAAATTTAAAGTTGTGGGAACTTATAAAGCAACTCCTGAAGAAGCATATGTTTTAGCAGAAATGATAAATGTTAAAGGAGAAAGTGAAAACAACGCTTGCCAAATGGCTTGGTGGAGAACAGAAGCAGGAAATAAAGGAAACTCAGTAACTGCAAATGATTTATCACTAGAAGCTGAAGCTTTTGAAGCATATATTAAAAACGTTTCTAATATTAATAAATCAGGCAAATTAACAGAAGGAGACTGTAAATATAAAACAGCACAATTTACAGATGCTGATACAGGTGAAAATTTCACAATAGAAAATGCTTTTGATTTTGAATATAAACCAGAATGGAAATCAGACGGAAAATACAAAACTCCTACAGTAGTATATGACGAAAATACTCAACAATTTACAGTAGGACCTTTTGCAATACATTATGAAGGAATAGTACAAAAAGTAGGAGATAGAGGAGAAGTACAGTTTGCTGGTATAACAGGAATGGAAATTTACACAGATGCTTCAAAAGAACCATTACAACGTGGACAAGATTGGGATATAATTTGTGCACAAACAGTTAGAATGGAAGGCGAAGATTATGCATTCCCAAAATCTGATGAAGAATTCTATATTAAACTTAACTATATAGAAAATGCAACACAAATAACAAATATTAAAACACATTTTAAATATATGAATGCATCTGGTATGTACCAAAGATTAGATGGTAAATTCTTTAATGCAACTTGGGAAGAACAACATATAGATAATTATGTAACAGAAAAGAATGAAGATGATGAAGATGTAGAAGTATATAAAGATACAAAATATTGGCTTCAATTAACTAGCTTAGTAGAAGAAGATGCACAAAAATTAGCTATAGGTTTAAATGGATCTAGATGGTATGAATATACAGATTTAGATAGAAATATAAAAATTAAATCTAAGAGCATTCAAATAAGAAAAAAAGTTATTGATGGAGCAGGTAATAAAGTAAATTCTGAAGATTTCTTCGATTTTAAAGTAAAAGTAGAAGGTGCAATTAATTCAGAAACTGAAAAAATAAGAGTTAAAGCAAATAAATCAGCAACTTCAAAAACTTATTATTGGTTAGATGGACAAAAATCACCAACATATAAAGTAGAAGAAATTCCAAAAGAAGGATATATATTAGAAAATATTGAAAACTTTGCAGGCGACTTAGATCAAGCTCAACCTATAGTTGTTCAAGCAACTAACAAAATAGATGAACATAGAGGAAAAATTGAGATTGTTAAGAAAATTAAACAATCTGAATTAGATAATTCAAAATATTCTATTGTTGGTCAAAAATTTAAATTTAAAGTAACTGTTGAAGGAACTTTTAAATATGATGAAAAACAATATACAGATCAAGCTTTAGTATTATATCCAGAAGTAACAGCTGTAAGAGAAAATGAAAATGGAATTGCATGGACTTCTAACGATTTTATATGGGTAAAAGATAATGCTCCAAAATTCTCAATAGAAGAAATTGAAATTCCTAACAATGTTAAATTGGTATCTATTACTCCAGAAAGCGGTGTATTAAATGCAAATGAAACAATAAGAGCTACAGCAATAAATGAACAACTTCAAACAGGAGCTTCAATTCATATAATTAAAAAATTAGAAAATGCAGAATATTTAACTGAAGAGGAAATTAAAGAGTTAGCTTTCCATTTTACAGTTCATGTTGATGGTTATGATGATGTAGAAGTAGATTTAACTGAGCCAACTAGATTAGAAGAAAACGGAAGTTATAGTTGGGTATGGGAATATACTTCAAGCAAATATACTTGGATAAATGGAAACGAACCAAATTATTCTATAACAGAACATGATAATCCAGTAGGAACAACTTTTGTTACAGCAACTTCAGATACTGGAAATGGTAATGTATCTGGAACAACTTTATCAGGTACTTTAGTAGCTGATGAAAGTAAAAACTTTATTGTAAATAATACTTTCATAAATAGAGTTGAAGGACATAAAGGAAATCTAGAATTAACTAAAAAAGTTGATACAGATAAATTAATTAATAGAGATTTCTTATTTGTAGTAAAAGTAAGTGGTAAATTTAGATTTGAAAACGAATCAGAAGAACTACTAAAACAAGATAGAACAATTCAATTTACAAACAATTCATATATTGGCGTAAATAGTGATGAATATGATGAGAATACTTTTGTAACAATTCATGTTGATACAAGTAAAGTAGGAACATGGTCAACAGATGGATTAGGACTTGGTAAAATTGAATGGTATGGAAAAAATGCTCCAACTTATACAGTTGAAGAAAACTTAGCAGGTAGTTATGGTGAAGGTGTAAAATATTTTACAGTAACACCTAAAGAAGGAACTTTACTTGAAAACAGTACAGTAAAAGTTACAGCACTTAACTATGCTGATGAAAAAGAATCTGGAAGAATTCATATTATTAAAACTTTAGAAAATGCAGAAAAATACAGTGCAGATTATATTAATTCATTAAAATTTACATTTAGAATTTCTGTAGATGGATATGAACCATATGATGTTGAACTAAAAGCAAATCGTGTAGATAATAAATTTGTATGGGAATATACCTCTGATGAATTTTTCTGGGAAAAAGGACAAAATCCTAATTATACAATAGAAGAAATTAATATACCTGAAGGAGTAGAATTTGTTTCTGCTAAAGGACCAGATGGAGCTACAGTTTCAGGTACAAAGATTTCTGCAAAACTACAAAAAAGTGAAAATAGCGATATACAAATTTGTACAGAAAATTCATATATAAACAAATTATCAGAACAAGAAGGACAAATAGTAATTAAAAAAGATGTTACTCATAGTTCTTTACAAGGAAAAGAATTTACATTTACTTTAACTTTAAGAGGTACATTTACTTATGAAGGTGAAGAAATTGTAAATGGAGAGAAAACTATTGAAAACATCAAAGTTAAAGGTGGAAGCTCTTGGACTTCACCAGTAATTAAATGGTCTGGAAAAGATGCTCCAACATATTCTGTATCAGAAGTAAAATCTGATATAGCAGAAAATATATCAACAATTAATGGTGCTGGTACATTAAGAAAAGGAACTGTTACAGTAACTTTCGTTAATGGACCAAAAGAGCAAGGAGCACATATAAAAATTCATAAAACAATTAAAGATCAACCAGTAAATAGTAATGATAAATTTACTTTTAAAATTACAGTTGAAGGATATGAACCATATTATGTGTCAATAAGAGCAGACGAAACTTATACATCTCAATTATATAAATGGTATGCTTCAGAAAATGCTCCAAAATATAAAGTAGAAGAAGTTAATTTACCAGAAGGATCAAAACTTGTAAGTATATCAAATGCAGAAGGTACTTTAACAGCAGGTGCAGATGTTATAGTTGAAGCTGTAAACCAATACGAAAAACATACAGGAAAATTTATATTAAAGAAAGAAATTGTTAAAGACAAAATTAATCCAGAAGAAATGCCTACATTTGAATTTAATATTACAGTAACAGGACAATTTACTTTTGCAGGACAAGAAAGTACAACATCAGAAATATGGACACAAAATACTACAATCAAAGGTGAAGGAACCTATACATCACCAGAGTTTATTTGGTATGGAGATAATGCACCAGAAGTACATGTAGAAGAGGTCACAGATAAACTTGATGCTGGTTGGACATTAGAAGGTATTTCAAATAATAATTCAGCACTTATGGAAGATGATACATTACAAATTGTGGCTACAAATAGATTTGAACCATTAGTTATAATAGAATTAACAGTAGAACTTGCTGGTACAGTATGGAATGATGTTCCACAAAGTGATGATAAAAACATGAAAGATTCAGTACCAAATGGATTACTAGATAAAGGTGAAGTTGGTATTGATGGTGTTGAAGTTTATATTTATGATAATAATGGAAACTTAGCAACAATTTATGAAGATTCTAGTAAAAATGAAATACAACAACCAATTATTACTGCCAATGGCGGTAAATGGGATGCACCAAGAGTAAAGATATTGAGAAAAGGAAGTTACGATGTAAAATTCGTATATGATGGTCAAACATATGAACCAACTAAACCTTTAGTAACAGGAAGTGCAAAAGATTATAAATCAGCAAGTAATAATGGTAGAAAGAAATGGGCAAATGACTCAATGGCTCTTGATGTAAATAGAGAGGAAGTAAACCAAAGATTAGCAGAAGTTGCTGGAAATACACCAATTGATGGTAGTGGAAATACTGTAGGTACAGCAATATCAAGCAATGGAAATACATCAAGCATCTCATATGAGAAATCATCTGGTGACAATGAAAATAGAACAACATCAAAAGTTGTTACATTAAATGAAAATGGTACAGTTAAAGATTTATATAAAGCAGAAGCTACTACATCACAAGCTGGATTAACATATCCATTTGATGATAGAATTCACTTAGAATCTTCTGATATAGAGAAAAGTGAATTAGGAATTGTGTATAAATATAAATATTCAGCTACATATCCATATACTTTACATATTAACTTAGGATTAGTTAATAGAGAAATTGCAGATATGGATGCAGTAAAAGATTTAGTAGATGCTAAGGTAGTTGTAAATGAAAGATTACTAAGTTATAAATTTAATAAATTAGCAGATGTAGGAAAAGATGTTTTAAGTAGAACTTCTTATATAAATGGAACAGATGGAAACAGTAATATACAATATCAATTAGGTTTCTATAGAACAGATTACTACTACAGAGCAGAAATTTATAAAACAAGTGCAGTTTACGATTATATGCAAAACTTCTATAAATCAATTGGCCAAACATTAGATGCAACAAACTTAGAAGTATATTTAAGATATAAAATTAGTGTTTATAATGAATCACCAAGTTATAATGTTACAATTAATGAAATAGCAGATTATTTTGATAGTTCATTTGGAGCACCAATAACCACAGAAGTTAAAAAATATGTTCAAACAATAGATGGTAAAGAAACAGATAGTAGTGCATCATTACAAACTGTTGCAAGATCATCATATGTTGAAGGAACAGGAGCTAATGTTGATTGGAATGTAACAGAAAGAGGAATTACAGGTTCTGATGGAGTTACTTATAATAAAATGACAACATCAGCATTAAAAGGAATGAAACTTGCAAGTGGTGAAAAAGCAGAAATATATGTATACTTTAAAGTTCAACCTACATCAGTAGATGGAATTAATGATGTAATAGAACTTGCAGATAAATCAAATATTGTAGAAATAACAAATTACTCTACTTATTATAGTAATGGTAAAATTGCAGGTAAGATAGATGTTGATTCTGCACCAGACAATATAAATATTAGAAATTACAATGAAAAAGCTTACTATGAAGATGATACAGATTCAGCTCCAGTATTAAAATTAACTTTAGATAATGAAAATGGAGTAAGAAGTGTAAGTGGTATAGCTTGGGAAGATAAGGCAGAAGATTCTGATGATAATACAGCAAAAGGAAATGGTATATATGATGAAGGAAAAGAAGCTTTAATTGGTGGATTAACAACAGAATTAATTGAAAAAATAAAAATTCCAACAGGAAATACTTATACAGAATATGACTTCTTATGGCCAACAAATGAAAACTTAAGTTACTTAGGTGGTAGAACATTAGAAGAATTAACAGGATTTGATAGTACTACAGAAACAGGAAGAGAAGTTGGTAATGGAGAAGTATCTGAAGTAGGTAGATATAAATTCACAGGAGTTCCAGTAGGTAACTATGTTGTAAGATTCTTATATGGAAATGATAAATCGCAATTAGAAGATACCTTTGGAATTACAGGTGATCCAGTAGCATTAAAAGCAGATGCAACTAAGTTTAATAATGAATCAAATATATTAGTTGCAAATTATGATGGTGACAGCTATGGAACAACTGCTGCTGTATACAATGGTCAAGACTTTAAATCAACTTTATATCAAATAAAGAATGGCGAAACTAAAACAGAATGGCATAGTTTAAAAGATTATACAGACTTTAATAAAGATTCAGACTTTATGGATAATGAAGCTAGAAGACTTGATGTTATAGCACAATCAGAAGTAATTACAAATATAAATGGAAATGTTTTAGCAACAGCTAATACATATAACACATTTGATAATAATCCAGATAATTATGTTTATAACTCAAATCATGCAGATTTATATAAAGATTATTATATGTTTGCAGATACAGCAAAAATTAACTTTAATATTGAAAATATAGAAGTTAATAATGACAATAAAGCACTTACAATTTATGAAATCGAAACTGTAGAAACAAACTTAGGAAATAGTTCTGTAAGTGTTATAACAAATCAAAAAACTAAAGCTTATGAAGTAAATGATGTTAACTTTGGTTTAATTGAAAGACCTGAAACAAATATTATTCTAGATAAAGAAATCAATTCAATAAAATTAACAACAAATGATGGTAGAGTAATATTTGATGCAGAATATGACATTAGTTATAAAATAGAAAAAGCAATAAATGCAGATTTATTAGGAGACAAAGTAATAATTGCAGATTTAGGAAAAGATTTAATAAATCATAAATATTTAGTTGCCGAAGTAGAATTGTCTAAGGTAAATTCAATTGGAACAGATGTAATGCAAGCATTAGATAAGATTGAAAATAAATTATTAACAGAAGGAAGAGAAGGAACAGGAACACAAAACTTTAGATTCATAAATGTTGATGATACAATTTTACAAGGAACAACAATTGAAATAAATTATAAACTAACAGCTTTAAATGTTAGTGAAAAAGATACAATTAGTTCAAGATTGGCTAATATTACTAGAGAGGAAATACTTGATGAAAATGGAAATCCATTAACAACTAAAGCTAAGATTAAAAAATTAGCTTCTGAAGTTGAAACTGAATCTAGAACATATGAAAATAATACAGAAAATAAAGTATTAAATTTAGGTAAATACATTGGTCAAGAATACTATACAGGTACTCCAAAAGACCAAGATGTAGTAGTTGCAACAAGAGTTCGTCAATTAATTGACTATGTAGATACAGATGGAAGATTTACAGCAGACTTCAATAATACAGAAAATCATAGTTGGGCAAATACAACAGTTAATGAATTGTTAGGAAGTGGATATGATGCAGATAGATTAATTGATAGTTCACTTGCTTCAGAACATACATTAGTTGATAAAAATGGTATTGAATATATTACTGATCAAAGAAATAATTTAGTATTAAGTATTGATAATTATGATAAAGTAGATAAGTTAAATAACAATGGATTTGAAAAGGAATTACAACCAATAGATATTAATAAGATTGATGATGAAAACTATAATGATTACAAATCTGAAATCGCATTAACAATTACAAAAACAATTGCTGCAAGTGATGACGCAGACAATTTAACATATGACAATATTGCTGAAATTGTAAAATATGAAAATACTGCTGGTAGAAGAGATGAATCTACAACACCAGGTAATGCAAATCCAGCAAAAGATCAATTTATAGAATCATTACAAGAAAGAGACCAAAGTGCTACAGAATTAGTAACATTTACACCACCTACAGGTCTTAATGTAAAAACTGGAATGACATTACAAATCTTACTAATCTCTGCAATAGCTCTAGGAGTTGTAGCAGTAGGAATTGTAATAATTAAGAAAAAAGTATTATAATTATCTTAAAGTAATATAAGTTATATAAAAAAAGAACCGCTTAAATACTGAAATGTTTAAGTGGTTCTTTTAAGTTATATGGATAAAAGAAAATACATATAACTTTATTAAAATTATATAAAATTTTAAATGTGTATTTTTTGTTCTATTATAGAAAATTGCCCTGCGACTACTATAATGGAAATCCTTTTAGGAAGTTTGCACAAATTGAAGATTTTTTTGCAACTTCTACAACATAAATTCTTTAGAAAATTTTGTATATGACAAAAAATAATGCTGCTCCAAAAGTGGAGCAGTACTATTTTCAAATTTGATTAAATGCTTTCTCAATTATTTCTTCAGTTGCTTCTTCTAATAAATCATGAGAAAAATAAAGACCATATTCAGAAAAGATGTTAGATAATTTTACTAAATTTTCTTTTGTACGTTCCGCAATTGTAATAACTCCCCCGAATTTAGAATCGAATTCGTTTAAAGCTTGTAAATCACCGGATTTTCTGATTTTTTCTTTTTCTTCTTCCAGCATCTCAAGAAATTCTTCTTCTGAGCATTCGTCTAATTCGTAAAAAGTCATGTTTTTAAAAACATCGAATATTTGATATATATAAGTTTTCATGTGACTGTAGTCACGGTGCCAGAGACATTCAAAATCCAAGTTACTAGTGACATCTATTAATGCTTTATAGGCAGGAAAAGTATCAAATTTAGTTTTATAAGATATTCCCTGAAGTTTCATTACCAATGTTGACAATTGAGACCATCCTGTATAATGATGGTAGTTACTCATTTCCCGAATTTCTTCGATGGTGTATTTTTTGTTTAGGATAATTATGAATCCTCCAATAATATTTTGTTCTTTTAACCAAATCATAATAGACCTCCTTATTTTAACAAATTATTGTTTATAAGTTATATATAAATAATCAACTTAATATAAGTTAGATAAGCTAAATATATTTTAACATAATTTTTAGTAAACTTCAAGCAAGGGGAGTTTGGAACTAGAATAGTTAAAGAGTAAATTGTAGGGTAGATTTCATTTTCAAAAATTATTAATATGTACATAAAAAATTTATTACTTTTATTTAATTTTACTTTATATATATAAGAATTATTAACAAAATTATATTATTCATATCCAGTTCCTAGTTCAAGCTAATTC
>OFGE01000144.1_pt1 | contig 82563 bp, 81 predicted proteins | sample 1521681 | NCBI WGS metagenome assembly OFGE01 (sample SAMEA3504093, study PRJEB24116) | mouse gut metagenome | biome: mouse gut; feature: mouse-associated habitat; material: faeces | place: Denmark | collected 2011 | reverse complement strand
ATGGACGAGATTTGGGAGTATATTGTCTTTGAATTATGCAATCCGCAAGCCGCTGAAAATACCGTAAACAAAATCATGGACGCCGTTGACGAACTGGAGAATTTTACAGAAATTGGCGCTTTGCTGTCCTCTGTGACAGATATAGAAAGTGACTACCGATTTCTCATCAGTGGAAATTACATGGTTTTTTACCGTGTGAACGGGCAGGATGTGTATATTGACCGTGTTCTCTACGGCAGGCGGGATTATCTTCGGATTCTCTTTCCTGATCTGCCGCAGAATGACAACGAAGGATAAGACAAAATATGGTAACGATGGAACCGCTGGCTGACGCAGGCGGTTTTTTATTGCTTTGGACCAACCTGGTCCGGAGTAATAAAAGAAGAAAAGATGAAATTGTATTTTACAGAAATGCGTAATCAATTATTGGAAGAAAATTGCAAGGCAATTAATGATATTTATATAAAGTAATACAATTTAATAGGATGAATATGCACTTAATTTTACTCTTTCTGTTTATACTTTATGCAGGGATGAAGTATAGACGGAATCCCATTTCATAATTTTTAGGGATAAGGTTCTATTTCACATCATCTGTAAGGTTATAAAAATATAGGGTAAACGCCCCTTGCTCTGCTGGTATTCATATTTTGCGAGTACAAATTTTTTCTCTAAATGGACAACAACACTCAGTTGAAAATTTTTTATATAAATCTTACTGAGAATTATCCGCGGGCACAAAAGCAATATTTGGCGGACAGAATGAACATAAAAGATTTGGAAGTGATAGGATATAACCATAACTTCTCGGAAGCTTAAAAAATGAGATTTCATTTGAAATTTGACAACTGAATATCAAAGGAATCGGAAATATTTAAGGAATTCAGATACGAAAGAATCCTGATAGGCGGCATGCTTTCCAGATTACAAGGTAACATCAAAAATCGCCTCTAATCAAAAAATGTTCTTTTGGATCAGGGGGACGTAGTGCCGCACTTTTTGAAAGGTTTGTCGAGGATTTTTAAAAGGATCTGAAAACCTTATAAAACAAGGTTCAAAAATTCTGGGAAGATATAAAAAACAAAAGGAGGATTTTTTATGCGCAAGAAGAAAGGAATTGTTTCATTAATGTTATCACTGGTTTTGTGTTTAGCCATGTGTATGCCAGTATCAGCTAAAGAAGAGGTTTACACCTTATCTCCGACTCCGCCAGCAATATCCGGAGTTGAAACACGAGGAGCTAATCCTCCAACTATTTTTGCTGACACACATGACTTATCGGTATCTGGCTATAACTATCAGGTAACAGATATGGGATATCAGGTATTTACAAGCAAATGGCTTACAGGAGCGTCATCAATTAAAATTAGTGTATCGAATTGGACCCTTATAAAACAGTATCACGGAGCAACAAGTAATCAATTGACTTTGAAGGTCTACAATTCGAGCAAAAAACTGGTAGATAGTAAAACAATAACTATTTCCAGTGGGTCAGGTTCAGCGACTTTTACGGGTCTTACATCTTCATCAAAGTATTATATTTGCTTTGAGGTTCCGACAAATTCGAATAGATATTCATTTGATGGATCTATATACAAAAAATAAGGTTCAATAAGTTATAATGCAACAAGTATGGTAATTAGTCCCATACTTGTTGCATGTAATTCACAGATGGATGCATGTTTTGGTGGTTATTGCCATGAAGGTTTGGAGGTTATTGTTATGAAGATGATAAGAAGGATATTCATAATATATTGTATAGTACTGTCTATTGCTTTATTGTTTAAATTTAATTTATCTGTAAATTCTATAATGGAAAAAATTAATTCTGTTAGGTGGAGCAGAGAACAAGGAGCATGGAATTGCAATCTAATACCGTTTAGAACTATTTTTTCACAGCTAAGTCTTTTCAAGACTATACCAACTATTGTTATAAAAAATCTTTTTGGAAACATAGCTATTTTTGTTCCATTTGGCATTTTACTTCCGATGGGGTATGAGGCTGTGAGAAAATATCACAGGGTGTTTCTGGTGGGATTGGTTTATATACTAATTATTGAGTTTGCTCAACTTATATGTATGTTGGGGGCATTCGATGTTGATGATATTATACTAAATAGTATAGGAATTTCCTGCGGATATGTTATTTTCAAAATAACCCCAAAAGTATTGCAATAAAGATGCTTGCCAAAACGTTACAGCAACAAAGATATTTTGAGACAACCTAATCAACTTATAATATAATAGCTAAGCATTCTTTATTATTCACATTGTCAGTGCGTGCTGACAGAGGGATCAAATTTCTGAGAATGGGTCTTTTTGTGTATGATAAGGGAACATTATAAAAACATTACGTCTGCAGATTACTGTAGGCGTTTTTTGGTAACAGTATTCTAATATCCCTGCTATGTAGGGAACAACAGCTGCTTTAGCTTCAACAAAGAAATTCTAATATCTCAAAAATGTGGATCATCAACCACTTTTAAATAGGTGATAAGACAATTCGTGGACAAATATAGTATAATTCATGGACATATTGATAAGAAATCTGATTATTCTGATAAAATGCACTTAACGAGGAGGTATAAAATGTTAAATAAAGTGGCTTGTAAATTAGCAAAAAAAATAGTGGAATGTTCAGATACTGACAAGGAAGAAATATATATTTACGGATTAGAACTGATAATTTCAACTTTTTTTGGGTTGAGTTCAATTTTGCTCATTTCATGCCTGCTATTTTGTTTTACATCAGGGCTGGTTTTTATTTCTGTATTTGTGCCTTTGAGATTATTCACAGGTGGATATCATGCAGAAAACTATGGTAAATGCTTTATAATCAGCAATATTTCTTATTTGTTAATATTGTATGTAAGAGACATAACATTGGAAATATTTCCGATGTGGATATGGTTCTTTTTGTTAATAGGTATGTGCTGTTATATTATAAAGAATGCACCAATTGTTAATTCTGCCCAACCAATTAACGAAATCAAGCAGAAACGAAACAAAAAAATGACAAAATATATTTTAATAGCCGATATTGTATGGGTTGTTTGTTTAGCTATAAATCAAAGAGAATTGATGGTTATGGCAATATTAAGTATTTTCTTGACCATGGTTCTAATGCTGATTTCTGATAAATCAATTATGGTACATTCTTTGTGAAAGGAGGAAGTTAATTATGAGTTTATTTGCTAGACTTGTAGAGTTATGTGCGATTTTTGGGGCGAATTGCGCATCTGTCTGCCTGTCATATCAACCTAAAATGCCAAGAAGTTTGATGTAACAGTAGCTAAAAGAGGGTGAGCAAAAGAGTCAAAGGTGTCAGTATACAGTCTGACACCTTTGACTTATTATATGGACAAAAAACCAGTATTTGGTGGTCAATGAATTTAAATCAGTGTTTTGGCGGGTATAATCCTATATATCATAAGTAGTAGGAGGAGAACAAATGCAAAGCGAAGGAAATAGTGCATATATTGAGGCAATTAAACTTGCAGCAGGAAGTGTGCAGTATAAAAATTTATCAATTAAAACCACTTTTATTGATGCCATCGCACAACTGTACCAATATTATACAAATTCAGGAAATATTAAATATCTTGAAACTGCAACTCTTCACATTCAGGCATATTTAGAAATGGGATTCGCATATGAAGATGGAAAAGAATTATACGATCTTATATTGGAAAAACTTGGAACAACAAGGGAACTAAAATTTCCGCGTAAGTTCTATTCGGCAAAAAAAATAAAATTAAATAAAGCACAAGTGAAAAGCATGATAAAGAAGTGGCCTGCGTCTCCTCATCAAAAGATGAAGATAGACGAAGTTGTGGCAGATATTATCAAAAAAGTAGAAAAAAAAGAAAATGGGATTTACTATTACAAATGTGCTGTTACAAATGATATGTATGAATTAGTGATAAGTGAAAAAGAGACTTTTTTCCACGATTTACGGAGAGGGGTTTTTTATGTTTTTGTTATTCAATAATATGGTTAAATTTGGTATAATAAAAATATAAGTGCCATTGAGGAGGAGTACGATGATATACATTGCAATTTGTGATGATAATGGGAAATCGGTGAATATATTAAAAAGCAAAGTAACAGAGTTGTTGAAAGAATATAATGTGTTAGCAGATGTAATGGTTTATACTGAAAGCAGGATACTGCAGTATGATATTCAGGAAGGTAGGCATTTTGATTTAATATTGAGTGATATAGAAATGCCGAATATAGATGGGATGGATTTGGTTGCTTATATCAGAAAGTATTTATCGGAAGTATTGATTATATTTATTACCTCTCATCTGAAATATGTAATTGATGCATTTGAGCTATCTATTTTTAGATATATTCCTAAAAACTCAATTGATTCTAGGTTGCCACATGCATTAAAAGATGCAATCAATATGATAAGTATTCAGGCTAATGAGTATTACATAATACAGATGCCGACTAGAGTTGAGAAAATACCATATCAGAAGATATTGTATATTCAGAGAGAAGGTAAAAATTCTGTGATTACTTTAATCGATAATACGGTTACAAAAGTGAGGAAGAGCTTGGCTCAGGTATTTAGAGAATTTAAATCGGAGGATTTTATTTATGTGGACCGGGGAGATATTGTTAATCTGGTCCACATCATGGGAGTTAAAGATGGTATCGTTGAACTGAAAAATGGAATACGATTGCCCGCAAGCCATGCGAGATTGGAACAGATTAAGATAAAATTGAGCGATTTTTGGGGAGATCAGCTATGATTATTATATATGAAAGCATAGAATTAATAGCAAGTTTTATTGAAATATTTGTTTTATATAAAATCCAATATAACTTGTTGCATAAACAACGAGGAAGTCAGAGCGAAATAGTTGATATATTATTAGCCTTGGTGGGGGCAGTTATTATTAGGATTTTCAATCATGTATCATCATTTTCTTATTTCACTATGTTGTTTTTTGTTCTTTATGTAAGTATCTCGGCGGTATTTCTATATAAAACTAAATACATATTACTTTTTTCAATAGCAAGTTTTTATCTATTATGTCTAAGCGGCTTTGATTTTTTAGTACTTACATGTGTTTCAAATTTTAATGGAGGATATGATACATTTGTTAGTCTGGTTTCTGTAATGGGCATTTCCCGTATGGTAGTAATCTGTACAACTAAACTGCTATGGATATTAGCATATCTGTTGGTAAAGAAATACTTATATAGATTTTCTTTAAAGAAGAACTATGTATACATGATTCTTGCTGTTTCAGGCACAGGTTTTTTGGGATTTTTATATTTAGTAGATCAGACATTCAAAGCGTTTGAACTTGCAATGACTGGGATATGGCTTGTTTTTCTTGTCTTTTTTGCACTAATTTTATTTATGACTTATTTTGTTATAGAGAGTAAAGAAGAGAAGATGAAATTGAATTTTGCAGAAATGCGAAATCAATTATTGGAAGAAAATTACAAGGAAATTAATGACATTTATATGAGTAATGCTAAACTGTATCATGACTTGAACAATCATTTAAATGTCCTTTACCAGTTGTTAGATAAAGGGAATGAGGATGAGGCGAAGAAATATATTAAAGAAATAAGCAAGCCAATTCTGAAATTATCACAAACAATTTGGACAGGTGTTGATGTTGTAGATGTCATAATCAACAGTAAGATAGAAAAGATGAAAGAAAAGGGAATTGCATTTGAAATCAATGTGGAATTCCCACAAAACACTAATATCATGCCACATGATATATGTACTATATTGGCAAATCTGTTGGATAACGCCATAGAAGCAACAAGTAAATTGCAAAAATGCAGAAGTATTTCATTAACTATTCGAAAAATCAACCACTTTTTAATGATTAAAGTTTCAAATTCATGCATTGATAATATAGATGAATTTACTCAATATCCTGAAACAACAAAGGAAAATAAAGAACTTCATGGATGGGGATTGCCGAGTGTTATGGAGACAGTAGAAAAATATGAGGGCACATTAAAATGTATTAACCAAGGCAACCAATTTATTGTAAAGATTATGATGTTTTTTGAAACACCTGTTTCGCATTAATAATAAAATGATAATATAATTTATAATGATCTGTTGCATTATATATGTAGCTGATTCTTTTCTATTTTTTGCCGGATAGTCAAGGTGGCTACATCAGCTAAAAATAGCAGATACCGGCACTCTGTAAACAGTCCATTTTTAGTTGTGGTAGTTGTAGGCTTGAAAAAGCCAAGACAATTTAATAGGATGCATATACACCTAATTTTACTTTTTCTGTCTCACTTTATGCAGGGATAAAGTATAGACAGAATCCCGTTTCACGCAAAGAAGTGCATGTAATGTATAATGTTGTCACCCGTTAAGATATGGAGCAGAAGATGGTGCCTCTTGTACCTGACAGATATAAGAGAAAAGAGAGTCTATCAATGATAGCTCCCTTTAATAAATACAGATTTATTCCCAAATATCTTCTAATTCCAGTTGCGTACCACTTCCCATCTCATAATTCTTAGGGATAAGGTCCGATTTCTCATCATCTGTAAGGTTATAAAAATATAGGGTAAAAGCCCCTTTGCTCTGCTGGTATTCATATTTTGCAAGTGCAATTTTTTTCTCTACAAATTCGTCCAGCGTCTGCTTTATCAGTAAAATGTTGTCTGCTTTTTTCCGTTTTTTAAAGAGTATGATCCGTTGAAAATAGGAATAGTCATAACTCTTTACAAGATACCCGTCCTCATTGGGAATGGAAGATGAGGATAAGGTGATACGCTCTTTTTGCAGGTTGTGATATAACAGCCTGCTTAGGTCAAGTTCCAATGAATTATAACTGCTGGCAGTAACCGCAATCATCTGTTTTTTGGTAACAGCATCAAACAGTATATTACCGAATGTGACAATGGCATATTCTTTGCCGTCTTTTTCCGGAGTCATCACATTGTCAAAGAAATTAAAGGTTAACAAAGCTTCTTCAGGGTTATCTTTACTGTATAAACGAAAAGTAGTTCCTGCCATTGTATGGAGCCTTGTTTTAACGTCCTCATAGCAACGTTTGTTCGGGCGGCTGTTCAGTGCCTTTGCAAGTGTGCCAATTTCGATTGTTATAGCCCTGCTTTCATAAAAATCCAGTTTGATGTTGTTGATCAGCGTTAATAGAATTTGGTTATCTTTGGAGTCAAATACCTTTAATTTTTGCCGATCCTCAATATGCTCAGAGTCTCCGCTTACGAGCATTTGGAACACCGTATTTTCTGCATCAAAGCTAATCAAATCTGCAACATAGGAATCAACTGATTTCTGAAGAGGGACTGAATAGCGGTTTGGCGCAAAAAAAGGAGTATCCAATAAAATTTCAGGTTTTTTTGCGAAATAAGCTTCTATATTTCCATCCCAGTAAACAATGATACTGTCAATCAGGTTAATGATCAGATCTATCTGGAACGAGGACATAATCTGATTTCTGGTCTTGTCGGATATAAGAGGATATTCAATCAAAAGCGACTTATCATTTTGAGCCCATTCATTTATAGCAGTATTATATTTTTTTATGGTCGATTCCACATCTTTGGCGTCGTATATTTTCAGAAAACTGTGGCCTGGAAGGATTTCAAAGTTATGCTGGATGGAATAAAACGGATGTTTTTTATTCGTTATCTCATATTTTTCAATATTTTCCTGCTGCGCTTTTAACCAGCGGCTTTTTTTCTGCCGGCGCATTTTTACCTGTACACCGTAGATAGATTTTAATTCTGACTTTCCGGTTTCCTCTTTGACATATTCCCATAACGTATCAGCAATCAGATCATTTAGGTTGCTGTAGATAGGAAATACTTTTAAATGCTCTATTTCAAAGAAATTAACCAGAGCCTCATTAAGGTTGTCTGCAAGAGACGATATCAGCTGTTTAGGGTATGCCATAGGTACCTCCTTAAACCATGTCCAAAGGTTTATATGTTATTATAACGCAGAAAATGAAAAAAGGCAAAAAAAGAGTTGACAAGTTTACAATTTCCGGAACGAATGACTTGCGGAAATAGAATAATAATGATAGAATGATGAAAACTATTTTTATTTTTTAGCTTACTCCATTTGGGAAAGGCATTGATTTAATTCCTGGAAACAGGTTATATTATGAGAAATAAAAGTAGTCAGCCTCTTATGGGGCTTTTTTTTGTGCCAAAAAACAAATCATAAAAGGAGGTAATAATGGAAGAAGTAAAAAAACAGTCAAGATTTACCCGGCTGAAGTATAATGAGGCAAAAATGGGCGCCTATTATACTGATCCGCAGCATTGCAGGTATATAAGCCGTTTCCTGCAGTTTCCGGAGGAAGATGAGGTGTGCTGCCTGGAACCGTCAATCGGGGATGGGAAAGCAATACTTACCGCTACGGGAAAGATCGGGGAGAATGGGAAAAACCTGAAAATCTATGGAGTTGAGCTTAACGATGATACGTATCAGGCAGTAAAGGACACGGAAGGAATCGACCAGTGCCTGAAGGCAGATTTTCTAAATGATACAATCATCAGCCACAACGCGTTTTCCTTTATATTCATGAACCCGCCATACGGGACATCAGAGGAGAAAACACGGTATGAGGTGGATTTTTTAAAGAAAGTAATTCCGTATGCTACAAAAGAGGCAGTTATGGTGTTTGTTCTGCCACAATATGTAGGAATGGAAGAAGAACTTCTAGATCAGTGGTGCAGTCACTTTGAAACCCGCTTCGTATACCGTTTTCAGGACAGTGAATACGAGAAATACAAGCAGATTGTGCTGATAGGGCAAAGGAAATCCTCGAATGAACGGGACAAAGATGAGGAACAAAGGCTCCAGTCTGTTATTTCCCGTAATAGGGAGATGCCTGTTATCCCGGAAGATTATGACGGCGAGCGGCTGGAAGTGCCCAAATCTTCTGAAAAAGGCATCGAGGAGTTTATGACGAGGATATTCCACGCGGATGAAGCGGCGGAAACATTAAAAAGAAGTCCGTTACAAAGAATCCTGATGGACGCCATATGCGTTCCGCCATATCTGATTGACAATCTCGCGAGGCCGCCAATCATGCCGTCTGAAGGTCAGATGTATCTGCTGGCGGTTTCTGGTGCGGGCCAGGGATTGGTCGGGAATGAAGAAAACGGGGATCTGCACTTACAGCGCGGTGTATCAAGAATTGCAAAAAGGAGCGAGTATGTGCAGGATGACAGCGGAAACATGAAAGAAGTGGAGATTACATTTCCCCAAATCAGTTACAACTTAATAGAATCATCCGGAGTAATCCGGACGCTGCAGTAGGAACGTTTCTCATAAAGGGAAGCGTTTTTTTATTCTACATCGCAGAAAATATAATAAAAGGAGGATATGCTTATATGCGGATTTCAGCAAACGGGGCATTTGCCCATGTAGAATATGTCTTTGCTGCAATCAAAGGTTATAAAAAAATAGCTTTGATATATTCCTGTTTTGAGCGAAGCGAAATAGCATTGAGAGGGTTTACCGCCAATATCAGCATCGGGAATGTAAATCTGTATCCGGAACAGGATTCCGGAGGGGATATAATGATATTTCCTAAGACACAGACTACTAATTACCACACAAAGCTGATGAGAGGGAAGGAACCCGTAAACCATGCGCTCTGCATATCGGATACACTAAATGAAACGTATATTGTTACTTCAAAGGAGTCGCAGGACAAGGATATTTACAACTGGCTGATGAATCACTTTGATCTGCCGCTGCTGACGGATTGGATACCTTATTTAAGGGAAGCAGGGAAAGAGTATATGTCCCGGGTTGAGACAAAAGTATATGGAGATATGCCGGAATGGGCAGAAAACGCATTGGTATATGAAATGTCCATGACAGAGGCCGTCCTGCAGGAACTGGTAACAAACGGATTAAGGAATTGCATGATAAAGATATCAGACAAGCCGCAGAAGCCGCTGCAGTTTGACAACATGGATGATTATTTTATGAAATATGGAAGCTCTTTGATAGAGAATCTGGAAAAGAAACTGAATCCATTGGTAGAGCTAAAAGACACGGTGGATGAAATCGCATTTTTGAAAAAGCGTTACTTCCCACAACAGGCGGCTATCGTAAACGGACTTATGGAATGCATGAAGCACAGTTCTTATGCTTTTCTTAACGAAGATATGGGATGCGGCAAGACTTTACAGGGAATGGGAGTTCCGGAAGGATTTTTTGTCAGGAAGATTATGGAAGAGAATAACATTTCTGTAGAATCCGTGTACAAAGACAGTTCATTGGTAAAATACCGGAATATCATTATGTGCCCGTCGCATCTGGTGGAAAAATGGAAAGAGGCGATACAGACAGATATTCCGTACGCCAAAGTGGTAATCATAAAGAGCATTAAGGAACTGTGCCGGCTGCGGAAACAGGGAAAAGCGAGAACCGGAAAGGAATTTTACATACTGAGTAAAGAAACCGGAAAGCTGTCCTATACTTATGTGCCGCTTCCTTCACAAATTAAGAAGAAAAACCCCATTGTTAAACGATGCAAAAACTGTAAGGACCTGCAGCGTATGTCCATGCGGACACAGTGTATTTGTGGATGTAAAGAGTGGGAACTTGAGGAATGCGAGTTTCAGGCTGTGGGTATGGTATGCCCGGAATGCAACCAGCTTCTGTATCCTGCGGATACGGATACATGCTGTCCTTCGGATGAAAACCGGCCGCTTCAGCCGTCTGATTTTGCTACACAGGCAAAAGCAAACCATGTCTGCAGAAATTGCGGAACTTCTCTTTGGCAGCCTGCCTGCGAACCGGTAAACAGGACATTGTCGTTCAAGCCGATAACCATCAGAAAAAAGTCATGGGTTAAAATGACGCATTGGGCGAACAAAGCAAAGAAGAACAAAAAGACCGTCTGGGTGCATGATAAGTGGAAAGAGGAATACATTGCAGAAAATGGTCTTGATGAAGATGAAATTACATATCCCAAGATTACGGGCGTGCGCAAGTATGCACCATCAAGATATATCAAAAAGTACCTGAAAGGTTATTTCGACTTTGCCATTTTTGATGAGGCTCATGAATACAAAGGCGGAGGAAGCGCACAGGGGTTTGCAATGCATGACCTTGTAAAAGCAAGCCGCTGGCAGCTGGCACTTACCGGCACGATTGCAGGAGGATATGCAAGCCATTTCTTTTACCTTCTTTTCCGTCTGGATCCCAGGAAGATGCGCAGCATGGGTTACACCTATGATGCAGCCGGGGAACGGAGGTTTGTCGAGAGGTATGGAACCATTGCAACTGAATATGAGGTGGAAAATGGGAAAAACGGCGATTATAACACGATGTCCAGAGGCAGGATGATAGGATCACCTAAATGCCGTCCCGGAATTTCCCTGAGCATATTTACGGATTTCCTCATGGATAAAGCCGTATTTTTAAATTTATCGGATATGAGCTCGTACCTGCCGCCGTTAAATGAGACGGTTGAATATGTGCCGCTGGAAGATGAGATTTATGATGTATACCGCGATATCAGGGAAAAGATGAAGACAGCAATGATTGAACAGCAGCTTGGCAACTCAATTTTGGGAAGCTTCTTACAGTTTTCGCTTTCCTATACGGATAAGCCGTACGGACGGTCAAATGTCCTGTCGCCGATAGACGGCGGAATCATTACGGAAGTTCCGGATTTGTCCTATCTGACGAAAGACGGGAAACTCTTGAATAAGGAAAGGCGTCTTTGTGAAATTGTCAAGCGGGAGCTGAAGGAAGACAGAAACGTTTTTGTCTACTGCGAGTATACAGGAAAAGGAGAGGCCCGGGTAACAAAGCGCCTGAAAGAAATCATTACCAGGGAATGCGGTCTGCGGGCGAAAGAAGTGGAGATTCTTGAAAGCAGCAATCCGCCGGCGGAAGAAAGGGAGGCATGGATGCACCAGATGGCAGCAAAAGGCGTCAGGGTGTTCATCACAAATCCCCGCTGCGTGAAGACGGGACTGGATTTCCTTTTTGAGTATAGAAATGCGTTGTATAACTATCCGACGATTATCTTTTACCAATACAGCTACGACCTTTTTACCATGTGGCAGGCGAGCAGGCGTCATTACCGTCTGAACCAGATTCTAGAATGCCGGACCATATATCTTTTGTCAGAAAGAACAATCCAGATCGATGCGCTGGAGATGGTGGCGAGCAAACAGGTAGCCACCAGCGCGATACAGGGGCATTTTTCATCAGAAGGTCTGTGTGCCATGGCACAGGGGGTAGACCCTAAAATAAAACTTGCACAGGCAGTCACCGAAAAAACACCGGAGCAGATGAAAGGCTTAAAAAGTATGTTTGATGTACTGAATCAGTGGCACTCCGCTACCGGGGAACGGCAGGAGCATAGGCAGATGAAAACCTTTGAGGAATTGACAGGAATAGATATTACAACAAGGGTGAGCCGATCCGGAGGATTATTGTCCGACACGGGAGAGTCCATAGACCTGTTTGACCTGTTTGGTTTAAAAACGAATAGTGAAGATCGGATAAAGGAAGAGGAGGAGGGGTTCGAAATGCCACAGGAAGAGAAAGCTGTTGAGGAAGAAACAATGGAAGAAGATTTACAGGTGAAGCAGGCTGAAGATGCCGGAATAAATTCAAATGCGCTGTTTACTACGTTTTTATTGGATACAGGTTCCATAGGCGAAATATTCAGTAAAAGCGAAAAAAAGAAAAAGAAAGCCGGCAAAGGGATGCCTACATTATTTAGTATGTAACAGAAGTCATTAATGGCAGAAAATATCTGCCCCAAAAAAGGAGGAAAATATATGAAATTTACAGTGGAAAGTTCAAGATTTGCGGAGTGTATGAGAAAAATTCAGCCCGCAGTGGGAGTCACCAAGGAGAAAAAGGAGGTTACAGAAAATTCCGTACGGCTGACCATGACCAAAAAACAGAAGATCAAAGAAGGCTATATTGGAATGGCAGTCAGTTTCGATGGAAAAAAACAGTTGTTCAGTGCGTTTCTGATTAATGAACTGGAGATGGAAGAAGAGGACTATGATGCATATATCAGCGGTAAAAAGCTGTGTGACATCACAAATGCCCTGAATAACGGCAATGAAGCGCCGTTATCGTTGGAAGTCGGAAAGAGCTGTATCATAAAAAAAGGTGGAAATCAGATCCAGATACCGCTTGGCGAAGAACCAGTTATCATCGCGCCGACAAACGACTGGCTGGTAAGGACGACCATGGATACAAAGAAGTTTCTTGAAATTTTGTTCAGGGCGGGCAGGTTTTATGATTCTGGTGCTGATGGTGTGACAGGTTCCGTTTGTATCCGCTTTGACATGGAGAATGGAAAATTTCAGATGAGCAGCACTGACACTTATAAGCTGGCTTTCTATGGGGACAGTGTAAAATACGAGCTGCCTGATTCTGTAAAGGAGGAAGGCTCAGAGCAGAAAAAGGAGCTTCTTTATCAGGTGGATGGAGACCAGTTAAAAATCCTCACAAAGTTTTTGACAGGGAAAAATACGGAGATCTGCGCTTATGAGAAGTACCTGTATTTTAAGAGCGAGGCAGATATCGCTATGTTCATGATTAAAGATGCCGGAGACAACCCGTATGCATTGAGCGGGGTAATTTCCATGGCAAATGGGCATAGCAGAGCCAGCAAAATCACGGCTCTTCCAAAGGATGTTCTGGAAACCCTTGATGTTTTCGATGTAGCAAACCAGGGAGAGGAACCCTTCGTCTATATTACAAAGAACAAAACCGGAGGTCTCTGCTTCAGTACAAAAGCAAAGACATATAAAGGCATTGTGCCGTGCAAAGTCGAAGGAAAGTTTAAAGATATGATACTTAATTCTAAGTTTTTCCGCATGGCTCTTGATAACTATGACAGGGAAGAAGCCATGAGCATCTTTGTGGGGGACAGCAACGAGGGCATATTGTTTAAAGACGCCGAGGAAACGGAAGATTTTAATATTGTAATCAGAATTACAGAATAGTTGGTTATTTGGGGAAAGATGTGTGAATTACATCTTTCCCCGTTTTTTTGTATTCAGGTATCCAAAAGAAGATTGCCGGCAGAGCCGACGGGTGGGGAAAAATTTTCCGGCTCAACGGTTAACCATAGAATGGAATTAATGGCTATAGGAATGTAAAAATGTAAAAAAATATTTTACAAACGAGTTGATAATGTGGGAAAATACGAGTATACTATAAACATGGAAAGGGAGGGAAAATACGATATGTCATTTGATGCTTTATTTGAACAGAGAATATTAGTGGGTAAAAAATTAAAGGACTGCATCAGGGATTCAGGCTTCACTAAAATATCGTTCTCTAAAAAAGCGGATATCTCAAGACCTACACTGGATCGCCTGTTAAGCGGCACGGTTGATAACAAGAGTACATTTGACAGACATATACAAAAAATCCTCAATGTATTAGACATGACCGTGGATCAACTGCTCTCCTATCGTCCGGTCGGAGAAGTCAAAAAAACAGGTGCGGTGTATTCCTTAAATGCGCCGTCTGATTATTCAATGGATGAAAAGACAAAAAAACAGTATGGTCTGCTTATGGATGTCATAGACCTTTGTGCAATTTATTATTAAGGTGATTGTTATGAGTGAAAAAATAACGGCAGAAAATCTTGATCAGGTAATTCGGAAGAATAAGGAGATAAGCGCGGACATTGAGCAGTGCAGGCAGCTGGTATTCACCCAGTTTAACCGGATGCAGGTAAGTTCACCGCCGCAGCTGGCAATCCAATTACTCAGGACATACGGGCTGATCCAGATGCCAGTCAATAATCCTTATTTTGGCGGTGCTATTTATGTGAAAGAGGGCAGACGGATTCCGTTTATCAATACAGCACTGCCGCGTGCGAATCAGTATTTTGCGGAATGGCACGAATTATATCATCTTTTATTTGATACAGTGTCATTCGACCATCTTATCGAGCCGGAAAACACTATGGAAGAGAGAAAAGCGGAATATTTTGCTTCCAGGATGTTGTTGGGAAATTTAATGTCGTATTTTTCTGAATTGCCAGAGGATATGGATTTCCGTTCCAAAGTTTATAACTGCATGGCAGTATTCCAGACGCCATACAAGGCTGTTTTGATTGCATTATACGAAACTGCCGCCCAGACGGAGAATAATGCCCTTATGGATAAGGTGAAAACATACTTTGATAATGTCCACCCAGACATGTCAGAATGTTTTGCAGAGCTGGGATTGGACAACACACTGGTTCTGCCTTCGTATGTCGTGGATGTAAGTTCGCTCCAATCCAGGATTAAAGAATGCGAGCAGGAAAGACCGGATATAAGTTACCACAAAGATAACGAGCATTTTTTGGAGAGGGTTATGAAAGAAATCAAGCTGGTTGCAGGTGAGTCATATGTGTAATATACTTAATATACCTCATTACGACAAGTATAACGGTGAAAAGAGAATTGCGCTGCTGGATAATTCTGCGGTATCATTTATGCTACAGCTTGATAATAAGGGATATAAACCCGACTTAATGTTACAAGGGTATGATGTAATATTTCTGCCAGAGTGGGTTGTTGAAGAAATTCGGGATTCAGAGTCTAGAGTTCAATATATAGAAAGACTGGAGAATACAGGTGTTCCTATCAAGATTATAAAGGAAGACTTTTATAGCAATTTGATGGACAAGGAAGAAATTTTCCTATATGAAATAGTAAAAGCAGCTGTATCCAGATTAGGGGATTTAAAAAAATATCTCCGTGAGAATGTAGACAAAGAAGATCCGCTGGATATGGAACCATATGAAGACTGGATACGTGAGATGTATACAAACTGGCCACTGGAAGGGGGATTAACGGTCAGCGGACGGGTAAAAAAGAAAAATGCAGGGGAAATTTCGCTGACTATTTTATCTGAAATATTTTCATGGCATTATCCTGATACGGAGATTTTGACAGTATACACACAGGATTCCGATTCCTATGTTTTTCAAACGTGTGCTGAGGAACTTTTAAAGAAGGCAGATCACCTAAAAAATGTAGCCCCGGTAAGTGTTACATACCGCTCAAATGATTCCATACTTTGCCAGATGTACAGGGATAAGCAGCTGGCAATAGAGGAAATCGGGGATATCCGTAAGGACGCAAGAAATGTGATATATACATTGATGCGTGAAGATAATACAGTCGCGCTTGTGACTAAAGTACTGGATAATGAAGAATTTGTTAAGCTGATACAGAACAAATCTGTACAGATTATCTTTTAAAATTAAACGAAAGAAAGCGGATTATGTACGGTTCATTCCGTCAAATCCATAATAATGTTTTTATGATATGATTAGCGCGTCAAGAATACCATTTTTGACGCGCTAATCATGATATAGGTATTATAATAAAACAGATATCAGGTAATCAAAGGTCTGTTGTTCATTTACAAACGAAAGTCTTTTTAATCGGTGCAGTACTTATTAAAAAGTTTTATGTGGTGTGGATGCAGTATTTTTTCGCATAATAAAAAGTATGGCAGAGATTATCTCCGTCATTTTGATATAAAATGAGGTAGATAGTATGAGGTTATTTGAATACAACAAAGAGCTGGAGAATGGAAAGGTATCAAATGTACACATGATTTGCTGGATAGCTTAGTTTATCTTGGTTATAATCTAAAAACGGCTGATAAAAAATCTGAATATCACCATTATCATCTACTTCACCGCCTGCGCTTATGAGATTTTCTTTCCATAAATCATTTGTCAGGCTGGTTACATACAAATCTATTCCTATCTCTCTTGTTGCCACATAGGACATCAAAAAGACTATTCTCGTAGCAATGCCCTGTCTGCGGTAATTGCGGGGGATTAGAATGCTTGAAACATGGACAAAATTGCTGAATCCGGATGCCAGATCTTCACGATCCCTTACACAAAACTGCAATATCAGCAGCTCCTTTTTTTCAGTATCTCCAATATGAATTTCATAGCGGACATATTCGCCCTTCTTTTTTACAGTTCCCTTGGCAAGATATAATTTTTCAAAGCATTCGTTCAGGATGCTAATAAACGCAAGTTCATTCTTTTTAAAACGTCCCCGATATTCTATCATTTGTAATTCCCCTATGTGTTATATAAAATGATAATGTAATTCAATTATTATAACAAAGAAAGTGCCGACAAAAAAACAATAAATACGCGTAAGAAATTTACACAAATATGAGTAAAAATACGCGGCGGTTTTTGTATAATAATACCATTTTTGGGTTTATTTTACCGAAATTGAAAAAGAAAAATAATAAAAAAAGGGAAAATAGTCAATTGTAGGCAGATGTATCGAATCGGAAATCCGGTACTATTGACGGAAAAGAATCTTCTGATAAGATTAAAAGAAGTAAAAGCACATGTGATTTTTATAATTTGATATGAAAAAGGAGGCTTGCACGCATGTATGACCTGGTGTGCAGGGCCGATACCCTTTTTCTTGCTGCGCAGATCAGAATGGAAGGCATTCTGCTGACAGGGAACGAGTGGGATTTTTTGATGGAAGACCCCGAGGACGGCGTATTTGCCACCCTCATTGACAAAGCGGAAGATATCGGTGCCAGCGGATATCAGCTTTTGATGACCATAGGGGTAATCGGTCTGGTATTCTCGATTATTTTTACGGCAATTTCCCTGCTCATGACATCCAACGCGCAGAAGAAGGAGGAGAAAAAATCACATGCGCTGGTTATATGCGTTGCTGGAATTTGTATTTTCAGCGTATTCAGCATAGTCGGTTTTTTCAAATCAATCGGCTCTGGATTATAGTTAGTCACTTGAGGTGGAGGCAAAAAGCTCCACCTTTCTTTTTTTGCGCGAAAATTGGGAAGGAGGAAGAATTTGGCATCAACAGGAGTATTCAGGGTACCAAGGGAGTTTAAGGATGAAGATAAATGGTTCCGCTATTTTACCAAGAAACAGGCACTGGTATTGATACTGGTATTACTGGCGGACTACAAGCTTATTATGGCAGCTGCACCCCACGGCATGGTTATTGCGGCTGTCATTGTGTCTATTTTAATTACTCTGGTGGCAGGCGGCATGGTCATGATCGAACTGCCGGTAGATGTGATGTTTCTGACAGGGGGCGGCATTACGCTGGATCAGTGGCTTTTCAGGGTGATGTTAAGGAAATGCCGCCGGGTGTTATATACAAAGCATACACAGGAGGGAAGCTGATGTATGAAAGAAAAAAATAGAGAAAACCGCCATATCGTGAGGAAAAAGATATGCACAGCGGCGCTTTTTTTATGCGCATTGCTGCTGACGGGGTGCGGGGATGACGGGGAGAGCATTTATAATTTCTCAGGCGTTGAACCAAAGGAGATCGACCCGTGGGTATACCTGCAGGATACCGCGCTGTCCTCGAACACACAGATACTTGGTTTCGCCTCATCCGCAAGCCGCCTTGGGATTACCGTGGGGGTTATGGGGATTGTCTTTTCCATTATGTATATGGCCATCCGGATTTTTTTTGCCCGGAACGCGAAAGTCAGGGAGGAAATCAAGGAGGAAGCCATGATAAAGGGAATGGTGGCAATTATGATTTTCAGCGTCCCGTTCTGGCTGGGGATTTTTAAGCTGGCAGGGGAGATGCTGATTTAAAGGAGGAAGCAATGCAGACTATAGATACATTAGTCCGCTCCGTGCAGATAATCGCAGTAATTATCGTGGTTTTACTGGCAATATTCGGCGCGGTTGGATTTTATTTCATGAAGATACACAGGAGCAGGGTACAGGAGAAACATCTGGATTACAGCCAGTTTAGAAGGCTGGACTCCCTGGAATATGTGAGATTCGACGACGTGGGGGAGTACATGGTTGTTGCAGACGGGAAAAAGCGCTTTATCGGGGCGATTGCCTGCAGCGGGTGCGAGTTCCGCGATGCGGAGGACGAGGAACGCCTGCAGATTATACGGGGATACCTTTCCTTCATCAATGTACTTGATAACCAGAATATACAGTTTTGGCAGATGGCAAGGGATGTCAACCTGGATAAGATGGTAACGGATTACAAGGAGCAGCTCACGAGCCTTCAGGAGAGGCAGTATCTGATGACGCTGGATTATGAAGAAATAAAAAAGGAGTCGGAGCAGGTTCCGGAAGGTGAAGAAGAACGGTACGACCTGTATTATCAGAAACTCAGGCAGATGCAGAGGGAAATCATGTCCTTGGGCTACCGCGTGGATCAGCTGAAAATCCAGGTGCAGTATCTGGAATCCGTCAGCGGCGAGAAAGCAGATCCGCATTTGGATCAGCTGTATATTTACGACTGGACTTATAACGCCATTGATTTTACACAGGAACTTACGGAGAGCGAGATTTACTCCAAAGCTGAGAAGCAGCTCGAGAACAGGGCGGCGGCGTATATATCCTCACTCCGCAACGCCGGGGTAAAGGCCCGGATGCTGACAGGAGTGGAAATACTGGAACAGATGCGCCGCTATACACATCCGGTCAGCGCAGCAAAGTACCGCGCTGACGAAATTCTGCAGTCCGCATATGACAGCATTGCGGTGACGAGCAGTTCCTTAAGGGAAATGGAAGAAACGGTCAGCCAGAACGCATTAAGGGAAATGGCGGCAGAGTTTGCATTCATGGAAGAGGAGGAGAATCTGTAGATGAATCGGGAAATTATAGCAATTCTGCTCATAGCGGCATCGGGAATCTTATTTTTTGTAATCATGGCGGTTGTAATAGTAAGACTGCTTAAAAACAGGGAAAAGCCGAAACCGGCAGGAGAGGACGAGAAGCTGTTCAGGCGGGTATCTGCGGCGCGGGAGATAGTGGCGCCGGATGGGGTGGATCCGAATCCCCTGTCTTATTTCATTCTGAATGATGCAGGGCATGACGTGTATGTAAGGTGCTTTACCATTGATGCCCTGCCTAAACGGACTGCTTTCGCAACGACATTTCCAGCCCTGTTCAACAGCGGGCGGATGCGGGTCAGCGTTTTCATAGAGCCGCTGCCGGAGAGCCGTGCGGCACATATGCTGGATACGACAATCGTTGAAATCGAAACGAATATTATCAGTGCGGAAAAGAATTACAACCGGAATATGCTCCGCAAGCTGAACGGGAAGCTTCGGGAGACCGAAGGGTGGGCAGAGCGCATAGAAACAGGCGAAAACAGCCTTTACCATGTTTATTTCCTGTTCGTGCTCATGACATCTTCGCTGGAGGAACTCAATTATGAGTCGGATTCTTTCCGTAATCTTGCAAAAGAGAAACAGATTACGGTCAGCGCCTGTTATGGCGTGCAGCCGGAAGCCTTTTTGTCGGGAATGCCTTTAAACCGCAGGGTAAACGCAGGGATAGGGCCTGTGAAAACTGCCGGATTAAAGAGACATACGATGGACAAACTCAGTATCTCTAGTATCTTTAACCATACCCAGACAGATTTCATCCATGAAAACGGCGTCGTTTTGGGAAGGAACATGTCCAGCTGGAAGCCTGTGGCGTATGACTGCTATGATACCAGCCACAACGGATATAACGTGGTTTTCTGCGGGATGACGGGTACGGGGAAGTCTGCCACGATGAAGATTCTTGCATCCCGGTACATATCCAAAAACGGATACCGCTTTGTTGCAATTGACAGTCAGGCAAGGGGAAACCGCGGGGAGTATGCGATGATGGCGGACGTGCAGTGCGGCATTAATTACCAGATAAAAGTCGGAAGCGACATTATTTTGAATCCCTTTGAGGTCCGGGAAGAAGAGGAATGGTCGGAAATGGACGGCGATTATATGGTGTTAAAGCTGAAAGATAAAGTGGAAGATGCCAGAAGCAGCCTTATGATCATGGTCCAGGGAAATAAGGGAGCTGCGGATTTTGAACTGACAACCTACCTTGAGCGTGTCATTACGGACATAATAGTGGAACTGTATGAGGAACGGGGAATCATTGACGGCCAGGTGGACAGCCTGTTTGAGGAAGGGCTGCAGGAGAAGGAGATTTTGGGAAGCGGGAAAAGGCGGAAAACGCTGCCCACGATGACGGATTTTTATAAAAAGGCTTTAAAAAAGGAGCGCGATAACGAGATCAGGGAACACAAGAAAGCCTACCGCATTCTGCTCGACAGCCTAAAGGAACGTATCCGGGAACTGTATTACTGTCCAAAGTGTCTGCGCTTCTATACAAGAAAAGAGTATGAGACGTTAAAGCATGTCTGCGGATGCGGGGAAAATGGTCATAAGATACAGGCCATACAGGGGGTAAAAAGCTACTTCGACGGACAGAGTAATGTTGTCATAGACAGGAATGTGAAATTTACCAACATAGACCTGTCGCAGCTTCCGGAAGAGGAGAGGGCGGTTGCCCGGCTGGTGGCACTCAGCTTTGTAACGGAACATTTTATAAAGAAAAATGCAATTAACCCAAAGAAAATGGAGTATATGGGTGTGATCTGCGACGAGCTGCATGAAAATTTCAAGTCCCTGCCCGCCGTACAGAAGCTTGATTATGTTTCCAGGACGTCAAGAAAAAGGCTGGTGTCGCTGTGGACGGCAACACAGGCATTGAAGGATTACCAGAGGATGCCGGAAACGGAAGCCCTGTTAAAGCAGGCGGCAACAAAATTTGTGTTCAAGCAGGACTATCAGGACCGGAGCTGGGTGAAAGAAGCGCTCAACCTTACAAATGGACAGGCAGACCGCATCCTGGAACTTGGCGGGGATCCTTCGGACAAGAGCGAGGACCGGAAAGGGGAAGTCTGCATCGTGGATAACGGAAAGGTATGCTTCTGTAAGGTGGACTACTTAAAAGCGGCGGAAGCGGTATTTGTGGAAACGGATGCCAGGACACTGCAGGCTATGTACGGAGGCGAGGCAGGATGAGGGGACTGAAAAAAGCACTGTGCCTTGCATTGTTATGCATTCCGCTTTTGCTCTGCCGGGGAATGGTCGTGTATGCATCCCAGTCTGACAGCATAGAGAATGATGTCGATGAAGGGAACAACAACCGCTTTGATACAACATCACCCTGGCTGAAAGGTACGTCAGACGAGTCTATTTATGGGAATCCCATTGATGCAGGGGAAGAACAGCAGGACATTACCGTGGGCAAGCCCGGACGTGTGGAAAAATACATTGCAGAACTGCTAAGGAATATAGGCAGTTCCGTTATTGCACTCCTGCAGGATAACATCGGCGCATCCCTGGACAGTATCGTATACGGGAGGGTAGGAAGCGGGCAGCCCAACAAGGTTAACATCTATGCCTTTGAACTGCGTAAGGGAAATCCTTACGGCGTGACCGCATCAGTATGTTATGCGCTGCTTAGGGGAATGATGTTCATTTTCCTCGGGATTACTTTTGTGTTCCAGCTGGCGAAATCGGCATGGACCGGACAGACCGCAAAAAGCAGGGATGAAATCAGGAGTATGTTTCCGTCCATGGCATTGAAGTTTGCCGCGCTTATTTTAATGCCGTACCTGCTGGACGTGGCGCTGTATGTGAGGGATGTCCTGCTGTACGGCATTAAGGAAGTAACTTCGCAGATGATAACCGGAGGGGCAACATTATCACTGTCGAAGGCTTTTCTGATTAATGCGGAACGCAGCGGAACTTTTGTTGATGCCGTCATGTACCTGGGAACAGTGGTCTTAACGGTTTATTTTGTGTTTTTATATGTTGCCGTGGCCATAGATATGCTGGTCTGTTTTGTCAGTTTTCCTTTTTTGTGCGTACTTCAGAGCAGGAAGCGGGATCTGCTTGGCGGATGGGTAATGACCATGTTTTCCAATATCATGACGCCCGTGATAGATGCCGTACTGCTCCTGATTCCATTGCTCACAAGCCTGATGTTGTCGGACACGATAAAAGGCGTGGCGGTTATCCAGCTGGTCATGTGCATGCTTCTTATTCCGGCGAGGATCCGGTTTAAGGCGCTGCTGGGAATCCAGAGCAACGAACGGAACGGCTTTTTGGGAGCGATGGCAATGATGACGCTTACAAGGGCAATTGCATCACGTATCAAACAGGGTGTTGGAAAACTCGCAGATGCTTTTTCTGATGCGAGAAAGAGCCGTATGTATGGAGAAATGGCGGATGTTGACAGGGAAGAAGAGGAGTCCTACTTGTCAGCGGCAGAAGGAAAAGGCAGCCCGAATAACAGACTATCAGAAGATGGAAATAATCTGTCAGGGGTAGATGGCGGACAGGAAAAAGGCGTTTCATCTGCGGAAACAGGAAGCGAAAAACCGGAAGATCAGAATAATGCGCCAGTCCTTGACAGGGAACCAGATGATATTGCAGTCCCTCAGACGGCGGATTATGCACAGGAAGGGTTATCGTACGGAAACTTTAAAGAAAGGACGGATTTCCCGTCAGATATCTCAGGTGCGGATGATGCCGGTACCGGGACTCCGCCTCAAAATAAAAACGATTTACTGCGGAGCATAGACGGTGCAATGAATCAATCGCAGGAAAATCTGGATAAATTGAAGGTAGACCGCGCGGAACTGGTACAGCAGGATAAACAATTGAGGCGCCAGATGTTGAACCACAGGCGCGGCTCGGAAGAATACCGGGAGCTGGAAACGGAAAGAGCGGATATAGAAAGCCAGACAGCCCGGCTGGATAAGAGAATCGCAATGGAGAACGGGCGTCTTAACCAGCTTCGCCAGCAGTCAAGGCAGCTTCATACAGCAATGGGCGTACATGGGACACCGACAAGCTTTGATGACAGAAGGGCGGAGATTTTACAGAAAAGGGCGACCATCTCCAATTTTGAACAACCTGAATTTAAGGGTGTTCTTAGCAATGCACAGATGCGGGATTTATACAAGAAACGCGCTGTAGCGAATGTGGTAAAGGTAGCTGCCGGGACAGGCGGCGGCGCTGCATTAGGGGCAGTTGCCGGCGGCTCAGCAGTATTTTTAGGCGCTTCGGCGGCAGCACTTTCTTCCGCAGGAGGTATTCAGGCGGGCGGAGGCGCAGGAGAGGCAGCGGTAGATGTATCTATTGAAGCCGGGCATATTGCGGGAGCGGCTGCCAGGAGTGGGGGAAAAAGAATTTACCAGGCAGCTGATATGGCGGCATCCGCTTATCTCATGAATAAAATCAGACCTGCAGCAATGCAGGCATCCTTTTATATGGATACCGGAACCACGGTGGGCGGTACAGTGGAAGCTCCTACATTAGATAAGGAAGAAACAGAAACAGTAAGCGGCATAAATACCCGGTCCGGTAAGCAGATACAGGCAGATGTTTCCTATGCAGTGCAGGAAATCCTGAGCGTAGAAGGCACGATGAAGAACAGTACGGCGCTGCGGGCGATGCAGCAGGCCAACCTGCGGGCAGAGAAAGAGATAGCAGTCATGCGCGAGGAAGGAAAAGTAGTTCTGACCGAGGAGATAATCCGCACAAAAAGGATAGAAGCCCAGACAGCGGCGATTTCAGAGGCAGTCCTTTTGCAGATGGAAAAGAAAGCCAGATATGACCGCGGATCCGAGGACTATGAAAATGCGGCAAAAATGATTCAGGAACGGGTAAAACAGATTTTAGAGGACAAGAACCGTCCCTTGGTATAACAGGAGGACAGATGAAAAAGGGCAAATTAAAAGTATTGCTGTGCCTGCTTTTATTCTCCCTGCTTCTTTCGGGGTGCGAGGGAGATTATGGGTATTATGGAAAAGCGGACATTCCCCCGCTGGTGGAGCAGTGGAGGGAAGAGGTGGAATTTTATGCGGATATGTACGGGATTGCCGAGTACGTCGATGTGCTGCTTGCAATTATCGCACAGGAGTCCGGCGGTGATGCGGAAAAAACACCGGATATCATGCAGTGTTCGGCAAGTGCGGGACTTCCGGCAAATTCCATAACGGAACCGGTTGAGAGTATCCGGCAGGGGGTGTGGTATTTCAGTTCACTGCTCGCAGCAGGCACGGACAAAGGCGTGGATATGGATTCCGTAATACAGGCCTACAATTTCGGCGGCGGATACATAGATTACATAGAAGCGGAACGGGACGGACACCACTCGGAAGCAGCTGCAAGGGAATTTTCCAGCAGGATGTGCGCACAGCATGGATACTCCGTATACGGAGACGTGCTGTATGTGGAGCATGTACGGTCGTGGCTGAGCGGCTCCGATGGCATGGGAGAAGGTGATTACGATACCATGCTGGCATGTATGCAGGAATATTTAGGAGTACCGTATTTGTATGGCGGAAGTGGGAAATATGGCATTGATTGTTCTGCACTCACGCAAAAAATCTTTAAGTCAGTGGGCATCACCTTGCCAAGAACGGCGCAATCACAATATGATTTTGTGACGCATATTTCGGACGCGGAAGCAGAACCGGGTGATCTGGTTTTCTTTGAGGGAACTTACGAAAGCGGCACATATATAACCCATGTGGGTATATATGTAGGAAACGGCAGGATGTTCCATGCAAGCTCCGGTAAGGGATATTGCTGTTACTCGTCAATAAACACAGCCTATTACCAAAACCATCTTGTCGGTTTTGGGAGGCCGTAAAGAAACAAGGAGGAAGAAACATGAAATATGGTAATTTCAAAAAAGCGCTGTTTTCAACACTGGTTACAATTCTGGTGGTTCTGCTTTTTCTGACGGGCACGTTTTTACTGGTTATGTCAAGAGATGGCACAGGGGAAGACAAATCGCAGACAGAGGACATGGCAGGACAAGAGGAAGTGCCTTTGGAACAGTCGGCCGGACAGAATTCGGAGCAGTTTTTACAGTCATTTGCAGAGGTTTTGTATACCTACGATACCAGGGAACGCAGGTTTTACGAAGGTACGGAAGCATTTATGACACCGCAGGCATATGCGGAACTAGTGCCGTTTTCAGTAGGAGAATCAACGGAAAGCGGAGAGAAAATTCCGGCAGTGATATCTTCACTTCGGGAGGCGAAGTGCTATTATTGCTGCTTTTCAGAGACAGAGGCAGAAGTCATCATGGAGAGCTGTTTTACGCTGAACGGAAGCGGAAACGGGCAGATTATGCAGTATATCAAGCTGAATATCGAAAAGCAGAGCAATGAGTGGAAAATTACAGGTATCAATGTTTTAGATACTCTGGAACAGTGAGGTGGCAAATGAGACAAATAGAGGTGATCTGCGGCATTCCGGAAGACACCACATCAACCGGACTTGTAGAGAGGATTTGCCAGATGGCATTAGAAAGAGAAATAAAGGTTGTTATACATCCATGCTTAAGCAAGCAGGAAGTGGAATATAAGACGTTTTCTATGGATAATCACGAGAATGTGGTTATTCTTCTACAGGAAAATATGGATATGTCGGCATCTTACCAGTCATGGGAAATTGCGGCACTCAGGGACATTAAAAGAATCCCGGTAGTTGTGTCGGTAGATAGGAAGCACTACGGTACGGATTACATGGCGGTCCTGTATGCTGCGGGGATTACGGACGCGGTTTATGAAGAAGATGCCGATGCGGAGGAATTGACGAAAAGAATCCTGTCAAGGCGCTCCAGAAGGGAATCCAGGGAATATTACGGAATCAGGTCTATGGATGAAGTTGTGTCAGTGCTGGATATTTTGGGAAAAGATACGCTTGAACGGTATGTCTATTATATCAGCGCAGGCATTGATGCCCATGATACACAGATCCGCTATCAGGAAGTCCGGGATAAATTAAGTTATGTTGAAAATTGTTGCCTGGCTGAACACCTTCCGGAAAATATCATACAGGAATTACAGTCAGATGAGGGATTTGCCTTATATCAGAATACTATGCAGAAAATGAAAAAAGGAAGGGAAAAGAAAATGGGTACAGGGAATTTAAAAGTGGGTCTCAGAATGGGGCCTTGAGAGAAAAAGGAGGAAATATTTAGTGAACGAAACACAGACAAAGGGGAATGAAGACCGCATTTCATTTATTATGGAAGAAATAGAAAAGCTTTCGACACATATTAAAACGTACAGTGTAGGTTCTTACCCTGTTTTTTACTTACAGCTTCATAGTATTTTGAAAGTACAGGATATCCTTGAGATGCGTCTGTCCGATGTCTATGAATGTGTACATGGCAATGTGTATGTAAAAGATCAGATTATATGTGATGAAAAGGAAGTTGGACTGAGCGGGGAAGACAGAAAAAATCTGGCATGGTATGCGATGCAGCGCATAAAGGTCAGGAATACGGAAGAGGAACAGATGAAAGAAATGTATCTTTGCGTTAATAAACAGGGGAAACCGCTTCAAAAGCAGGTGTATAGAAAAATGCTGGAACGCTCCAGCAGTGAACTGGATCTGAGCAGGGTATACAATTCCGGGTATCTTCGCAGTCTGTACGGTTATCTTGAAATTGCATACGGTAGAAAAACCATAGAGGATGTTGCAACAGAATATCAGGTGGAGCGGTATTATCTGCTCAACCGCATTTTTAAAGGCATGAGCATTGAATATGACAGCCAGCTCTTAAATGAGGTGGCAAATATTGATGAGGCCGATTTATAGGAGGACAGATGCAGATTACATCAATAATAAAAAAACTGAAGGAATTAGCGGAAAAGAGTCCGGCAGGGGAAGAACTGGCAATGGAGGCGGCAGCAATGCTTTCGCTTCTTATGGCAGGTCAGGATGGCAGATGCACGATTCATCTGCTAAGGGGAGATACAACCGTATTCTTCTATTCCTCCCTTCCGGATGATGAGGCAGGATTCTGGAGATGCCCCCTGCCCGCAGTAGAAGAAAGATGCCGGATCAGGAATGACAGCCGGGCATTCGTGCTGTCAGATATGGGAAAGTATGAAGGATTCCTGATATTGGAAGAATCTCAGGGAGGAAGCGGATTGGCATCAGAAGATACGGAAAATCTGTTATGGATATTTCAATTATTTTGGTGTACGTGTCTTTTGGCAGATGAGTCAGAGAAGAACTTCTTTACCGATCCGGTAACGGAGCTGCCGGGAATAGCCGTATTTAAGCAGGCGGCATCCCGGATAATCGCCTCCGGGCAGGAAGGGTATCTTGTCGTTGCCCGGGTTCCGGTGTATTTGGAAAGACCGTATTCTGAAAACAGCATGGATTGCAGGCTTCAGGAGCTTGCAGGGTATTTTAGGGAAAAGGAAGGCATAACGGCTTACCGTATTGCGGCGGATATGATAGCCATTCTGACAGATGGCGAAAAGGGGACAGCATTGGATCATATGCAGAAGATTATGCTGTTGCTGCCAGAAACGTCCCTGTTTCTGACATCGCTGGTGCATATGGAAAAAGAAAAGGTCTTAACGAAGATTCAGGAGGAAATGGGTAAGTTAGGGGAAGGCAGTACCGGGATCGAGACTTCCTGCCCAGGCCCAAGACTGCCAATATTCATAAAGGACAGAAACAAGGGGGATGGGAATGGAAAAAATTGACAAACTGCATTGTCTGCAGATTGCTATTGCAGTGTTCTTTGGATGTATGGCTTTCTTTTTCATTCCTCCGTCCATTGCATATGGGGAAGAGGTATACATTCAGGAGGAAACAGGGGAGAGCGAACAGGAAAACTCCATATATGATGCGTTAAGAGAACGGATACAGGATTCTTGGGAGAGCGGCATGGAAAATTTGGAGGAAGTTAATCCGATAGAAATCAGCGGCAATTTTGCTGAACGGATCCTGCGTACCATAGCGGCGGCTTGTTACAGCAATTTAAAAAGCATAAAAGCAGGGGCACTGCTGATAGGGCTTGTTTCCTTTGTTTTGGGAGCAGCTATTGCACTGTTGGCAACAAAAGACAAGAAAATGCGGAAAACGGCAGTCAGCGTCGGCATGATAGCGGTGCCGGTAATCCTTTTGATTATTGTATTTGGTATTTCCTGGTTTATCAGTATTTTCCGGTAACGGATTGATAACCGGTAAAACATATTATTTTAACGGAGGTGCAATCAATGAAAGACCAGTTGTATGAAATTTCAGGAAAATTTTTAGGCGGAAGAAAAGAGAAAGAACATTCTTATGTGCCGGAAAGGACAGATGGGCATCTGGAGCGTTATAAAAAGCTGATGGATACAGGGGAATATATGCAGATGGCTTTTGAAAAGGCAGGAGCAGACGGCACCCTTTCCAAAGTGGACAAGGACATCATTATCTGCATGGCATCAGATGCAATTACGGGGGATCCGTATGATCTGCGGTACAAGTCACAGAAGCTGGCGGACGTATACTATGTAAAAGTGGTCAGGGTGGACGATGAAAGCCGTACCGTCTGGGTAAGCCACAATGAAGCGCGGAAGGATAAACGTCCGGAAATCGAAGAAGAAATCAATAACCGGCTGAAAAAGGATAACGGGAATGCAAATTTGCGTGTAAAGGGCAAGGTAATCCGTATCCAGTCTAAAACGGTAGATGGAGAGAACATAGATACGGGCGTATGGCTGGACTTATGCGGTGTCGGAATCTTAGGGTTTGTGTATATCGGCGACTGGGCAAATACATTTACGTCCGCGCTGAAGGGAACAGTATCTTACGGTGATGTTGTGGAAGTATGCATACATGAAAAAAAGATAAGAAAGCAGAAGAAACAGGACATTATCTATTATGCCTGCTCCAGAAAGGAGCTGGTAGAGGATCCGTGGGAGCAGAAATCGCTGGAAGAAAAGTATCATGTTGGCGACATTGTGCGCATTAAGTGCCTGTCACTGAAAAAGGGGCACTGGTTTGGCGAAATCAATGGCTTGGAAGATATCCAGGTATTTACCGAGTACCCGTCATCAGCAAGAGATTTTCCAATTATTCCGGGCATGGAGTATATGGGAAAGATTTATTACATGAATACAAAGGAACGTTCCTTAAAAGCAAGGGTGTTCCAGGCGCTTACGCTGGAGGGATACGAAAAGCCGGAAAATAATCAGGAGGGAGAGGAAACGTAATGGCTGATACGGAAAAGACAACAGAGAGGGCTGCCCGCGATATAGTAGGTATGATGGGGTATAAGGCACTTTTTGAGTATATGCCGGAAATGGAGATCAGTGTGCCGGATTCGGATAAAAGAAATTCTCTGGATAAAATTGCCTACTATTACCGGAATGAGGAAATTGTACTGTCCGATCTGTATATCGGGTATGTGATAGCACTGTACAAGTATACAATCCCCAAAGTAGTGGCGGAAACGATTCAGGCATTAGGCAGTTTCTGGCCACAGAAGCGCGTGCCGCGCTATATTGACAGGGATGCGCTGCTCAGCAGGATAAAGAAGATGTGCAGTATGGGGATGTTACGCAGGTTTGTCTACACAAAGGAAGGAAACAATATCGTCTTGTATTCCACAACGCCTGAGTTCTGCAAGGTCATATATCAGGCGCTAAAGCTGAATACGGATGCCAGACACGAAAAAGACATCCTTCCACCCCTTGAAATCGTGGAAAAAGCAGCCTCGTCACTGATTACAAATGAACTGATGAAAAGTCCGCATTTAAAAGAGTTTGATTTTATGCCTTCGTATCAGGATAAGGAAAACGGGAAAATCATCTTTAACAGCAGGATTTTTCACGAAATTGCCGGAAAAAATTATGTGACAATAGTGGAACCGATGTTTACCCGCGTGGACTTGAAAAGGTTTACGGAATCTGAATGGGACAAGCATTTACAGAAAAAAGTATCTGCTTTAAAGGGGTATATGGAGCAGCTCAATAAGGATGGAAATATTGTTCAGGCGGTATTGGTATGTGAGGATTTGGAGGATTTTAAGAAGATTAGCGGTATGGTCTGTACTCTGTTTCCGGAAAGCATGTTGCAGCATATCTACTACAGTTCGGAGGGTGCAATAAAGAGCGCATCGTATGACCTGCATAGCAGTCTTGTACGCATTACCAGTGTAAAAGACGGGGAAGATGGGAAAAAAGTGCTGGGGACTGTTACCTCCCAGCACACATACCCTTTCTTCTAAGGAGCGTATATGGGAAGAAAAGAGAAGATTGCATTAATGGTTGCAGGAGGGATTATCTTCCTTATTGTAATGTGTAAGGGATACGGTATATGGGCAATTGCAGGCGCGGCGGCGCTTGGGTGGTACTGGAAACGTAAATAGAGAGGAGAAGCAAATGAAAAGGAACAAAGAACTTTTTATTGAGATTATAGGACAGATTGCACAGGAGGACTGGCGCAGAAGGCATATTTGTCTGCCGTCTATTGTTATCGCGATTGCTTTGGAGGCAATTGACTGGGAAAAGAATGAGGTTGAAATAAGCCCAAATGAATTATTTTCGCATCAGGAGGGTTTCCATGCAAACTCTCCGGTTTTGCGGCATGTCATAATGGAACATAATGATTACCTTGCCACATGGAAGGATCATTCTCAGGAAGCTCCTAATTGGGAGGAACTTATAGGAGAAAGCAATTACATAAGGGCCGTTCAATCGCTGCAGGATCCTAAGTATCCTTATTGTAAGTCATCAGAATATGAGGGGATTTTGGTTGGAATAATTGAACAAAATAAACTGATAGCATATGACGAATAAAAATTACTGCAGGAAAATATAGTGATTTAAGCATCCGAGAGGGTGCTTTTTCTTTGTATGACGGGCACGCCAATGTTCTGTGGCAAAAGTCCACTTAGACGTTGTTACCAACGAATTTTACGTCGAACTGCTGTACGCCGAATGGTATGTGCTGATTGTGCGAGAAGGGAGATTGTTATAATTGTAAGATTAAAAAAGAGATATACAAGGTTTGATATAAGGATTATATATGGGGGGAGATATGACATTAAATTAGGTATTAAGTAATTGTTTTTGTTTTTGTATTTTTTTCAGAATTACTGGGATTAAAAAGAAAAATAATTACTTGTTGAAAGAAATACTTGGAAAGTAAGTACTAGAAAGTTTATTAAGGTTGATCAATTAATAGACTGCTATATATTTCACATTAAAATGGTGTAAAAATTACGAGGAAACTCTTAAAAATTACGATGCATGTAATACAAGAAATAATAATGGTATGGTAAACAAAAAATATACTAACATGAATACATTATTTTGCTTTGAGTACAAAATAATTATGGAGAAACGAATATGAAAAGTGTAATATGTAGAAATTGCGGATTGCCGGAAGGAAAAATACCGAGTTATGGACATATTAAGCTTAATAATAATGAGAAATGCCATTTTTGTAAATTATTTGAGACACAAAAGGATAAATATGGCAGACTTTATAATTCCAATCGAGAGGATGAATTATATTCCCTTATTAAAAATGTAAAGAGAATAGGAGAATATGATGTTATTGTTATGTATACAGGTGGAAAAGATAGTACATACACACTTTACAAATTGGTTATGGAGTATAACTTAAAGGTTTTGGCAATTACATGGGATAATGGATTTTTTGATGAAGATGTAATAAGTAACATTAAACGTGTAGTTACAAAACTAAATGTAGACCATATTTTTATACATATGGAAGAAAGCGTATTAAAAGACATTTACAGAAATCGTATTCTTAATTTTGGAAGAATATGTTCATGCGGTCCGCTTTCTATATTGTTTATATCACCATATATTGAAAAATATCAGCCTAGCTTTATTTTCTATTCAAGCTCTTTTGGACAACTTGTTGCACAGAATGAATGCGTTTTAGATGAAAACGATGATTTAGAGTTGGAAGCACGGAAATTTAAGATGCTTATGTTAAAATCAGGCAAAGTTTCATTAAATAGAATTGCATCACAATCATATTATTCAGTTTTGCATGATATATTATCGGGTGAATTTTGTTCTGAAACGATAAAAGTCTTAAAAGATAATTTGCGTTCTTTATCGAGCTTACGAAAAAGAAATAATAGTTTTTATATATATCCATCTTATTATATGAATTGGGATAAACAGATAATAATTAGCAATATAACAAAACTAGGATGGAAACTACCGAAAGCAGTCGAAAATACAGTTCACACTAGTTGTAAAATGGAGCAAGTAAAAAGTTATTTGGCATACAAACAGGGAATTATTAATTTTGATATATTGGAAATGTGTGCAGAAAATAGATATGAGAAAAAGGAAAAAAATGCGAGTCAGGAATTAATAGATATGGGATATTGCAATGTTATGCCAGGGCAATATCCAGAGTTGCTCGAATGGTTAGGATTAAGCGAGGATGATGTTAATCCTGCATTGGGTAACGCAGATCAAAAAGAATATATTATTAATACAGAAACGTATCAAAAGCTGGGATTACAAGAATCAAAAGATGAATTGTTACAGCAGTTAATGTATGTTCATAAGAAAGGAATTCTTATATAAATTACTACGGATTATGGAGGATAAAGATGGAGAAAATTAAGCAATTTAAAGCAAATTGTGACAAATTCATAGTAGAGCTCCATAGAATTGTTGATATAACTAAGTTTAATACAGAAAAATGGAATGTATTATCTTTTAATGTGGAGTACGGTGTCATTACAATAAATGTGGATGGAGTTAAGTGCAATATTTTTGGTGAAGGCAACATAATTTTTAAAGGAGCAAAGGATAAAGAAGAGGTTAGCGCGATATTAGAAAAAATCATGCTGGAGATATAATAAGCTTAATTTACGAAAGGGGTGAATGGATGCATTTCATAGGATGCATCAGGTAAAAATGGCAAACAGTAAAAAAGAATTGACAGGGTGGATTGTTACATGTACGGAGAATAGCATGTTATTGAAAACATTTGCGGGAGAAGTAAGACTTCAATTGCAGTCGTCAAAAGGAATAACACAAAATCAGGTAAAGTTAAATTCGTTTGTGAAAGTTATAGTATTACAAAAAGAAAATATTTTCGAGATTGAAAAAATTGAAGTAATAAGTGAATCCAGAGATGAATTTCCTTTGGAACCAGATATTGACTATAGTAAAAACTTAAAAGTCAGACACTTATGGATGCGAAATGAAAAGATGAGAGCTTTGATTATGATACGTAATCAAGTGCTTAAATATGTGTCTGAGTTTTTAGATAGCAATGGCTTTATACAAGTACAAACGCCGGTCATAACAGGAACAGAATGTGTTTGTAGTGGTTCAGTGTTTGGAATGGAATATTACGGCAGAACAGGAGTTTTAAATCAAAGTCCTTGGATGTATGTTGATTGTATTGTAAATTCTGGAGTAGAAAAGGTGTATGCAGTTATGCCATCTTTCCGGCGTGAAGAAAAGCAAACAGCATATCATTTGTCAGAATTATGGCATATTCAATGCGATCAGGCCCTAATAACAAACGAAGAGGCGATGCAACTAGAGGAAAAAATGATATGTTATGTTATATCTCATTTATTAGAGAAGATGGAAAGCGAACTTAACATACTGGGAAGTAATATCAATGCATTAAGGCAGATTGCAGCACCTTTTGAAAGAGTGGACTACGATTCCGCTATTAAAATTTTAAAAAACAGCCAAATAGAAATAGAGTGGGGTAAGGATTTAGATAAAGAAGAACAGACCATTTTATCCACAAAAATAGGAAAACCATTTTTTCTGTATAATCCACCATTTAAAACAACAAATTTCTTTTTTAGAAGGGATGAGAACAGACCAGAAATTGCGTTTACACATGATTTATATATGCCCGGAGTAGGAGAAGTGATTGGCGGTGGGGAACGCATAAGTGATATAGATCAATTGAAAAAGAATATGTTAGAGTTTGGCAGCATGTTTGATGAATATGAATGGTATTTGGAAGGGAAAAAATATGGAGCAATACCACATTCAGGATTTAATATAGGTTTCGATCGATTAATAATGTGGATTATAGGTGCAGACGATATTCGTGAAGCCGTCCTATTCCCTCGCATTCCTGATTGTGATATTAAGCCATAAGCGAAAGATAAAGTATGACAAATAATGAATTAAGAAATAAAGCAAAATATATCCGCATACAGTGCATTGATATCATTACTAAAATAAGATCAGGTCATCCCGGAGCATCGTTATCATTAGTGGATGTCTTGGTAGTCCTATACTATAATCATATGCAAATTGACGTCAAAAATCCGAACTGGACTGATAGGGATCGCTTTGTTCTATCAAAGGGACATGGATGTATACCTTTATACGTCATGTTGGCAGATATGGGTTTTTTTGACAAAAAAGAATTATTTACAATACGTGAAATAAATTCTATTCTTCAAGGTCATCCTGATAGGAATAAGACACCTGGCGTGGATGCTAGTACAGGGTCTTTAGGCATGGGAATCTCAATAGCTGTCGGAATGGCCTTACAGGCAAGAATGGAAAAAAAGGACTACTATATTTATGCTTTATTAGGTGATGGAGAACTTAATGAAGGACAAGTGTGGGAGGCGGCAATGGCTGCGGCACATTATCATTTGGATCATCTGATTTGTGTAATTGATAATAATGGGAGTCAAGTAGATGGGATCAATTCGGAAGTAATGAACACCGAACCAATAGCGCAAAAATGGAGAGCATTTAATTGGGATGTATGCGAAATAAATGGACACGATTACTTTGAAATTAACGAAACATTTAATCGGATAAAAAATGTAAATAATGCTAAACCTCATATGATAATTGCACATACAATCAAAGGAAAGGGTGTTAAAAGTATTGAAGGTGGATTAGAGATTTACGGAGAGAAATTTACAGAAGAAATGGGAAGAAAGTTTAGGAATGAAGTTATTCAAGGAGATTAAAATTAGGAATTTATGCAAAATACAATAGTAGAAGAAATCATTAAGTTAGCTGAACAATATCCGGAAATTAGCATGTTAACCGCAGATTTGGGTACAAATATTGGTATCAGAGCATTTGAGCAAAGATTTCCTCAAAGATATTTCAATATGGGTATTGCCGAACAAAATCTTATGTCTGTGGCTGCTGGCATGGCATTATCAGGCGGAATTCCATTTGTAGCTACATTTGCTTGTTATGCAAGCATGAGGGCATGTGAGCAGGTGAGAACTTCTATTGCTTATCAAAATGTGAAAGTTCGTATTATAGCTTCACATTCAGGTCTCAGCGTAGGAGAAAATGGCGCATCACATCAATGTTTGGAAGATATATCTATTATGCGAGCAATTCCTAATATGGTAATTTTATCACCAGCAGGCATCGATGAAGTTAAAGAAATGATTACACAAACTATGTACATTAATGGACCAATATACATAAGACTGCCAAGAGTACATGAAAGCTTTTCCGTAAACTCAAAAAAAGAGATAGCAATAGGAAAAGCAATTATAGTTAAAGAGGGAAGAGATATAACATTAGTTTCTACAGGATATATGCTTAGCAGAGCCTTAAATGCTGCAAAGATACTAGAAAATGAAGGCGTTAGTGTGCAAGTGATGCATATAGGAACAATAAAACCCTTTGATAAAACAGCCATTAAAATGGCGGCAATTGCAACAAGAATCATGATTACAATAGAGGATCATTCTATTATAGGTGGTCTTTTTAGTGCAGTAGCCGAGGTTATAGCGGAAAATGCTATTAATTGTATTGTAAAGCCGATTGGGGTCAATGATGTATTTGCAGAATCCGGAAATTATTTACAGTTAATAGAAAAGTATGAAATAGGTGCAAAAAGCATAGCAAAAAAGGCAATTGAATTAATTGGAGGTGCTAGAATTGAAAACTAATATAATTTCCCCTTATGATGGAAAAGTGATTGGTGAGGTAAAAGAATTTACAAATGATGAAGTTGAAGAAGCAATTAATAATGCACAATACGAGTTCAATGACGGAGAATGGTCTCGTTATTCTTCTGATGAAAGAGCGCAGATTTTATTTTCTATAGCCAATTCAATTGAAAAGAATAGTCTCGAATTAGCAACAATAGAAAGTAATAACAATGGTAAGGTAATTAAAGAAACAATCGGAGAAATGAAATCTATTGTTGATACTTTCCGATACTACGGCGGAATGTCAAATAAGATAAGTGGGGAAACATTACCATTAGATAATAAGAAGTTTATTTATACACAAAGAAAGCCTTTAGGTGTAATTGCTATGATTACTCCCTGGAATTCACCTTTGCTAATGATGGCATGGAAAATTGCCCCTGCATTAGCTGCTGGTAATACCGTAGTGCTTAAGCCTTCAGAATACACACCGCTTTCGTCTATAAAATTACAACAACTTTGCTTGGAATCAGGATTACCTAATGGAGTTTTAAATATAGTCACTGGTCAAGGCAATACAGTCGGGAATTATTTGGTTAGTAGTGATAAAATTGCAAAGGTATCTTTTACTGGTTCTATTATAGTTGGGAAAAAAATAGCTAGTATTTGTGGTAATAATTTAAAACCAATTAGCATGGAATTAGGAGGAAAGGCGCCTAATATTATATTTGAAGATTGTAATTTGGATAATGCTGTTCGAGCCGCTGTAAAGGCAGCCTTTGGTGGACAGGGACACTCATGTTCTGCAGGATCTAGAATTTTTGTACAAAAGTCTATTGAGAATGAATTTATTGAAAAATTTATAAAATTGACAAAGAAGATAAAGATAGGCGATCCATTAAATATGGAAACAGAATATGGACCTATTAGTAATACTATGCAATTAGAGAAAGTTGTTAAATTGGTAGAAGTTGGATTAAAGGAAGGCGCCACTCTGGCATACGGGGGAAAAAGAATTGAGGATCCAGCATATAGAAACGGTCTTTTCTTTTATCCAACAATATTCACAAATGTGGATTCCAATATGACAATCGCGCAAGAAGAAATCTTTGGACCAGTAGTGTCAATATTAGCATTTGATGATGAGTCACAATTGATTAAAGATGCTAATTCTGTAAAGTACGGACTTAGTGGCGCTATATGGACAAAGGATATTAATAGAGCATTAAGATTAAATGAAAAGTTGGAGATGGGGACTCTGTGGATAAATTGCTATAAGCAAATTTCTTGTAAAGCCCCCTATGGAGGAATGAAATCTAGTGGATATGGTAGAGAAAATGGGAAAATGGCAGTAGATGAGTTTTGCCAAACTAAAACTGTTGTTATTGATTACAGTGACCAGGTATCTATATGGTATGAAGGAGAGAAGGAGGAATAGTTGTTGAAAACGGTCGGTTTACTTTATTCAGATTATGTTTTGGTTGAATATATAAATAGTTTGCTAAAAAAAGAATTTAAGAGTGTTCGCTTTTTAAATTTGGTAGATGACTATCTCTTGCAAATTATAGGAGATAAGAAAGCAGTATACCGAAGGGTTTTACAATATTGCAAAAATATGGAGGAAGCAAAAGTAGACTTGATAATAAATACATGTACTTCTCTTTCTCCTTATGTACCCCAATTAAGAGAAAAAACAAACATCAAAATTGTTTCCCTGGAAGATTTACTGATTGAATGTATTCAAACTTATAAGAAAATTGGCGTTATAGCAACTATCGAAACTGCTTTAAATAGCGTCAAAACAGTTGTTTTGGCCGGAGATAAAGAATTTGTAGGTGAAATATGTCAGGGTGCATTCCAAATGCTAAAAGATAAAAAGGAAACCGAACATGATAAAGTTATTATATCTAAAATCCATCAATTAGAAAACGAGGTAGACGCAATTATCCTTGCTCAAGCATCAATGAATCGAGTAATTTCGGAATATTCAAACAAGTATTCGGTTCCGGTATTTGGTCTGGTAAGTTGTTTAATTGATAAATTGAAAGAATGGGAAAAAAATGATTGATGCATATGAGATAAGAGAAAATTTTTCAATTTTAAGTGAATTAGATGAAAGTGGCAAACCTTATATTTATTTAGATAATGCTGCAACATCATTAACTCCTAATGTAGTAGTAGATAGAATAGCGGATTATTATAAGCATTTGAACGCTAATATACATAGGAGTTTTTACAAACGTGCAATTCAAACAGAAAAGGAAGTCGAATTGGCCAGTATTAAAATTGCCAATCTAATTAACGCAGATCCAAGCGAGATTATATATACTAAAAATGCAAGCACAGCTTCTAATATGCTTGTTCAATTATTAGTGCAAAATGATATTGTTAAGTCAGGCGATACAGTTATTGTATCGTTAGAAGAACATCATTCAAATTTCTTACCTTGGTTATATTTGCAAGAGAAAGGGATAAACGTTAAAACAGTTTCTTTAAATGAAGAGTATCAAATTGACTTAGATCAGTTAGAAAGTATATTAAAAGAAAATAAAACTAAATTCGTTGTGACCGGATACGTTTCAAATGTAACAGGCGCCATTCATTCAGTTACAGATATTATTAGACTAGCACATAGTTTTGAGGCAAAGTGCATAATTGATGTAACACAAGCGATACCACATTTCAAAATAGATGTAAAAAATCTTGATGTCGATTATATATTTTTTTCGGGACATAAGATTTTAGGGCCTACTGGAATTGGTGTTTTATTTGGAAAAAAAGAATATTTGGCTAAGATTAAACCATATATGTTTGGTGGCGGAATGGTAAAGAATGTAAAGCATAATCAAGTAGAAATGGCAGATATACCACATAAATTTGAAGTTGGCACACCAGACATAGCTAACGTTTTAGGATTAGGTGCAGCTGCAGAATTTATTCAGAAAATTGGTTACGAGAATATTTATGAATATGAAGAAGGACTTAAGTCATATTTGCATGATAAAATCAAAAAAGTTTCTCATATTCGAACATATGGGCCAAGGCAGTTAATAAATAAAATAGATAGCTTATCTTTTTCGTGTGATGTGATATCAAATGAAGAAATCTGTTTTATACTTGACAAATATTATAATATAGCAATACGAAGCGGAAAACTATGCGCACAGCCTTTGGTGGATCAATTGAATCCGGAAGGAGTTTGCAGAATAAGTTGTTATTTTTATAATACTTGCGATGAAATAAATACACTGTGTAGTGCATTAGATAAAATAATAAAAAGTTATTTATAGGGAGGAAGAAATAATGGAAAATCATAAACTCTGGAAATCAATTGCTGCAAAATGGAAACATCATTGTCCACCTGGAATACCTTCGGAAGACGATCAAAAACTTTATGAAGAACTTATGTTAGAAGGTTTAGAAGGTAAAGAAAAGAAAAAAGTTTTAGTATTAGGTGCAACTCCAGAAATACGAAATATCATTGCAAAGCATGATGATATCGATGTAACTATTATAGATCAAAACATGGAAATGATTTTGGCTATGACAGAGTTAATGACAAAAGAAAATAAGAACGAAAAATGGATACAGGGTAATTGGTTAACTGTAGATTATTTCAACCATTACTTTGATGTAGTTATGGGAGATTTAGTTATATGCAATATTCTGAAGGATAATCAAGAACAATTTATTAGTCAGATAAAGAGATTTTTGAAACCTGGAGGTTATTGGATATCTCGCATATATTCTATATGTAATTATACGGAATTTAAGAGTGTAAATCAATTACTTAAAGAATATGATCAAAAGGATAAAATCGGAGATTTTGAAATTAGCGAATTTTTGAGACAGGCAGGTATTACGTATTGGAATGATAAAACCCAGCATATTGAGTTGAAATATTTAGGGGAAGAACTTAAGAGTATAATGGAAAATCAGGAAAAATGGAATGAACTGTCATCAAAACAGAAAAAAATTGTACAGGAAGTATACGACTTGTTTGCACCATTTAATATTAACTTTTTTATCACTTACGAAAAGGAAACGGATAAAATTTTGGGAAAAAGCTTTATAATAGAGAAAAAAATTATGAATGAATGGGCAACACAATTTAAAGAAAAGGGTTATTTTATGTATAAATTAAAAAGTCTATAGAATGGAGCACTCCTGTAATTCAGAAATAATGCCAATTGAATAAAAAGAAACCTCGGATGTATGATTAGAGTGTTCAACTTGGCGGTTGAAAACAAACACTTCAATCAACGGAGGTTTCTATCATGAATTTAACACAGAATGATAGGCTAAAGCAAGTAACATCTGATACTTTAATTGTGGGAGTTGATGTCGGATCACAGACACATTTCTGCAGGGCGTTCGATTGGCGGGGATTTGAACTCTCCCGCAGGGTATTCAAGTTCAGTAACACAGGTATGGGATTCCTTACATTCCTTCGATGGACAGAGGAACTCATGAATAAGACCGGAATGAAAAAGGTGATTGTAGGCTGCGAGCCTACCGGCTGCTACTGGCTTACTTTCCAGAAGTTCCTGCAGGAGCATGATGTAGAGCTTGTGACGGTAAATCCATTCACGGTCAACAGGAGCATGGAGCTGGATGATAACAGCCCGGAAAAGAGTGACCTGAAAGACCCCAAGACAATAGCACAGCTTGTGAAAGATGGGAGATATTCAATATCGTATCTGCCAAGCGGTGTATATGCCGAGGTCAGAGAGGCTTTCGTATGCAGGGACCAGATCATGAAACAGCATGTGCGTCTGTCAAACCAGATACAGGGATGGCTGCAGAAGTTCTTTCCGGAGTATTTTGAGTGTTATGCTGACTGGGATTCAGCGAGCGGACTGATGCTGTTAAAAGAAGCACCGCGGCCACAGGACATCCTGCAACTAGGGGAAGGGATCAATCAGATATGGCGTGATGCAAAAGTACGTGCGGCAGGGATAAAGAGGGCGCAGACCCTGATAGAAGCCGCACAGAACAGTGTGGGATTGGAAGGCGGTGAAGCAGCAAGGCTTGAGATATGGGTATTGGTAAATGACTATATACTCAAGGCAGAACAGTTAAAAAGACTTGATGCATATCTGGAAGAAAAAGTAAAGGAAGTACCAAATGTGGAGAAACTGCTCGCCATAAAAGGAGTAGGGCTGAGCACCGTGATAGGCTTTGCTGCGTAGGTAGGTGATATCGGACGTTTCACCGACCCGAAGCAGATACAGAAACTCGCCGGACTGGAGATAGTGAAGAAGAGTTCCGGCAAGAAGAAAGGACAGCCGCGGATCAGCAAGAGGAGCAGACGAAAACTGCGCAGGACGATGTATGAGTCGGCAAGGGCACTGATCAACTGGAACCCGGCATTTCAGGATGTGTTCCTTTATTACCGGAACAGGGAGAGGAACCCACTGGGAGGAATGCAGGCAAAGATAGCCGTTGCATGTAAAGCGATTCGGGTGTTCTATGTAGTATTACAGACAGGCTGTGAGTTTGATGAAGAAAAGTTCCGAAGGGACATCATCAGAGCGGAAGCAGTCTGATCAAAAGCACATACTGTAACAGAAAACGTCCGCCAGGAATTCAATTGGTGCTGGATTACAGGAGTGCTCTCTAGGCAGTGACAAAGCAGAGCGAAGCCGCTAAGACATTTTTAATAGGGCATGACCCTGGAATGGAGCAGAGGCGGCACCCCACTATGGGCAGGCTGGACGAAGGAATTTAGGACGCACTGGAAAACAGATGGATGATCCTGTTAGACATGAGAGGTTAGCAGCCATAGGGAAGAATGGGACACAGATTCGCCTTCATAAAGAGGATGACGTTTTATTTCGTGAACCTTTCTGACTGGAAAACGATGTGCATTGAACCAGAAATGACACAGTTTTCGCTCATTATCAAATGCTTTGGAATTGCTGTAACTATATAAATAATTGTACAAATGGCTAAAATAAAGGCTTTTCTGTGCAAAATATATAAGAAAGTATAGAGAGAATATACATATGGAAGATTTTTTATTTACATATATAGATAACTGGGCAGAAAAAGAACCAGATAGAATAGCTTTACTTGAAACAGATGGCACATCCAAAACATATTATCAAATAAAAGCTTTTTCAGAGGTGGTTATGGACAGTTTACTTAAATGGAAAATAGGCCCAGAAGAAAAAGTATTAGTGTTATGTAAAAAAAGCTTCTATTCTATTGTAGCCATGATTGGGATTATGCGGGGAGGAAGTTGTTTTATTCCTTACAATTTGAATAAAATCAATTCCGATTTTTTACCTTTTTTGAAAAAAAATAAATTTACCCATATTATTATTGATATATATGCGCTGGAGATTTTGTATAAGAATAAATGGTTTGATGAGAATATAAATTACTTTTTTATATGCGATACCCCTGAAAAACATTTACTCAAATATGATATCTCGTCTTTAAACTTAAAATGGATTGAACTGTGCGAAAGAAAAAGTGAAAAAGGAAGTAATCATAGTGTGAACTTATCCACAGATATGCTTGCGTATATTATTTATACATCCGGAAGTACAGATAATCCAAAAGGAGTAATGATTTCTCATGATAGCATTACCCCTGTAATTAAATATAGAGCTGAAAGTTTGGAATGGAATAGCGATTCAATTATTTTAAGTATTGCTCCACAAAATTTTGATATGTTTATCATAGAATTGTTTTGTACTTTTAAAGTTGGCGGGAAAATCCTTTTATTGGACAGATGGAGAATAATTGATGAATTAATGCTTTTAGTAAATAAATATTTTATAACAAATTTTATAACCGTGCCGACATTATTTTCACTAATTATTAAAAGAAAAGACAAATTATCAAAATATGATCTTTCTAGTTTAAAGGGTATTGGATTTGGCGGTGGAAAATGCCCAGTTAGCTTGCTAAAAGAATTGGATAATTTTTTCAAGAATAAAGTTCGATTCTATCATGGATATGGCTTAACAGAAACAGCATGTCATGCTTTGTATTATACTATTGAGGATGTACAGAAAATTCAAACTGCTTTGCTACCTTTGGGTCAAGCGATACCAGGAACAGAGAGCTATGTTCTTAACGAGCAAGGAAAAGAAGTTAATGAGGGAGAAATCGGCGAACTCGTTATTGCCGGTTATAACATCATGGAGGGCTATTATTTAAATAATGCTGAAACTTGCAAAAGAATAAAGTTCATAAAAGATACGTTAGGAAATGAAGTTAAAGCTTTATATACGGGAGATCTTGTACAAAAGAAAGATCAGCAGATATTTTTTGTCTGTCGAAAAGATGATCAAATAAAATCGGCAGGACATAGGGTAGAATTAGACGAAATTGAAATTCGAATACAGACAATTGAAAACATATTGGAATGTTGTGTAATAGCTGTTCCTGATCCAGAGTACGAAAATAAAATTTGGTGTTTTGTAGTATTAAAGGATAATACTATGTCTATCCAAGACTTAAGAAAAGAAATCAATAATTGTCTTGAAATATATATGCGTCCACACAAGTTTTTTATAGTGGACAAACTTCCAAGAAATTTAAACAATAAAATTGATAGACAAAAATTGCTCAAAGAATATTATGAAAATGGAGAGAAAAATGAGAACAAGAGAACTTAACTGTACTACTGGAGATATTCAGATTTATGATAATCCGGCAAATGATGTAAAACATGTACTAGTAATTTGTCATGGCATTACATACTCTTACGAAGCCGTATATGCATACAAGATAGATGGCAAAAGCATTGTAGATATGTTAAATGTTCTTGGAATATCAGTTATCGGTTTTGATTTTGCGGGATTCGGAAAAAGTATGTTAACAAAGGGAATGATGATAAATTCTGAGGTTGCAGTCCTAAATTTGCAAGAAGTAATTTCATTTGTAAAAGAACACTATGATGGTGCTGCAATAACAATTATGGGATGGTCCTGGGGTGCACAGATTGTGGGAAAATACGCTACAAGATATCCAAGGAGTGTTGATAAAATTATTTTGTATGGTTTGCCATGTCATATTAATAAAAATAAACTGCTTAAAGTCAATGGTGATATCAGAGAAAATACAATGGAGCATGCAAAATCTGATTTTAGTTGTAATGAAACAATTGTTTCAACAGATGTAGTAAATGATTTTGCAGAGAATGCAATTCGCATAAACCCTTATAGTTATAATTCACCTATTTACGAGTTGTCAACTGTTGATTATCTGGTTGAACCAGCAAAAATAGTTGATCCTGTTTTGGTTATTCATGGAAACGAAGATGAAAGGATTGATATTATTGACGAAACAAAGTTTTTCATGGAAATAAAATCAAAACACAAGACACATGTATCATATCAAGGAGGTCATAGCCTCCATTTAGAAAAATATCGTGATAAATTCTGCGCTATTTTAGCAATGTTTATTAAAGAATAGAGGGCAAAAATATGGAATGGTGGGAAGAATATTTTGGTGAGGCATTTTGCTTAACTGCTATTGCTATGAATCTACACGCAAAAAGAGAAATAGATTTTATTTTAAACAAAGTTGAAATTCCTGATGATGCAAGAATATTAGACATGTGTTGTGGCTATGGTCGACATTCACTGGAGTTGGCAAAAAGAGGCTATTCTGTGCTAGGAGTTGACTATTCCGAAACATTAATAAATAAGGCGCAAAGTGCGAATGTCTTCGAGGATAAATTGCAATTTATAAAGGGTGATATTCGTAATTATATAGCAACAGAAAAATATGATTTAGTACTGAATTTGTTTGTTTCAATAGGTTACTTCTCATCAGAAACAGAAAACATTAAATCAGTTGAGACCTTATGTAATGCGGTAAAAAAAGGTGGATATTTGGTTCTGGAAATTAATAATTCAGAGAATATCCAGGAAGGTGAAGAAATAACAAAAGCTAGACATGGCACCATAATTAAAACAGAACGTTGGTATGATGCAGATTCAAAAATTTTGCATAGTAAAAGAAAAGTAAATACACAAGATAACCAAAAAGAGTATGATATGAATATTCGTATTTATACAATATATGAAATAATGGAAATGTGCGAAAAATATAATGTTAGATATGTACAACATTATAACGGATATACAGATAGTGAATTAGCAGAAAAATCTACTAAATTGGTCGTCATTTTAAAAAAGGATTAAATAATGGAAAATGTATATAAGCTGATTTGTGTTCCTTTTGCGGGCGGATCGTCAAAAAGTTATTTAAAATGGAGAAGCGTAATTGATCCTAGAATTGAATTAATTTTTTATGAAATGGCGGGACGAGGAACAAGGCAAAATGAGAAAAACATGCATACAATGGAGGAACTAATACACGATCTTGTATATTTTATAGAAAATACAGCAGACAATGAACATCGCATTTCAATTTTTGGGCATAGTATGGGTGCTTATGTATTTTATGAGGCTTATGAATCCTTAAGCAAAGATGTTAAAACAAAAATAGATTATATTTTTTTGTCAGGAGCCGTTTCATTAAAATACATTATTGCGAGCCCGGTTTGGAATCAGATACTGTTACCAAAAGATGAATTTTTAAATGTTGTGGAAATGCATGGATGGGTTCAAAAGGAAATTTTGAGGCGCGATAGTGTAAGAGATTATATATATAGGGTTATGAAACATGATTTTTCGCTAATGAATAATTACATATGGACAATGAAGAAAATAAATATGTATTCACAGGTTTATATTTTATATGGCCAAGAGGATATATATCAGGTAGAACAATACTATTCTTGGAAGGAAAATATAGAGGCACCATTATATTATTGGGGATTTAAGGGTAATCATTTTTTTATTTTGGATCAGTATCAGGAAGTAGTTGAAACAATTAACCGAATATTATTGTGAAGAAAGCAACAAGATAATGAAAAACGAAGAAAAAAAAATCGGAAACGATTGTGTTTATTTATGCTTAGAACAATATTTTCAGGAAATAAATAGTGCTTTTCCTTTATACTCAGCTTTTATAATTGGAGGAGGACTAGATATTGAAGTAGGCGGCGTGGAAAATTCTTTTATTGGATGTAAAAAAAAATTATGTGATATATACATAGATGGACTAAATAAGCTGGGGATTAAAGTTATTAAAAAGGTTTTTCCCGTTTCGGAAAACGTAAATGTGCTAAAAAAAGAGTTACAGCAAGGAAAATACGTTATTTTACAACTAGCTTCTAAAGAAATAGAATATCATTCTATTTTCGCGGAAAATCGAAATGTAGGACATTTTGTAAATATAACTAGAATCAGAGGTTCGGAAATATTTATAAGAGACAATTATATTCCGACAAGAGAAATATCTACATTTGAGGGGTGGTATAGTATAGAAAAATGTAATACAGCTTGGCAGAAATGCGGCTGCATTTGTTTTATATTAGAAAAACAAAATTTACCTGAATTTAACAATATAATTTGTGAATACAATAAAAAATATTTTGGAAGTGTCATAAAACAATATTGTGAAAAATTGGAAGATATAAAAAAATTTTTTTTGTTAGAAATACAAGGATTAACAAAAATAAGTAAAGTGGAAATAAATAAGAAAATATATAATTTGATATATGACATAAAATTATTTGGATTTTTATTTAGCAAAAAGTACTTACATGCATATATGACAAAATTTGATATCATGGACTTTTTCTGGTTAGATGAATACTCAAAGGTCGTCAAGGAATGGAATGGGTTAATATTATTAATTTTAAAGCTAGAATTCTTCATAAATGAAGAAAAAATTGCGTCTTTAAATAATAAAATTGAAAAAATAATACAATATGAAATCTTGGTTTTACAGCATAGGAGGATATAATAATGAAATTGCAGGATTACTTAATTATGCATAAAGAATCAAAAAAAATTGCAATTAGATGTGGAACACAAAGCGTATCATATCATGACCTGTATTTAAAATGTAGAAAACTTGCAGACGAATTAACAAAATACAATGTAGATGTTATTGGTTTGCTAATGGATAATTCAATTGAATTTATAATAGGGTTCTATGGAATACTACTTTCAGAGAAATCCGTTTTACTTCTAAATAGTAATTATGGTCAGCGGGAAGTGCTAGAACTATTAAACATTAGCGCAGTAGAAGTAGTTGTATCGCTATCAAAATTTAAAGCAAAAATACCAGATAATATCCAATTAGTTAAAATTGATAATCCTCAAAGAAGCGACAATAAAACAATATTAAATGCAAATAGAAAGGATGATGATGTTGCAATTATAATTCCTACATCTGGAACAACAGGGATTCCTAAACTAGTAATGTTAACGCATGATAGTTTAGACTATCTGATTCAGAAAATAAAACAAATACATAATGTTAAGACTGGAGAAAGAGAATTGGTGGTGTTACCTTTATCAAGTATCTATGCTGTTACTACTCAATTATTAATTTGTATTTATGCAGAGATGGAATTAATTATTTTAGAAGGAAAGTTCGATATCAAGAATTTGTTTCAAGTATGTGCAAAATATAGGCCGATTTATAGTGAGATGGTTCCGACTATGTTAAAAGCGATTGCACTATACTATAACCCAAGAGATGGGTATTTAAGTTCTCTTAGACGTATTACGCTTGGTGGCGAAAAAATAACTGCTGATGATCTAAGAATAATTCAAGAAAAATTTTCAGATGTAATTCTGTTACAAGGATATGGGATGTCTGAAAGTGGCGCTTTAATCACAGAGAAAATGTACGATGATTATAAAATTAAATTAGATTCAGTAGGAAAACCATTTGGTGATGTGCAGATTAAGATAGTTAGCGATAACGACAAGAAGCTTGGTGAAAATGAAATTGGAGAAATTCTTGTTAAAGGTCCTAATATGATGGCTGGATATTTCCCAGTAAGAGAGAACTTTCAAGATAATTGGTTTGCTACTGGTGATTTAGGGTATATAGATGAGGATGGTTATCTATATATTTGTGGTCGCAAAAAAAACTTAATTATATCTAGTGGCTACAATGTGATGCCAGAAGAAATTGAAGCAATCATTATGAAAAGCGAGAAGGTTAAAGAGGTTAAAGTATATGGCGAAAAAAGCTACACGACCGGAGAAATTATTGTTGCAGATGTAGTTTTTTACGATAACGATACTGCAGATACCATTGAGCTGCAGAAATTTTGCAAAAGAAATCTTGCTGCTTACAAAATTCCTAAGAAGATAAATATTGTAGATAAATTAGAAAGAACAATAACACATAAGGTGAGGAGATAATATGTCAAAAGAAAAGGACGAAATTCGTAATATTATAGCTAAGATATTGGATATTGATGAAAAAAAAATAACAGATAAAACTAATTTGATGGAAGATTTATTCGTAGACTCATTAACATTTATTCACATTATTGCTGAAATTGAGAGGAAGTATGATATTGAATTTTCAAGCGATATGTTGAATGTAACAGACAAATTGAATGTGGACACTATATATAATAAAATACAAGAATTAAGAGAGGGAACAAATAATGAAAAGTGAAGATGTAACCCAAAAAAATTACCGAGCACCGCATAGAGCATTATTTAAAGCAATGGGAATAACCGATAAACAATTGGAAAAACCATTGATTGGGGTAGCTGCAATATCTAATGAAGTAATACCAGGACACTATCATATTGAACAAATTGTGAAGGCTGTAAGAGATGGAATATTATTAAATGGAGGAACCCCTATTTCATTTTCGACAATTGGTGTTTGTGATGGAATTGCCATGAACCATGAAGGAATGAAATATTCCCTTCCTAGTAGAGAGCTTATCGCTGATTCTATTGAAGTTATGGCTGCTGCGCATGCTTTAGATGCTCTTGTATTAATTCCAAATTGTGATAAAAGTATTCCAGGAATGATTATGGGAGCAGCCAGATTGGATATTCCTTTTATGGTTTTGACTGGTGGACCAATGTTAGCGGGGAGATTGAACGGAAAAAGAATTGATTTGGGAAGTGTATTTGAAGGTGTAGCAGCATATAAATCTGGTAGTATAACAGAGGAAGAGCTATCTGGATTAGAAAATTATTCATGCCCTGGAGCAGGGTGTTGTTCAGGAATGTATACAGCAAATTCCCTTGGTTGTGTTTGTGAAGCATTAGGGCTATCTCTTCCATTTTCTGGGACTGCTATGGCAACATCCGGCGAGCGCTTAAGAATTGCTAAGGAAACCGGTTGTCAAATAGTCGAGATGGTAAAAAGTGATGTAAAAATGAGCAATTTAATCACAATAAAATCTTTCTATAATGCAATTACAGTAGATGTAGCGTTAGGTTGTTCTACTAATAGCTTATTACATATCCCTGCAGTTGCAAATTCGTTTGGATATAAAATTGATTTTAACGATTTTAATCGTATCAGTGATAAAACACCACAAATAGGATCATTTAGACCAGGTGGAACAAATTATGTGGAAGATTTACATTATGCGGGAGGAATCCCAGCTGTTATGGGAGAATTAAAGAAAAAGGGATTACTATGCGACGATCAGCGATTGGGGAACGGAAAAAGAATTAAAGATATAGATTTTTCAGGCTGCAATAAAAATACTGATATTATCCGCGATATTAACAATCCATATCAAGAATTCGGTGGATTAGCAGTATTGTATGGGAATTTATCACCAAATGGTTCGGTTATTAAGCGTAGTGCAGTAGATAAGACTATGTATAAGTTTTCAGGTAGAGCAAGAGTTTTTGAATGTGAGGAAGATGCGTACGAGGCAATTGTTAACCGTAGAATTTTAAAAGGAGAAGTTATTGTTATCAGAAATGAGGGGCCAAAAGGTGGACCAGGGATGAGGGAGATGTTAGCTCCTACACAAGCATTGGTCGGAACAAAGATGGACAAAGATGTTTACATTATAACAGACGGTAGATTCTCTGGCGCAAGTTCCGGTCCAGCAATAGGCTATGTTTCACCAGAGGCGTACGATGGTGGTTTAATAGGAATTCTTCAAAATGGAGATATAATTTCAATTGACTTGAATAAAAAAATGCTTAACGTGGAATTAACAGAATTAGAGATTAAGCAAAGATTTAAAGAAAAAAAAGAGTTCGTAAAAAAAGTTAATTCTCCATTTTTACAGAGATATCGTGAAAATGTGACCTCTGCGGAACGAGGAGCAGTTTTTTTAGAGGAGGAGTAAGAAAAATGAGCATCGAAGATAGGTTGCTTAACATACTAAGAGAGTGCATAAATGATGACTCATATACATTAGAAAAAGATGAGACATTAGACAATATTATTGATTCTTTAACTATGATTAATTTTATAGTAAAAATCGAGTCAGAATTCAACATCGAAATAGATGATGAAGATTTGATTGGAGAGTCATTTACTACATATGAGAACATCGTGAGGTATATTGAAAGTAGAATATAATTTGAGTTAAAGTAAGTAAAGAGAGTATTTAATCTCTCAGGGTCTAATTCCCCGCAGCTCTGCTGCGTAACAAACAAAGCGAAGCTCGGGCTGATACTCCGCAGCTCTGCTGCGGGGAGTTTCATTTTTTTGCTACTTATAAGATGCTTCACCTGCTCATGAAGTCCGACAATGCTACAAAAATCCTATGTCTATGGGAAAATAATCTCTTTTATGATAATAGTATTGCCAATTCTTTAAGTCTTATACATATTTATTAATTTTTGACATGCTGTTCTAGCATCAGCAGTAGAAACTGTCCGTTATCCCTATCCACACCCAGCCTTTGGAATAAGGCTGGGAATTTAAGACAATACTGCTAATGCCGATGAAATAGGGCGCGGCTGGAACGTCTCAAAGTATGACGTTTCAGCTTTATTCTTTTACAGGTACGGGTGGCGAACTTCTCCCCATATAGGACGGTAAGTTGGTCAGTGCCTGATCCCAGTTCCAGTTGCGCTGTATCCATTTTTTATTACATTTCCACTGGCTCTTTTCCAGTGAACTGTCACGCAGGAATACGATTTTAATCTTTGTCACTTTCTTGGATTGGCGGTTCAATTTTTCCAAAATGTTTGTTGTATACATGATACACCTTTGTATTTGGGCATCCGGATAGACTGTACCTATAGCTTCTTTAATATGTATAGATAATTCCTTCATGAATATTCGTAAAGCAAAATGCTTGCATTATAATCTAGCAAATATTAAGTGAGTAATGTACTAAAATTTTCTAAGTATTATTATGAATGGAAGAGTATCAATTTACTATGATTATTTCACGCCAAGGGATCCGGAGCGGAACCACGTTCCGCTCCACTAGTTTTTCTTTGCGAACCATCGGTTCGCTTTTGGGTCCACCCTTATGTGTTACTTATTAACCTCGCGCAGTATTCCTGCATGTTCATACTGCCGGTTTCGATCCAATAAGCGGTGTGGGCATACCGGTCAACGATGGCTTCGGCCTGTACGCCATTGCCAAGACGCTTGATCCAATCTTCCTTCCTGTACTGGGTGCAAAAGATGGTTGATGTGGTGTCGGAGCGACGTTCCATAAGTTCGAAAAGAAAGTACAGCTCGCTCTCTGATATATCTGTTACCAGCCATTCATCAATGATAAGCAGGGGAATGTTCCCATACTTTGTAAGCAGTCTTTAATCACTACCCTCACCTCCATAGCAGCCACTTCCACGTAAATAACCCATAGGGCTTTCATTCTTTGTAGAGGTATTTTTCTGTTCAAGATAGATTTCATCTTGATTAGATGACAGGATCGAATTAAGATGATGGTAACGGGGCTTCTTAATCCCTTGCGTTATGGCGAATTCACAGGCAGCTTCCAGGCGTGCTTCTGAATATTTGTTGCTTAACCGCAGCACTGCTAGGGCAGGATTATAGCCCTGTTCTTTTATGCTTACGCTTTCAAAGATACGGTCAATAGTTTCCCCAGTGTATCTGCCGATAGTTCTTGCCCAGTTTTTGATACGGGTATCATCCCATGGGGAGAACCGGAACTTATCCGGCATATCTTCTGCATGGGTAGAATACTGTTTTTTTCTCCCAGCCGGGAAACGGTTATGGGCAGCCAGCCGGACAGAGCCGCTGTAAATCTCCACGGTACTGTCAGTCACCTTCAGGTCTACACTTTTCCTAGCGTACTGATAAGGGCAGGAATACCGGTTGTACTCAAAAACAACGTGGTAATCAATGTTTACTTTTCGCCCGTACACCCATGCGGCGATCTCATATGGGGACGCCGGAGCGCATGGAGGCTTTCTTTTTCATCCAGATATGCCTCATAACGTGTGCCATCCCTTTTCTGGAATCGTTCGTGGTTGAATTCATAAAGTTTCCGGACAACAGCGCTTTTCAGGTCTTCAAAGGAGTAAAATACTTCGTTACGGAGCTTTGCAATAATCGCAGTAGCGATCTTTCCGACAGTCCCTTCCACAGATGCTTTCTGCTTCGGCTTGCGGATCCCCGCCGGCATGATTGCGGTCTTGTAGTACTCGCCAAGAGCTTCATAATCCGTTGTGAGGACAATCTCCCCTTCCCTTGGATGTGAAACTACCCCTGTTTTGAGATTGTCACAGACCAGCCGGGTAGTAACACCCCCCAAAGTACCCATACATCCTGACATGACAGCGTATAAAGGAATCCATCTTCATATCGAGGCAAGGCTCCACATAGGAATACTGGCTGTAAGGAAGCGTACCCACAAACAGGTAAACGGTTCTGACTTCACCAGTAGAGGTATCCACATAGTTCATCGCAGGACCCGACCAGTCAACTTCGGCAACAGCGCCGGGCTTATGCTTCAGATGGTTGGTCAGTTTGTTTACGACGGTAAAACTGCTGTAACCATTACAGAACTTTGTGTATCCCATTGGGAGTTTTCCTTCAGCTTTGCATTTTTCCTGATACTCCTGCCAAAGGAGCTTCAACGTCACGCCAACACGCTTTAATTTTTTGTGGACGTATTCATAATCCGGTTGGCGATATATGTTTTCCGTGGCATGTTTATCAGGGAAAAACATACGATAAACCGCATCCTCGTCAAGGCTGATCACATCATCATAAGTGATGCCGCGTTCGTCGGAGATATGGATCACATCACCGACAGAGTTTTTGGACATGTGCCGTGTCGCTGCAATTATATTTCGCGACAGTCCGGCTTTCCGAAGTTCAAGGATGAACTTCACATTGATTTTTCTGGCCATATATTTGGCCTCCCTTCTGTAAAATTTGAGGCAACCCTCAGCCTTTTATTTTACAGAAAAGTGGATCTATTGCGTAAATTGAACTTTTAGCGGATCTATTACATGAACTGGTGGATCTCAAAAGTGTGCCGGTGGAACCCCAAGCGTGAAATATTCATACTATTCGCTGTTTTGTTTTACAGAGTGTAGAAAATAAAATCTTCCTAATATATTCTTATCTATAGCTGTACAAATATCCATATATTTGCTATACTCTTTTATAATTATGGAGGATATGATATGGAACAACAAGCATTGGCATTCAATCCAAAAGAATATGATGAAAAAATATTAAAAACATTACCCTATTACAAAGATATGATTCAGCAAACAATAGAAGTTGTTAAATTTGGAATGGACGAAAGGGAGCTCAGCTGGTTAGATATTGGTTGCGGAACAGGGTCTTTAATAGAAATGGCTTTGGATCAGTTGCCGATAAAGAAAATTGTTATGAGCGATATTAGTAGTGAGATGTTAGAATTGTCTCGAAAGCGATTAATGAGGTTTAAAACTTATATTGATTTCATAAATATTGCATCTCAAGAGATTTGCTACATAGACGAATTTGATGTTGTCACCTCTATTCAAGTTCATCATTATTTGCACGAGGAAGAGCGAGAAAAGGCGATAACTAATTGTTATAATGCTCTTAGAAAAAATGGAATCTATATTACCTTTGAAAATTACAGTCCATTTAGTAATGAGGGCATAAAAAATGCGTTAGAGCGTTGGGAAAGATATCAATTAAATCAGGGTAGAACACTTAGCGAAGTGGAAAGGCACTTGAGTAGATTTGGAGAAGCATTTTACCCAATAAACATAGAAAAGCAATTAACTCTTTTAAAACATATAGGATTTAGAAATGTTGAAATTTTTTGGGTTACTTATATGCAAGCAGGATTTTGGGCGAAAAAATAAAAAAATCAAAGTGAATAAAAATTTCTTTGGTGGTTTAAAAAAATATATATTTATCCGCTATCAGACAAGACGTAAAAGAGCATTGATTTATACATATAATTAGCTTTTAATAGCATTTTTCAGAATTAAAGAAGTAGTATTTAAGATGGAGCAATGCATTATGTTTTCACTTTTCATTTTTGCTATTTCTTTTAAATATAGGAATATACAAGGGAAAATAGTAACTTGATGAAAGATGATATTGGAAAGATACTGCGTGAAAGTTCAAATATCTATATTAGCAGCTTTCAATACTGCAAATATTAAATTGTATTACAGCCGAGTATTGATTCATTATGAATCGAAAAGCCATCTAATATATACTAAAAACCTTAATTAAGAATAATAGCTAGTTATTGAAATAAAGTTAATAACTTGATGTAATTGCGATATACAACCGTTCGGCATACAGTTCGGAAAATGCTTTTCCGCTTCTGTAACGTCAAACCGTTGTCGCTAGAGATACAAAGATATTTTTGACGTTCAGTTTCCGAACTCTCTTTCTTCTATCAACAATCTTTTCAAGAGAGGATTCGATTTAGCGAATCTGTTTGTTAAGATATTCATAGTAACAGAGAGGGATACAAACTGGATGAATATTCTGTCTCGCAGCATGTCCATTCATCATTTGCATGTTGTTTTCCTGTTTCAAAGAACGACTTTATTGTTTCGTGTCGGGGATATTTTCTATGACCCTCGAAACAATCTTTCTCTCTGTTTAAATCAAGCACGGAATATCCATGATACTTATGGGTTTGCAGGCAGACCCATCATTAAACAAGACTAATGTTTTATTTCTCCGGATATGAATAGATATACACCTCATGAATTTTCCTTGCGATAGTTCTGGAACCCCTTCAACATCTATGCCATCCTCAAAAAACTTCAATTCCATCAGATTTGTTTCAAATGCAGTTCGGTCCTCTGTCTGGCGTGTCGCGCTGATATATATGTGCAAATATATATCGACAGAATTTTTTATAGACCAATTTTATAACATTGTTCTTGTGACTGTCATATTTGTATATCTTTTCAAAGTCGTGCATGTGCAGAACAGTGATATCGCGGGTATATGCGTCAAACGGACAAGTACTGGATATAATATAGAAGTCGTCCATATGCCTGTCTATTCCGGATCCACTCTGCTTGATATCGGATTTGGCCAATGTAATCGAATTAACGCTTTTTCGTAACACCCCTAAAGTCATACAATATAAACTCAAATAAGTAAAAACGATTTCAAAGCTTGCATTTATAAGGAAATTGTTTAAGTATATACTATAATATATTCTCAAAACTTATCCCCCGTAAATACCAGATTTCAAGCATAAAAGTGATTATTTTGAGTGCATATTATATAATTTCCAAGATAATATATGTCAATGACATCAAGAAACAGAGGTCAATTTATATAGCGTTGCTTCTTTTTATTACGACTATCCAATCATTTATTCCTTTTATTAAGTACATATTTCTATTATATGTGTAAATGAAATACACATAATGGTTGTAATCATTCGGCTAAAATTTGTGTAAAATAGAAGTCAGAAAGGATGATACACACTATGGAAACCAAAAACCGTATTCGAGAACTCAGGAAGAGCATGAACCTGTCCCAGGAGGCCCTCGCCGCCATCCTCTGCACCTCCCAGCAGGCGGTGAGCCGCATGGAGAACGGCGCCTATGACATACCCACAGACCTGCTGGTAAAGATGGCGGATTCGTTCAACGTCACCACCGACTACATACTCGGACGCACCGACATCAGGCGTGACTTAAGCGGCCAGTTACGCATGAACCATGAGATGGACAGGTATTACGATATCATATTGCGCTACCAGCGCCTGTCGGACATCAACAGGAAGACTTTCCGGGTGATGCTGGAACGGCTGGAGCAGGCGCAGGACGAACAGGAGAAACTTGTAACAGGGGATTTACACCGGAAGGAAGATGATATGCATGGTAAGGATAGCAGTATGTAACGATGACATGCGTTTTACGGCGGAACTGGAGGAAATGGTGCGCCGCGAGGCAGAAGATTCGGGCATCAGCGTGGAGACGGAAGCCTATTCCGATGGCGGCACCCTGGTCGCGGACATAGAAAAGGGCTACCGCTACGACCTGGTATTCCTTGACATAGAGATGGGGAGGGTGGACGGCATAAGCGCCGCGAGGCAGATACGCCGCATCGACCGTTCCGCACTCCTCATATACGTGTCCGGCTACGAACAGTATTTAAAGGAGCTCTTCGAGGTGGAGCCGTTCCGGTTCCTCTCAAAGCCCGTGGACGGGGCGAAGTTCAGGAAATACTTCCGCGACGCCTGCGCCCGGATAGGAGAAACGGAAGCCTACTACCGCTTCTCCTTCAACAAGGAGATCCGGAAAGTTGCAGTCAGGGACGTCGTGTATTTCGAGAGCCGCAACCGGGTAGTGCATATATTCATGGCAGATGGCTCCGAGGAACGTTTTTACGGCAGGCTCAACACTGTTGAGAAAGATCTTTCAGAGGGGCGGCAGGAGTTTCTGCGGATACACCAGTCGTTCCTTGTGAATTACAGTTACATAGAGAAGATGAACTTTTCCGTGGTGACGGTGATATTCGGGAACGGGAAGCGTACCGCCCTGAAGATCAGCGAGGACAGGGAGAAGGCGGTACGCTCGCGGCTCTGCGGCATGGCGGGCAGGAAGGCGGTGGACGGATGAACCCTGTATGCACCTACGCCGGCAGCCTGCTTACATCATGCTTCCATGTACTCATCATGCACAAATTAATGAAGGCGTTCTTTTCCCGTCCCTCGAAAAACCCAATGCGTTTTGCGGCATGGACCGTTTATTACATCCTGCAGGTAGTCCCTATCCTGGGCGTGACCATATCCCCGACGGCAATGCTTTTCCTGAACATGGCGCTCGTACTCATGATCAGTTCCATATCCTACGATGCAGGCATGAAAAGGCGCTGCATCTTCTCGGCGCTGGTATGCGCCGTATGGATGCTCATGGAGATCACCACCGACATCATCCTCCGGCTGATCGGGATGGACGGGTGGGAACTGCAGACGGCCGGGACGGTCATCTCGCTGATGCTCATGTTCCTCCTTGCCATTATCGCGGGGCATTATGCAAAACGCATGGACCGGAGGGACATCCCGTTCCGGTATGCCGTCGCGGTCCTCGCCGTCCCCGCCGGAAGCATATACCTGATGCACAATATCTTCCTGATAACGGCGCGGCATGAGGAATACACCCCGTTCGCCATCATCGCGGGGCTCCTGCTCCTCCTGCTGATCTACATGATATTCGAGGTCTATGACCGCATGGTGGACGATGCGGAGGCCCATGAGAAGAACCTGCTCTATGAGCAGGAGCTTGAGCTTTTAAACAGGCACGCGCAGGAGCGGGAAGCGTATGACGCGGAGATGAGGCGGCTGAGGCACGACATGAAGAACCATATGGCGGGCCTGCTGGGAATGCTGCAGGGGGATGACACAAAACAGGCGGAGGAATATGTGCGATGGATGCTGCGGGGAACCCCGGAGTGCCGGGCGGATGACGTTTCCCGGACCGGTAACGCCATCGTGGACAGCCTTGTGAACCATAAATGCGGCATTGCACGGGTGGAGGGCATCACCTTTGAAGCCAGTGTGTTCCTGCCTGCGGAGCTGCCCTTCCAGGGCGGGCACCTTACCATCGTGTTCGGGAACCTGCTGGACAACGCGCTGGAGGCGTGCATGGAAGTTGAGGAGGGAAATCGTTACGTCACGCTGTACGCCTCGTATGAGAAGGAAGTCCTTATGATAGCGGTCACGAACCCTTACCGCGGGGAGCGGAGGAAGAACCGCGTCGGGAAATACGTAACGACAAAGAAAGACCGCAGGAGCCACGGACTGGGCCTTTCCTCCGTGGAGCAGGCGGCGGAAGCCTACCGTGGGCAGGTGGACGCGGACGGACGTGACGGCGTGTTCAGGGTATCGGTGGTGATGTACGGCGGCGAGGGGCAAAAATGACGTGGATACCCGTATTTATTACGAGCAATATTTTAACAAAGAAAGTATTAGATACACTTGCTATATAAAAGGGGTGAGATTATGGATCGCTTATCCACAAAACTAACAAATTACATACTCTTAAAAGGCGTTATCGAAGAAAATGACTTTGAAATATACCAATACGGCTTTCATCGATTTCTAGAACTATCCATAAATATTATGTGCAGCATCATTATTGCCATTTTATTAAATATGAAACTTGAATGCATTGTATTTTTCCTCTTTTTTATTCCCCTTCGCTCCTATTCCGGCGGTTTCCACATGGAACACTATTTATCCTGTCTTTTTTTATCCTGTCTATCCTTAACCGGCATCCTCTGTATCGTAAAGTATTTTTCAGCAACACTGCCTCTTTCGTGTGTTTTATACTTCATTTCCTTAGCGGTAATCAAAATAATAGGATCCGTGAACCACCCTAACCGAAGCGTTGACAAAGAGGATAATCTATTTTTTAATAAGAGAGCCAATATCATTCTGCTTGCAAGCCTTATCATATTTGCAATCTTTTTACTTTCAAACAATACACGCTATCTATTTTTAGAAGCACTTGTCTTTACCCTGATGTCTGTATCCTTGATTATCGGAAAAATTCAATATTCGTAAATAAAAAAAGGACTGCCGCTCAACACGGCAGTCAATCCAATATACTGTTTATATAGCAGTCATACAGGATTATCCAATATAACTTCAATTTTATGCTCCAATTCCTGCAGCTGGTGCAAATAATCCTCTCTCAGATCATCTGGTACATCCTCATCCAGATTCTGAATATCTTTATAGTCCTTCTTTCCGATATCCTGCTTGTGTCTGTAAAACCATTGCCATCTCCAGTTTTTCAGAAGACTCTCCGCCATTTTTTCAGGTGCGTCTAATATTTCATCTATAAAAAACGTTGCGCTGCTTTCATGATTTGTAACACCAATCTCTCCAACAACAGATACATAACCTGCATAATATATATGTGCAATATGGTAATCCTGAGATTCCTTTAAGATATCAGAAAAAATTTTTATTAATTCTTCGTATTTATCCATAACGTCCTCCAATTTATCTAAATTTTATCATAAATTTGTCCTATATTATTATTACATCGGGCAAAATTTATGTACATTAATAATATTGTTTATAGCAAAAAAGGGAATACCCTTAATAAGTCTCCCTCTCATATCCTCGATATGCAATTACTCTTTCACACATACTAAAAATTTGTTCTTCTTATAGCTTCCCTCCTTATCAACTGTATTGGAACCATCCAGGCTGTCTAAATACTGTTCACCGGCTTTCGATTTGGATATATACATAGAAAAATCCGAACACACCATCCTTTCCGGTTTCCATGTCTTATATTCCATATTCATCACCAAAAGAGCTCCCAGCTGCTCAGCTTTCCTTTTCATCAGACGGAAAACCATTTTCATTACGTCTCCTATCATTCTGTGCGGAACTCCGGCTTCATAATACCTTTCCAAAAAAAGCACTAAAAACTCTTTGTTTTTTATATCCGGTTTATTTTCAGCCACCTCCTCTCGAGTTAAATCGACAAATTCCAGCTGCGGCTCCATTACACTACTCTTCTTATTGGCATCTCCATACATTCCCTTTGTCAACCGAACTGCAGCACGCATCACTATATTCCCGTTCCAAGATACATACAAAACCTTTTTGTTAGAGTCATGACTGGCCAATAAACACTGCTTATATACTCCGTCTATATAGGAAAGACATGTGCGGCTTGGCATTTCGCCCATTTTCATAACGGGCAGTAGTCCGTCTTCCTCCCAAACGCATAGACTGCCATCCTCATCATACAGATTTTCCATCCAAATATGTTTAGCAGTCTCGGTAATCGGATAATCAAGTTCATTGCCCAGATCATTGCTATGGTACTTCAATTCCTTGAAACGCCCCAACAATTCTGCGGATACCAACCGCCTCAATTCCTCTTTCTTATGGGAAACATTTGTATAGTATGTCCACATAATATGCGCACCATCTTCATAAAGGAACGCCATAATCCTTTCCTTATTGTCCTGCACAAATTTCTGGTCGAAACCAAATACATTCTTCAACTGAAGCCACTCCTGATCCTTCTCTAACGTGTCATTTCTAACAGAGTCCATATCCGCATACTGTGAAAAAATTTCTGCATTACTGGAAACATAGCGCGCCTCTGACACACTCTTGATGTCATTAAGAAGATGCCTTATTTTGTCAAACTTCTCTAACAGCCTCATGGCAACATCAGCATCCAAATCCTTAATATGGACAAGATCCTTCTGCATCCACTTTGACAGAGGATAAAGTGATAATTTAGCTGCAATTGCAGAAATGTCCATATCCTGCCGCAAACATTTACGCTTAATAATCTCCCTCATCACTTTCAGCCTGTCATCAACACGCTCATTCTGTAATTCAGAATACAGCGCAGCATATTCAACGGGCAGTTCTTGTAATACGGAAACCTCTTCAAAAGTGTGAGTTCTTGCAGACAGTAATTTCATGATATCTTCCGGATAATATTTGATGCTCCGGCACTGTTTTAAATTTTTGTCATTCAATGTATTTATATTTACCACGCGGGAATAAAAAGATTTCTGGAACAGCAGGGAATTATAAGGTACTGAACAAAAGATTTCAGGATTATTCCTGACAAGTGACAGAAATGCCTTTTTCTTATGTGTCACCGCATAGATGACAAGATCCTCTCTATACTTACCATTCCAATTTTCATTAAAATACTCATTATAGAAGAAAGAGATATATGAGGCCCGGCTCTCTATCATCTGATGCGCCTCCTGAATTTTTCCCTCATCCACCTTTTTCCTGAGCCTCTCCAAATCATACAACAGCGCACGGTTCTCCAAAAGACGCTGACAGAATTTTTCACCTTTGTTTCCATTATAAAAACCGTCTGACCATCTAAGAAGTGACTCTATTTTATCTGGCTCAGCCTCAATCTGCTTAAAAAGCTCATCGTCAATCTGCACCCTGCCGCCGCACATCCTATTTATAATTTCCAGGATCCTCAAGATTTTTCTATTACGCGCCATACTCCAAAGACATTCCATATAACAATCACACATACTTGACAGCATACTTCCTGATATCACATCATTGTAAAAAAGTTTTCCATGCAGGCGGATTATTTCTTCACCTTCCTGTCCCTGATGCGAATAATAATTATCCAGTCCTTGGCACAGCTGACGCCTTTCTTCACAAAGCAACCCCATATCAGCATAGTACCTCAGATATAGTGCGATATATGAATTACTAACCATTTCATCCTGCAAAACATCATACAGCTTTTCTATTGAATATTTTAATACTTCTTTCCCATCCATCTGCTTTAAAAGAAAGCTGATTCTCCATGCAGGAATACCCCTTTGAAACAGTTGCGAAATATTTTTCCGCAATTCTGCACTATTTATCAGAAGTGCCTGCTGGATACCGGGCAACTCTTTGTAAGCTGCCGACACCCCCATATCAATGATATCCCTGCAGCCCGCTATCAGGTTTTCTTCACTGCACTTTTTTGTCAATGATGCATCAAATTCTGCATTTACAATTAAATGGCAACATTCTCTACGCTGCTTAATCTTCTGAATTTCCATCATGCACTACCTCCATTTTACTTATTATCTCCTGCACTTCACACCAAGCAAGCCTGTTAAAGCGGAATTCATCAACAATACACTCCGCAATTGTACCTGCCGCCTTTTTTCCGATTTTGGCACATATTTTCATGTTATCCCTAAATAGGTTCAGGCACACAAAAAACTTATCATCGCTCCACCGTAACTTCGAAAAACGCTTGGAAAGCATATCGTAAACCTCATAGCAATCTTTGGCAGTTGAAATCTCCTGTTCCATTTCTTCCCGACATCTGCGCAGAGATTCCTGCTTATCCTTCCGCTTTTTCTCTTCATCGCGCTGCTTTTCTTCATTCCGATATATCTCCCATTCTTCATCCGTATAATACTGCCTGCATAACCGCTGCTTTTGAGGTCCATCATCCATAGTATCCCGGATCACAAAAAACAGCTCTTTACTCTGCTCCGGGAACAATCTTTTCGCCAAATCATCCGTCAAAAATGCATAGAAAAAATCCTCGTATTGCGATGGACGTTCTCTGTATAATGACTGTTCTACCCATACGAAAAGTTTCCGTTGTTCATCAAGTGACAGTATCCCCTCTTTAAAATCCAGCCGTTGAATACAGTGCCCCCTGTAATAGCCGGAGGTTTCGATTATCACGTCATCAAGTATGATCTTATCCTTACCCATGAAATTCCCAAGTTCGCATATCCCATACTCTTTGTCAAAGGCTTCCCAAAAGCGGAATATTTCATGATGATCCAGCTTCTTCATGGTATCCATGATATTCGCTTTCATAATCTTCCACTTTTCGCTCATCTCGTCCTCTGACAAAGTCCTTTCATCCTCAACATACTGTTGAAAAAGCTCTACAACATCACACTTTTTCTCTGTAATGAGCCGCTTAAACGTCTGTTTAACCTCATCCGTATCTTTTATCCAAACAAAATCCATATAGCTTCTGCCTGTGCTTTTCTGAAAATTCAGCAGCCATAGTTCAATATCCGAATTCAGATGAAAGTATAGACTTCTTGCAAATATGCACTCAAATTCATCCGGATTCATCCATGCTGCAATGTCACACCAGTTTTCATCGCCAAAATTTACATAAAACCATTCTTCAGGAATATGCATCTCTTCCCTGCCTTGGTACAAATATTTGTATATATCATGATTCTTAATGAAAACTTTCCGTGAAAGGCTTTCTAAAATACCCCTTTTCCCCTCAAGGCATATTTCGTACTTCATATATCTTATTATCAATGCCTTACAGAGTGCCATCAGATGCATCTCTTCCAAATGTTCTGAATTAAAAAGCATTTGTACTCCGGCAAGCGCCATTCTTTCCATTGTAATAGAATTTAGTTCCAGCACATCCGGCATTTTTGCATTTTCCGGCAACGACAAATTCAGATAGAGGATCTCCTGTTCGGTATATCCCATCTCCAAAAACCTGTTCCACGGTGTACTTCCTTCCTTTACATACTTACAAGGCAGCTCTAAAAGGCTTTTTAAAAGGTTGGCATCCTGTTTTCTGTATTTCCGAATGTCATAATAAAACTGTTCCAGAAACCATTCATAAAGCCTTTCATTTCCATACGCCTTTATCGTTCTATCCTTTCCGAAAAACCGCACTGCCTGCTCTCTCGCAAACTCCCACGCGTCCGGTTCATCCCGCAATGTGTATATTGCAAAGATTGCCTCTGCCGTTTCCTGGAAAGAATACCGACATATCCTTGAACGCAGCTTTTCTTTTTCTCCCTCTTTATCCGAAAAAAGAAACAGGGCACAGCTTAGATAAAAATCTCCTTCTGCGCACAGCCTTACTTTTCGCAGAAACTGCTCCAACTGCCTTCCAACGAACATGGAACCTTCCAGCAAATTTTTCCCTTCAGCCAGAGCCAACATAATTGCCCGCATCTGACGTTCACCGCCACCACATCTTTCCTCATACCGCTCCAATACTTCTCCCGGATAATTCAGCCCGTACTGTTCTTCCATAGGGCTTACAGGAACACACTGTCCGAACAAACTGTTCCTTTGTCTCTCCGTAAACTGCTTATCCTCACTCGACAGTGTAAAAAGCAGGTGTTTCATCTGTTGCAACAGTGAAATGTCCACATATTGTTCTAATGATGCCAATTGCATACAATAACCTCCTTTTGTTAAAAAAAGGGCGCCTTACGACACCCTTACAACTCCATTTATAATTTTCAATTCGGGAACAAAGCAAACATTTCCTTAAAACAGCTTTCACATATGCCCTGTCCACGCGCCAGCAGTCCTCTTTCTCCGTTGCTTAATTCCGGAAAAATATCCTGTATCAAATACGGCGCACCTTCTTGATATTCGCGGTACATTGCGGCCGCTTTTTTGCTTACGATCAACGGGAACTCCTTGCTACAGATTTCACAGCTTCGGATAAGGAATTCCTGTTTCTCGCCCAACTCCTCCTGCCATTTCAGATATTGCGCATAAAACTCGTTTGTATATTCCAGCAGTATGCTTTCATCAAACAAAAACTCAGGATACGACACATAGCCCGATTGAACCTTACGCCCAGTTGCTTTTCCCAGACCGTTCTCTTCCAGCCACTTTACGATATCCGCGCCACAATTATTGACATCAATATACGCACAGTTTTTCGCCTGTGGCGCATCAAGGCAACAGGTAATTACAAACGAATCTTCATCGTCAACGCCACTTCCCGCCTTATATATGTACACCCCCAGACTCCTGTTAAACAAGTAATAAACAGGATATAATTGCACATGCATCATCTGTCCGCCAATTTGGTACATCAGTTTCTTTTCTTTCATAAATTAAGCTCCTTCCTTTTTACAAATATAGCCATCAAAAATCTCCACTGTGTTATCTGGTAATCCGGCATCTACTTTGGGTCCTGCCACCAAAAGAACACTGATTACACTACTTCTTTCAAGGCTGGCATCCTTTACCTGATAAGCGGCTATGATATTTTCCTGCACATTGACAGCTACATTGACCTTTGTGCAGTCAAATATATCCTCCTGCTTAACCTCATATCCCGCCACCGACGCCACTGTTTCATAAAATGGCGTCAGTACCTGTTTCATCTGTTCATCAGACAAACAGACTAACTTAGATTTTTCTTCACAACTGTTTTTTCCTTTCATACGCATTTCCTCCTAGTTTTGAATAAAAAATGGCAGAAAACGCACACTTATCCTGCGCTTTCTGCCGTAAGTACTTATAGCATATTTAGTTGTATTCTGTAATTCTGTTCCTCCTCTTCCCATAAAAAAACATCCGGCACAGCCAGATGTCATCTACGTTATATCTATCATGAACCCATTACTGGGAATTGCTTTTACAGGTATTCAGCATAAGCCATTTACCATAAAAATAAAAAAAATTTATAATAGATATTATAATACTCTTTCCGTTTTTGTCAATAATTGTCAAATTTCCAATCCGTTCCCTGCGCCCCTTGACTTTGACATTTATTTCTCTTAAAATTAGAATACTTCCATCCTTTTCCACGCAACCTATAAAAATTGAGGATATAATATTTATGAACATGATTGCAATTCAAAATAATCCAATTTCCAAAAACACAAAGAAATTCTTAAAAAATATCGGCATTACGGATATCTCAGCAGTTGACACGATTTCCTTTTCTTCTTTGGAACAGAACCTCCTACCTTACGATCTTGAAAAAATAGTATATGAGTTAATGCCTCTCGGATGCTTGCGCCACCCTGATGGCGAGATTTTCATTTTTGACATTCCAATGACCAAAAGATTACTGCATATCCTGGCGAATTATGATGTGTATTACTTATCAAGGCTGGCAAAATACAGTCTTAGAGAAATTATGCAGTTCCGCAACCTCGGAGCCAATACCTTCCATGAATTGGAAAAAGTATGCAAGGAATACGAAACTCCACTACCAAGCTGACAACTTGCAATAAAAAAAGAGTTCTACACTTCACATAATACGAAATGCAGAACTCTTATCATAAAATAATTTTATTGCTTTTTTAACTGACATAACTGCGATAAACATAAGCGGAAAGCAAAATCCTGAGCATACCGTCCGCTTTTTATTCCATTCACTGCCTTTTGAATAATGTCAATCCCCTCGTCAGCCTGCTCCAGCGTCATCTTGGGAATATATGTCCTCTGATGAACACCTGCTTCCTGTAAGGAACAGCCACACACATTAACCTTATACAGAATACGGTAGCTCCTTAAAAGGAGAGAAAGCGTACCTATCACGTTCTGTCCGCCATTCTGGATTATCAAGTCCGCCTGATGGAATAAATCTGTAGTCCTGCCTTTGTCTATCAGGCATATCAGCTTGAAAACATCCTCCCGCTCATTCAACTGCACCAGCCGCTGTACTAGTTCCGTCGTTATTTCATCCTGTGTTGTACACAGGCGGTTCAGCGCTGATTTTACATGATATAAGTTTACATCCTCCATTTCATAATTAATACGCATAAGGAATTCCTCGTATGCTCCTTTGGTAATTTTGCAATTCTGCCTTTTTATGTATCCCAAAATCCATTTTTGCAGCATACCCATATCCTTATCCAGCTGCTTTACGCTTTCTTTAGGGAATTTCTTATACAGGGAAAGCCTTTTGTCTATCTCTCTGGCAAATATATATAAATCTGTCTTGGGCGCCGGCTCTTTCAGGTATTTTTCCAAAAACTCATTTGCCACCAGTTTTTCCATAGACACAATCAGAACCCTGCGGTTTCCCATAAACGGCATCTGCTTTGCAAAATCTCTCTCCGTCTGCGTGAACTGCTCCGTTTCCATGAGATTGAATTCCGGCATCACAATCCCCTTGACTGCCTCTGCCCTATATGCATGGAGCAGATAAGGCTCATTTCCAAAAATCAATTCATTTTTCATACCGCGCTCTCCTATTTACAGAAATATATTTCTCAATATCCTTAAGGAAATTGCTTTTCCCCGGATAGTCCTCCAGAATAAACAATACCCTTTTCGCCCTGGTTACTGCCACATATAAAAGCCTGCGATCCTCTTCCACATCGCCGCATTCAAAATTGTCTACCCCATATATAATTACCGCAGGAAACTCTTTTCCTTTCGCGTCATGGGCGGTCAACATGCGGACCTGGGAACGTTCTCCCGTGCTGTAATAAATTCTCGTGTCATCTTCAAAGACCTTCATTGCTGACATAATCTCATAGAGCTGTTTGTAATGCTTAATCTTCTTCTCATACATTATGTCCTCTATCTTCTCAAGTATCTCCTTCGTGCAGACTCCCGTTGGAAAGAAAAACAATCCCAATTCCGACAACGCCTGCTTTAATGGCTTTTTCAACACCTGCATGGCACGATAAATAGAACCATATGCTTTTTTCAGCGGTTCCAACGGTTCCAGAAAATATCTGCTGGATTCGTCCCCATAGAAATCATATATCAATCCCTCATTTACATGGTCCTCATAGATACTGAGCTTCCTGTCTACCTTTTCCACGGAACACCCCATGATACTTAAAAGCCGGAACAATGCCTTATCCTGACACATCCCCTTGACCGCAAGCTCCAACAAGTCCAAAAGCATCTGAAAAACGCAGTCTTCACGCAGGTAGAACTTCGGCCGTTCAAGTGGTACCGCTACACCGGTCAGGACTGCATCTTTGTCTACAATCTTACACAGGTTATTCAGCTCCTTATTTGTCCGGGCAATTACTGCAATATCCGAATACGCATATCCTTTTCCATGTATTTCCTTAATCAGCGCCCCAAACCTGCAATCATTAAAATTGGGTATATGTATAGCCTGCATCCCCGTGGAAAAAGATGCTGCCAGCTGCATTGGCACCCGCTCCCGATTCTTTTCTATCAGACCTGACGCCATTGTTACAATTTCTTCTGAGGAACGGTAATTTCGGGAAAGCAGAATATCTTTCGTTTCAGGAAATATGTCTGGAAAATCCAGCATAAACCGGTTGCTTCCGCCCCGAAAGGCATATATCGACTGATCCGCATCACCACAAATCATCAGATTATTTTCCGGTTCCTTCACCAACAGCCCGACAAACTCCGCCTGGGCATCATCGAGATCCTGCACTTCGTCCACCATGATATAGTCATACTGATTCTGCACCGTTTCCAGAATACCCTGATTGTTTTTCAACAGTTCTACCGCCATACCCACCTGATCGTCAAAGGTAATGTATCCCATTTCTTTAAAGGCTGCATCATACAGTTTCTTGACTCCTATGATTCCTTCCACGTCTTTTTTGCTATATGCGTTAGAAAACGCCTCTATCCCATGCTTGTTAATAAATTCAAAATCTTTCAACAGCGTTGCTATCAGACCGTAGCGCATGGTAAGCCCCTCATAGCTGACCCCGGAAATCAAGGGCGCATGGTTAAGGACTTTCATCAATAGGTTCTTACAGTCCACAAGCCCTGCAAGGCGTACCGGACCTGTCAGGAACTCATTTTGGGTGAGAATCCCAAATGCCAGCGCATGGAGTGTATAAATATTAACTCCCTGTCCCACCTGCACTCTCTCCTGCATTTCCTGCGCCGCTTTCTTGGTAAAGGTAATTGCAAGGATTTTTTCTGCCGGAACTCCTGACTCCACCAGCTTTCGTATCCGTTCTACCAAGACAGCCGTTTTACCACTGCCGGGACCTGCGCACACACGAAGGGGACCCTTTACATGGTTTATTACATTTTCCTGTTCATTGGAAAAAGAAATCTCCTTTTTCTTTGTATGTGCTTCTTCCACCTGCTTTAAAAGAACAATATTCGGCGGTTTGCAAATATTTTCAAAAAAACAACCGTCACAGGAACACTCCTCTGCCTGTCCGATAATATGCTGTATATGCTCCCATACTCCTTCCGGATGCCTCTCAATATACTCCCCGCTTGAAATCTGAATGATATTATCACCTTTCTTTTCCTCGAACCTTGCAAGCCGGTCCGGTTTGTCAGCGGAAGAAACAAGCCTTACCATCATTACCCTGATCTCCTTTTGGGGATACTTTTTACTAAGCCCTTCCATCAGAACCAGCATTTCCAGACTGTTCTCCACTTTATGCTGCAGCTTCCTCGCCCTATATGAATACGGCTTACAAAAGTTCCTGCATAAAATGACGCCAACAATACTTCCATCAGACTGTTCAAACAGCAGGTCTGCCGTTCCTGAAATGCCAGCTACGTCTATTTCACCGTGGCACAACGGCATCTCCAAAGATACCATTGTATTTACTGATATTCTTGCCAACGATGGGATTGGGAAATTCCTTAAGAACCGGTCAAACAGCGCAATTTCATGTGCAATCACCCTTTTACGCTGCCAGCAGAGGGCGAACCAGTCTTCCTGATACGCCTCCTCCATATACATCTGCAGCTCTTCTATGATGGCATCCCTTTCCTTTCCCATGGCAATTCCCGCAGACATTCTCCTGATTGCCTCACTAAAACATAGATTCCTTGCATTATGGTCTTTCAGTGAAAGTTTTTGCAGTTTATATTTTCTGCCGCATTCCAATCCTGCAATCAAATCCTTACTCCTTATATGTTCCACTTTTTCCTCCTTATAAAAAAACGGGGCAGCTTTCCGCCGCCCCTAAAATCTACGCCACCTTTTTTGGGGCGTCAGTATAAGCCTCCAGTTTCTTTAGTGCGATATCAAGAAGCTGATCCATAACAAACGTCTTGCATACCCAGTTAGGATCAAAATTGTCAAAACCATAATAATTGTAACCATCACAGCCAAGCAAAAAAACACCGTACTCCTCTCCATCACATTCCTTTTTCTCTTCAGCAAAGCAGGCCCAAAACGGCATCCAGATATCATGCTCCAACCTGCTTATATGAAGATCTTCTTCCTTGCACACCGTCTGTATCAGATCTGCATCCTGTTTCTTAAGCGTATTATATGTAATCAGTTTCTCATTTAATAAAATGCCAAGATTAAAGTAATCCGTATAACGTACCGCCCCATTCACTAATTTCTCCTCATTCTCAAAGAATTTTCTCGCAAAACCTTCCACGCCGCATTCATCCAGAAATTCCATATACGCCTTATGAAACCGCTCCTCTTCCGAATCTCCACTGCCCCCGGAATCATCAGAAACCTCAATGTCCCCGCATTCATGTCGCAAACCGATACATTTCCATCCGTTAACACTGACAGCCGTATGCATAATATCCGACATCTCCTCGTCCCAAAAACGATAATCCTCTTGTGCATCGTCATATGCACCTACTAACCTTGTGGGATCATACGTTCTGACAAGCTCCGGCTGGTACTTTTCCCAAAAAAGGTTCAAGTACCGTAAAATCAGATTGCACAGGTTAGCTCGGAGTGGTGCCGAAGCATGATAATTACCCGTTATGCACTCATCAAGCACAGTGTCATCAAACGGGCAGGTATCTATTTTCAAAATATCTTCCAACGTCACATTTTGTCCTCCTTGTTCATTTTAAATAATTCCATTGCATACTCCAGCAGTTTATCCAGCACTACAATCCTGATGAAAAACAAACTATTCATCATCCGAAAGTTCACATCGCCATCACCATTCCAACCTTCAAACAGGCCCAGTAAATACTTGCCTGCATCAAGCATACAAAAATCTTCCTCAAATTTTATACATAATGGTCTGCAGATTTCCTTCAGCAGTTCTTCAATTTTTTTATCCCCTTCCGAAAAAGCCAACTTAACTTTCCGGTAGTTTTGTTTCCTGAACTGCAGATACCATCCTAAATTATAATTCCAAAAAATATAATATTTTGCATCGCTGCGATATGGTTGTATGCACTTCTTCATTTTTCTGGTCAGTTTTGCCGCACTCTTCCACTCTTCCAATTTACACGGCGCCGTCTCCGGCAGCCGGGTCAAAGTCTTCCCTTTGTATGCCATAATTCTATACTGCCAGTTGCATTCCGTCATTATCTGGATAAAAATTTTTCTGGCAAACTCTCCTTCACGCCATCGTGTGATATACTTCTCAGCGTTCACGTCTTTATCCTTTTTTGACAGACAGTACTTAACATCCGGCAATGAGATAGACATATTCATGGTCGAAACGAATTTTTCAATATACCGGTAGAGCAGAAGAAAATATACCCATTTCTTAATTGACAGACGCGATGATTCATATGTGTAAGTCCATGACGTACTTATATCACATATCACTTCTTCATCAATCGGAGTCGTATCAATGGCAAGAATATCTTCCAAGTTCATAATGCCTCCCGCCTCGGCGTCCGATCCATTGAATAGCACTTGAACGCATCAAAGAAAACAATTCCACCCGGCCAGTCATCCGAAAGAAACTTTATCGTATTAACCAACAGGATTAATGCCGCGAACTGGTTGGTTAAGAGATGCTGTGGTTCCACCTGGTTCAAGACCTCACAGCTTTCCTCGCTCCTTTTTACAGCCCCCTCCTGCAGCACATCCGGAAAATAGGTCGCTCTGTCAGGATACATCTCTACCCCGCCTATCCGCGATCCGATAACAATTTCTCCCGACTGGTATTCATTTGCACTGTCCATGTAGATACAATGTTCCCTATTCATATAAAAACCGTGCATACTCTGTCTGCACTGGTGGTTATCGACACACCCCACCAGAAAAACAAGCGAATCGCCCCTCACAAGCTTCTCTATGTCCTTTTCGCAGTCAATATAACCATCATAATAATCTACGGAAAGACCATACGCCTGGGAAAGCATCTCAGCCATGACCTGTGCCTTGTTATACCCTATATCCTGCGGCAAAAAAGCCTGCCTTACCAGATTTTTGTCCTCAACCAAATCACCGTCAACCAGAACTATACGTATTTCATCGTTCCGAAGGCATCTGTTTCCATAAAGATATCTTCCAAGTTCCTTGATATAATGGCTTCCTGTGCCGCCACAGCCAACAATGACAATATCACTTTTCATTTGTCTAATCCTCCATTTCAAAAACATCACTCAGCTTCAGCATTTTGTAATTTCCGGCAATGCCGGCACGCAGCTTATGGGTGATTTCCTTCTTGTCAAGATTGCCAAATACCATAAACAGACGCGTGCCTTTCTCATCATTATCGTCTATGGACGAAAAAAAGGCATTCATGGTTCCATGACTATGTATATCCATAACCAATACTTTGTCATTTTCCATATCATGATTGCGCGTAAAAACAACACTTGCAGACGTCACTTTCTGTTCCGGATAGTATATTTCATACTTTTCCGTTTCCAAGTTATAAAAAATCTGCACGGCAGCTTCTTTGCGTGGATTTCTCTTAAAAAAGGCAACAACATCCATCAAAATCCCATAAGGAATCTTTTTTTCCGTCATCCTGAAATCCACATCGGAACCGTCTTCCCTGCAGTCAAAACATCCATATGGCATCTGCTCAATTCTGTAAACAAAACCATTGTGCCCCGTTACAATAAAAAACCCCTGATTCTTGCGCACATTCATTATCTGAACGCCTTTCCGGGAGCCTTTGAGTACTGGAATAACAAATCCCCTTTCGTCATAATGCATTTCCGTACGCTCTTTTGAAAACTCCGGATAAATGCTTTCTATCACTGTACGGATTTCTTCCAGCGTAGCCGACTCTGCGTTTTTCAGGTCTTCTTTCTCGACCATCATTGTAAAGCCGGAACCACGTACAAGAATAGGCAGGCCAATCCGTTCGTTGGCCATCTCCCTTTTAAACTCCAATACAGGGAACAGCAGGTTAATTTCTGCATTGTAAACGAACATTCCGTTTTCGTACTCAGGATGCTTTTTCCCATAGGTTTTACGGATTTCCTCTAAAGTCACCTGTTCTTTTTCCGCATTTCCAAAATCCGCGCCCGTATATGTTTCCTTTTGGTCCAGGTATCCTATCTGGACAGGCAGGCTGTACTTCTTGCCCTTGATTTCGGTACCGCCTAACATATATGGGAACAACAGGCTGTTTCTCTCATCATAACAGAAATGACAATCCGAATACTCAGGATATTCTTTCACCCATGCCGCCCTTATTTCTTCAAGCGGCACTTTTTCTTTTATTTCCAGTTCATATTTCCCGACTTTAACAGTTAACGGAAATGCGATGGTCTGGTCCTTTTTTACTTCCTGATACTGGATATCCAGCTTGACCCAGCATCCTCCACCCTGGCAGGTCTTTTCATCTGCTTGTCCGTCATCAGAACCACCGTCTGTATCCGCTGCTTCTTCCTCAGCATCCAGTTCGTCATCCTGCTCCTCGTCCGCATCTTCATTCCCATAATCTTCTTCAGACGCAGCTTCCGCAATGTCTAACGGATCATCTTCTTCAGTCCGGTCTTTCTCATCATCCGCATCCGTATTTTCCGCAAGTTTTTCCATTGTTTCATGCAGCCTCGTAAATTCATTGCTGAACTTTACAAGACTGAACTGAATTCCGCTCAATTCAGGATACAGCTTACGAAGCTCTGTCTTTATTTCGTTTTCGCCCAGAGTCACTCCTCCAAACTGTTCCTGCGTAAGCGTACACTGAATATATCCGCTTCTGATCCGCACGGGTAACTGATAGCGTCCACCCTGCTTTACGGGCTTTTTTTCCTTTTTCGCTGTTTTTCCTCCGCCCTTTCCTTTTGCACCTTTTTTCTTGTTAGCCACATCCTCACTGCTGATTCCAAATAATTCTGCTAAACTGCTACTCATAATCATATCCTCCTTTTATTTTTTCCATGTCATTAAATCTTTCAGGCACATTTTCCCTCTCTGCTTTTTTATTGGCATAAGATATTCTTCCGGGAAATTCTGTTTGTTATGGAGCTGCTCAAATAGTTCACGCAGTGGTATATCCTTCACTCCAATACACTTTTCTGACTTATACAGATCCGAGTTGCATGGACTCTGTATAAACAGCGTCATTACCATTTCCAGCCTCTTTATTTCCAGGATGTCCGGAAATACATTACTTCCCCAACAAACTCTCCCATCATCGTATACGTTTCCAAATGGATATCTGTAAAGCACACTATTCCCCGTCGGTTTATCATCTTTTAATACAAAAACCCGCGTTTTTTCCAGCCTGCCCTTATCCACATGAAACGAAAACACAAGTGACGGCACACAGACATCGTACTGAGTATTCTCATACTGCATCATCTGCATGCTTGCAGGCAGCACAGTGACAATATCCGCCTTTAACTTATTGTTTCTAATACCAACTGCACCGTTGTAATATCCAAATGGAATTTCTCCAATAGGTGTTAGTTCTACTGTTTCAACAACCGACTTTTGGAAAGCTTTCAACAGAGATCCAATTTCTACCATTTTAGAATTTTTTTTCCCTTTCTCATCCGTAAATACAACATTGGCACAATCGTAACCATGAGAACGGTTAAAATTCTGATTCAAATAAATCGCTATATCCTGCATTACCATACCCTCCTTTTACTCTACAACGCTCTCCGCTGATTATTTTTGTAATCAACCAGCTTCGATGCATTAAAATAATCTTCGGTACATGAGTCATAGAGACTCAAAATTTCCGGTGTCTCATTAAACAGGTCTGCCATTCCTTCCAGACTAAGTTCATTAATGACCCTCTTATCTCCTGCCAATACCAAAAACAATGTCCGAATTCTTTCACTTTTCTCATTAAGCTGACCGATATCTACAGGCTTCAGCTTCAATATTTCCTTCTTAAGCCGCTTTCCATCAATAAAAATAGCCAAAACGTATCCTCCTTTTTTAGTGAATAAAATTGCAATAGTTCAAAACATAATCAAAGCCTAATCCTCCCGCACTCATAGGTTCCATAACAAACCTGTATACCTTTGGATAATTTTCCCTAAGCCGCTGGTACCTGTTCGGCTGTTCCTCCAAATGGCATCCCATAGCGCAGTACATACAGCCTGTCCTCTGCTCGCCCGTATTGTAATAGGCTCCTTTTTCGCCGCAGATTTTACCGTATACAGGACATATCCTTAAATTATTTTCCACTGCATACCGCAGGATATCCTGCCGCGGCCAGAAACCGAGTGGCTGTGATTTAGGCTTATCTGCAAGATACACGTTGCACCCTGTCCGGTTATACTGTCTCTGCCTCATAAAACCTTCATCCTGCGTAATCCCTATGTATGGCACCCGTCCGGTTCTTTTTGCATACTCAGTCAATGGTTTTTCCTTCATGACTATGCAGCAATATTCGCTTATATCAAACGGCGCATCTATAAGGAATTTCCAGCATTCAGACAGCTTACCAAGCTTCCCCCGTTCATCTCCATGCAGAAGGTAATTCCGGTAGCGCTCTGACAGGTTTCCATGCCTGAGCTTTCGTATCTTTGCAGCAACCTCCTTACTGATCAACGGATAGCCATAAGTAAGCAGGACATCTTTAAAATTCATTTCCGGATACAGGATTTCCACATCATAAAAACTACGGACAAACTCCCGTATCTGAGGGAATTCTAAGCCTGTATCCACAAAAACCTTTGGTATGGACCGGTCCAGAACCCTCTCCACCATATGCACCAGCACCGTTGAATCCAGGCCGCCGGAAAAACTGATATACACATCTCCGCCATAATATTCATACCATTGCCGTATCCGTGTAGCAGAGAGCCTCAGCTTTATCTCATATGGCAGATATTTTCGCTGACTGAACTCCCAATCCTGCAGTTTCAAATCTTTGTCCATGATATACATTTTCTTACACCCTTTTTCTAGCTAAAAAGCTGAAATCAATCTCCTTTTGCAAAAATAAAAGAATGTAAATACCTACTTCATAAATGAACAGGTTCACCCTGTTGCTATGATAGTTTTGTATCCACATTCCTGCTATCCGGGCAGCATCTTCCGCGTTGCCCACAATTTTCCCTTGCTCCAGCCGGCATCCTTTCATTGTAATCTTCTCTGCAATGTCAAACCCGGCATATTTCGTCTCCATTCGTTCGCGGTAATACTTCATCAGTTCCTCCGCCTCGCTTAAATTTTCAAGCAATATCACCGCTTCCATTTCATCAATGCAGAGCCCGTCTTCCACATCCTCCGCCAACTGCATTGCCGCAATCAGGTACAGTGCATAGAGCGCATAAGCGTAATGATAGTTGACATATACATCAAACGGCTCTATCCCATGCTTTCTAAAAAACTGACTTCCTTTCATCATGCTGCGCCTTTCTTGTCAAATGAAACAAATTCCAGCTGCATACTCCCGCGGTATTCTTTGCGTATCCCACGAAAAGTCATTTCATTCAGTTTTTGCCCAATCTGAAATTTTTCACCGTATGCTTTCTGGAGATCATCCCACTGCTTTTTCCAGATGAAAAGCTCGAGTGTTTCCCCATCACAACATACTTTCGCCTTGACACCGCCCTTCGGCAAGGCTTTAAAAGGCTCCATGACCGTCACTTTCACGACCACTTCTTTCTGCGGTTCCCGACCGGGCTGCCGGGATCCGGTTGACGCTTTTCCTTTCATGCCAATCCCGAACCTTTTTGCACATCGTTTAAAAACATCCTGCACTGCAGAGTCAACCGAATTTGCAACAGATGTTGGACGTGTTGATTCTTTGGGATAGATGACATCTGCCGCCCCGCTGGTACTGCGCACAATAGGTACACGCTCGTCATCATAGATACTGAGTTTTCCGCTTGCAATGCAGCTTTCAAATCCATCAGATCCGAAACTGTACACCTGAACAGGGGCTATGAGTTCAAAGTCCCAATTTCCCATACCCACCACGTTATTCAGGCGCTCTTCAATCTTTTCAACCGGTATGTACGCCATCCCTGTTGACGGATGCTTTTTTACCGCATCTGAAGGAAATTCCGCCTGAAGCTTTTCCCATACTTCTCGTATGGGCATTCCATTTACTGTTCTTTCTTTCAAGATTATCCTCCTTTTATAAAATTTTTCATAAAAAAAGCGCCTACAGTAACCTGTAGACGCAATATTTTTATGATGCACCCTTATCATACACAAAAAGACCTGTTTCCAGGAATTTAATCCCTCTGTCAGCATACGCTGGCAATGTGAATAATAAAGAATGTTTAGGATATTATATTACAATGAAAGGGCGTTTGTCAAAGAATTCTTATATTACAGTAGTCTCATTTATTCTTTCATTATTCCACTCTTATCGAAACATTAAACCATATAGATAATTGGCTAATTGGTTTATTAAATCTAGTTGTTCAAGAAAAGGAATCAATATAACAAATCCCAAAATAGAAAAAAGTCTATTTTTTTTATTTAAGGGTAACTTCCAAAAAATAATTATAACTGCTATAACATCAAACCAAAGCTGTGGCGTAAAATAGCTAGACGTACTAATAAATTTATATGCTTCACTCCCAAGTAATAGGTTTGGAATCAAGGTTCCCAATATAGCAATATGTCCATTTTTTCGTCTTAGTGTTATCAAAATATACAACAAAGGGCTACATACTGCCACAATACTCCATAAGAGCAAATATCTGTAAGGAAAATAACGATATACAAAAAGGGTCGCACAATAATAACTAATGACCATACTCAGCATAAAACATAACGTCTTAACTATTCCTTCTTTTGTATTTTTTGAGTTATATTCAACAAAACAAACAACAACAATAAAGACACCTAAATAATTCAAAAGGTCTTTTAAACCCAAATACCCCAATAATGTATTTCCAGGAATTAAATCCACTATTTTTGCCAATGATCCAAATAATAATCCTATAAATATGGATTTACAGTAGCGCATAGAAACCATCTCCCTTAATATGTCTTATAAAAAGACAAAATGTAAGAATAAATTGTGGATATATACATTACACCTTCATAATCTTGAATCAAAAATTTGTTATCAATTTTTGCACTTTCTACTGATTGGAGGTGCATAGACTCCGAATTTAGATTTAATTCTTTTGCTAAGCTCAATGAACTATATGTCATATTTGCGGATTCTGATAAAGTTCTGAATTCATTTTCTATCTCATCTTTGCTCATCAAATTAAACTTGAAAATCAAGCCTAAGAAATCAAAAGCTAAATTGAATGATTCTGTAGATACAAGATAATTATACTGCGATAGAATGTAATTTTCATCTTCTTTGCCAATCTCTACCTCAGCTAAATCTAATATAAGATAATAGTAATATATTTTGGTATTATGCGCTTCATATCCTTTGTCTTTTTCAAACGATAATCGTTCCCTAATTAAATCAAGCTTTTCGTCTGAGATTTCAATGTTTTCTTGAACACAGAATAAGCACTCATAATATGATTGAGTAGAAGAATTTGTTGCGAACAGATTTTTTCCCGTTTGTTCTCCTAAGAAGTTTTCAAGTTTTTTCAATCTTTCATCATCTGAATTAAAAACATATTTTAATAATAAAAATGTTTGATACTCCTCAATCCAATTATCATATTCAACTACATAACTTGGATATAGATTATTTACCATTGGTGTAATAAAATTATAATATTCTAAAAAATATTTTGATCCGTCAAAGTCTTGACTTTGCAAATCCAAACACATAACAGCATAATAAATCTCACTAGACAAGAAAACGTAAGGCAACCGCTCTGATATGTTCTGTATAATTTCATTATCAATACTTGCAACTATTTCAAGTTCTTTACAATTCCAGAGATAATAATAAAGGTTTTCATATTTATAAAAATCTTCATTTTCATAATGATATGAACTTTCTAATTCTAAATAGTCTCGACATTCTTTTAAAAAAATAGAATTTCCATCAATGTAATGATTTCTACATAAGTTCAAATACCAATATATCATAACAAGCCTATTGTTAACACTAGTTTGAGTTGGTATATTGACTTCCAAGAATTGCCTTAATTTTTCTGTATTAAAAGCGGAATTTTCTTTTCCTAAATACATTGCAAAAATGTAATAACATTCAACTGTATCTTCAGTAACTTCCGGATTCAGAGCAATATATTCTTCGATATTTATAACATTTTCATTAGAGTAATCAAGGATATCTGCATATTTTAAATACATTATATCCTCTTTTAGTTTATCATTGAGAGCATCTCTAAAGGCTGTGACAGCTTGTTCATTAACTAATAGATTAAAGTACTCTTGTATTTTAAGATGATAATATGTCTGCTCAAAACTATTAGATTCAATATTTGATAATTTTGATGACATAAAAACACCATCTTCTTTTATAGAGTCAAGCAGAAAATCTTCAACTCCTTCATACATATATATCTCAGAATTATTAACTTGATTACCCGATTGCGGGATAACTTTACAGCCAGACAAGAAAGATATAAGAATGACCAAACTCAAAAAAAATGCTGTTTTCCTTTTCATAAAACACCTCCGTCTTTCTATATTGCAATAGTCGGCTTTACATCTATATTACCCTAAAACCACTTCTCTCTTCAAATTTTTAACAAGGATTTTTGCTTAATGCCTCTATAAATAATACAAGGGATGGCATGAATCTCATACCATCCCTCATTATGCGCTTTCACACTAGACATTTTTCAGGATCTTTAAGGTGTAACAGATGTCTGAGTAGTAATAGTTGCTTTTTTCACTACAGAACCACCCCAAACAGAAGCTTCGTTAACCATCGTAACCTTTTTCCAGTTGCCTTGCAACGCAATATTAGAACGATAAGAGGCATCCTGTTGACCCTTAGTGTTCTCATAATACTTATGAGGGGTAGTAGCCATTGTTGTGGTTGAACTAGTAGTAGCACTTACAGACACTCCTGGCGAAGTTACATTCAGCGTTACAGTTACACTGTGAGTCAATGATTCAGATTCAACTGTGCAGTACCACTCCGTTCTGATGTTAGTGTGATCAGTTTTATTGTACTGAGCAGAAACCTGATAATCTATTAGATCATTCGAAAAAATCGAGCTCAGCCAAACGTTTGCCGTCAATGTACCACCTGTGTCGGTCTTAATAGTTTTAGACAAACTTGCTCTAGGGGTAGGATACTGAACATCCGATAAAGAGTCATTTGGCGCTGCTGGCGTGGGATCTTCAGCCGCAAATACTGTGATGGATGTAGCGCACAGCATTACGACTGTCAAAGCTACAGATAATAATTTTCTTAGTTTTTTACATTTCATGTTTTTTCCTCCTTCTTCATTTGAACTTATACATTGCTTAATTAAGATACTACTATCATAATTATTTCAACTAGAACTTACAAGTCATTTAACGAAATGTACAACTTTTCGTCCCCACGTAGAATGAAAGAAACGAACTTACAATTTAATCTATCATTTTCACACACTATAAAATATCACTTACATCTTGCCAGTTATAACTTTCATGTGCTAAAATACCTTTGTTATTATTAGCATTTAGCTCCTTTCGGAGAAAATGAATACCAAATCCCTGGCAACAGGTTATTTAAGCTGCAGATTCTGCAGCTTTTTATTTTGAATAGAAAGGAGCACTTAAACAAATGCAAAACACACTAAATTATAAAGATACACTGATTAAGGAAGCCTGTCTGCTTTCCCTGACGAAAAGCGACTGCGACCTTTTCATTCTCGCTCAGGTAAATACAATAACTTACCAACAGTTAGCAGCCACCGGACTTCACGGCATTTCCACCACCGGAGGGCGCCTGAGCCTGAAAAAGCTCACGGAGCAGGGATATATAACGGGTAAGACCCTGCCAAATACCAACCGCGTAAAGTATTTCATCCTGACTGCCAAAGGGAAGACACGCCTGGAAAAGATTTTTAGCAGCACTTTTCTAAGCACAAAGCAGATTGATCTTGAGCGCAGACCCCCGACAAGCCAGCAGCAACTCCCGCACCGCATCCACACCAACGATTTATACTTTGCGTATCTCTCCTGCCCATACCTTGAAAATCTACCTGTTTGGCAACTGGAGGCACGCTATCAGGCGGCATCGGAAAAACTGCAGACACCCCGATGCGACGGACTGCTTGAGACAGGATACGGCAATTACTACATAGAACTGGATAACCGTACACAGGGGGATGCCGCATTAGAAAATAAGCTGTCACAATATATGGATTCGGATCTGTTTCTTGGCAGGAATGCAATAAAAAACACCCTAGTTTTTACATTAAACACGGAAGTAAAATCGCCGCCGGTAAAGAAACCACCCTATTCCGTATACCGGATCTTGCTAAAGGCAATCCGCATATGGCAGGCTCTGGAGAAGGAACAGGATAAAGCAATACATTTTTCAGCATTCTGCGACATTATGGAGAACGGCAGCTATCCTTATTTATGCCTGCTGTCAGCAAACGACAAAATGATTTTAAGGAATCTGTGCAGGCAATATCCCGATATCTCATTAAACGATGCCGTCCTTATGAAAAAAGAATTCCTATATGATACATCCCTTCAGGATGAGCGCGTTTCCAATCAGGACGCGCTTTTTTTGAAACGTCTGAAACAGAAATTTTACAGCATACTGGATAACCGCCACTACGCCACTTTGCATTACCGTATTAGACAGGGTATGCGTTTGTATGCCATTCCTAACCACAGGCTGGCAGATAACATACCTTTTCTTTTTCAGCAAGAATATCGTCTACAGCTATGGTTTCCGCAAATCCTGTTCCATATGGGACTGCAGAACTTAGAGGCGTGGAAATACAATCCCTCCCAGTACCTGTCCGATACAGGGGAGCTTCGGTTCTTTTTTTATAACACTTTTGAAAATACGGATTCTTCCCAATCCGTAATCATATTCGAGGATATTGTGCATGACCTTGGCGGACGCGAACGTGTCCGCTTTTTTTTGCGGAAACACCGGAAGGTACTGGACTGCCTGCTCATATTGCTGGTTTCAGACAGAAAGGATGCGGTCCAGTTTATGTCTGAGATGTCCAATATCCTGCAGAAGCCGGAAAACGCCTGTGTGCATATCTGTTTTCTAGATAAAAAGGCAGACCTGTACCAAACACCTGCCATGCAAAACGCCTATTTTAAAAAAGAAAACCTTTGGCTGCCCGCCATGATTGATTTTGACGACTTTACCGGGCAGTTATCCCTTACAGAAAGCAATTTGGTAAATAGTCAAGAGTTATTTTAAAAAGATTTTCAGGGAAAAGGGTAACCTTAATAAACCTACGGCTTGTTTCTCAAAAAAGACGTAAGTTAGGAATTCGATATGGATTACCTACTCTTTTCCGGAGAGTAGAGTTGGCCCTTGTCCAGCAGACCAAAGAGCAGACGTATAAATTTACGGGAAGTCAACGCGAGTGCTCGTTTATGCTGAT
>OFGE01000139.1_pt1 | contig 83346 bp, 82 predicted proteins | sample 1521681 | NCBI WGS metagenome assembly OFGE01 (sample SAMEA3504093, study PRJEB24116) | mouse gut metagenome | biome: mouse gut; feature: mouse-associated habitat; material: faeces | place: Denmark | collected 2011 | reverse complement strand
TCTGCATCCAGTAATGCTTTCCCTCTGCCTCCCCGATCCAGATGCCAAGGATATCTTTGATCCCGTTTACATCATACCCTAAAACCACGTATACGGCACTGCTTTTTGTTTCCAGGTCTTTTCGTATGTTTACATACAGGCAGTCCACAAAGAGGAATGGATAAAACTTCTTAAGGGGACGGTTCTGCCATTCGTTGGCCGTTTCTATTACCTGGTCCGTGATATTGGAGACCGTTTCGTGGGATATTTCAAATCCATAGATATCTTCGATCGTATCTGCTATATCACGCTGGCTCATTCCCTTCGCGTACATAGACAATACTTTGTCTTCAATTCCACTGACATCCTTTGAACGTTTGGGTATAAGCTGCGGGTCGAAGGATCCATCCCGGTCACGGGGCGTGTCAATCTCAACTTCGCCCATTGTGGTCTTTAAACTTTTATGGGTATATCCATTCCTGCGGTTATTGGTTTCTTTATAGCCGTGATCATTTGTCTCATAGCCAAGGTGGCTATTCATTTCCCCTTGGAGCATTGCTTCAAACATGGGACCGAAGATATCCCTTAATGCGTCCTGCATATCCTCGGCGGAGGTGGGTTGGTACTGGTCGATAATTGCCTGTGCGATAGCTTTGCTGGCTTCGCTTCTTTTGTTTTTACGTGGTGCCATAAGTGCGTTACTCATAATCCTTTCGATTCCTTTCTTTTAATGTACCGCACTTTATCATAAAAATAAAGTGCGTAAGTTTTTGTTACCGGCAACTTACACACTTTATATTACACTCTCAACGCACACTTTTTATATAATCCAGCTATTTCCGTATTATAGCCTTTTACATCTTTAACTTTATCCTTCAGTGAGGTGTCTCCACTCCAAAAATTAATAGGCTCACTGCTATCTTTATTATAAACACTTATAACAAAGAAAGGGAAAGCACATAATAAGCAACATACCAGAGCTACTATTCTTCCAACCAAGATACCAACCTCCTCAAACTCTGATTTTTTCAGTTTTACAACTGGAATTTATCTTCTTTTATACACAACTATCTGCGGCTCCATTCCATTGCATCCATATTCACATACAAGCAGATACTTATCATCCGCAGCAATGCCATAACATCTGTCACTGCCGGGGATTTCAATTTGACTTCCCCAATAAACACGATAGTCCTCCAGTAATTTGACAGATTGCCCGTTTGTCAAATGGTATTCCAGATTTATGTAAAATCCATTCAGCAAATTGAGGTCATTAACCTGTAAGCCCTGAATTCCAAGTGCATTGAATTCCTCTATCAACGTCTCTTTCATCTTTTTGAATGCTTCCAAACCGCCCTGTTTGATACATTCCGCCGCAATGCACGCTCCTCCAAAAGGATGCCCGTCTGTTTTCACGCAACCGCCGCAATCATCCCTCCTGCTGCATTTGTCACAGCATTCGGCCCCACAAATTGATAACATACTGATTCCTCCACAAATTTCGAGTTATTGTTGTGTTCAGTTTAGCACATTTATAGGACATTTACAAGATTCCGTGTATGAAAAAGCTAAAAGAATGTAACAGTTCAGCCTTCCGGTCAGACTAACGGGTATTGCACCGGCTAAAATATAGCCGGTGTGCCCATAAATAACTTCCTTATATTCTCGATCATTCCCATATTTCGTTTTTTCAGGGTTTCGATAATGGTCATGATGGAGCAGTACATCTCATGGCCGCTTTCTTTCCGGAACCCTCCCGCCATCTTCTGCCGGTTCTTTGCTTTCCTCAGATCCCTTTCTGACAGATTATCATCAAACGGTACAGAGAAGTCATGCAGGAACAGAAGATGGTTATGGCTGTACCTTTCCAGCCTGCCAAGCAGTGCCGCTTCCTCCCGCTTTGCGTATTTATGGGCGGTGTTTTTATTCTCTCCACGCCCCTGTTTTAGAATGGAAAAATATTTTTCCTCATAATCTGTTATTCTTCCAGCAGGCATGGCTTCATGTCCCTGTGCCATGAATTCCTTACGGCTCTTATTCATTTCACACAGAAGGGAGATCATCTCCCCTGACCACCTGTTTTTTGTATCTTCTGTATTCTTACGCAGATAGCGGATGATGTGTACGTTACATTCTGCATGGTCTGTCCCAAAGTGATACAGGGCAGTTTCGTGGTCATGTACGAGGATTCCGGCGTACCGGTTCAGAAAATCCAGTCCCTTCAGGGCTTTTATGGATTTGCTGTCCATGGCATGGTATACCACAGTATCTTCGGCACTGAAATTCCGTATATAGTTCTGCTCCCCGTTTACCGTTACGGTTGTGGCATCCGTTGCAACCACATCCTGCGTAAGCAGCATCTCTTCCAGATGCCGTCTGCTTGCCTCCGATGCCTCTGCAAACTTCCGGCAGAAACCGTAAATGCTCCCTTCCGATAAATCCAGTTCCCCGTTCCCGGCTGCATTCAGGAATGAGGCGATCCTGTCATTTGACATAACCCCTTCGCTGTATAGGGTAACAGCCAGAGCCTTTACATTTTCGCCATAAGTTACATCACTGCGGTACTGCACCGGAATGGGATAGTTCCCGTTTTCATCCGCATAAATACGGATCTCAGTAATGACAGGCTCCACGTTTAAATCAACGACATATTTTGTAACGTAATCCTGCCCGGATACTCTGCCGATCGTCCGGATCTCATGCCTGCATCTTCCAGACGCGATCTTTTCTTCTATATCAGATCTGGTGAGTGTCGTTCCGGTATGCCCTCTCTGCCCGCCGGCTTTACGTTCCGTATTCTTTCTTCCATTGAAGGTATTGGCAGGTTTCCCGCCTTTCTGGTCGGTGGATGGCGGGCGCGAAGTATTGGAACTGTCATTGTTAATGATGCTTCTTAAACGGGCATTGTCATCTTTGAGAAGCTGGTTTTCTTCCGTCAGGCTGTCTATTTTTTTGTTCAGCCGGTCAACATCCTCTTTGTGCTCCCTTTTTTCATTGTGAAGGCTGTCTTCCATGGCATCGAGACGTGCCATGACTTCCATGAGCTGGTCATACATGCCTTTTTCATAATGTCCGCCCATCTGTGTCCGCCTCCTTTTCCTGCACTTGTGATAGTGTTATTCTATCAGAAACACAGGAAAAAAGCGAATTTCAACGGCACGATGTTTCGTCACAATGACGGTGGATAACTTTCGTTTTCAATGATTTGACGTGTATCAGTCCTGTTCGTTACAAAGGAAAAGCGAAACAATAAGAATGATTATCCACATAAATTTCTAAAACTGGTTTTTCATGACCCTTTGGTAGATATAAGTCTGTTTTAAGTGGAAAAGTCGCTTCTATGGGGCAAAAAAATTTCGTCATTTTTATAACAACTTTTTAATTCCGTTCAGCCGAAAGGCTGAACTGTTACAAAAGAATGAATTCTTCACTTGACAATGTGGCAAAGAGCTTTTAACTCCAGACGAGGTGCGTATGCTTGATAACCGCTACGCACTTCTTTTTGTGCGTGGGAACGCCCCGTCATGGATTTGAAGTACAACATCTTGAAACACCTAAACGTGAAACTGAACGTCGACGGGGGAAAGCCGTCGTATATCCACGGCGAGCCAACACAGGCGGTCGCAACTTTTGTGTTTGGCGGGGATATTCCAAAAGACGCTGTTGCGCGTAACCCCGTCAGCACTTCCTATGAGCTTCTGTCCGACGAGGACTTGGAAGAAATATTCAATTTATAGGAGGATACAGCATTGACAAAGAAGAATATAGGATAGAGCCAAACACATAGATGCAGAGCCAATGAACGTGTGGGAAACCATAGTTTGTTGACTCTGTTTTTATACAAGCGTAACATCTAATTTAATTATGCAATACCTCTTATATAAGATATAAAATTTCCTATTATGAGAGATAAAAACTGAAAATTCCGCTTAATTGCAAAAGTAAATTCCAGTGCAGGAGTAAATTCTATTTTTGAAGCCATAAAGTTGGAAATTGAATTATAATAAATCTAAATCCGGGCAGATTTTCTAAAACAGGGCATAGCAAACAGACCGGCAGAAAACGTCGTGTGCAGGACTAAATTCTGCCAGTGATGTCTGGTTTTTATGAAGATTTAAAAGCAGCGTCTCCTGACAACAGATTTTTGCCTGGATTTAAAGGTTACTTTATCAGCTCAGGTGTCAGGTTGATCTGATCGGGATCGACCGGCCTGAGCTGAAGTGCTAACAGGACATCCATGTCGAAGTTTTCTTTTGCCGCCCGGTATGGAGTAAGGCCAAGAAGGCTCTGGCGCGGGACGGAATTGATGTTATTAACAATCAGGTTCAGATCCCACTGGGTCAGATATTCAAAGCTGGTGCCTTTGGGAAGGATCTCGCGCAGTTTTGTGTGGGCATTTTCAATGCCGCCTTTCTGACCGCTGCGCATGGGATCGCAGTAATAAATGCTGGTACGCTGGTAATCATCCATACCAGTTTCAAGGGCCCCGGGATCGCCGAATTCACCGCCCCTGTCAGTCAGGATTGTTTCGAAAAGGATGCTGAAAGTCACAGTGCCAAGCCGTTTTTCCAGACGGTCAAAGACAGCCCGGACAGCGCCCTTGGTACAGCGGTTCAAAAGATAGGCAAGGAACAGCTTCTCATCCCGGAAATAGAAAGTCAGGATACATTTTTTAGAATCCCTTGAGGATTTGACGGTATCCATTTCGACTGCATGTGTAGGAGGGAGCTTTTGGAAATCGCTGTAAAGCCTGCCGGAAAACACCTGCCTGTCAGTGATCTGTGTTTTATGGCATTTACGCGCTTTGAACTTAACCTTGCGTTTCAGGTCGATGTTGCGGCCGGTAAGCAGTCCGAGTTCTATGTACTGGTAGATGGAACGGACAGAAAGACCGAGCCCGGGATGTTCCACAACGATCTGACAGGGGGAATGACCCTGCCAGATCAAAGGGGTAATGACTGCATCAATGCGGTGGAGATTTTCCCTTGAGAGGTTGATGCCGGATCTGGAATCACGGAGGGTCTCCCTGTACCTGCGGTCAGCAAAGAGGGCGTCATAGTGGTATTTATGGGGAATGGTACAGCGGGCATGCCCCTTATCGCACCCGTTGCAGACATAAGGTGCCCTGTCAAGTCTCTGGCAGCGTTCTTTCACGAAATCCTTACCGTGCTGGTTGCATGAGGGGCAGGAAGCACACTTAATGTCGCAGAGAATGATCTTGCCACAGACATTCTTCTTCTGGCAGTGGAAGCGGTGGATGCAGAAGTTTTTGGCATTCAGAAAGAGCCCCCTGCCGGGATAGAAGTCAGACAGACGGTGTGCACGGATCTCTTTTGAAATGGTACTGGGATCCTTGCAGAGATAACGGGCAATGTCTTTAAAAGAGGAACCGACATTCAGCTGACGTTCAATATAAAGTCTGTCTGCAGCAGTAAGATGCTTATGGTTACCTGGAATATATTTACTCATGATGTCTCCTTCCACTGCTGTCAGGGACATAGACATCATAAAGCATGTGCAGGATTAAATTCAACTTGTGCATAGGTAACTTCTATTGAAGAAACAAAGGGTAGAATTTACTTTTGCAATTTAGGAACTGAAAATTCCATAAAAATAGGATTTGACAAACTGCTGGTTTTCATGCTAGAATAATTTGCACTAATTTTAAAGGAGAACAGTTTCATGAGTTTTTACATTACAAACGAACTTCCGCCTAAAAAGAAAATCAGCTCTGTACAATCAAATCCGATGAAACATTGTACAGAGTATAGCGTAATATAACACGTTAGGATTTCATCGGGAAATACGGCAGTACATGAGAGGGATTTTATATCTTTTTCATATATTGTTTCTTTTCCCGTACAAATTTGTGTGCAGCAGGCTATGGACAGTGTTTTGTCCGTAGCCTTTTGTTGTATATGGGCTGTTTCCTGCAAGCGGTTTGTGATGGAACGGATATAGCAGAAGGCATGATACCAAGAGTATCTGACTTCTGCTATTTTTTTGCCCATTTTGGAAAATCAGACAGGAAAAAGAGAGGACAATGATTATGAGTTTATTAGAAGTTACGGGATTAACACATTCTTTTGGAGAAAATTATCTGTTTAAAAATGCGGATTTTACATTGAACAAAGGGGAGCATATCGGGATTGTCGGTCAGAACGGGGCGGGAAAAAGCACGTTCATAAAGATTTGCACAGAGCAGCTTATCCCCGACTCTGGCAGGATAGTATGGCAGCCGAACACAAAAATAGGGTATCTCGACCAGTACGCCCAAATTGAAAAAAGCGTGGCGATGAGGGAGTTCCTGCAATCCGCATTTTCTGGGCTGTATGAGATAGAAAACAGGATGAATGAGCTGTACTGCCAGTCTGCGGACGGGGATATGGCGAAGCTAAGCACGGCGGCAAGGTATCAGGAAGAATTAGAGCGCAAGGAGTTTTATTTGATTGACACAAAGCGACGTTTGCGGGAGTATATGGGAACTCATGACAAGCGTTTTCTTCCTGCAATGGACAAAGCGTTGGCAATTAGTATTGGTTTAAACGGATATTCGCAATGCCCGATGAAGCAGGGCAGGCTCTCGGCTTCTTTACCTGCTCATGAATGTTGTCCGCTGCATGATGACAGCGTTCAAAAAAAGGATTAGCCCTCTCGTTATATGGTACAATCATTCGCTCATACATTGAGAATGAGGGAGGTGTTGCCTGTTGAAGCATAGAGAATTTAGATATGTTGGCGAGCCTGTTCCAGAATTGAATGAGCAGGAACACGCAGCATTTCTTATGAATTTTCAAAGGTCAATCCTTTTATCATTAGAAAAACGGAATCTGTTGACCGCATCACAGCGGGAACGCTGTTTGCTTGAGCTTGAAAAACAATATCGTCTAAATTAGAAAAAAGCAACGTCAGGCATAACCGCTTGACGTTTTTACATAGTCAAGTGTGAGAATTACAAATTTGCACATTCGACATACCATTTTCAATTAACTATACTGAAAATACGGCAAGGGATTGTCGGGAAAGGAGATATTCTTATGTCAATAGATAAATACGAAACACTAAACCAAGAAAGGAAGATACAGCACACAAAGAGAAAGGTTGCCGCATACTGCCGTGTATCTACGGACAACGAAGACCAGGCAAATTCATTTGAAAGCCAGCAGCGTTATTTCAGACAGTATATAGAGCGTAATCCCGATTGGGAGCTTTATGAAGTGTTCGCAGATGAAGGAATCTCTGGTACGAATACGAAAAAACGGAAAGAATTTAACCGCATGATTGCGTGTGCAAAGAACGGTGATTTTGATTTGATTGTAACAAAAGAAATCTCCCGTTTTGCGAGAAATACCCTTGATAGTATATTCTATACCCGTGACCTCAAAAAGCACGGCGTGGGTGTTATCTTTCTAAATGATAACATCAACACTTTAGACGGCGATGCAGAGCTTCGCCTTGCCATTATGTCCTCGATTGCACAGGAGGAAAGCCGTAAGACTTCCGAGCGTGTGAAATGGGGGCAGAAACGCCAGATGGAGCAGGGAGTTGTGTTTGGGCGGAGTATGCTTGGCTACGATGTGAAAGACGGCAAAATGTATATTAATGAGGATGGGGCAAAAGTTGTCCGTCTTATCTTCCATAAGTTTGTAAATGAGGGGAAAGGAACTCATGTGATTGCCCGTGAGCTTCGGGAGGAGGGCATTAAGCCCATGCGTGTAAAAGAATGGCAGAACACAGTCATTCTCCGTGTTATCCGCAATGAAAAATACTGCGGTGATTTGGTGCAGAAGAAAACCTATACGCCAGACTTTTTATCCCATGAAAAGAAAGTAAACCTCGGGCAAGAGGAATTTGTGATTATCAAAGACCATCATGAGCCGATTATCTCCCGTGAGCTTTTCGATAAGGCAAACCGCATTTTGGATGAAAAATCGCTTTCACAGGAGGGCAAAGCAAAACACAGCAACCGTTATCCATTTTCTGGGAAAATCAAATGCGGATGCTGCGGTTCAAGTTATGTGGCGAGATATAAAACCCGAAAAAATGGAAGCCGCTATAAGGCGTGGCGGTGTCTTGAAGCTGCAAGGCATGGAAGCCCTCATGTGGACAAAGCAGGGAATCAAGTTGGATGCAGTGGACTTAGCATACGCAACGAAGATGCAACCCACATCATGTACCTTGTCACGAGCAGCTTAAAATACAATAAGGAGAAAATCACTAATAATCTGCTTGCTATTATCAAGTCTATTATCGCAATGGATACCGCAGGTACAGACAGTGAGAAACTAAAATCACAGATAAAAGCCATTGAACAAAAACGCACAAACCTCATTGACCTTTATACATCTGGCGATATTACCAGAGATGAATTTTCAGCAGCAAGAGCAAAATGTGAGAATGAGATTGCCGAACTGCAATCCGTGATAGATAGCATAGACAAACAAAGGGAGATGATTGAAAAACAGCAAGAGCTTGTCGCTGAAATTACAGAAGCGATGAATGAGCTTATAAACGGCGTGGAATATGAAGATGATTTTTACAAAGAAATCTTAGATAAAATGGTTGTAAACGACAAAGACCATATTGATGTGTATTTGAACCTGCTCCCTCTCAAATGGAGCTATACAGTTGCAAAAAGCGTAAACTGTCCGCAGGGTAAATCGCTAAAAAAAGCGCAGGCCCCTGAGATGGAACATTTCAGGGGCTTCTCTACCGATATCCGTCAGTATCCCAGTCACTTCCTTATAAGGCATCGTATACCGCTGTGACAGATACCGCATCGAAGCTGCAAGCTCTCCATCAGGTCCACCAAACTGAGTAATAATAACCTGCGCAATCTTAGGATTTGTCTGTGTAATTTTTACCGGGTGCTGTAATCGTTTCTCATAATTCCACATATACTAGCATCCTCCTTCCTGCCAGGGCCATGGCTCGTTGATCCAGCACCAGTATTCTGCCGGGGTGCAGGCTGTGTCAAGGGTCAGCGGGCCAAAATACTTGGCGTACTCCTTGAGCGCCTGCACCCGCTGTTTCTTAAATTCCTCGAAATACTCTAATGCGTCTTCATTGCATGGATGCGTATCCAGAAACAGTTTGACATCGTCAACTGCAAAACTGACCACGTTAATCCATTCTAATAATTCACTTCGGTTCGGTCTGCTCTCTGTCATCTGCAACAACCTCCCATCCCAATTCCTCTGAACGGTTTATCCAATTCCTCGAAAATAGTCCCCTTATGAAATCCTTTTTCTGCTTCGTAGAGATTCCGCCACTCCTGCCATGGAACGTAAGCCATAGCGAGGGGCATTCCATTCAGCTCGTCATACTCGGCATTGTCGTCACAGCATGAAGGCTCCGGGATAAGCTGAGCGGCCGACTGGCAGGACGGTGCGGGCTGCGGTATCGGAACCGGGGTAGGCGCAGGTCTTCCACAGCCGTTCCGCCGCATGTAATCCGATGTGTTATAGCGATAATTCGGCATATGTGTTGCTCCTTTCATAGAACGTTTGCAATAACAGTGTATGGGAAATTCAGAAAGTGGTGCGTGTTTTCCTTCGTTTGCAGGTTGTTTTTAGAGCGGTATCTGAGTATAATAGATACGATGGGAGTGTAAATATATGGCAAAGAATCAAAGAGTAAGAAAGCAGAAGACAGGGAAAACAAGGGACAGGGAGAAAAAGAGGGGGAATATGATTCGCTTCTTCGACTTCAACCTGCTTACTGTATTGATTTTTCTGATTTGTTTTGGATTGGTTATGCTTTACAGTACGACTGCATACAGCGCTTTAGTCGAACATGAGGACAGTATGTACTATTTTAAAAGGCAGCTATTTTTCTATGGTGTCGGATTTGTCGGTATGTATGTTGTCGAGAAGATTGATTACCATGTTTATATCAAATGGGCGAATATGATTTACTTCTTTTCTATCTTTATGATGGCTCTGGTGCAGACGCCGCTTGGAAAAGAAGTCAAAGGAGCAAGGAGATGGATTCGGCTGCCTTTCGGCCAGCAGCTTCAGCCGGCGGAGATTGCCAAGATTGCCGTGATTCTGTTTATCCCTGTGCTCATCTGTAATCTGGGAAAGGATATCAAGACATGGAAGGGAATCCGGAAGGTGCTTCTGTGGGGCGGCTTTTCGGCGGCATGCGTCTTGTTTCTTACGGACAACCTGAGTACGGCAATCATCGTGATGGGGATTACCTGTATCATGATATTTGTTGTACATCCTAAAACCAAGCCCTTTGTAATCCTTGCGGTGCTGGGAATTGCAGGTGCGATTGCGGGGGCTAAGGTATTAGGGACGATGCTTGAAACCAGCAAGAATTTCCGTTTGCGCAGAATCCTGGTGTGGCTCAATCCAGAGGGACATGCCGAGGAGGGGGGATATCAGGTCTTACAGGGATTATATGCCGTGGGGTCCGGAGGTTTCTTTGGAAAAGGTCTTGGGAACAGTGCGCAGAAAATGATTATGCCGGAGGTTCAGAATGATATGATTCTTTCCATAGTCTGTGAGGAACTAGGCGTTTTCGGTGTGATTATTGTGCTGGTATTGTTTGGGTTATTGCTGTACAGGCTAATGTTTGTAGCGCAGAATGCACCGGACATGTACGGCTCTCTGGTGGTGACGGGAATCTTTGCTCATGTGGCCCTCCAAGTGGTGCTGAACATTGCTGTTGTGACGAACCTGATACCTACGACGGGAATTACGCTGCCGTTCATCAGTTATGGCGGGACGTCCAGTTTGTTTCTAATGGTAGAGATGGGAATTGCTCTGGGAGTGTCCGGGAGAATAAAAATCAGCGAATAAAATACTTTCTTTTCCGGCATAAATATGGTATGATAAACCATGTAGTATTGAAAACTACATAGTATAGAATTTAATGACATGCCCAAGTGAGATTAGAACCGTATGATAAGAGCATGCCGGGAGGGTGGATATGAGTTATAAGATTATAGTAGATAGCTGTGGAGAACTGACAGACGAGATGAAAGCGTCGGGGCTTTACGAGACGGCTTCGCTGGAGATTGACGTAGATATTTATCATATAATAGACGACGAGACGTTTGACCAGGCGGATTTCCTGAAGCGCGTAGCGGCATGCCCCACGTCGCCTAAGTCTTCCTGCCCGTCTCCGGAGCGGTATATGGAAGGGTATCACTGCGACGCGCAGCATGTGTATGCAGTAACGCTGTCGGCGGAACTGAGCGGTTCTTATAACAGTGCGATTCTGGGGAAGAACCTGTACCATGAAGAATACGGCGAGAAGGATATCTATGTATTTAACTCACGTTCGGCGTCCATCGGCGAGACGCTGATTGCGTTGAAGATAGCAGAGTGTGAAGATAAGGGTATGGAATTTTCACAGGTTGTTGAGACGGTAGAGGCTTACATCGATGGACAGAATACCTATTTTGTCCTGGAGACGCTGGATACCCTGCGTAAGAACGGCAGGCTCAAGGGCGTTAAGGCAGTGGTGGCAACGGCGCTGAATATTAAGCCGGTTATGGGCGCGACGCCGGATGGGAATATACAACAGCTCGGGCAGGCAAGAGGAATCAAGAAGGCACTGGCGAAGCTGACGGAAGAGGTTGTGAAAGATTTGAAGGATTCCAAGGAGAAGATCCTGGCGATTTCCCACTGTAACTGTCGGGAACGGGCAGAATATGTGCGGGATACATTAATGAAGAAAGCGGATTTCAGGGATACGATCATTTTGGATACGGCGGGCATCAGCAGTATGTATGCTGCGGATGGCGGTGTAATTGTGGTTGTATAATTTTCTAATCTGTGGTAGAATGAATTCTGGTACGGACTGCATGAAGGTTTTATGTTTTATGCGGATATCAGGTTGAGAAGGAGAAATCAGGAGACATGAGCCAGGAGAAAGTTGACAAATATAAACAGGAAAAAGCGAACCGTAAGAAGAATATGAAGAAGGAGAAGTTCCAGAATGCGCTTAGGAAGTGTGTTGTGGCGGTTGTAGGCGTGGTGCTGATTGGATGGATTGGCTATTCTGCGTATGGGACGTACGAGGCTAAGAAGCCTAAGCAGGAGGCGCAGCTTGATTATTCTGCGATGACGGGGCTGAATACAGAGCTTGAGAAAGTGCATGGGACGGCAGAATAAAAGATGTGCATCTATAGGGGGGAGATATTGCCGGGCATAGATTGGCAGCATATTTTGCGGTATATACTTAGATTATTAAGAGACAGTAGGAAAGAGGAGCAGATAATTATGAGATTATCTGCTCCTTTTTGTCTGGTAAGGTATGGCTTGGCAGAAGAAAAAACAGTTGTTCAGCAGCCGGTAAACGGCTGTTCGAGAACATATTTTCCTTTTTTGTGCAAAATCCCTAAAAGTGAAAAAAGGGTTGAAATACTCAAAAAAGTGGTTTACAATGGTGACAAGTGGTAGAGAGTGGTAGAAAGTGGAGCAAAGTGGTGGGAAAGTGGAGCCACTTGGAAGAAGGTGGGTTCATACATGTTAAGGGGGGAGTATAGCCATAATATAGATACCAAGGGCAGACTTATTATTCCTGCGAAGTTCCGTGAAGAATTAGGGGAGAATTTCTTCATAACTAAGGGAGTGGATAAGTGCCTGTATGTATACCCAGAGAATGAATGGCTCGCCTTTGAAGAGCAGCTGAACAAACTACCTACTACGACTGACAAGAAAGCCCGCAGTTTTGCCCACTTTTTTCAGGCAAGCGCAATAGAGGGAGAATTGGACAAGCAGGGAAGGACATTGATTCCTTCCGGTCTGAGAACGTTTGCGCATCTGGAAAAGGAAGTAGTATTTATCGGTATGGGGAAGCGTGCCGAGATTTGGGACAAGGCAAGATGGGACGCAGAGAATGCTGAATTGGAAGAAAACATTGAGGATATTGCATCCGATATGGAAGCGAGCGGATTTAGTATCTGATAAGAGGGAGAGGATATGGAATTCGGGCACAGATCAGTATTGTTACAGGAGACAATCGATGGATTATCCATCAAGCCAGACGGAACCTATGTGGATGGCACTTTAGGAGGCGGAGGACACAGCCTTGAAGTGTGTAAGCGTCTGGGATCAAAGGGGAGTATTGTAGGAATAGACCAGGATGCCGCTGCCATCAAGGCAGCAGGTATTCGACTCAAAGACTTCGGGGAGAAGGTCACGATAGTCAGGAGCAACTATTGTGAGATGAAGTCGCGGCTCCATGAATTAGGGATTGACAGGGTCGATGGAATTATTCTCGACTTGGGCGTATCATCGTACCAGTTGGATACGGCAGAACGGGGGTTTTCGTACCGGGAGGACGCGCCGCTGGATATGCGGATGGACACCAGGCAGAAGATGACGGCAAGAGACATTGTCAATGGCTATGAAGAGAAAGAACTTTACCGCGTTATCCGGGATTACGGGGAGGATAAGTTTGCGAAGAATATCGCCAGACATATCGTAATGGAGCGCGAGAAAGGGCAGATCGAGACCACAGGGCAGCTGACGGAGATCGTCAGGAGGGCGATACCAATGAAGTTCCAGAAGAAATCCGGGCATCCGGCGAAGCGGACGTTTCAGGCGATTCGTATCGAACTGAACCGGGAACTGGAGGTCTTGCGGGATTCTTTGGACGACATGATCGATTTGCTGAATCCAGGAGGGAGGTTATGTATCATAACATTCCACTCACTGGAAGACAGGATCGTGAAGAGCGCATTTAAGAAGAATGAGCATCCATGCACCTGTCCATCGGATTTTCCGGTATGCGTATGCGGGAAAGTCCCAAAGGGGAGTATTGTTACGAAAAAGCCGATTTTGCCGGGCGAGGAAGAACTGAAGGAGAACAGCCGCGCAAAGAGCGCGAAGCTTCGGATCTTTGAACGGGCATAACAGAAGAAGGCAGGATATTTGACGGGAAAGGGGTGACTTACATGGCAGCAAAGAATCGTGTCAATCATGGGCAGCAGTACAGAAGACGGGGAAGTCAGGCGCCATATGTTTACGGGAATGTGGCGGTAGAGGTGGAACCGGGATACCATGAACAGTCACCTGAGAAACCTAAGAAGAAAGTCAGCAAGCAGGTACTAAAGAACAGGAAACAGGCGCTTCATATGAATTCCGCCTATGTGATTTTCCTTACTGTGGCGGCGGTCATGGCAGTTATCGTTTGCGTGAACTACGTAAAATTACAGTCACGCATTACGGACCGCTCGAAGAACATTACGGCAATGCAGAAGGAGCTGGCGAACTTAAAAGAAGAGAATAACGCAAAGTTTAACGCCGTGATGGATTCCGTGAATCTTGACGAGATCAGGGATCGCGCTCAGAACCAACTAGGCATGGTCTATGCATCTCCGGAGCAGATTGTGGAATACGACAACCCGGCCACGGATTATGTCAAGCAGTTTGAGGAGATTCCGGATGACGGTGTGCTCGCCCAATCAGGTAAACGCAACAGATAGGGGTGTGACATGGCAAAAAATACAAAGAGTTTATTACGGACAAAATTTTCAAAATTCATGCAGAAAAAGCTGGTATTATTGTTTGTGACGATTATACTGGCTTTTGTTATCTTAGTGGGAAGGATTACTTATATTAATGCGTCCAACGGTTCGGACTATACCAAGATTGTGCTGGACAGACAACAGTATGACAGTCGGACGATTCCTTTTAAGCGCGGGGACATCGTGGATCGCAACGGGACGAAGATTGCCACCAGCGAACGGGTGTACAACGTGATTCTGGACGTCCAGTATATGCTAAGCGACGAGGATTATGTAGAGCCTACCATAGCAGTGCTTAGGGACTGTTTCGGGATCGAGGAAGCGGCGGTGCGCCAGATTATTGAAGAGAAGCCCTCAAGCAGGTACAGTATTTTAAGGAAAAGCGTGGACTACGAGACGGCGCAGGCGTTCGAGGCAATCGACGCGGACGATGAGAATTATCCCAACGTCCGGGGAATCTGGCTGGAAGACGACTATATCCGGAAATATCCTTATAATACGTTGGCCAGCGATGTGATTGGGTTCACGGTCAATGGAAATGTAGGGAGCTGTGGGATTGAAGCGTCTTACAATTCGATCCTGAACGGGACGGACGGGAAAGAATACGGATATCTGGACGAGGATTCCACATTTGAGCGGACAGTTAAGGAACCGACCACAGGGAATACCGTAGTTTCCACCATTGACTTGCAGGTGCAGAATATTGTGGAGAAGCATATTTTGGCATTTAACGAGGCGCACAAGAACGAGGCAAGACCGGGAGAAGGCAGCAAGAACACGGCGGTTCTCATTATGAATCCCCAGAATGGGGAGATTCTGGCGGAGGCGACCTATCCTAATTTTGATTTGAACCAGCCCAGGGATCTGACGAGATACTATGCGCCGGAAACCATTGAAGCCATGTCAGAAGAGGAAAAGGTGGAGAAATACAACGAGCTTTGGAATAATTTCTGTGTCAGCGAACCCTATGAGCCGGGTTCCACCTTCAAACCATTTACCATAGCGGCAGGGCTTGAGACGGGTATCCTGACGGGAGGGGAGAGCTATTCCTGTGGAGGAATGCTCCATGTGGGGGACCATGACATCCACTGTAATAACCGCAGCGGACATGGGACACAGACGTTGAAGCGTTCCCTTGAGAATTCTTGTAACGTTGCTCTGATGCAGATTGGGCAGATCCTTGGAAAAGAGGAATTCAGCAGGTATCAGGAGTTGTTCGGTTTCGGGGAATCCACCGGAATTGACCTTCCCCGGGAATCCACCGGGATTCTCTACGACGTGGAGAACATGGATTCCGCCAGCCTTGCGACCAACGCGTTCGGTCAGAATTTTAATGTGACTATGACTCAGTTAGGCGCATCTTTTTGTTCTTTGATTAATGGAGGAGATTACTACAAACCCCATGTGGTAAGGCAGATATGGGATGAAAATGGGGATTTGCTGGAGAATAAGAACCCTGTGGTGCTGCGCAGGACTGTTTCAAAAGAAACCAGCGATATCCTCAAGGACTATATGCTTGGGGTTGTGGAGGAAGGAACCGGTTCATCGGCGGCGATTGAAGGATATGACATCGGCGGCAAGACTGGAACGGCAGAGAAACTGCCCCGTTCGGCAAACAATTACCTGCTGTCGTTTATCGGCTATGCGCCGCAGGAGAACCCGCAGGTGATGGTCTACGTCATCGTGGATGAACCAAATGTGGCGAAGCAGGAAGTATGCGCTTATGCAATTCAGCTTGCGGCGGATATTATGCGGGAAGTATTCCCCTATCTTGGGATAGAGAAGGCGACGGCGGCGGACGCTGTTATAGAAGAAACCGGGAACTAATGTGAGACTGGCATGTAATCAAAACAATCAGGCAGAGCAGAATATTTGGACATAGGATTCATAACCTTGCAAAAGCAGTAATAAATTATACAAACAGCTTTTGCGAGGTTTTTGCATTATGAAAAATAAAACATATAATAAGCGTAAGATTCTGGTGGTTTTCGTCGTTGCGGCCGTGATTATCCTGGCGTTGGTGGGGAGGCTTGTCTATCTGATGGTGTTCGATGCAAAATACTATCAGAAGAAGGCAGAAGACCTTCACGAGAGAGAGCGGGAAATCAAGGCGGCCCGGGGCGAGATACTGGACGCCCGGGGCGAAGTACTGGCCACCAACAAGACGGTCTGCACCATATCTGTAATCCACAGCCAGATACGGGAGCCGGAGAAGGTAATTAAGACGTTGGCGGAGGCCCTTGAGATGGATGAGGCGACAGTCCGTAAGCGTGTGGAGAAGGTGTCCTCCATGGAGAGGATTAAGACGAACGTGGATAAGGAGACCGGGGACAATATCCGTAATATGGAACTTGACGGCGTGAAGGTAGATGAAGATTTCAAACGCTACTACCCCTATAACGAGCTTGCTTCCAAGGTTCTTGGCTTTACGGGAGGGGATAATCAGGGAATCATAGGGTTGGAAGTGAAGTACGAGGAGTACTTGAAAGGGAAGAACGGAACGATCCTGACCACGACGGACGCCCGGGGGGTGGAACTTAACGGCGTGGCGGAAGACCGGGTGGAGCCTGTGGCGGGCAATACGCTGCAGATCAGCCTGGACTATAATATCCAGATGTACGCCCAGCAGATGGCAGAAAAGGTCATGGAGGAAAAGCAGGCGGATAAGGTGGGAATCCTGCTGATGAATCCTCAGAACGGGGAAATCCTTGCCATGGTAAATGTACCGGAGTTTAACCTGAATGACCCCTTTACCTTGAATACCGGGGCGGACAGCGCTTCGATGTCGGATGAGGACCGCCAGAACGCGCTGAACCAGATGTGGAGGAACGGATGCATTAACGATACCTATGAACCGGGTTCTACATTTAAGGCAATCACAGCGTCCGCCTGTCTGGAAGCGGGTGCGGTAAGGCTTGAGGATACCTTTAGCTGTCCGGGATACCGGGTGGTGGAGGACCGGAAAATCCGCTGCCACAAAGTGGGGGGCCATGGGGGAGAGACTTTCGTACAGGGAATTCAGAATTCCTGTAACCCCGTGTTCATCGATATTGGGCTGCGGCTTGGGACTGATGATTTTTATAAGTATTTCCAGCAGTTTGGGCTGATGGACCTGACAGGGGTAGACCTTCCGGGAGAGGCAGGGACGATTATGCACAAGAAGGAGAATGTGGGGATGGTGGAACTTGCGACCATGAGTTTTGGACAGTCTTTTCAGGTGTCCCCCATGCAGATGGCTACGACATTTTCCGCATTGGTCAACGGAGGGAGAAGGGTGACTCCCCATTTCGGCGTACGTATTCTAGATGCGGAGGGGAAAGAAGTGGAGAAGTTCAAGTACGAGGAGAAGAAGGGAATCGTTTCCGAGGAGACTTCAGCCACTATGAGGATGCTGCTTGAGAGTGTTGTCTCCGAGGGTTCTGGGAAAAATGCGTATATCGAAGGGTACTCCATCGGCGGCAAGACGGCGACCTCCCAGACGCTTCCGAGAAGCGCCAACAAATACATTTCTTCTTTCATCGGATTTGCCCCGGCAGACGACCCGCAGATATTGGGGATGTGCGTCATCTACAACCCGCAGGGAATCTATTACGGAGGGACCATTGCGGCGCCGGTGGTGCGGAATATATTTGAGAGCATATTGCCGTATCTGGGCATTGAAAAAGAGTAGGAAATGAAGTATACTAGGATAGTTAAAGAGTTGTAATTAACGAAAGAGATAAAGAGGTGGATTATGGATTATAGTGTATTGATTCCAGTACTGATATCATTTGCGCTGAGTGTGGTGATGGGGCCGCTGATCATTCCGGTGCTTCGGAAGCTGAAGATGGGGCAGACAGAGCGGGAGGAGGGTGTGAAGTCACACCTGAAAAAAGCAGGTACGCCGACGATGGGAGGAGTAATTATCCTTTTGAGCGTGGTCATCACGTCGGTCATTTATATTAAGGATTATCCTAAGATAATCCCGATTCTGTTTGTGACCCTTGGATTCGGGCTGATTGGCTTTCTGGATGACTATCTGAAGGTGGTGATGAAGCGTTCCGACGGTCTGTTCCCGAAACAGAAGATGGCTCTCCAGATTGTGGTGACGGCAATTTTCGCATTTTACATTATCAAGTTTACGGATGTATCCCTTGCCATGCTGATTCCATTTACGGGAGGAAAGTACTGGAACATAGGATGGCTTGCGATTCCACTGCTGTTCATTGCCGTGATTGGGACTGTGAACGGTGTGAATTTCACGGACGGGCTGGACGGACTGGCATCCAGCGTGACCGTGTTGGTCGCTACATTTTTTACGGTGGTCGCCATCGGGACCGAGAGCGGGATAGAGCCGGTCACTTGTGCCGTGGTAGGCGCGCTGCTGGGTTTCCTGCTGTTCAATGTATATCCTGCAAGCGTATTCATGGGCGATACCGGCTCCCTTGCCTTGGGCGGGTTTGTCGCATCCACGGCTTACATGCTGCAGATGCCGGTTTTTATCCTTATCGTGGGGCTGATCTATCTGGTGGAAGTGTTGTCGGTCATCATACAAGTGACATATTTTAAGAAAACAGGCGGCAAGCGTATCTTTAAGATGGCGCCTATACATCATCATTTTGAGCTGTGCGGATGGTCAGAGACGAGGGTGGTAGCGGTATTTTCCATTATCACGGCGCTCCTCTGCCTGATTGCGCTGATGGCTATGTAGGAGGAGACATTGAATATGGAAGTAACGAAGAAGAAGGTTCTGGTATTTGGTTCGGGAATCAGCGGAATCGGCGCGGCAAAGCTTTTGGAGGCAAAGGGGTCTTATGTGACGCTTTACGATGGCAATGAGAAACTAGATGCCAGGGAAGTGCGCCAGAAACTGGGAGAAGGGAGCAGGGCGGAGATTGTAATCGGCGCGTTCCCGGAGGAATTGTACGATACGTTAGATATCGTGGTCCTAAGTCCCGGCGTTCCGACGGATTTGCCGATTGTGAACCGAATGCGGGATGCGGGGATACTGATTACGGGCGAGGTGGAGCTTGCCTATGAAGCCGGGAAGGGAGATGTGCTTGCCATTACGGGAACCAATGGGAAGACGACTACAACAGCCCTCCTTGGCGAGATTATGGGGAATTATAAAAAGACCTTCGTGGTGGGCAATATCGGCAATCCGTACACCACGGCGTCTTTGGAGATGGATGAGGATTCTGTCACGGTGGCGGAGATGAGCAGTTTCCAGTTGGAGACAATCATTGATTTTCGTCCCAGGGTCAGCGCAATTCTGAATTTTACGCCGGATCATCTGAACCGCCATCATACCATGGAAGCCTATGTGAATGCAAAGAAGAATATTGCAAAGAACCAGACGGAAGAAGATTACTGTATCCTGAATTATGAGGATGTGCTTACGCGGGAATTTGGCGAAAATATACGGGCGCAGGTTCTATATTTCAGCAGCAAGCGTAAACTAGAAAAGGGAATCTATCTTGAGGACGGCAATATTATTTACAAAAATGGGGAAGAGATTTTGGTCTGCCGGGTGGAGGAACTGAATCTTCTGGGAACCCACAACTATGAAAATGTTATGGCTGCCGCGGCAATGGCGCTGGTGTACGGCGTCCCTGCGGACATAGTCAGGAAGAGTGTGCTGGCGTTCAAGGGAGTGGAGCATCGGATTGAGTATGTGACGGAGAAAAAGGGAGTCGTGTATTATAATGACTCCAAGGGTACGAACCCAGACGCCGCGATCAAAGGCATTCAGGCGATGAACCGCCCCACCGTGCTGATTGGCGGCGGGTACGACAAGGATTCGGTATATACGGATTGGATCAACAGTTTTGAAGGGAAAGTCAAGAAGCTGATCCTGGTTGGCGCGACTAGGGAGAAGATTGCAAGGGATGCGCTTACATGTGGGTTTACGGATTACCAGTTTGCGGAAACCTTCGAGGAGGCGGTGCTTGCGGCGGCTGATTTCGCCCAAGCGGGGGATGCAGTTCTTTTGTCGCCTGCCTGTGCAAGCTGGGGAATGTTCCCGAACTATGAAGTACGTGGAGAGAAGTTCAAAGAGATTGTAAATTCCTTATAAGGAGTGGCATATATTGACACAGTCTAAGAACAGAAGGTATAGTCAGGGGAATCCCGAAATGCATGCCCCGCCCAGGGCAGGCGGGTTACGGCCGTCAAGGTATGACTATACGCTTCTTACCGCGTTGTTTCTGCTTGTGATTACGGGGCTTGTAATCCTATATAGTACGAGTGCGTACAATGGCGACGTCAAGTTCCATGATTCGTTTTATTACTTAAAGAAGCAGGTGTTTGCGACATTGCTTGGAATTGCCGGGATGTTCGTGGTCGCTAATATGGATTACCATGTGTGGCGGCATTTTGCTGTTTTGGGATATTTGACGGCGATACTTTTGTCAGTGGCAGTCTTGTTCATAGGTGATGAGATTAACGGTTCCAAAAGATGGCTGTCTTTGGGGCCGCTTTCTTTTCAGCCGTCTGAATTTGCCAAGGTGGCTTTGATTCTATTCCTTGCCCAGATGGTGACGAAGAATGTGAAGGACATCGGGAAGATGCGTACCATGATGAAAATTATGCTGATGATTCTTCCGGTGGTAGGATTGGTGGGGGCGAGTAATTTAAGTACCGCCATTATTATCCTGGGAATCGGGGTTATCTTGATCTTCGTGGCAAGCCCTAAGTACGGGCAGTTTATCTTCATGGGGCTGCTTGGCATCGGGTTCATGGCGGTCTTCCTTGCGTTGGAGAGCTACCGTCTGGAGCGGCTGGCAATCTGGCGGAATCCGGAAGCCTATGAGAAAGGATATCAGACGCTGCAGGGATTGTACGCCATCGGTTCAGGCGGCTTGTTCGGGCGCGGGCTTGGGGAGAGCATCCAGAAGCTTGGGTTCGTCCCAGAGGCGCAGAATGACATGATATTTTCGATTATCTGTGAGGAACTGGGCTTGTTTGGCGCAGGGTTCGTGCTGATTCTGTTTTTGATTCTGATATGGCGGTTTTTCGTGATTGCGACCCATGCAAATGATTTGTTTGGCGCGCTGATTGCCACAGGAGCCATGGGGCATATGATGATTCAGGTGATTTTAAATATCGCCGTGGTAACGAATACGATACCGAATACGGGGATTACGCTGCCGTTCATCAGTTACGGTGGGACTTCGGTCATGTTTTTGCTGGTGGAAATGGGGCTTGTGCTCAGCGTATCTTCTTGGGTAAAATAGAATGTCTTTGGTTAGACAGGGGAGTATGAAATATGGGACGCAGGGAATTAAAGGAGCGGGATGGCTCGAGAAGAAGGAAGAAAAAGTCACATAAGATATACGCATTTATCGTCCTTGCGCTGGCGGCGGCGATTCTCGCGGCTGTCGTCTTTCTTTTGTTCTATGTCCAGAAGATTGAGGTCAAAGGAAATGATTATGTGACGGAGCAGGAGATTGTGGATGCTGTGCAGAATGACGATTTATCGGTTAATGCATTGTATATTCTGGGGAAATATGCCCTTGGGAAAGGAAAAGTACTGCCATGCCTGGAGCAGATGAAGGTGCGGCTTAACGCGCCGTGGATTGTGAAGGTGGATGTGAAGGAGAAGCCGATTGTGGGATATGTGCGCAATGGGGAGCTTTACGACTATTTCGATAAAGAAGGGTTTGTGGTGTTGGAATCATCTGCGCTGATAGAAGGGGTTCCGTATATTGAAGGGATCGGCATGGGAGAGGTGAAGCTGTATCAGCATTTGGAGAGTAAGAACACAAAAATCTTCGAGCAGCTTCTTGAGACGTCCAGAGAGATTGCCAAGTATGGACTCAAGCCGGACAGGATTGTGTGCGAGGGGGATGTTATCTATCTGTATATGGGGAGGATACGGATTCGTCTGGGGAAGACGGTATCTGCCGAGAAGATTGCACAGATTACGCCGATTCTTGAAAAGATTGGTGATAAGGAAGGGACGCTGCATCTGGAGAATTATTCTGAGGTGCAGGGGACGGTTACTTTTCAGGAGGAGCCTCTGCCCCAGGAGAGTGGAGGCGATGAGCCCACAGGGGATGCAGGGGACGGAACGCCGGAAGCAGATGGCGTACAGGATTCGTCTGGCGAGGGTGCGCCGGAAGCAGATGGCGTACAGGATTCGTCTGGCGAGGGTGCACCGGAAGCAGATGGCGTATAGGAATCAAAGGATAAAATTAAGGGATTGCCGATTCGTCACTCGGAAGAGAGAGGATTGTAATGGGCTTTGGGAAGAAAATAGAGAATAAAATTGAGAAAAATAGAGGAATTCTATTGATATTTTACACAAAAGTCTATATTATATAAGTATATATGGCAAAGAACACATTTCATTTGCTTTATGTGTGGGATGTATAATATATAATAAGGATAACAAAGGAGGAGAAACCCTTGCTAGAAATTAAAACGAATGAATCAGAAGCTGCGGCGAAGATAATTGTTGTTGGAGTCGGCGGCGGCGGCAATAATGCTGTGAACCGAATGATTGATGAGCAGATTGCCGGTGTTGAGTTTATTGCTATTAATACAGATAAGCAGGCGCTCCAGTTATGTAAGGCGCCGACGCTTATGCAGATTGGCGAGAAGATTACGAAGGGTCTTGGAGCAGGAGCAAGGCCGGAGATTGGCGAGAAGGCTGCGGAGGAGAGCGCGGAGGAAGTTTCATCGGCGCTGAAGGGAGCGGACATGGTGTTCGTTACCTGCGGTATGGGCGGCGGTACGGGAACCGGAGCGACGCCTGTAGTTGCGCGGATTGCCAAGGAGCTTGGCGCGCTGACGGTCGGTGTTGTGACGAAACCATTCCGTTTCGAGTCTAAGACGCGTATGAACAATGCGCTGTCAGGAATCGAGAAGCTGAAAGAGAGTGTGGACACTCTGATTGTAATCCCGAATGATAAGCTGCTTGAGGTGGTGGACAGGCGTACCACGATGCCGGAGGCTTTGAAAAAGGCGGACGAGGTATTGCAGCAAGGTATTCAGGGTATTACTGATTTGATTAACGTGCCTGCGCTGATTAACCTTGACTTTGCAGATGTCCAGACGGTTATGACAGACAAGGGTATCGCACATATCGGTATCGGACAGGGACGGGGCGACGACAAGGCGTTGGAGGCTGTAAAGCAGGCAGTTTCCAGTCCGTTGCTTGAGACGACCATCGCAGGCGCATCCCATGTCATCATCAATGTATCCGGTGATATTACCCTGATGGATGCGTCCGATGCGGCTGAATATGTGCAGGATCTTGCAGGTGAGGATGCGAATATCATCTTTGGAGCCATGTATGACGATGCCAGGACAGACGAGGCGACTATTACGGTAATCGCTACGGGCCTTCACAATGTGGGAGGCAGTGCATCTAAACTGAAATCAAGGCTTGAGACGCCAAGGGGCGGCGGCGCTATGGGACATGCCGGCGGCGGTATGCAGCAAGGCGGATATGACAGGTCTATGCAGCAGGGCGGGCCTGCGGCGCCAAGGCTGGACTTCGGTATGGGAAGCATGAAGAGCAGCGGAGCGTCAGCGATGCCGAGACGTCCGGTAGGGGGAACAGCGCCTTCTCTGGATACGCCCAGGACTCCCACCAGCAAGGTGAAAGAGCAGTCGATTAAGATACCGGATTTCTTTAAGAAGTAGGTTGAGTGTTGAAAGATGATAGAATTCCATAAGAGATTCGGACACATGAAGGTGTGTTCGGGTCTTTTTGTGGTATTTCGATGTATCCCATTGAGTAGTTACTGATTATGAGATTGACAAAAATGCGGTCACGATGGAAAAACGATTTAGTAAACATTTAAAACAGCAGAGGTCAAGGAATTTTTTGTAAAATGTGTTTCCAATATTTGTATATTATGCACTGAAATAGAAATAAAAAATAATAAAAATATACATATTGACAAAAGAGATAAGATGTATTATTATCAGTTCAGAAAGAAAAATAAAGCGGCTTATTTTTTTTACTAATTTGGAAAAACGTTTTACCAAAACTACTTAAAGGAGGAACAATATGAAAAACACAATGAAAAAGGCGGTTACGCTCTTTATGGCAGCAGCAATGGCAACCGGAATGTTAGCAGGATGCGGAAGCGGCGGGGATAAACCGAAAGATAACGGTGAAAGTAAGCAGCAAACAGAAGACAGCGATAAGCTGAAAATCGCATTCGTTCCACAATTAATTGGAATTCCATATTTTACCGCTATGGAAAAAGGCGGGCAGCAGGCAGCAGAAGACTTGGATGTAGAATTTCTTTATACAGGGGCTACGCAGGCAAGCGCCACAGAGCAGGTAAAAATTATGGACAGTTTGATTAAGCAGGGCGTAGACGCTATGTCGCTTTCTGTTTTAGATAGTTCTTCTACGAATCCGTATATTGAGAAAGCACAGGAAGCTGGCATTCATGTTTATACAAGTGATTCAGATGCTCCGGATAGTACACGTGAATTTTATGTAGCGCAGGCAACAGACGAGGCGTTAGGCAGAACTTTAATGGATCGCCTGGCAGCTCAAATTGGTGAGAAAGGTCAAATAGGAATTGTCTCAGGAGAATCAACGGCAACTAATTTGAATACATGGATTTCTTTCATAGAGAAACAGCAGAAAGAAAAATATCCGAACATAGAAATCGTGGATATCAGGTATACACAGGGCGGAAGCAGCGAGCAGGCTTTAAAACAAGCGCAGGAGCTTATGACAAGATACCCGGATTTGAAAGGAATTGTCGCAGTCGCATCATCTACGATTCCAGGAGCTGCGCAGGCCGTACAGCAGGAAGGAAAGGCAGGAAAGGTAAAAGTTATCGGTTACGGTTCACCGGCGACTGTAAAACCTTTTGTTGAAGCAGGAGTTATGGAAGAATCTATTTTGTGGGATGCGGAAGAATTGGGATACCTTACGGTTTGGGCTGGAAAAATGGCGGCAGAAGGGAAAGAGTTTGAAGAAGTGAATGAGATTGAAGGAATTTCTAATCCGGTGACATGGGATGCGGAAAATAAAATATTGTTACTTGGAGAGCCGTTAATTATTACAAAAGACAATGTTGACGATTTTGACTTCTAGGATTATTTAGCAAAGAGGCAAATCATAGGGTTTGCCTCTTTTTCTGAAAGCGGAGGGAGATGATTTTTTGGCGGAAGAGACTATTTTACGGGCAGAATCCATTAGTAAATCCTTTGGGGGAGTGAAAGCGCTGCAGAATGTAAGTTTTTCATTAAAAATGGGGGAAGTGTTATCTGTAATCGGAGAAAATGGCGCGGGCAAATCTACATTGATGAAAATCATTGCAGGCGCTCTGAAAAATGATAAGGGAACTCTTTTTTTTGAAGGGAAGGAAATGCATTTACATTCGCCTCTTGACGCGGTGAAACAAGGGATTTCAATTGTATATCAGGAACCTAATATTTTTGCAGATATGTCTGTTCTTGAAAATATTTTTATGGGGAATGAAGTGGTAAGCCGTAATAAGACTATTATGTGGACGAAGATGTATGAAGAAGCAAAAGGAGCCTTGAAACTGGTTGGTTTATCAGAGGATATTCTGCATCTGACAATGAGTGAACTATCAATCGGAAATCAACAGCTTGTCTTAATTGCAAGAGGGATATACAAGAAGTGTAAAATACTGATTTTAGACGAACCGACTTCTATTTTGAGTCATAATGAGTCGGAAAAACTATTTGATATTATAGCGGATTTGAAAAGCCGGGGCGTAAGTATCATATACATAAGTCATAGAATTCCGGAAATTTTAAGAATTTCAGACGACATTATTGTATTGAGAGACGGATGCCTGACAGGAACGCTGATTCCGGAAGAGGTAAGTGAAGAAACCATTATTCAGGCAATGTCAGGGCGGAAAATAAACATGAGCGTTTATGAAGAGCATGAGCAGGGAGAAGAACCTGTTTTGGAAGTAAAAGACATTTCTTATGATAATGTATATCAAAATATTTCTTTTTCTGTAAAACCGGGACAAATCTTAGGAATGTATGGGCTTGTCGGCGCTGGAAGATCAGAAATAGCGAGAGCCATTTTCGGGGAAACAAATGCGAAGAGCGGTCAGATTCTGTTTGAAGGGAAAGACATTACGGGAGAGGGGATCAATCAGGCCATTGAAAAAAGGATCTTTTATGTGCCGGAGGACAGAGGCGTCCAGGGTTTGTTTGATATCCATCCGGTCAGGGATAATATGAGTGTTTCTTTCTTAGACAGCCTTTCTAATAAGTTTGGGGTGATTGATAAAAAGAAAGAGAGAAAGACTGTGCAGGATAATATTGAAAAATACAGCATTAAAACACCGAATCAGAATGTCAGTGTCAGCAGCCTAAGCGGCGGAGGCCAGCAGAAGGTTTTGATATGCCGCTGGCTTCTTGAGGAGCCTAAGGTCTTGATTCTTGACGAGCCGACACGCGGTATAGATGTTATGACAAAGGCTGAAATACATAAATACGTGATAGAACTTGCAAAATCGGGTGTGGCAGTGATTGTAATTTCCTCAGACCTGCCGGAGGTTATGGAGCTGAGTGATAATATTATCACGCTTTATAAAGGAAAAATTACAGCCAGATTTGACAGAGAAAACGTAACGGAAGAGGATATTTTGAAAAATACATTAAATCTGAATGGGGAGTAGGAGGAAAATATGAATACAAAAGAACAGGTTTATACATGGATTGATGAGAACCAGAATGAAGTGGTGAACCTTCTCCAGGAATTAATAAAAAAACCGAGTGTGAATCCATATTTTGATGAAGAAAAAGAATATATGCAGGAGGGAGAAGCACAGGCAGTATTAAAAAAATATTTGGATGAGATGGGAATGGAAACAGAATATTCTTATCCGGATGCAAAAGAGCTTGCAGAATATGAAGGAAAACCGGGATATTATGCAGATCATACATTTGAGGGCAGACCCAATCTTTTCGCGGTGTTAAGAGGCACAGGAGGCGGAAGATCTATGATGATGTCCGGCCATATTGACGTAGTGCAAAGAGGAAGCAAGTGGAGTAAAGATCCTTTTGGGGCGGAAATAGTCGGTAATAGGGTGTATGGAAGAGGTACTGTGGATATGAAAGGCGGAATTGCCGCAATGACGGTTGCTCTAAAGGCGATTCAAGAGAGTGGAATCCGGTTAAGGGGAGACGCCATGATCGGTACGGTCGTGGATGAAGAAGCAGGGGGAATGGGAACGCTGGCTTTGGTTGCGAAGGGGTATCGTGCAGATGGATGTCTGATTACAGAACCGACGCATTTGGATATTGCGCCGCTTTGCAGAGGAATCTTGTGGGGGAAGCTCACAATAGAGGGAAGAGCCGGCCATATTGAGCTCAAACAGGGAGATTTCCGGACCGGAGGAGCGGTAGATGCGATTGACAAGGCGTCCCTTTATTTGGAACATTTTCGTAGATTAAATAAAGATTGGTCAGTAACCAAAGAACATAAATATCTTCCCATTCCCTGCCAGATTCATACTGCACAGTTTGAGGCGGGAGAATATCCGACAACATTTGCTAATCGGGCGGTATTGACTTTTAACGCGCAGTATTTACCGGCAGAGAAAGACGAAAATGGTCTTGGTTCAAAAGTAAAGAAAGAGATTGAGGATTATGTGAGAGCAGTAGCAATGACAGATCCCTGGCTGAGAGATAACGTACCGAAAATCGAATGGCTGATAGATGCGGATTGCGGGGAGACATTGGACGACCAGCCCTTTTTTCAAACTGTAAGGGACAGCGCACAAGAGGTTAATAGCCAGTCAAAAGTAGAGGGGATTTGCTGCCATACGGATATGGGATGGTTCTGCAATGTGGGAATTCCAACATTGAATATCGGGCCAGGAGATCCAAGGTTAGCACATCAGGCGGACGAGTATGTAGAGATAGAAGAACTCGTAACCTGTACAAAAATGATAGCGTCTATTTTGTTAGATTGGTGCAAAGTGGAAGAAGTATCGTAATGGGGGTGAGATGTGTGTTCAAAAAATATGTTCCGAAACCGGGAAGGAGAGAATATGTTACATTTCTTTTATTGATTGCTGAGATTATTTTGTTTGGAATATTAGCGCCCAATTTTCTGACGATAGATAACATGATTCGGGTCATTCAGAATAATGCGGAGATAGCCATGGTAAGTATTGGCATGACGATCGTAATGCTGCTTGGAGGAATCGACTTGTCTGTTGGTTCTGTGATGGGTGTAATTGCGATACTGATTGGATATATGCTGCAGGCAAATATAAATATTTTTATCATTGTAATTGCGGCAATTGGGATTGGCATTGCGGTTGGATTTGTAAACGGATTTTTAGTTGCAAAGTTTCAGATTCCGGACATGATTGTGACGATTGCGACTATGAATATCTGGAAAGCTGTAATTTTTGCCTTGCTTGGTGGGAAATGGCTGACAGGGTTAAATCCAAGCTGGGCAGTGGTTTCCAGGGCGAAGTTTTTTGGAATTCCGGTATTACTCCTTTTAATTATAGCTGTTTATGCTGTTTTCTATTATTTCCTTATGTATCGAAGATTCGGACGCTATATTTATGCGACGGGATGTAATCCGCAATCGGCAAATCTAAGCGGTATTAATATAAAGAAAATCAAGCTGATTTCTTATTGTATATCAGGAGGAATTGCCGCAATTGCCGCCATGCTCTATATTGCAAGGATGGGAAGCGTGGAGATGACGATTGGATCGGACCTTCCGATTGCCTGTATTGCAGCGGTAACGATTGGAGGAACGGGAGCAAAAGGAAATGGGAAGCGTGGAAGCGTGATTGGTACGCTTGCAGGGGTCTTGTTTATCGCTTTTTTAAAAAATGGCATTGTAATCCTTGGAATTCCATCATTATTGGAGAATTGTTTTATTGGTCTTTTGATTGTGATTTCCGTATTGTTTGACACGATGACGGCAAGTACAAGAGCGGGAAAGAGAAATCGGGAGGTAACAGCATGAAGAAGATAGCATTTTCTATTGCGAAGAGCAGAACAAAATTTTTGCTGTTGCTGTTTGTAGTGGAACTTATTGTATTGTCATTGATTAGCCCTTACTTTTTTAATATGAACAATTTAATGCAGGTGACACAGTTCGGAGCATCTTTAACCTTGTTGTCATTGGGCGAGGCGCTTGTAATGATTGCAGGGCGCGATGGAATTGACATCTCTATCGGAGCAACTATGAGTTTATCGGGAGTAATATTCGGATTGACGGTGATGAATGGTGCAGGAATCTTTTCGGCCGCGCTTGTTACGCTTGCAGGAGGAATTTTACTTGGCGCTATTAATGGGGGATTAGTTGCCGCAGCCAAGATTCCGGCGTTGATTGCAACGTTAGGAACACAGTATGTGTATGGATCGCTTGCCCTCTATTTAACAGGAGGGATTCCAATCAGTGGTTTTCCGGACAGCTTTAAGATGTTGTCACTTGAAAGTACGTTTGGAATACCAAATCAGATTTTATTTGTAGTAATCCCGGTGACGGTACTTGTCTTTGGCCTTGTTTATAAGACGAAATTTGGACGGCGTGTATATTTGATGGGAACGAATTTTGAGGCGGCAAAGTACACAGGAATTAAGGAAAAGAAAGTCAGAATGTGTGTGTATATACTCGCAGGGCTGCTTGCATCAATCAGTGCAATTATCAACAATTCGTGGCTTATGACGGCGAGAGCGGATGCGGGAACCGGAATGGAGATGCAGGCGATTACGGTGGCAGTATTAGGAGGTATTGGAGTTGCCGGAGGTGTTGGGCATCTTGGCGGTGTTCTGATAGGAGTCATTATTATAACAATGATGAATTCAGGGCTTCAGATTGCAAATATTAATTCCGTATGGCAGCTTGCAGCTTTAGGATTTATCTTGGTTATAGCGATTATCTTGAATCACACGATGGCAAGATTTGTAGCAAATGTAGAAAAAAACAGAGAATAAAGGGAGAACTGAATTATGAATAAAAGAGTGCTGCTTGCAGGAGAATCATGGATGAGTTACACAACTCACGTAAAAGGATTTGATAGTTTTTATACATCCGTATATGAAACAGGTGAAAAGTGGCTGAAAAATGCATTAGAAGAAGCAGGATATGAAGTCGAATTTATGCCAAATCATATTGCGGCAGAAAAATTTCCTTATACAGTAGAGGAATTAAGAGAATATGACTGTGTAATTTTATCGGATATTGGTGCAAATACATTGCTTCTTCCAGCTGAAACATTTACAAAAAGCATCAAAAAACCGGATAGAGCAAAAGTGATCCGCGATTACGTACTGGAAGGAGGCGCGCTCCTTATGGTGGGGGGTTATCTTACATTTTCGGGTGTGGATGCAAAAGGAAAGTGGCATGATACGGCGGTACAGGAAGTGCTTCCGGTAGAAGTGCTGACAGTGGACGACCGGATGGAGCACTGTGACGGAATACGGCCGGTTACAGCAGCTAAGCATGAAGCGCTTGCGCAGATAACGGGAGAGTGGCCGGAAGTTCTTGGATATAATAAGACAATTGCGAAGCCCGAGACAGAAGTTGTCGTGACGGTGGGCGGCGATCCGTTTATCGCGTTTGCCAAATACGGGCAAGGGAGAAGCGCAGTATTCACATCGGATTGTGCGCCGCATTGGGCACCGGTTGAATTCTGCGAATGGTCAGAATATAATATACTATGGAAAGGCATTGTAGATTGGCTGACCAAATAATGAAAAGGCTGTCCTGTTGGGGATGGCCTTTTTGAGAAGAGAGAGATTTTGGCGGAAACATATTAATTTGCAAACGAGGTTAGAATCATGGACAAAGAATTGGAATTGCTGAACGAAATCCTATCGATTCCGAGTGTAAATGGAAAAGATGATGAGAGAAAGATTGCGGAGTTTATATGTAAATATTTACAGGACAATCATGTAAAGGCAAAAGTGCAGTATATAGACGACAGACATGCCAATGTGCTGGCAGTCATTCCTGGAAAGAGCGGAAAAAATATTATATGGAACGGACATTTGGATACGGTTCCATATGGAGATAAAGACGAATGGGACTCTGAACCGGCGGTTCCTGTGAAGAGGGATACGAAGATCTATGCAAGAGGAGCCAGTGATATGAAAAGCGGCCTTGCGGCTATGGTATATCTGTTAGGAGAGCTTGGAAATTCAGGAGAAAAGCCTGAGAAGGGAATCTACTTTTTTGGAACATGTGATGAAGAAAAAGGAGGAATCGGGGCGAAAAAAATATTGGAGAGTAAACAGGCGCCGAATGCGGAGCTTCTGCTAATCGGCGAACCGACGGGGTGCCGGCTCGGAGTGGCTCAGAAAGGATGCCTTTGGCTGGAATTAAAGGTACATGGCGTGACAAGCCATGGCGCTTATCCTTGGGAAGGGTGTAATGCAATTGAATATGGGATGGAAGCTTTTGTTCGTCTGAAAGAATGGATTGAAGGGTTCGGCCATAGGGTGCTTGGCAATGCGACAGTCCAGATTACAATGGCAGAAGGAGGAATTGCCTCCAATATGACGCCGGATTGTGCAAAGATTATGCTGGACATCCGAACGGTTCCGGGATTGGATGTGAAAATGGTTTTAAAGCAGATGGAAGCAATCTGCGAAAAATTATATGTGGAATCGGGAAGACGGTCTGGATTCGAGGTGAATATCATGAATGAGAGAAGGGCGATAGAAATATCATCGGAGCATGATTGGGTGAAACATTTTTCTCATTGTATAGAAATGGAAAATGAACCGGCGGAGGAGATAGGAATTAATTATTTTACCGATGCATCAATCTTGACGGAGGGATGCGAAGAAATGCCGGTACTTTTGTTCGGCCCTGGGGAACCCCATATGGCGCATAAACCAAACGAATATGTGGAGATTGAAAAATACAAACAGTATATAAGATTATTGTGCCGAATTTTTGATATTTGTCCACAAAAATGGAAAAAAATGTTATAATATATCCAATAAATCATGGTACGGAGTAGATTACATTGAGAACAACGATTAAAGATATAGCAAATTATACAGGTTTTTCTGTGACGACTATTTCACTGGTTCTGAATGGAAAGGCTGACAAAATTCCCAAAAGTACAAAAGATGTCATATTTGATGCAGTAGAAAAATTAAATTATCGGCCGAATCAGATTGCGGTTGGGCTTGTGAAGAAAAGAACAAAAACGATTGGGCTTGTGATTTCAGATGTCAGTAATGTCTTTTTCTCGAATCTTGCGAAAGGAGTAGAGGATGAATGCAGACGGAACGGCTGGAATCTCATATTGTGTAATACAAATGATTTACATAAAAGAGATTTAGAGTATATACAAGTGCTTGCGGATAAGGGCGTAGATGGAATTTTGTTCTGTATGTCTTTGGATAGTGATAAAAAGAGGGCGCTGGAGAGTGTGGATTTAATGAAAAAGCTAAAGATGCCGTTTGTAATGATAGACCGTTTCCTTGAGGAAGTGGACTGTTGTTCTGTTATTGTGAACCATAGGAGCGGAGGTTATGCTGCGACGAAGCATCTTTTGGAATTGGGACACCAAAATATTGCCTGTGTGGCAGGACCATTGGCATTGGAAGATTCGCAGCACAGATTAAAAGGATATAAGGAGGCGTTGGAAGAATATGGGATCGCGTATGATCCGGATTTGATATATGAAGGTAATTATGACAGGGAGAGCGGCAAAGAGGCGGTAGAATATATTCTTGGGCTTTCAAAGAAAGTAACCGCAATCTTTTCTTTCAACGATATGTCTGCGTATGGCGTGTATAATAGATTGAAAAAACACAATTATTACATTCCGAGAGATATGTCTCTTGTGGGTTATGACGATATTTTTTTCTCCGAAATATTGGACGTCCCTCTTACAAGTGTGAGTCAGCCAGTTTATGATATGGGAGTGGAAGCGGTGCAGCAGATTATCAGCGAGATTGGCAGTGGGGTGAATTCCAGAAAATGTATTACGTTTCAGCCTAAATTGACTGTCCGTGAAAGTACACAGAGGCTGAAGGAAAATATCCGTTAAAACGGCTTCACAGGCATGATGCCAGGGCGGGCAGAGTTATCGAGACTGATAAATATAAGATTCAATCGTCAGTTCTGTGACGTTTGATTAGTCTTTAAGCAACATGAATAAAAGAGAAGCATGGCAAGTTCCATGCTTTTTTTGTGTTTTCGGGACTTGTTGACAAAATGTGCCAATAGATTACATAAACTTCCAAATATTTCCAGAAATTTGCAGTTTATTCCCTTAAAATTCTTTCTTTTATGTCAAAAAAAGATACAAAGTCTTGTGTCTGGATTTGCAGGATTCCCACAAATCCATTTTCCCAAAAACTATATCTTGTGGTCAATACAGTCTGTCGAACGAAAATCGGGATTCGTCCCACCATCTGACAAAATCTTTTTGCTTTGGCTCGTATAATGAATCTTGCTTAAGTAATTCAATCGATTTCGTGTCACTGATCGTATCCAAAGGAAGAAGGTGGAGCGTGTATTATGAGTTGTACATAGACGTGTTTTTTCTGGAAAATTTTGCGATGGATTTCATCCTGCTTGCGATTGTGCGCAAGATGACGGGATGTTTGTCCGCATACTGGCGGATTTGTCTTGGAGCCCTGGCGGGCGCGTTTCTGACCTGCCTTGCCGTGGCTTTGCCGGTTCCATATGCGTTTGTGAAGCTCATACTGCTCCATGGACTGGCAAATATCGTAATGGTCAAAATCGGGATTCAGCCCCAGGGGTGGCAGGAGCTTGTGCGGGCATGGGTGATGCTCTATATCAGCGGTTTCCTTATCGGCGGGGTCTTTGGATTCCTCAGGCAGTATGTACGCGCAGGAAGTCTTTTCCTGGCGCTGGCTGTCGCCAGCTACTACCTGGTATCCGGTATCTGGAGCCTGGTGGCATATCTGGGCAGGCAGAGCAGTTACAGATGCCGGGTGGTGCTGCTTTATGGAGAGAAAAGCGTTGCCGTGCAGGCTTTAATCGACACTGGCAACTGTCTGAAAGACGAAGTTACGGGAAAGCCAGTCAGTATTATTGACAAAAATGTAATCAAGAAACTATGGGGAGAAAATGACATAACAGGAATACGTTATATTTCATATCACTCTATCGGAAAGGCGGAAGGTGTAATGCCATTAGTAACGCTGGATGGGATGTATGTATGCAGAAAAGAAAAGGAATGGATTGAGAAACCGCTGGCGGCCATCTGTGAGGGAGATATGACGGCTGACCGTTATGAGATGATTTTGAATCCTGATGTCTTAATAGGAGGGATAGGCTATGGTAATAAGAGTCGCAGTACCGCATCAATTTAAACTGAAAGTAGTTCCGGATTTCCGGACATTGTTTTTCCCGGATAAAAAGGATGTCCACTATATCGGTGGTTCGGATATCCTGCCCGCTCCGCTTAATACCAGCGAAGAGACGGCGGCGATTAATGACCTGGGCTCGGAGGACGACGAGTCGGCAAGAAAAATGTTGATTGAACATAATCTTAGGCTTGTGGTATATATCGCGAAAAAATTTGACAATACGGGGGTGGGCGTGGAAGACCTGATTTCAATCGGAACCATCGGGCTGATTAAGGCAATCAATACGTTTAACCCGGATAAAAATATTAAGCTGGCGACCTATGCGTCCCGCTGTATTGAAAATGAGATTCTGATGTACCTTCGCAGAAATAACAAGACGAAGATGGAGGTATCTATCGACGAGCCGCTAAATGTGGACTGGGACGGCAATGAGCTGCTTCTGTCGGACATTTTAGGCACAGAGGAAGATACGATTTATAAGGATTTGGAAAATGAAGTGGAACGGAAACTGCTGATTAAGGCGATTGGGCGGCTCTCGGGAAGGGAGCGGACGATTATTAAGATGCGGTTCGGCCTTGGGACGCCGGATGGGGAGGAACGCACCCAGAAGGAGGTAGCGGATATTTTGGGGATTTCCCAGTCATACATATCGAGGCTAGAGAAGAAGATTATGCAGAGGCTGAAGCGGGAGATGGTGAAATATTCGTAACAGTGAAGCCGGAAGGCTGAACGGTTATAAATATTCGTAGAGAATCCGGCAAGTATGCATAGAAAACAACCCTGAATGGTGCTATAATGAAAAGAAAAGGGGTTGGAGATATGAGACTTGAGTTTATTGGGGCGGCCCATGAGGTAACTGGAAGTTGTCATTACCTGAATGCATGTGGGAAGAACATTTTAATCGACTGCGGCCTTGAGCAAGGACCTGACTTATATGAGAATCAGGAATTGCCGGTAGCGGCAGGAGAGATTGATTATGTGCTTCTGACCCATGCCCATATCGATCACTCCGGCAAGATTCCGCTTCTGTGCAGGCAGGGATTTGCGGGAGAGATCGTCACAACATTTGCCACGTCAGACCTGTGCAATATTATGCTCCGTGACAGCGCCCATATTCAGGAGTTTGAGGCAGAGTGGAGGAACCGGAAGGGAAGGAGAAGTGGGGAGGAGCTTTTTGAGCCGCTGTATACCATGGAAGATGCCGACGCCGCCATTAAGCTTCTGGCTCCCTGTGATTACGAGCAGCGGATTACCTTGTGCGAAGGAATAGACGTACAGTTCCACGACATGGGGCATCTGCTTGGGTCTGCCAGTATCGAGGTATGGGTCACGGAGGATGGGGTTACGAAGAAGATTGTTTTCTCCGGCGATGTGGGAAATGCGAACCAGCCGATTATTAAAGAACCGCAGAAGGTGAAAGAGGCGGATTATATCGTGATTGAATCTACCTATGGCGACAGGACTCATGGGGATGTGATTCCGGATTATATCGGCGAGTTTACGAGAATTTTGCGGGAAACGTTTGCCAAAGGAGGAAATGTGGTGATCCCGTCCTTTGCGGTAGGGCGTACCCAGGAGCTTCTGTATTTTATCCGTGAGATTAAGGAGAAGGATCTTTTGCCGGAGTTTCGGGGATTTGAGGTCTATGTGGATAGTCCGCTGGCGATTGGAGCGACGAACGTATTTAACAAGAACGTTAAATCTTGTTTTGATGAAGAAGCAATGGCGTTGGTGGAGAAGGGGATTAATCCGCTGCTGTTCCCGGGGCTCAAAACGACGATTACCAGCGACGAGTCACGGATGATTAATTTCGATGAGAAACCGAAAGTAATCCTGTCGGCGTCCGGTATGTGCGAGGCGGGACGTATCAGGCACCATCTGAAACATAATCTGTGGCGTTCCGAGTGTACCATCTGTTTCGTGGGGTATCAGGCTGTGGGGACTCTGGGGCGCAAGCTGATTGAGGGCGCCGAGAGTGTGAAGCTGTTCGGGGAAAATATCACCGTGAATGCGAAGATTGAGGTTCTGAGAGGAATCAGCGGACATGCGGACATGAACGGGCTGTTGGATTGGCTTAACGGGTTCGAGAAGAAACCGGAACGTGTGGTTGTAGTCCATGGCGAGGATCAGGTGACGGATCATTTTGCCCGGCTTGTGGAAGAGACGCTAGGGTGTCCGGCGTTTGCACCGTATTCGGGCGGCACGATTGACCTGATGACCAATGAGATTGTGACGGAAGGGGTGAAGGCTCCTAAGAAGGCGGCGGAGAAACCGGCGAGATCCCGGGCGGCACAGGCGTTCCAGCGGGTGGTCGCGGCGGCAAAGCGGCTGCTTGAGGTGGTGTATCGGAATGAAGGACTGGCGAATAAGGAGCTGGCGAAGTTTGAGACACAGATTCAGAATCTTGCGGATAAGTGGGATCGGTAGAAAGATATTTGACAATCTCCATAATAGTATGATAGCATGAAAAAAATGCCGAAGTGTGTGGACGGTGAGTTGTTGTGACACAGAATTCGGCAGAAGAAAGGAAAGAGACAGAGCATATGGAGATTAAAACGGACTATACGGATATACATTTTCAAGAGAACGGCAAACTAAAACTTCTCATCATCGTAGGGACACGCCCGGAGATTATCAGGCTTGGGGCGGTAATTCATAAATGCCGGAAATATTTTGACTGCATTCTTGCGCATACCGGGCAGAATTATGACTACAACTTAAACGGCGTGTTTTTCCACGACTTGAAGCTTGACGCCCCTGATGTATACATGGACGCGGTCGGGGACGACTTAGGGGCGACGGTGGGCAACATTATCAATTGTTCCTATAAGCTGATGAACACCATCCACCCGGACGCGCTTCTGATTCTGGGCGATACCAACAGCTGCCTTTCGGCGATTGCGGCAAAGCGGCTTCATATCCCCATATTCCACATGGAGGCGGGGAACCGGTGTAAGGACGAGTGCCTTCCGGAGGAGACAAACCGCCGTATTGTAGATATTATTTCGGACGTCAATCTTGCATATTCCGAGCATGCCAGAAAATATCTGCATGAATGCGGCCTGCCCAAGGAGCGTGTGTATGTGACCGGGTCGCCAATGGCAGAGGTGCTTCGCCAGAATCTGCCAGACATTGAGAAATCGGAGATTTTGGATAAACTGGGATTAGAACCCAAGAAGTATATCCTGCTCTCTGCCCACCGGGAAGAGAATATTGACACGGAGAAGAACTTTATTTCCCTGTTTACCGCGGTCAACCAGATGGCAGAGCGATACGATATGCCGATTCTGTATTCCTGCCATCCGAGAAGCAGAAAAAGGCTGGAAGAGACGGGATTTGAACTGGATTCGCGGGTGGTGCGCCATGAGCCGTTAGGCTTCCACGACTATAACCATTTACAGATGAATGCGTTTGCCGTGGTTTCGGATTCAGGGACATTGCCGGAGGAGAGCAGCTTTTTCACAAGTATCGGAAAGCCCTTTCCTGCAGTCTGCATCCGAACCAGTACGGAGCGCCCCGAGGCGTTAGATAAAGCTTGTTTTGTGCTGGCGGGCATTGATGAGAAGTCGCTTCTGCAGGCGGTGGACATTGCGGTACAGATGAACCTTGACGGAGATTATGGGATTCCGGTACCAGATTATGTGGAGGAGAATGTCAGTACCAAGGTGGTCAAGCTGATTCAAAGTTATACCGGGGTTGTGGATAAGATGGTTTGGAGGAAGTATTAGAAACAATAGTGCAGGAAGCAGTCGGGAAATGCGATATCTCATTTCCCGACTGCTTCCTGCACTTTGTTTGCGGGGCTGCTATAACCGATGAAAACCTTTTTCCCTTCAAAAGCAAACCCATAGTGATGAATCTGTTCCCTGGAAAATCCCTTGGCAGACAACTCGATGTCGTATCCTTTTTCTTCAATCTGCGCCAGAGCATTTTTGGCAGTTTGTTCCAAAGTAATTTCAGAATCCGGAGCTTTCACTTTGAACTCAAACACATACGCATTTTTCCCCCTGTCAGTTGGTTCCATAATGACGTCGTACCTTCCAAGACCGCTTTCTCGGTTTGAGCTAATCACATACTCAAGTTTGGCGTCTGCAATCAATCCTAAAACAAAACCATGGTAAAATCTTTCCGGCTCTGTCTGTTCAGAGGGATGGTTGCCGCTATCAAAGAAACTGAATGTATTTAACGCCATCTTATTCATGTAGTGGTTCATATATCCCACGTTATTTTCAAGAAGAGCTTTGATGAAATCATTATAGCGGGCGGATGATTTCTTAAACCACCCTTGAATCATCCTTCGGAACTCTTTCATTACCTCAAGATTGGTCAATGATAACTGATAAACTCCTTCTTCGGATAGTCCGTCTGCTTTTAGATAGCCTGACGCAAGGAGCAGGCTCCAGATTGCTTCGCTGCTTTCTCCTAGCTGGTCGAATATGATTTCTTCGTCAATCTCCGTCTCAATGCTTTTACCTTCGAGCAGATCTTCCATTGCAATCTTAATGTCGGAAGCGCTTTCCTGGATAAATTTGCTGACCAAATGATTGGAGCTGGTATTCGCCCAGTAAGTTCCAAATTTCTTCGTATCCAGATATTTCGTGATAGACCATGGGTTGTAGATGTCTTTTCTGTTACCAAAGCAAAATCCGTCATACCAGAGCCGTACTTTATCAAGCGTACTGTCAAGCTCATATTGTTGAAGAGATGTCTGTACTTCTTCCTCAGTAAAACCAAACGCCGTACAATATTTCTCAGATGTTGTAGTAATAACCTCAAGGTTATTCAGGTCGGAGAAAATAGATTCTTTGCTTACTCGGGTAATCCCGGTCATGATTGCCCGATTTAAAGATATATTTGACTTAAAGGTCAGATTAAACATACTGCGGATCAGCGTTGACAGTTCGTTCCAGTATCCGGACATATAAGCTTCCAGCAGGGGAGTGTCATATTCATCAAGAAAGATCAGGACTTTTTTCTTGTGATAGCGTTCCAGATACATAGAGAGCGTATATAATGATGACGCCAGCATAGTATCAGAAATTTTTTCCCTGGGAGAGGGCTGTATGGAATAATTCTGGAAGGCATCATAGTTAGCGCTTTCTTCTCTGCTCAACGCATCGCTGCATTTCAGATAGGAATGGGCGTCATAAGCATTTGCCACGGCTTTAATGATGCCGTCTCTTGCATTGGAGAAAAGATCCGCCTTCACCCCGGCAAAACTCAAAAAAATTACCGGATATGTTCCCTGAATCCTGCGGTATTCCTCGGATTCCCAAATAGTAAGCTCTTTAAATAAATCACTTCTGCCCTTATATTTTTCAGAGAAAAAACATTCCATCATACTCATGTTCAAGGTTTTCCCAAAACGGCGGGGACGGGTTATGAGGGTAACTTCATCACGTTCCTCCCACCATTCCCGGATAAAATCTGTTTTATCTACATAGAAGGATTGGGTCGTCCTTATTTTTTCAAAACTCTGATTCCCAATGGAAATAGCGGCTTTCATAAGCTCTGTCGGCTCCTTTCAGATGGCGTACGTTTTTATATCCAGATTTTATCACACTGTCTTTTGCATATCAAGGGAACTGTCTCTGTCAAGGACCAAAACTTTTTTTATTTTCCTGTTTCAGGAATACGACGCCCTTCAAGTGAGAATCATTTTACTATACAAAGATTCAAATTTATTTATCTGGTAGGAGGGCTCTTTTTATGGCACAGGGAAAAGTTGAAATATGCGGGGTAAATACGGCGAAGCTCCCGATCCTGAAAGAAGAGGAGAAGGAGGCTTTGATTGCCCGGATTAAGGCGGGGGACGCCGAGGCGAAAGAGGAATACATTAAGGGCAATCTCCGGCTTGTATTGAGTGTAATCAAGCGTTTCGGGGCAAGCAACGAGAATCCAGACGACTTGTTCCAGATTGGGTGTATCGGGCTGATTAAGGCAATAAATAATTTCAATACGGAGCTTGACGTGAAATTTTCAACTTACGCAGTACCTATGATTATCGGCGAGATCCGGCGGTACATGCGGGACAATAATTCCATCCGTGTCAGCCGTTCGCTGCGGGATACGGCATATAAAGCGATTTATGCGAAGGAAAATTATGTGAAACGGAATCTGAAAGAACCGACTGTTCAGGAGATTGCAGAGGAGATAGGGATTTCCAAGGAGGATATTGTGTTTGCGCTGGACGCCATCCAGGCGCCTATGAGCCTGCAGGAGCCGGTTTACAATGACGGCGGCGACGCCCTTTATGTGATGGATCAGATCAGCGATACCAAGAACAAAGAAGAAAAATGGGTAGAGGATCTGTCCTTGGAGGCTGCCATGGAGCATCTGGGGGAGCGGGAACGGTATATTATTAAGCTCCGGTTTTTTGAAGGAAAAACCCAGATGGAAGTAGCGGAGCAGATTCAGATTTCTCAGGCCCAGGTCAGCAGGCTTGAGAAAAATGCGCTCCGGGTGATGCGGCAGTATCTTTCATAATGCGTAGGGAACCTGCTCTGAAAAAAGGGGGGTTCCCTACTTGCATTTTCAGTATGTCTATACTATGATTAGAGCATGGAGGGTATTTACATTATGAAAGCATGCATATTTGATTTAGACGGAACATTGACTGACACACTGGAATCTCTGACATATTCGGTAGTCGAGACGTTAAAGGAGATGGGGATGCCGCCCATCACATCGGATGAATGTCGCCGATTTGTTGGAAATGGAGCCAGGGTTTTGATTGAGAAGTCCCTCAAGGCAGCAGGCGGTGAAACGGCGGCCGGAAGGCTTGACGAGGGGATGGAGATCTATGGACGCATATTTGACGCCAACTGTACATATCATGTAACACCCTACGAGGGCATCCGGGAGATGCTGTCAGAACTGAAAAGCCAGGGAATCCGGCTTGGAGTCTTGTCCAATAAACCTCACAGGCAGACGGTGAAAGTTGTACGGGAGATTTTCGGGGAGGGCGTGTTTGACTGTGTGCAGGGACAGCAGGAGCAAATCGCGAGAAAGCCAGATCCAGAAGGGGTGTACCGTTTAATGGAGGCGTTAAATACAACGAAAGAGGAGTGCCTGTATGTGGGCGATTCCGAAGTAGATATTCGGACAGGAAAGAATGCGGGAGTCAGGACGGTTGGCGTGGCATGGGGATTCAGAGACAGAGAGACTCTATCGGCTGCCGGGGCGGAGACGATTATAGACAGGCCTGGAGAACTGACGGGTATCTGGATATAACGGGAAGAATGCCTGGAAAGCGAAGGGATCCGGCGCACCCAGGAGCAAATTCAGATAGAGAGTGGGAATAAGGAGGAAGAGGTAAGATGTATGAGTATGATGAAGAGTGCCTGAAGACATTTCTGAAAAAGCAGGGACAGCTATTTGACGAGCCGGTAGCAGAGACATTGGAGGAAGCGGAGGCTTTCCTTGAGGACTGTATTGCGGCGGTCGTGGACAGTATTAAGGAAGTAAAGGAATTTCTGGAAGAAGGGGGCGCAGACGTGGAGGGAATGTCCGCCGAGGAGCTGGAGGAAGCGTCGGAAGTCTTCGCGCTTCCCGGCGGAAGATATCTAATTGTGGAGGGATAGAAGCCCCGTACAAAAAGCCGTAACTACTTGGTAGTTTCGGCTTTTTTCAGCGCTTCTTCGATTGCATTGATAATGACCTGGGAGGTATAAGGGTTCTCCTCGGAATACTGGATATTTTCTAATGACTGATGGTCATACACCTGCTCCGCAATATCTTCAATCGCCGGCTGGATTAACGGAAACATGGTCGCCACCGTCTCATCCAGGTTGGAAAAACGGATGGAATTGATGTGGGACTCATCCACCGTTACCTCCACCTCCAGAGCAGTATTATTCAAGGTGACGGTAGAGGTGTAGACCCCCGGCATGTATTTTTCTTCGATGCTGCCCGCTTCTTTATTCTTAGGAAGGAACATGAACAGCAGCAGTATGATTAGCAGGATTGCCAAGGTCGCGAATACCGCTGTGTAGATAATCTCCTTCATATGCAATACGACTATTTTTGTTCTGGAACTCATAAATTGCCTCCTGTATTGGGTATGATATTTGGTTTTCTATAATGTATGAGAAAAACAGGAAAATTATTCATTTCTTTTTGCGTGACAAATGAACCTGCTTCTTGTATAATAGGAAACCGAGGTGAAGAAAAGATGTTTATCATTGCAGGGCTTGGGAATCCTACATTACAGTATGAAGGAACCAGGCATAATGTAGGTTTTGAGGTCATAGATGCCCTTGCGGGCAAATATAATATTTCTGTAGACGGTAGAAAGAACCGGGCATATGTGGGAAAAGGGCTGATCTGCGGCAGGAAGGTGATCCTGGCAAAACCACAGACATATATGAATCTCAGCGGAGAGAGCATCAGGGGGCTTACGGATTATTACAAGGTGGAGCCGGAGGATGAACTGCTGGTCATCTATGACGACGTGAGCCTGGATGTGGGACAACTGCGCATCCGCAAGAAGGGGAGCGCAGGCGGGCATAATGGGATTAAGAATATTATCTCGAATCTTGGGACGGAGGTGTTTCCGAGAATCAAAGTAGGAGTGGGTGAGAAGCCTAAGAACTATGATTTGGCGGATTATGTGCTCGGGCATTTTTCCAAAGCCGAGCGGGAGTTGATGGAAGAAGGATACAAACAGGCAGTCTGTGCCATCGAGACGATTCTTGAGGAAGGGACGGATGCCGCAATGAATCTATATAACAGGAAGGTAAGGCCAGCCGCCAAAGAAGTATGACAGGATGGGAGGGCTAGGCAAAACCAGCCTTAGAACAGGAGGAGGCATCAGGATGCAGGCCTTAATTGCGCCGTTAAATGAGTTGGCAGAGTTTGAAGAGCTCTACAAAAACCGAACGAAGGAACGGGGGATGATACGTGTCTGCGGATGCGTCAATTCCCAGAAAACACATATGATGTACGCGTTGAGCGATGGCTTGAAATATAAAGTCATCGCCTGTTCCAGTGAACTCAAGGCGAAGCAGATATATGAAGAGTACCATTTCCTCGATCCTCAGACGTACCTGTATCCGGCAAAGGATTTGCTGTTCTATCAGGCTGACCTCAGGAGCAAGGAACTTCTGCGGCAGCGTATGGAAGTGATTCAGGCGTTGGAGGAAGGAAAACCAATGACGGTGGTGACGAGTTTCGATGCATTTCTGGATTCGTTAGTTCCCAAAGAAGTAATCGGAGAGCGGTTCCTGAACATTAAGAATGACAGCGCCCTGGATTTGGGGGAAATGCAGCGAAGGCTTACGGAGCTTGGATATGACAGGGAAACACAGATTGAAGGGTTCGGGCAGTTTGCCGTCCGGGGAGGCATCTTGGACGTGTATCCTCTGACGGAGGAGCTCCCCGTCCGTATCGAGATGTGGGGAGACGAGGTGGATTCCATTCGTACTTTTGACGTGGAGACACAGAGGTCTATCGAGAACCTTACGGAGATATCCATCTGCCCGGCAATTGAATTTCCTCAGGAAGGGGAACGGAGGGTGTCGTTTCTGGATTATTTCCCTGTGGATGAGACAATCCTGTTTCTGGATGAACCTGTGCGCCTTAGGGAAAAGGGCGAGGGCGTAGAAGCGGAGTTTATGGAGGCGCAGAAGAAGCGGGTGGAGAACGGTTATGAGATGACGGATGGGGAGGTCAGCCTGTTCGGGACGGAAGAGATTCTCCATAAAATCAACGATTACAGCAGCATCGGTTTTTTTGCGCTGGATATGCGCTGCAAGATTCTGGAAACCAGAGGTTCATTAAGCCTTCAGGCGAAAACGGTTAATCCTTATAACAGCAGCTTTGACATGCTGACCCGTGATTTAAAGCGTCTGAAACGAAACGGATACCGGGTAGTTCTTCTTTCAGGTTCCCGGACAAGGGCAAAACGCCTGGCGGAAGATTTGCGGGACTATAACCTGAGCAGTTTCTATAGCGACGACCTGGATCGTAAGGCGGCTCCCGGCGAAATCATGACGGCTTACGGCCATGTAGCCACAGGGTATGAGTACCCGATGATAAAATATACGGTAATCTCGGAGACGGACATTTTCGGGAAGGTGAAGAAGAAAAAAAAGAGAAAACTATACGAAGGACGGAAGATTCAGGAGTTTTCCGAGCTGAAACCGGGAGATTACGTAGTTCATGAGAATCATGGGCTTGGAATCTATCAGGGAATCGAGAAGATTGAGGTGGATAAGATTTCCAAGGATTATATGAAGATTTCCTATGCTAAGGGGGGCAATCTCTATATTCCGGCGACCCAGCTTGATTTGATACAGAAGTATGCCAACGCAGATGCAAAGAAGCCAAAACTGAACCGTCTGGGAACCCAGGAGTGGAACCGGACGAAATCCCGGGTACGGGGCGCCGTCCGGGAGATTGCAAGGGATTTGGTGAAACTGTACGCCGCAAGGCAGAAGCAGGAAGGCTACGTGTATGGGGAGGATACGGTCTGGCAGAAGGAATTCGAGGAAATGTTCCCCTTCGAGGAAACGGAAGACCAGATTCATGCGATTGAAGCCGTGAAGCGGGATATGCAGAGCAAAAAGATTATGGACCGGCTGATTTGCGGGGATGTTGGATTCGGGAAGACAGAGGTTGCAATCCGGGCGGCGTTCAAGGCGGTGCAGGAGGATAAGCAGGTGGTGTATCTGGTTCCGACGACGATTCTTGCACAGCAGCATTATAATACGTTTTTGCAGAGGATGAAGGATTTCCCGGTAAGGGTAGATTTGATGTGCCGGTTCCGGACGCCTGCCCAGCAGAAGAAGACGGTGGAGGATACGAAGCGGGGGCTGGTGGACATTGTAATCGGCACCCACAGGGTCTTAGGAAATGATTTGAAGTTCAAGGATTTAGGGCTTCTGATTATTGATGAGGAGCAGCGTTTCGGCGTGCAGCATAAAGAGAAAATTAAACAGCTAAAGGAAAATGTGGACGTGTTGACGCTGACGGCGACGCCGATTCCCCGGACCTTGCATATGAGCCTGATTGGAATCCGGGATATGAGCGTCTTAGAGGAGGCGCCCAATGACCGTATGCCGATTCAGACCTATGTGATGGAATATAACGATGAGATGGTACGGGAAGCCATTGAGCGGGAATGTGCGAGACAGGGGCAGGTCTACTATGTGTATAACCGGGTGGAGGATATTGCAGAGGTTACGGCGCACATCCAGAAGCTTGTCCCGGAGGTTTCCGTGGAGTTTGCCCATGGGCAGATGAAGGAGCATCAGCTTGAGAAGATTATGTATGAATTCATCAGCGGGGAGATCGACGTGTTGGTGTCCACTACCATTATTGAAACCGGGCTTGACATTTCCAATGTGAATACCATGATAATTCATGACTCAGACCGGCTGGGGCTGTCGCAGCTGTATCAGCTCAGGGGAAGGGTGGGACGTTCAAACCGGATGGCGTACGCATTTCTCCTGTACCGGAGAGACAAGATGTTAAAGGAGGTTGCGGAGAAACGGCTTGCCGCTATCCGAGAATTTACCGACCTTGGCTCCGGGTTTAAGATTGCTATGCGGGATCTGGAGATCCGAGGCGCAGGGAATCTTCTGGGGGCGGAGCAGCATGGCAATATGGAGGCTGTGGGGTATGACATGTACTGTAAGATGCTCAACGAGGCGGTCCGGCACATGAAAGGCGAGGCGGAGGAAGAGACTTATGTGACGACGCTGGATTTGAACGTAGATGCATTTATCCCGGATTCCTATATTCCCAATGAATACCAGAAATTGGATATTTATAAGCGGATTGCTGCGATTGAAAATGAGGAAGAGAAGGAAGATATGACGGAGGAGCTGACGGACCGTTTCGGGGATATCCCTAAGAAGGTGGAAAAGCTGTTGGAGGCGGCCAGCTTAAAGGCTTTGGCCCACAGCGTATATGTCACTTCCGTGGAACAGAAAGGCGAGACGTATTATTTTACCATGTATGAGAAGGCAAAGATACAGCCTGGAAGGATTCCGGCGCTGATCAATGAATTCCGGGGGGATTTGACTCTAAAAACGGACGGGGAGAGTCCTTGCTTTATCTACGAGAGGAAGGGCAGGATGCGGAAGGAAAAGGGAGTGGATGCCCTGGCAGTTGTGAAAAATGTGTTAAATGGCATGAAGGGATTGATTGAGCAGTAAAAAAGGGATATAATGAAGGCTGATATGCTTGAAGGGATGATACGAAGGAGGTATATAGAGATGAAAAAGAAGATTTTAATGCTGATGATGGCAGGGATGCTAAGCGTGGTTTCCCTTGCCGGGTGCAGTTCATTTAAAGAGGATGAAGTAGTGGCGACGGTAGGGGATCAGAAGATTACGGCTGATATTGCGAATTTTTATGCAAGGTATGTGCAGGCGCAGTATGAGACTTACTATTCGGCGTATCTGGGAGAGAATATGTGGGACAGCGAGGCTGCAAAGGGCAAGACTTATGAGGAATCTGTGAAGGATTCCGTGCTTGAGAGCCTTGAGGATATGATAGTCCTGGAGGCGCACATGAAGGATTACGAGGCGGAGCTTTCCGACGAAGAGAAGAGTGTCGTTGAGAAGGCTGCGAAGAAGTTCGACAATGTGAATGCGCTGGAGGATAAGGAGAAGGTATCCGGTTCGGAAGAGACGGTGAGGCGCGTCATGACGCTTATGGCGATTCAGCAGAAGATGCAGAAGAAGATTCAGGAAGGCGCCGATACGGAGGTGTCGGATGAGGAAGCCGCACAGAAGAGTATGCAGTATGTGCTGTTTTCCTATAAGACCGAGGACGAGGACGGGAAGTCTGTGGACATGACGGACGAGGAGAAGAAAGAGGCCGATAAGAAGGCCAAGGAGTTTGCCAAGGGCGCGAAAGACGCTAAGGATTTCGAGGCTTTTGTGAAAGAGCAGGGATTAGAGGCGAAGAAGGCGACCTTTGATTCCGAGTCAGTGAACCTGGCGGAAGACCTTATTAAGGAAGCGGACAAGCTGAAAGAGGGCGAAGTGACAGGGGTTGTGAAGACAGACGGCGGCTGCTATGTTGCGAAGCTGACCAGCCTGCTTGACCGCGAGGCGACGGACGCGAGAAAAGATACGATTGTAAATGAGCGGAAGCAGAAGCTCTATACAGATACTTGTAAAGAATGGCGCGAGAAAGCGGATATCAGTGTAGACAAGGATGTCTGGAAGAAGATTGATTTCAAAGAACTCAGGGTTACGATGAGGGAAGAAGTCAAGGAGCCTTATGCAAATGACGTGGAGACGGACGACGTGGCAGACGCCAAGAAAGAGGCGGAGGAGAATGGAGAGTAAGGTATGGAATTGGCAGCGGTAATAGCTGCGGTTGTAAAAATGGAAAGCATAAGAATGGAGTTTGTCTGCCGGACTGTGCTTTCCATTTTTATGTCCAAAGGACATGATTCTTGCCAGAGTGGGTCGGTTTGTCTGGTCGGGAGAGCCGAGTTATATCCGACGTACGCCTCTCCTATTGCATGATAGATGTGAGAATTTCATTCACCAGCTTGCCGTCAGCCTTGCCTTTGACCTTAGGCATCAGAACTTTCATGATTTTGCCCTTATCTTTGGCTGTGGGTGTTTCGATCCCAACTTCTTTTAAGGTTGCCAAGATGACGCCGCGAATCTCGGCTTCGTCCATCATCTTAGGGGCGTATTGCTCTAAGACGGCAAGCCGCTTGTTGCAGTCGTCGATGATCTCTGTACGGTCAGCAGGAGTCATTTCCAGTGTTTCTTTCGTCTGCTTGATTTCCTTCATGATTACCTGGGTCTCTTCTTCTTCAGTCAGGTCGTCCCGTTTGTCGATTGCTTTATTCTTGAGGGCGGCCAGCAGCATGGACAGTGTTTCCTTGGTTTCTTTGTCTCCGGCTTTCATGGCTTTCACCATATCGGCGCGGACTTCTTCGATTTTACTCATATGAATCCCTCCTGTTATTAGAATCAATTTGTCTTCACTATTATACAGAAGTGTGGAGGAAATATCCAGTGAAAATTAGTCATTCAAACATGAAATCACCGTATTCACGCAATAGCTATTGATTCATCCATCGAACTTTGTTACCATAGGTTCAACAGAAAGGAAGTGAACATATGGTGATGCAGGACAGTTATATTACGATTGCCTGGCTGGGGCTTCTGATCATTCTGCTGATTATCGAGATTATCACTGTGGGGCTGACGAGTATCTGGGCGGCCGGCGGCGCGCTGGCTGCGCTGATTCTAAACATCCTGGGATTATCTCTGGTGTGGCAGGTCATTGCATTCTTTGCCGTGACATTCGTGCTTCTCATTTTCACAAGGCCGTTTGCGGTGCGGTTCATCAACACGCAGCGGGAGAAGACGAATTACGAGGGGATTATCGGCAAGACGATTCGCATTGCAGAAAGGGTAGATAATATCAGACAGACGGGGATGGCGGTGGTGAATGGGCAGGAATGGACCGTGCGGGCAGAGGATGAACAGGAAGTCCTTGAGCCGGAGACGCTGGCGAAGGTAGTGAACATATCAGGTGTGAAGCTGATTGTAAGAAAGTATGAGGAGGAATAGGAATGAGTAGTGGTATTATTGGTTTAATTGTTGTAGTTATCGTAGTTTTGATTGTGTTGTTGCTTCTGATTTCCTGTATCAAGATCGTGCCTCAGGCGAGGGCGATGGTGGTAGAGCGTTTGGGGGCTTATCAGGCGACCTGGAGCACAGGGCTTCATTTTAAAGTGCCGATTATCGATCGTGTCGCAAGGCGGGTTGATTTGAAAGAGCAGGTGGTGGATTTCGCACCGCAGCCGGTAATCACGAAGGATAATGTCACCATGCGGATTGACACGGTAGTATTTTATCAGATTACCGATCCTAAGATGTTCTGTTATGGGGTGGCAAATCCGATTATGGCGATTGAGAACCTGACAGCGACGACGCTGCGTAACATTATCGGTGATTTGGAACTTGACCAGACATTGACGTCCAGGGAGACGATTAACACGAAGATGCGTGCGTCCCTTGACGTGGCGACAGACCCATGGGGAATCAAGGTGAACCGGGTTGAGTTAAAGAACATTATCCCGCCTGCAGCGATTCAGGATGCGATGGAGAAGCAAATGAAGGCTGAGCGCGAACGCCGTGAGGCAATCCTCAGGGCGGAAGGTGAGAAGAAGTCAACAATCCTTGTGGCAGAAGGTCACAAAGAGTCTGCAATCTTGGACGCCGAGGCTGAGAAGCAGGCGGCAATCCTCAGGGCAGAGGCGCAGAAGGAAGCTATGATCCGTGAGGCGGAAGGTGAGGCGGAAGCCATCTTGAAGGTACAGAAGGCGAACGCCGACGGTATCCGTTTCCTGAAAGAAGCGGGAGCGGACGAGGCAGTGCTTACCATGAAGAGCCTGGAGGCGTTTGAGAAAGCGGCGGACGGCAAGGCGACAAAGATTATCATCCCCTCAGAGATTCAGGGAATTGCAGGGCTGGTAAAGAGCGCAAAGGAAGTAATTGCCGAGTAGAAAATGACAGTAAAGTGAAAGCAAAAAGGAGGCGGCGGTATGATACATGTATTGATTCTGGAGGATGACAGGGCTTCGATGGAAGCCCTGGAGAAAATCCTAATGGAGTATCCGGAGAATATCTGTGTCCACGCCGCCTCTTCTTATGAAGAGGCAAAAGCGCTTCTGGCGCAGGATATCCGGTATGGGTTATTCCTGCTGGATGTGAATCTGGGAGGCGAGAACAGGGAGGATATCGGAGGAATCCTGTTCGCAAGACAGCTGCGGGAACAGTTTCGCTATACGTTTACCCCGGTTGTTATGGTCACGTCCGTTGGCGCGATGGAGATGCAGGCGTACAGGGAATTGCACTGCTATCAGTACATTATGAAACCATTTCTGCCAGAACAGGTCAGGGAGGTGGTCAGGAAGGTTCTTGGACAGGAGAAGCAGGAAGAACCGCCCTCGATAATGGTGAAGCGAGATGGGGTGAACTATCAGGTCAGGTGTGAGGACATCCGCTATATTGAGGCGGTACACAGGGGCGTCTGCCTTCACCTGAAAGAGGAAGACTGGAAAATCCCGTATGTGACGCTGAAAGATATTTTATCGAGAGTTCCGGAAGGCATGTTCCTGCAATGCCACAGGGTATTTGCCGTGAACCGCCGTGAGGTGGAGTATTACGATACGGTAAACCGAATCGTGAAACTCAGAGGATGTGAAGATGTGGTAGAGATTGGCGTGACGTACAAGGCAGAGATAGGGAGGCTTGTGAGTGGCTAACTGGGCGAGAAAATTTTTATACCGGATTTTTTGTGTGCTTGCAATGCTGGTGTCGGTCTATCTGATTGTGGATTTTCTGGTCAGCGGCACATTTGATTATCGGATTTTTACGATGTTTTTGCTGCTTACGGTAGTGGAAATCTGGGGAATCATTGACTGGCGGAGGAATTATCTCCTGATGCAGCAGAAGGAATCGGAATTGAAGCTGTATCAACATTATATCCGGCCGTTGGAAGAACTGGTGAAGGAGATTCGTGCGAAACAGCATGAGTTTGACAATCATGTCAACGCGATTCTGAACATGCACCTGACAGTGAACGATTATGAGGAACTGGTTGCGCGGCAGTCGGCGTATATTACGGAGGTGATTCGGGACGACGGCAGCAGGAAGTATCTGCCGCTGCTTAGGATCAGCGACAAGGTGCTTGCCGGGTTTCTTTATAGTAAGATCGTCCGTGCGCCGTCTTATGTGAAGACGGAGGTAGAGGTGAAGAGCCTGGAGATTATTTCGGGGATTTCGGAACACCATTTGATTGAGATTGTGGGTACGTTGGTGGATAATGCTTATGAAGCCTGTACGGAGGAAATGAACCGGGTGGTCATGGAACTGGATTCAGAGGATGACAGGATGGTTTTCCTGATTAAGAACCAGGTGCAGGGGATGAAGCTTAAAAATATTCACAGGTTTTTCGAGAAGGGTTATTCTACGAAGAAGGACGCCGAACGTCATGGACTTGGGCTGTATCGTGCGAAGATGCTGATTGGACGGTATCATGGGGATATTGTGGTGGGTATGGAGAAGGCGGATGGGGCAGATTTTATCTGTATGAAGGTGGTTGTGTAAGGAACTACTGGTATAATCTATACGTACGGTTAATTCATGTGGGTTATACCAGTACAACATTGCAGGCCAGGCAGTTCGGCAGGTTTTGCATCTCCCGGCAACAGATTGCTAGCGCTTTATAGGTGGCTATAATATAAACTTAAAAATACATTTTTCTGTTTCGCCGTCTTCTCTCATATCATTATCCGCAGGCAGTTCTACAGTTTCTAAAAGTTCGCCGCCTGCATATTCGCAAGTTTTTCTCGAAGCGTAATTATCTGGATTACAAGTAATAATCACATATTCTAACTGGTGCATCTTTGCTAATTCAAACAGCAGCAAACACGCCTTTCCTGCATAATGGTGACCTCTATATTTTTCATCTACACGATATCCTATATTTCCACCATAATATAATTTATCATTATGGCCGATACGCAAGTCGCAAACGCCCATTTTTATTCCATCTTGATTGCAGATTGCAAAATGATATGCAGGAACCCACCCTTTTTCTTCATTCCCGTCAGCGGTTCTTTCCAAAACCAAATTTATTTCATCATTTTGTAAAAAGGATGTATCTAAAAACATTTCTTTACCTCCATAAATTCTTATATGCCTCGCCGCTTTCCGTAAATGAAGTATATCAGAAAAATATGAAAATTTCTACTGTCTGCAGCAGAAATGTCCAAATATTTCTCCATTTATGTTACAATTAAGAAAACATGCAGAAACGCATGAAGACTATGACACCTTTGGTTGGTGTCAAGATATCGGTATGTTGTGTCAAGAGAACAGGATTTCCCCGCATACGGGGAGCGCAAAAGGAGAGGAGAAATCGTTATGAGGAACCATGAAGTTACAGACAGGCAGCCTTTGTTGAAGGAGGACGGTTCCCTGAGGGAACCGGGATGGTCCAGACAGTTGGTGCAGCGTTACGACCGTTCCATGATTCAAGCGCCGGCTTTCCGGATTAAGGAGTGGGACTATTATCTGGTACTAAACGAAGATTTTGCAGGCGCATTTACTGTGTCGGACGACGGGTATATCGGCTTACAGTCCGTGTCGCTGTTGAATTTTAAGGAGGGATGGGAGCATACGGAGACGATTCTGAATCCGTTTCCCTTGGGAAGGCTCAATATGCCGTCTACCTCGGAGGAGGGGGATACGATTTACCATGATAAGCGGCTGCATATTGAATTCCGAAAGAAAGAGGGCATGAGGAGGATTCTGTGTAAATACCGGAATTTTTATCAGGGGAAGGAACTGGACTGTAACATTACCCTTAGGCAGCCGCAGATGGATACGATGGTGATTGCGACGCCATGGCAAAAGAAAAAGACGGCGTTCTATTATAACCAGAAGATTAACTGCATGTCTGCCAGCGGAAGCATGAGGTTTGACGGGAAGACTTATACCTTCAATCCTGAGACGGACTTCGGGACTCTGGACTGGGGCCGCGGGGTCTGGACTTATGATAACCGCTGGTATTGGGGGTCCGGCAACTGTATGGTAGAAGGAAAGCCGTTTGGTTTCAATATTGGATATGGGTTTGGAGATACCCGGGCGGCGTCTGAGAACGTGCTGGTCTATGACGGGAAAGTACATAAGCTGGATGATGTGACATTCCATATCCCGGAAGGGGATTATATGAAACCGTGGAAATTTACGTCCAGCGACGGAAGGTTCGAGATGGATTTCGTACCTGTACTTGACCGGGCAGCAAAGACGGCGGCTGTGATTATTGAGACGGACCAGCACCAGGTATTTGGGCGGATGAGCGGACGTGCCGTGTTGGATGACGGGAAGGTCATTGAGGTGAAAGATATGATGTGCTTTGCGGAGGATGTACATAACCGGTATTAGGAAAAAGATGCTGATGGGCAGTCCTATACGGCTGCTTCCACCAGCGTTTGTGCAAAGCCACCGCTTACAATCTCTTAAAATCACTCGCCGGATGCTTACACAGCGGACACACGAAATCCTCCGGCAAACTCTCGCCTTCGTAGATATACCCGCAAACCGTACAGACAAACCCTTTCTTCCCTTCCGCCTTAGGGGCCGCCTTAATTTTCTTCTGGTAATAGCTGTAAGTCACAGACTCCTCGTCAGACAGCGCGCATCCATCCGTCACATCCGCCAGAAACAGTGTATGCGTCCCTAGGTCCGTTTCCGATACCACCTTCGCAGAGAGATAAGCATTACACTCATCCGCAATATACACAATTCCATTTTCCGCCCTTTGGAAGGAAATCTCTTCCAGCTTGTCCACGTTAGCGCCGCTTTGGAATCCCCAGTGCTTATAAGTATCAAACTTAGAGCCTTCTGTAAGGACAGAAACATTGAATATTCCCGTCCGCTTTATCATGTCATGCGTATAATTCTTCTTGTTCACCGCTACCGTAATTCGATTCGGTTCTGTCGTAACCTGTGTCACCGTATTCACGATACAGCCGTTGTCTTTCTCGCCTTCTTTCGCCGTTAGGATGAATAATCCATATGTGAGCTTATACATTGCTTTTTTATCCATATCTGTCCTCCTGTTTTTGTTCTGTAACCGGCCTGCTATAGAAATGAATGCTGCAGCCGGTTCCCATGCTGCTCTCAGAGCTATAATTTATGGAAATTATACATAATTATTCCCTAAATGGCAACACTTTACATCATAGAATCGTTTTAAGTACAGCCGCACGCCCTTCGGGGAAAGCGATGTGTGGACTGCAAATTTCTGTCTTTACGAATCTTCTTATAATATGGTAATATGGACATGTTACATTTACCAACAAGGAGAACGCATAAGAAAAATGGAGGGAAAAGCGATGAACATGATTCAAGACGTTATGGACTACATCAAAAGCTGCGACGAGGAAATCGGCGAAGCTCTTTATCTGGAACTGAACCGCCAGAGACGCAACCTGGAACTGATTGCTTCTGAGAATGTGGTAAGCCCGGCAGTCATGCTGGCGATGGGAACGGTGCCGACCAACAAGTATGCAGAAGGCTATCCGGGAAGACGCTATTACGGCGGCTGTGAGCATGTGGACATTCTGGAAGATCTGGCAATTGAGCGTGTGAAGAAGCTCTTCGGCTGCGACCATGCATGTGTGCAGCCTCATTCTGGGGCGAACGCCAACAATGCAGTCTATCAGGCTTTGCTGAAGCCGGGCGACACTGTGATGGGACTGAATCTGGCACATGGCGGTCATCTGACACATGGTTCTCCGGTAAATATGTCCGGACTTTTATACAATTTCGTTCCCTATAATGTGAATGACGAGGGATTTTTGGATTATGACGAGATCCGGAGACAGGCGCAGGAATGTAAGCCTAAGATGATTGTTGCGGGTGCGTCTGCATATCCGAGAGAGATCCGGTTTGACATTTTTGCGGATATTGCAAAAGAAGTAGGAGCATACCTGTTCGTGGATATGGCGCATATTGCAGGATTAGTAGCGGCTGGGCTGCACCAGAGCCCGGTTCCCTATGCAGATGTCGTATCCAGCACCACCCACAAGACGCTGAGAGGACCGAGGGGCGGGATTATTCTGTGTAAGAAAGAACATGCCAAGGCGATTGACAAGGCGATTTTCCCGGGAACCCAGGGAGGTCCGCTGATGCATATTATCGCGGCGAAGGCGGTCTGCTTCGGGGAAGCCTTAAAGCCGGAATTCAAGACCTACCAGAAGCAGGTTGTGAAGAATGCGAAAGCGCTTGCCCAGGCCATGGTAGAAGAAGGATTCAATCTGGTAAGCGGCGGTACAGACAACCATCTGATGCTGGTTGACTTGCAGAATATGGGCGTCAGCGGGAAGGAAATGCAGAACCGGCTGGACGAGGTATATATCACTGTCAATAAAAATGCAGTCCCCAATGACCCGGCAAGCCCGTTTGTAACCAGCGGTATCCGCATCGGCACACCGGCTGTCACGACGCGGGGACTGAAAGAAGAGGATATGGGGATGATTGCAAAGCTAATCAAGATGGCGGTGACGGATTTTGACACGAAGGCGGAGGAAATCCGCAGTAGGGTTAACCGGATCTGTGAGAAATACCCACTCTATGCATAATCAGTGTTTGGAGAGGGGATGAAATTGATGATGTTAGAAGAAAAGGCAACTGTTTTTATAGACGACTTGTCTTCCGCGAAGCCTGTTCCGGGCGGCGGCGGGGCATGCGCCGCAGTAGGCGCTTTTGCCGCTGCGCTGGGAATGATGGTGGCAAACTTGACGGTGGGGAAGAAACGTTATGCGGATGTGGAGGAAGAGATTCAGGAGAATTTAGCCTGTCTGGATGGGTTAAAAAAACGGTTAATTGCATTGACGGACAAAGATGCAGAATGTTTTGAGCCGTTGTCCCGGGCCTACGGAATGCCTAAGGAGACAGAAGAAGAGAAAGCGGCAAAGGAACAAGTCCTTGAGAAAGCCTTATATGAGGCAAGTATTGTCCCAATCGAATTGATGGAAACGATCCTCAAAACAATGGAGTGTCTGGAGATTTTAGGAGAGAAGGGCAGCAGGATTGCGGTCAGCGACGTAGGGGGAGGAGTCCTGTTTGCCCAGGCGGCGTTAGAAGGCGCGTCTTTGAATGTCTTTATCAATACGAAACTGATGAAGGATCGCAAACAGGCGGAGGAATTGAACCGAAAAGCAGACGCTCTGATACGGGAAGGGACTTTCTACCGCCAGCGTATATACGCAGAAGTACTGGGGAAAATCCGTTCCTAGTACACAGAATTTGTGAAAGAAGGGGAGGACCATATGAGTGTTGTAATGCGGGGAACCGACGTGGCCAAGTCCATGAAGGAAACGTTGGTGCAGGAGGTGGAAGCCTTGGGAAAAATCGGAATCACTCCCTGTCTTTCCATTATACGGGTGGGTGCGCGCCCGGATGACCTTTCCTACGAGCGAAGTGCGAGAAAGCGCATGGAGACGACGGGAATCGTATGCAGGGTGACAGAACTTCCGGAGGATGTAAGCCAGGAAGAATTTGAGCGGACATTTTCCCAGATTAATGAAGATAAGGGGGTACACGGAATTCTTTTGCTGCGCCCCCTCCCGGAGTCTTTGGATGAGGAGCCTGTCAGGGCGATGATTGATCCGAAAAAGGATGTAGACGGCATGAGCCCGGTAAACATGGCGAAGATATTTTCCGGGGACAGTACAGGATTCGCTCCCTGTACGGCGGAGGCGGTCATGGAAATGCTCCGTTATTACGGAATTACGCCCAAGGGGAAACGGGTGACGGTTCTGGGGCGAAGCATGGTAGTGGGACGCCCGTTGTCCATGCTTTTGCTCAAAGAGCATGGGACGGTTACGCTATGCCATACCCGGACAGAGAATTTGCCGGCGGAATGTTCCGATGCAGAGATTCTGATTGTGGCGGCAGGGAAAGCAAGGATGGTGTCGGCAGATATGGTGGGCGACGGCGCAGTTGTGGTTGATGTGGGAATCAACGTGGACGAAACGGGCAGCCTGTGTGGGGACGTGGATTATGAGGCAGCAGAAAGGAAGGCTTCATATATCAGCCCGGTGCCGGGAGGGGTCGGAAGCGTCACGTCGTCTGTACTGGCGAAGCATGTAGTCAGGAGCGCTTCTCTTCGTGTTTAGGGAAAAATGCTTGCTAAGGCTTCGAGTATGTGATAGTATATTATCCATATTATTGAATAATAATATAAAGACTGTACATGAAAAACTCCAAGGATGGAAAAGCTTTGGAGTTTTTATGTTTTGTGTACGAATCTTGAAAAAGGGGGATTTCTATGTATGATATGATCAATGCGTTTGTGCAGGCGCTTAACGATGTGGTGTGGGGATGGGGCATGATCGTCCTGTTGCTGGGAACCCATGTATTCCTGACATTCCGCACAGGATTTATCCAGCGGTACACCATATCAAAGGGAATCCGGCTCTCCATCGCGAAGGATCCGGATGCGGAAGGCGAGGTCTCCCAGTTCGGGGCGTTGACAACGGCGCTTGCGGCGACCATTGGCACGGGCAATATTGTGGGCGTCGGCACTGCGATTGCCATCGGAGGGCCAGGGGCGGTTTTATGGTGCTGGCTTACGGGCGTGTTCGGTATTGCGACAAAATACGCGGAGTCCTACATAGCCGTCAAGTACAGGGTCAAGACGGCAGACGGGCGTATGCAGGGCGGAGCAATGTATGCGCTGGAGCGGGGACTGAATATGAAATGGCTGGGGATGCTGTTTGCATTTTTTGCAGCGTTTGCATCTTTTGGGATTGGGTGTGCCACACAGGTGAATGCAATCGCGGAGATCTGTGAGACCAATTTCCATATTCCGAGAATCGGGGTGGGGATTATCATTGCAACGCTGACGGCGGTTGTAATCTTCGGAGGAATCCAGTCTATCGCAAAAGTCTGTGAGAAACTGGTTCCGTTTATGGCAGTATTCTATGTATTGGGATGCATCATCATTTTGTGCATGAATTTCGACTACATAATTCCGGCAATCGGAGCAATATGCAGGCTGGCGTTTACGCCTGGAGCGGCGGCAGGTGGCCTCGTAGGAAACGGCGTGCGCATGGCAATCCGCTATGGGGTGGCGCGGGGGTTGTTTTCCAATGAGTCTGGCCTTGGTTCTGCCCCGATTGCAGCAGCGGCGGCGCAGACGAGGAATCCGGTGCGTCAGGCGTTGGTATCCTCCACGGGGACATTCTGGGATACGGTTGTGGTATGTCTGATGACAGGGCTGGTGCTGGTGACGACCATCATGAAGAATCCGGGTGTCAACGCGGATACAATTGACAACGGCGGGCGGCTTACGACGCTGGCATTTGGGCAGATTCCATATCTTGGCCCGATTATCCTGACCCTTGGAATTATCTCATTTGCCTACTCCACGATTCTAGGGTGGGCTTATTACGGAGAGCGGTGCGTAGAGTATTTTTCCGGAAAGACAGGGCTGGTTCCTTATCGAGTTCTTTACGTTGCAGTAGCGGTCATTGCGCCTGTTTTAAAACTTGACCTGGTCTGGCTGGTTGCGGATACGTTGAATGCGTTGATGGCAATTCCGAACCTGGTAGCCGTGCTGCTTCTGTCTAACGTGATGGTTCGGGATACCAAATTATTTATACACGACCTTGACGCAAAGGATAGTACGCCGGTTCCGGCAGTGAAGAATTAAAGAATGAAAAATATACGGAGGAAAGAAATATGGCAAGAAGGATTGCACAGTTTCATAAGGTAAGTTACGGACAGTTTAAAGAAGGGTATGAGGATGGGTTTGGCAAGCAGGAGGAGCAGGAAATCCAAAAGATTTACGATAGCATTGAGCTGCCTAAGCGGGCGACGATAGGCTCGGCGGGATATGATTTTTTCACTCCTGTAGAAATCACGTTAAATCCAGGAGATACGGTGAAGATACCAACAGGAATCCGTGTGGAGATGGAGCCGGACTGGGCGCTCAAGTGTTATCCACGGAGCGGCCTTGGCTTTAAATATCGGCTTCAGCTGAACAATACGGTTGGAATCATAGACAGTGACTATTTCTACTCAGATAATGAAGGACATATTTTTGCGAAGATTACTAATGACAGCCGGGAAGGAAAGACGGTTTCCCTAAAAGCAGGGGAAGGTTTCATGCAGGGGATTTTTGTGGAATACGGGATTACGGTGGACGACTGTGTGACGGCGGCCCGGAACGGAGGATTTGGAAGTACGACAAAGAGCTGATCAGGATAAAAATACATATGCGGAAATACTGGTTTTTAGATGGCAGTATTTCCGCATATTTTTTGTAATATAGGGAAAGATAAGAGGTGAAAAACAAGCGGAGGAATTGCTATGTCAGACGTAAAGAAGGTAACTGCTTCAAGAGAAGAAAACACCTCGTATCTTAACCAGATACTTCCGGTCAATGAGAGCTTCGACCTGATAAAACGGGATATCATGATTGGAGGACGATGCTCTTCATGCTATTCCATCAATGGGTTTGCAAATGATGAAACGATGCTCAAGATTATGAATTCATTTTTCGGAGTCACAAAGGAGGATATGCCCAACGATGTAAACAGTTTTTCCAGGGAATGCATCCCTTATGCGGAGGTGGAGATTCTGGAGGATTTCGACCAGGTTTTAAAGAACCTGCTATCTGGGGTTAGCTGCCTGTTTATTGAAGGATATGATGCATGTATCGCAATCGACTGCCGGACTTATCCGGCAAGAAGCGTGGAGGAACCGGACAAAGATAAGTCCCTTAGAGGTTCCCGGGATGGATTTGTGGAGACGATTGTATTTAACACAGCATTGATGCGGCGGCGGATTCGGGACCCCCACCTGATTATGAAGATGGTAGAGATTGGGGACAGTTCCCGGACGGATGTGGCAATCTGTTATATGAGCGACCGGGTGGATCAGGAGCTTCTGAAAAATGTATCCGACCGTATTAACAGCATCCGCACGGACGCCCTGCGGATGAACCAGCAGAGTCTTGCGGAGGAGCTGTACAAACGGAAATGGTTCAATCCGTTTCCAAAGTTCAAGTTCACAGAAAGGCCGGATACAGCGACTGCATGCCTGTTAGAGGGGAAGATTGTGCTGCTGGTGGACAATTCGCCATCGGCAATGATTCTTCCGACTTCGATTTTTGATATGATAGAGGAGGCAAATGATTATTATTTTCCAACGCTTACCAATATCTACCTGAAAATTGCCCGGGGGCTGATCACCCTTATGACGGTTTTCTTAACGCCGGTGTTTCTGCTTTTTATGCAGAACCTAAACTGGCTTCCCAAGGTGTTTTCCTTTGTGGCTGTGAAGGATACGGTAAATATCCCGCTGATTTTCCAGCTTTTGATTTTGGAGATTGCTATTGACGGCCTGCGTCTGGCGGCGCTGAACACGCCCAGCATGTTAAGCACACCGTTAAGTGTGATTGCCGGTCTGGTTATGGGTGAATTTTCGGTCAAATCCGGGTGGTTCAACGCGGAGGTTATGCTGTATATGGCGTTTGTGTCCGTGGCAAATTATACACAGCCTAATTTTGAGCTTGGATATGCCCTGAAATTCATGCGTCTGGAGCTGCTGGTTTTAACGGCGCTTTTCAACTGGTGGGGATTTGCGGCGGGGACGCTGATTATTGTCCTTAGCATCTGCTTTAACAAGACCCTGTCGGGAAGAAATTATCTGAATGTAAAATTAAATTAAACAGCATGTCTGGGAAGAGCCGTGCGGAAAGGATATGGCTCTTCCCAGAGCTTTCTTCTTTACATTATTTTCCACACGTGTTAGAATAAGGGACGTATATCAAAAGAAAGTTTTTTAGGAAGGGATACATATGAAAAAGGAGATGGACAGCCAGAGGCTTGGCACCGCGCCTTTGGGAAGCCTGATGTTTTCGCTTGCGGTGCCGGCTGTGGCGGCGCAGTTAATCAATGTGCTGTATAACATTGTAGACAGAATTTATATCGGCCATATCGAAGGGTATGGAGATGTGGCGCTGACAGGGGTTGGGGTTACGTTTCCGATTATCATGCTGATTTCAGCATTCAGTGCGTTTGCGGGGATGGGAGGCGCGCCTCTTGCGTCGATTGAATTAGGCAGGCAGGATGTCCCCAAGGCAGAATTGATACTGGGAAATTCGGCCGGTATGATTGTTCTGTTTTCGGCTGTGCTGACCGTCGGGTTCTCCATATTCAAGCGGCCGGTTCTGTACGCATTCGGCGCCAGTGACGTGACGGTGGAGTACGCGGCAAGCTATATCGGCATCTACCTTATCGGTACGATTTTCGTGCAGGTAGCTGTTGGTTTGAATACGTTTATCAGCGGGCAGGGAGAGTCAAAGACGGCAATGCTGTCTGTGGTAATAGGCGCCGTACTGAATATTGTGCTGGACCCCATCCTGATTTTTTTACTGGATATGGGGGTGAGAGGCGCTGCGTTGGCAACGGTTATTTCCCAGGCGGTCAGCGCCGCGTGGGTCATCCGTTTCCTTACTTCCAGCCGGAGCGTCATGAAGCTGAAAATCAAGAATATGGGGCTGAAAGCCGATATTGTGAAACGGATTGCAGGACTTGGAATCTCTCCGTTTATCATGCAGAGTACAGAGAGCATGGTAAGTATTACCCTGAATTCCGGACTGCAAAATTACGGCGGGGATCTGTATGTGGGAACCATGTCGATTATGACCAGTATTATGCAGTTGATTCTGATACCTGTACAGGGTATTTCTCAGGGTGTCCAGCCGATTATCAGCTACAGTTACGGGGCCGGAAACCGTAAGCGGGTCAGAGGAGCATTTATGAGGCTTCTGGCAGCGGGGCTTTTGGGGACTCTGATTCTCGGCGGGATAGCAGTCCTTGTGCCGGAAGTCTATGCAGGGATATTTACGAACAATGAGAAATTGATTGAGCTGACATGTCAGGTGATGCCGGTGTATTTCCTTGGGATTACAATTTTTGGATTACAGTCCGCATGCCAGTCTACGTTTCTTGCACTGGGGCAGGCGAAGGTTTCCCTGTTTATCGCCCTTCTCAGGAAGGTTTTCCTTCTGATTCCGCTGGCAGTCATTTTCCCAAAGTTTATGGGCGTGATGGGTATCTACAGGGCGGAGCCGGTAGCGGATATCATTTCTGTGGTGACTACAGGAATTTTATTTACATTTACGATGAAAAAGGTGTTACGCAGCATGGAAGAAAATAACGTAACGAAGGAGGCTTAAATATTGAAAGATTATATCATTACGGTAAACAGTACGGTGGATTTGCCTAAGGAATGGCTGACAGAGAGAAAGGTGCCAATAGTGCCCCTTAAATATACCATAGACGGGGAAACATACGAGGATATGGACGGACTGTCTGCGAAAGAATTTTTTGGGAAGTTAAGGGACGGGAAGATGGCGGCGACATCTCAGGTGAATCCGGGAGAGGCAAAAGAGGCGTTGAAGCCCTTCCTTGAGGAAGGGAAGGATATCCTGCACCTTGCTTTTTCTTCCGCCCTTAGCGGAACCTGCAACAGTATGCGGATTGCGGCAGAGGAACTTATGGAAGAGTATCCGCAGCAAAAGATGATAGTGGTTGATACGTTATGTGCCTGCCTTGGGGAAGGTCTGCTTTTGTACTATGCGTTGAAGCGTAAGAGCGAGGGATTTTCAATGGAGGAGACGGCGAAGTGGGTGGAGGAGAATAAGCTGCACGTCTGCCATAATGTGACGATTGATGATTTGGAGCATCTCCACAGGGGAGGGCGTATCTCCAAAACGGTAGCGGTGCTTGGCGGCATGGTGAAAATTAAGCCCATGATCCATATGGATGATAAGGGGGCTTTGCAGGTCATCGGAAAGGAGCGCGGGCGCAGAAAGTCTCTGAACAAGATTGTAGATACGGCTGTGAAGCAGTCAAAAGGGTGGGAGAATGATATCATAATGATAACCCATGGGGACTGTGAAGAGGATGCGCGGTACGTGGAGGAACTGGTGCGGGAGAAGATGGGCATTGACCAGATTCTGGTCAACAATATCGGTACTGTGATCGGCAGCCATACGGGACCGGGCGTAGTCGCTGTATTCTGTATGGGAGATAAGCGGTAAAAAGAAAAAGTGGCGCCCACTTTTTCTTTTACCAATACGCCCGCTGTCCGGCGGTTAATTTTTAAAATATTCTTTCGTATATTCAATAAATATCTTCATAGACGGCGACATGTCCGTGGGTGAAGCCACAGCCATACCAAGTCTGCGGAAGGAGTAGGGTTTCAGCGGACGTGCCTCGAAGTTCCCTGTTTTTCCACGAAGAATCAGCTCCGGAAGGATGCTGATTCCTAGATTATGCTCCACCATGGACAGGATGGAATAATCATTGTGGGAAGTGTATTTAATATCCGGCGTCACGCCCGCATTTTTTAAGATTCTGTGGACATCGTTCAGATAGGTATAGTCGGACACGACGAAGGCTGAACTCTCGAATAATTCGATCGGGATCTCGTCGTATGCGGCAAGGGGATGTCCTTTCGGCATGACTGCAAGCATCGGGTCGTCATACAGATGAATGAAATGATAGGAAGAGCTGTTCTGATAGCTGGTAAATGCGATGTCTACCTTGTGGTCACGAATCCATTTGGAAAGCTCTGCTTCATTTCCTTCTGAGATATCAAAATGGATTCCTGGATATTCATCCTTAAATGTCCGGATGATTCCCGGAATCCAGTGGATGGAACAACTGGTGTAGGTTCCAATCTTTAATGTTCCCTTACGTACGCCTGTCAGGAAAGAAATCTCCTGATTCAGCGATTCGTAGGCGGCGACGAGATAGCGGATTGAGGGAAGGAGCGCCGACCCTTCCCTGGTCAGCGACACTCCCTGATGCCCTTTGTGGAACAGCGGGAATCCGACCTCCTTTTCCAGGGATTTCATCATCTGCGTAATCCCTGCCTGTGTATACCCCAGTTCTTCTCCGGCTTTGGTATAGCTGCCGGAATCAACGACTGAAAGGAATACGTTCCATTTTCTTAGCCCCATGGCTTTTTATTCCCCCCTAAAAACAATTACAGCTTAAATAACCCAAGCCCGCTTGCGACGGAGCTGATGAGAATAATAATCAGGAAGAGCGGAGCCACCCATTTGATCATGATGTTGAACATTCCTTCTGCCTTGAAGGTTCCGTCTGATCCCTTTACCTCGTCGGCAACCGCCTTGGGCTTGATAATGAACCCAACAAAGATGCAGGTAAAAAGGGCAACGATCGGCATCAGGACGCTATTGCTTACGAAGTCCATAATGTCAAGGATGGACATGCCGTTCCAGCTTATGAAGCCCAACGGACCGAATCCAAGGGAAGACGGGATTCCCATGACCAGCGCAAGTACCGCAACAAAAATACCGGTGAATCTGCGTTTCCAGCCAAATTTGTCCATGAAAACGGAAACGATCGTCTCCATCAGTGAGATGGCGGATGTCAGGGCCGCAAAGAATACCAGCATGAAGAAAATGGTTCCGATGAAGCCGCCGAATTTCATGCTTGCAAATACTTTCGGAAGGGTCATGAACATAAGCCCCGGTCCTGCATTGAGCGCAGAACGATCGCCGCCGGAAAATGCAAATACAGCCGGGATGATCATCAGTCCGGCAAGGAATGCGATTCCTGTGTCGAACAACTCGATCTGGCGCACGGAGCTTTCCAGGTTATCGTTTTTCTTCATATAAGAACCGTAGGTAATCATGATGCCCATTGCCAGCGACATCGAGTAGAAGAGCTGTCCCATTGCCGCCAGAATCGTCTTCACGGACACGTCTGCCATATGAGGCTTGATGTAGTAAATCAGTCCTTCCATGGAGCCTTTTAAGGTCAGTCCGTACACGGATATGATAATCGTAAGTATTACGAGAATCGGCATCATGATTTTGCTGACCTTCTCGATTCCTTTTTCTACGCCGCATAATACGACGATGGCCGTGAACGCCAGGAATATGAAAAACCAGCCGATTGGTTCAATTGTGCCTCCGATAAAATCAGTAAAATATGTATCGCCTGCGGAAGCCTTCACGCCGCCTGTGACGAAAACGGTAAAATACTTTACAACCCATCCGCCGATTACGGAGTAGTACGGGAAGATAATAACCGGAACGATGACGGCAAGTATCCCCAGAAAATTAAACCGTTTATCCAGTGACCGGAATGCGCCGATGGCGCTTAAACCTGTCTTCCGCCCCAATGAAATCTCTGCAATCATCAGTGTAAAACCGAAGGTAACTGCAAGGATCAGATAAATCAACAGGAATGTTCCCCCGCCGTACTGAGCGGCAAGGTATGGAAACCTCCAGATATTCCCGAGTCCGACTGCTGAGCCAGCAGCGGCGAGAACGAAACCAAGCTTGTTAGAAAAATTACTTCTGTCTTTCATTTAAAATCCTCCTCAATTCTTTTCATCCCAAAAACAGATTATGCTCTATTATTGCATGAACGGACAATATTTTCAAGAATATTTTTATGGATGCGTGATACGGTCTCCTTTCACGCAAAAAAAATCGTATTTAAAACAGAAATAACCACATTTTAAACACAGGGTGTTGCTTCTTTTTTAAAATAGGATAAAATAAACTCATTAAAAGGGATGGCCATCTCACAGGAATGCAGCGAGAAAAAGAAAAGAGCGAGGGATGACAAATGGAAGAAAAGAAAAAGGGATTTTCGGTATCTCTTACGACACAGATTCTAATCGCGACGGTCGGAGGTATTCTGTTCGGTACAATCATCGGACCGTGGGCGGCAAATCTGAAATTTATCGGTGATATTTTTATCCGGCTGATTCAGATGTCCGTAGTACTTCTGGTTATGTCCGCAGTAGCGGCGGCGGTAGGAAGCGGCGACGGGCAGGACGTAGGGAAGATGGGTTTCCACACGTTTAAGTGGATTATTGCATTTACAGTGATTTCGGCAGGATTTGGTGTGGCGTTGTCCATGCTGTTCAAACCGGGCGTCGGGATTGAGATTGCAAGTGCGGAGGATGTGGCAAATGCGGCGGTAGAATCTGCTTCCTTACAGGAGACGCTGTTGGGATTTGTACCGACGAACATTATCGGTTCTATGGCGGAGAGCGCAATGGTTCCGTGTATCGTATTCTCACTGTTCTTCGGCGTGGCGATGGGCGCGTACACGAAGCAGAGCGGGAACCGCAATATGGTAGAGTGGGTGACAGGACTGAATACGATTATCACAAATATTATTAAGACGGTTATGCACATTGCGCCAATCGGTATCTTCTGTCTGTTGGCAAATGTAGCCGGTTCTACGGGCCTGAAAGTAATTATTCCAATGATGAAGTTTTTAGGGGTACTCCTAATCGGCGATGCGATTCAGTTCATGCTGTTCGGGCCATTTACTGCGGCAATGTGTAAAGTAAACCCGGCTAAGATGCCGAAGAAATTTGCCAAGATGTCTATCATGGCAGTGACGACGACTTCTGGGGCAATCTGTCTTCCGACGAAGATGGAGGATGCAGTGACCAGGTTTGGCATCAGCCGTAAGGTGGCTGACTTTACTGGGCCGATTACCATGTCCATGAATAGCTGCGGGGCTGCACAGTGCTATGTGGCGGCAATCTTCTTCATGGCCCAGTCTACGGGTATCGAGATGACAGTCTATCAGATGGGAATGGCGATTCTTTTATCCTGCCTGATGTGTATGGGAACGATTTCCGTGCCGGGCGGTTCTGTAATCGTGTATACGTTCCTTGCGTCTTCGCTGGGACTTCCGTTGGAGAGCATTGCGGTATTGATTGGTATTGACTGGTTTGCAGGAATGTTCCGTACGTTGATGAATGTAGACGTGGATGTTATGGTCGGTATGCTGGTGGCAAGCAAGCTGGGCGAGCTGGACCGTGACGTATATAACGAAAAGAAGGCAGTTACCTATAATTAATTGAGGTTTCAAATCATTATTTGAACATACATACATAACTCTCTCAAGGGGCCGGAAGGCTTCGGAGGACCTCCGGGTATTGGAAAGATAGCCGGAGGTCTTTTTTACTATATTAGGAAACTTCGCGATTATCTGCTGGACAATAGGTAAGATTCCATGTAAGATTATAAATATGGATTTTGATGCGGCTTAGGAAGAATGGGAGGACGTGTCAGGGACGTTTCAACAAAGCTTCATAGATATGGGGAGGGAGAACATGCAGGGAAACAGGCTGGTGTTTGAACTGATTTTAAATATTGCGCTCCTGGTTCTGATTGCCAACCTGCTCTCAAAATTCAGGCTGATTCAGAATTTGATCTTACAGGAGCGGCGAAGCCTCAGAAGCCAGGCGTTCCTGTCCGTGGTGTTCGGAGGGATGGTGGTTTTGTCCACCTATACGGGGATAGATATCGGCTCTTACAGCCTGAATACCCGGGTCATCGGAGCCATGGCGGCAGGGCTTCTGGGAGGGCCGATTGTGGGACTGTATGCTTCGTTGATTGGCGCAGTCTATGTATACGTTTTTTCTTCGCCTCAGGCCTTTGCCATGGCGTCGGCATTCTCGACCATGTTGTTCGGACTTCTGGGAGGCGGTTTTTACCCTTATTTTCAGCGGGGAAAGTGGAAATACCAGGACTTATTTCTTCTGGCGTGTTTTGCAGAGGTATGCGACATGGTGTGCCTGCTTAGGTTCACCGTGCCGGTTCAGATGGCGCTGAATACCATACTTGAAATCTCTCTGCCTATGATTTTGCTGAATGCCAGCGGTATTCTGATTTTTATTTCCAGCTTTAATCAGGTATTTGTGCTGCAGGATGTGGAGCGCAGCCGCCAGCTTCAACAGGCCTCGGAGCTTGCGCGCAAATGTCTGCCCCTTCTTTTGCAGGGAATCGGGAACCGCGGAAATATGGAGAGGTTCGCCGGGACGATTCTGGAGGAGACGGACTGGGCGGGGGTTATTATCGCAGACAGGAATGAGATTATTGCGTGCCGCCAGAAGAAGGCGGAGAAGGAGTTTTGGCCGGAAGGACAGATACCGGGCATCGGTATCCGTGCGATGGAGTCCGGGAATCTAATGACCATGTCTCAGGTTCCGCTGACCAGCCCGTGGTATGAGTGGATGAAGGATTATTCTCTGGTTGCGGCGCCCTTCATGATACGGGATCAGGCTGTGGGATGCCTGATCGTGTGGGTGAAGAAACAGTGGGTGTTCATGCAGAGTGAACTGGAGTTACAGCAGCATTTGGTGAACCTGAGTTCTTATCAGCTTGCGCTCTCGGAGCTTGAGAGGCAGAAGGATATGCGTCAGAAGGCGGAATTCAAAGCACTGCAATTTCAGGTGAATCCCCATTTCCTGTTTAATGCGCTGAATACTGTCTCCTGCGTATGCCGGGAGAATCCGGACCGTGCAAGGGAGCTTTTGATTGTTCTTGCTAACTATTTCCGGTATAATCTGAACAGCGAGGCGTATATGGTTCCCTTCGATGAGGAGATGGAGCATGTACGTGATTATCTGGAACTTGAGAAGGCCAGGTTTGAAGAAAAGCTGATTATTACGTATGATGTGCCGGAGAATATTGGAATCAAGATTCCTACGCTGATTTTGCAGCCCATCGTGGAAAATGCCGTGCGTTATGGAATGAACCGGGAAGGGAAACGGATCGTGGAAATCCTGGCCAAGGCGGAACCGTCAGGATGCCGGGTCTATATCCGGGATGAAGGGAAAGGGATACCCAAGGAGGTTCTGGAGAATCTGATGAATGGGCAGGCAATCGGGAACAGTGTAGGGCTTAGCAATGTGCATAAGCGGATGAAGAGTATCTACGGGGAGGAGAACGGGCTTAGGATTACCAGCGCCGACGAGGGAACTTGTGTAGAATTGCATTTTTCAGGCAGGGCAGATAGTCAGTGCGGGATGGAGGAGGAATGCAGATGAGAATCGCGGTTGTAGACGACGAAAGACCGGCAAGAAGTGAACTGAGGCATCAGCTCTCAGAGCTTCTGCCGGATGCACAGATCGATGAGGGCGAGAGCGGGGCGCAGGCTCTTGAGATGGCGGGAGAAGTGTGCTATGACCTGTTTTTTCTCGATATCAATCTCGGAGATATTAACGGGACTGTTCTTGTGAATGCGCTGAAAAATATGCAGCCGAATATGAAGGTTGTGTTTGTAACGGCTTATTCGGAGTATGCCGTGAAGGCGTTTGAGCTGGAGGTAGAGGATTATATCATGAAGCCCTTTGACAAGAGACGCCTGGAAAAGATGCTGAAAAAATGTGGGATGAAGAAGTCTGAGAAACCGCTGGATTCCATGAAGCGGATTGCGATTAATACGGAAGGAAAGACGATTTTTAAGGAAGTGGGCGATATTGTATACATAGAGACGTATAACAGGGGGTGCCTGATTCACACGGTGGAGGAAGACTATTTCGAGGGGAAGACGATTGGAGAATTCGAGAAGAGAATGTGTGATATGGGATTTTTCCGGAGTCAGAAGAGCTATCTGGTGAATCTGAACAAGGTGAAGGAGCTGTTTTTGTGGAAAAATAACAGCTTTGCGATTAAGATGGAAGGATATGAGAAGGAGATTCTGCCTGTGGGAAGGGAGAAAATCAAGATTTTGCGCCAGTTGCTTGGGGGATAACGGAAATTTAGGTATTGACATCAAAGAGCAGATGTGTTAAATTTATATATGCGTGAGGCAAAAAAGAAAGTAGAGTATCCACTCTCACCATAGCACAATCGGGTGACTATTGGTTTGATATTGCGTATTTCGGTCGTTATTGCTGATATTTTATTATAATATTTATGATATCATGTCAGCAGCCCTGTGATACAGATATGTTAAGTGGATAGTCTGAATGCTGTTCACTTATTTTTATGTATATTTTTATGATGGGGGTGCAAGACAATTAGCGATTTAATGATTAACGGGCAGATCAGAGACAAGGAAGTAAGATTAATTGGAGAAGATGGAGAGCAGAAGGGAATCATGCCGATTAAGGAGGCAATGAGACTGGCTCAGGAAGCAGAATTAGATCTTGTGAAGATCGCTCCAAAGGCTCAGCCGCCGGTATGTAAGATCATCGATTACGGTAAGTACCGATATGAACTTGCAAGAAAAGAAAAAGAGGCGAAGAAGAAGCAGAAGACCGTTGAAGTGAAGGAAGTGCGTCTTTCACCCAATATTGACACGAATGACCTGAACACCAAGGTCAACAATGCAAAGAAGTTTATCAGTAAGGGTAATAAAGTGAAGATTACCTTGCGTTTCAGAGGGCGCGAGATGGCGCATGTACAGCAGAGCAAGCACATTCTGGATGATTTTGCAGAGCTGCTCAAGGATATTGCCGTCGTGGAGAAACAGCCGAAACTGGAAGGCAGAAGCATGAGTATGGTTTTAACTGAAAGACGTTAAAAATATATTTACAAATTAAGGAGGAAATAATCATGCCAAAGATCAAGACAAATAGAGCAGCTGCAAAGCGCTTCAAGAAGACAGGTACAGGAAAGTTAAAAAGAAATAAAGCGTATAAGAGCCATATCTTAACTAAGAAGTCTGCAAAGAGAAAGAGAAATCTTAGAAAATCAATCATTACTGATGAAACGAATGTAAAGAACATGAAGAAGGTATTACCGTATCTGTAAAGAGCGGATCAAAGTATTGAAGGAGGAAACAAGACATGGCAAGAATTAAAGGCGGAATGAACGCTAGAAAGAAGCATAACAGAGTTTTAAAATTAGCAAAAGGATACAGGGGAGCACGTTCCAAACAGTACAGGGTTGCAAAGCAGTCCGTGATGAGGGCGCTTACTTCTTCTTATGCGGGAAGAAAGCAGCGCAAGCGCCAGATGCGTCAGTTATGGATTGCGCGTATCAATGCGGCTGCAAGGCTGAATGGCTTATCCTACAGCAAGTTCATGTATGGGCTGAAGCTGGCGAATGTTGATATGAACAGGAAGATGCTGGCAGAGCTGGCAGTGAATGATGCGGCAGGATTTACTGCATTGGCAGAGGCCGCAAAAGCGAAATTGGCTTAATTTGGCGCGAAAGATTTGGGGACGTCAGATAAAAGTCAAGTAAAAAGATGAAAAAATCCTTGACATCGGCGGTCTGCCGTGGTAAAGTTCTATTAAACCGTTGAGGAAGAGTGAGTACTGTTAGATATCTGCTTTACAGAGAGCTGTGGATGGTGGAATACAGCAAGTCAGGGCTGGCAGGAATGGACTTCCGAGGGCGAGCTGAAGTGTCCGTTTTTTGGATGGCAGTAAGTGAGCCGGAGAGGGTACTCCGTTAACAAAGTACGCGTATGATGGTACGCATGAGAGGGTATAGGAATGATATACCAAGCCGGGTGGCACCGCAGGAGTGAATGATTATAATTACTCTTGTCCCAGCAATTGTTTATTGTGTGGGATAGGGGTATTTTTTTATTTCAGCATAAATATGGAGCTGCAAGATCGAGATATTGTCAGGCTTAGATAGAAGAAACCTTGTCCCGCTTAACCTCAAAATGTGAAAGGAGAACAAGACAATGAGTACAGCAAAAATCCCTTACAAAATCTATCTGGAAGAGAGCGAGATGCCGAAGCAATGGTATAATGTACGGGCAGATATGAAGAACAAGCCTGCGCCGCTTCTGAATCCCGGGACGTTGAAGCCGATGACAGCAGAGGAGCTTTCCGGAGTGTTCTGTGAAGAACTGGTAAGGCAGGAGTTAAACAACGATGATCGTTACATCAATATCCCGCAGGAAATCATTGATTTTTATAAGATGTACCGTCCCGCGCCTCTTGTCCGGGCATACTGTTTGGAGGAGAAGCTAGACACGCCGGCGAAGATTTATTACAAATTCGAGGGGAATAATACCAGCGGAAGCCATAAGCTGAATTCTGCGATTGCCCAGGCTTATTATGCGAAGAAACAGGGCTTGAAGGGCGTGACGACAGAGACAGGGGCAGGGCAGTGGGGAACGGCGCTTTCCATGGCGTGTTCTTACCTTGATTTGGACTGCAAGGTATTTATGGTAAAATGTTCGTATGAGCAGAAACCTTTCCGCCGCGAAGTGATGCGTACCTATGGGGCGAGCGTTACGCCGTCGCCTTCCATGGAGACAGAGGTGGGAAAGAAGATTCTGGCAGAGCATCCGGGAACGACGGGAAGCCTTGGCTGTGCAATTTCAGAGGCGGTAGAGGTGGCAGTCGGAAGCGAAGGATATCGGTATGTGCTTGGAAGCGTGCTGAATCAGGTATTGCTTCATCAGTCGATTATCGGTATGGAGACGAAGCGTGCATTGGATAAATATGGAATCACACCCGATATTATCATAGGATGTGCAGGCGGCGGCTCGAACCTTGGCGGATTGATTTCCCCATTTATGGGAGAAAAATTGAGAGGCGAAAAGGATTACCATTTCATTGCGGTAGAACCGGCATCCTGTCCGAGCCTGACCAGAGGCGTCTATGCCTATGATTTCTGCGATACGGGCATGGTGTGTCCGTTGGCGAAGATGTATACACTGGGAAGCGGGTTCATTCCTTCTGCGAACCATGCAGGCGGACTGCGCTATCACGGTATGAGTTCCGTCCTGTCACAGCTCTATGAGGATGGCTATATGGAGGCAAGGTCTGTGGAGCAGACGGCAGTTTTTGAGGCAGCGGAGAAGTTCGCAAGGGTGGAAGGAATCCTTCCGGCGCCGGAGAGCAGCCATGCGATTAAGGTCGCGATTGATGAGGCAATGAAGTGCAAGGAGTCCGGGGAAGAGAAGACGATCGTGTTCGGGCTTACCGGTACGGGATATTTTGATATGGTGGCGTATGAGAAGTTCCACAATGGAGAGATGAAAGATTACATTCCTACGGATGAGGAGCTCAAGGCAGGATTCGATGGAATCCCGAGATTCCCGGGGAATATGGAATAAGGAGTTTGGCCGGTATGAAGGTTTTAGTTGTAGTAGATATGCAGAATGATTTTATCGGCGGGGCGTTAGGGACGAAAGAGGCAGTGGCCATTGTGCCTAAGGTTGTGGAAAAAATCCGGAATTTTGAGGGAAGGGTGTTGTTTACCCGGGACACCCACAAAGAGGATTATCTGGATACACAGGAGGGAAAGAAGCTTCCGGTGGCGCACTGCATCAAAGGGACGGAAGGCTGGGAACTGCATCCTGAGATAGAGGCGCTCCGTAAAGAAGATGCGTTAGATAAGCCGACGTTTGGGAGTACGCAGCTTGGATGTATATTAAAGGAAATGGGCGGTCTTGAATCCGTCACATTCGTAGGACTGTGTACGGATATCTGCGTCATCTCAAATGCGATGATTGCAAAAGCATTCATACCGGAAGTGCCGGTCATTGTGGATGCTTCGTGCTGTGCGGGGGTAACGCCCCAAAGCCATAAGAATGCGTTGGAAGCGATGAAGATGTGCCAGATTATATGTGAAGAATAATGGAAAGATTTCCGTAACGGTGGGCAGAAATGATGCAAATGACCAAATATTCTGCCCCGGACGGAAATCTTTTGTATGCGGCAAACCGTACCCTTGTATTAGGCGGGGTAGTTCAGTTGCTTATCCGTGATGTCCGTGAGAACTTCTTTCAAGTATTTCCTTGCAAGATATCTTGCCATAGGAAGATTCATGTCCAGATAGTTCCCGCAGTCTTTCGCACATGCGCCGGGAACGTCTCCCTCGAATCCGGCAATGAAGGTAAACATCTCCGTCATCAGCGGCACGATATCTTTGGATGTATATGCTCCGGCAAGCAGCAGATAGAAGCCTGTCCGGCATCCCATGGGTCCGAAATAGATGATTTTGTCTGCGTAATCGGAATGATTGCGCAGGAAGGTGGCCGCCAGATGTTCGATAGTGTGCATCTCTGCGGTATTCATGACGGGCTCGTCATTAGGGCTTGTCATACGGATGTCAAATGTGGTAATGGGATGACCCTCTACCTGATCGATGCGGGAAACATAGAGTCCCGGAACCAGACGGAGATGGTCTATGGTAAAGCTTGCGATTTTTTCCATGATAGTCATATCTCCTTTTTCAATTTTATGCGAAGTTATTATAGCACTTTTATTGATATTTTTCTACGTAAATATCAATAAATCATGAAATTCGATGCCGATACTATTTTGTGGAGAATATGTAGGATAATTAATTTGATAAAATTCTTTTCCAGTTACGTTCACTGCGTAAAATGCGAAGTATATGAATTTCGTTTTGGGATTCATTGATAGTATAGAATATAATGGAAGGTGGAAAAGGTTTTTTATGGATGGCATAGCCTTTATATAAAATCTGTGTATTATAGAATATGCCACCCATATAGCCTAGCTGTGAGAGTTCTTTCTGAAGACGGTTCTGAAACCGGTCTGCACATGCAGTCCCGAATCGGATTTCAATATATTCGGCAATATCCGTTATATCTTGAATTGCCTCATGGGTCAGAATAATATTATAGTCTGGCATTCCTTCTGCATTCTCTTAACTCGGAGATTTTTTGAAATGCATCTGCCAAAGGCAGCTCCTTTCCGGCTTCCATGTCGCAAATCCCACTATCAAGCATCTGGAAAAGATAGGTATCTTTGAATAGATTGTTATCTGTCGTATTAGGTGATGTTAATTTCATAAAAATCACTCCAATCATAGTCTGAACTTGAGAATTTGTTTCGATAGAGAGAGACTAACATAGATTTGTTCCGATTGCAATGCTTTTAACAGAAGTTCGTAAATTTTGGTAGTTTTTACCTGTATTTTTGTATATGGCATATTTTCGGGCAAATGCTATGGAAAATCTTTGGATATGTGGTATACTTACAGAGTATGCATAGAAATCATTTCTTAAAAAATAGGAGTCAAAAGATGAAGTTATATATTGTGAGACATGGAGAGACTGCGTGGAATAAGGCGCGTAAGATTCAGGGGCAGGCGGATATCCCGCTGAATGAATTTGGCAGGATGTTGGCTAGAAAGACGGGGGCAGGATTAGCGGACGTTCATTTTGACCTGTGTTATAGTAGCCCCATGTCCCGGGCAAAGGAGACGGCGCGGCTGATCCTGGCAGGAAGTACGACGCAGATCATAGAGGATGCACGGATTGTAGAGATAGCGTTCGGGGAATATGAAGGGAGATGCTGTTCCAAAAGCGGATGGAATCTTCCGGAGGAGTTCCGCTTTTTTTTCGATGAGCCGGATCGGTATCGGGCTCCGGAAGGCGGAGAGGATTTTGCTCAGGTGAAGAAGCGGACAGGAGATTTTTTGCAGGAAATTTATGAGAAGAAGGAATACCAAAAGTATAATATCTTGATTGCCACCCATGGGGCGGCGCTGGCAGGGCTTCTGAATAACATAAGGGGGAAATCTCTGGCGGAATACTGGGGAGAGGGAGTACATAAGAACTGTGCCGTGACAGAAGTAGAGGTGACGGATGGCAAGCCTAAGATTATTTCTGAAAACGTAGTGTATTATGACGACGAAGTGGAGCCATGGGACGAGTAGGCTTCGCACACTAGGGTTAAAAATTGGAGGATAAGAAAGATGATTAATGATAAGAAAGTATTATTCAGCGGGATGCAGGCAACGGGGAATCTGACCCTTGGCAATTACCTTGGGGCGCTCAAGAACTGGGTGACGCTGAGCGATGAGTATGAATGTTTCTACAGCGTAGTGGATATGCATTCTATCACGGTAAGGCAGGAGCCGGCGACGCTTAGGAAGAGGGCGAGGGCGCTTCTGACCCTTTACATTGCGGCGGGGCTTGACCCGGAGAAGAACTGCATCTATTATCAGTCCCATGTGTCCGGACATGCGGAGCTTTCATGGATTCTGAACTGCTTCACTTACATGGGTGAGCTGAACCGTATGACTCAGTTCAAGGATAAGTCAGCCAAGCATGCGGATAACATTAATGCGGGGTTATTTACCTATCCGGTGCTGATGGCGGCTGATATCCTGCTCTACCAGGCGGACGTGGTTCCGGTGGGCGTAGACCAGATGCAGCATTTGGAGATTACCAGGGACATTGCGGAACGGTTTAACAACATTTATGGAGATGTATTTACTATACCGGAGGCGTATATCGGCAAGGTCGGCGCAAAAATCATGAGTTTGCAGGACCCGTCGAAGAAGATGTCGAAGTCCGATGAGAATCCCAACGCCAGCATTTACCTGATGGACGATGTGGATACCATTATACGCAAATGCAAACGTGCCGTAACGGATTCGGAGGCGCAGATTTTGTACCGTGACGAGCAGCCGGGAGTCAAGAACTTGATTGATATTTACAGCGCATGCACCGGAAAGAAGCCGGAAGAAGTGGTCGCTGAATTCGACGGAAAGGGATACGGTGACTTTAAATTGGCTGTAGGGGAAGCGGTGGTATCTGTATTGAAGCCTTTGCAGGAAGAGGTGGCAAGGCTTGAGAAGGATAAGGCTTATATTGATGGAGCCATTAAAAATAATGCGGAGAAAGCGCAGTATTTTGCCAATAAGACGCTGCGGAAGGTGCAGAAAAAGATTGGGTTCCCAGAGAGGATACGATAGCCGGCTATGGACAGACAGGCCGAAGGCCAATGTGGGAATACGGTTTGGCCAAATATTGGAACACGTGTCAGGAGAGAGGATAGCATATGGGAATACACACGGCAGGAGAGCAGAAATATTATGGTTTTATAGAGGAACGGGTGAAACAGCTCAGGACAGGAATGATTGTATGGGGAAGCCTTCTGGCGGTGGCGTTTATCGGGATGTTCTCGGATGCAAGGCTTGCCGTCATTTTGGCTGTTATCGGGGTTGCCCTTGCCATACGGAATGTGAGGTCGCTGCAGGCATTGAAGGGAAAATTAGATGTTGTGGGGGATAAAGAAGAATTTTTCCGGCAGTTGACGGATACGGATTTGATTGAGCAAAAAGACGCACGTTTGATGGTTGCGAAGGATTATCTGCTGGTCATGAAAAAAGATGTGTTTATCTATCCGTTTTCCGATATGGAGAAAGTGGAAACTAAAGTTCGGGGAAAATCCGGGAAGACACTGTTCTTTACAGACAGACAAGGGACGCAACATGAGATTCTTTCCTGTGGGAAGGGAGATAAGGAGAAAGAGGAGTTTGAGCGTGCCTGCCGCATCCTGAACGAGAGAGTATAGCATTCACTTCAAGTCAAAGAGAGGGGCTGTTGCAAAATAAACAGATTACACTTGCCGCAGCCCTTCTATTTTTGTTTTCAAACAATCATTCTAGTCATCCTCTTCCCCTTGGATGGTATAAGTCTGTCTCTTTCTTGCCATCTCGTCATTCTCAAGATATTCATCATAAGTAGTAATCTTGTCAATCAGTTTGCCGCCGGGAACAATCTCCATAATACGATTCGCGGTGGTCTGTACGATCTGGTGATCCCTTGATGAGAACAGGATTACGCCCGGAAACTTAATCATACCATTGTTCAGCGCCGTAATCGACTCCATATCTAAATGGTTCGTTGGCTCGTCGAGAATCAATACATTTGCCCCGGAAATCATCATCTTGGAAAGGAGACAGCGCACCTTCTCCCCTCCGGAGAGGACGCGTACCTTCTTCACGCCGTCGTCTCCGGCGAACAGCATACGCCCTAAGAATCCGCGGACATAGGTGACGTCTTTTTCTTCCGAATACTGGGTCAGCCACTCCACGATGGTTGAATCATTTTCAAATTCATCTTTGCTGTCCAACGGGAAGTATGCCTGTGAGGTGGTGATTCCCCATTTGTAGGTTCCTTCGTCCGGCTCCATCTCCCCGGTGAGGATTTGGAACAGGGTCGTCTTGGCAAGCTCGTTGCTTCCGACAAAGGCGACCTTGTCGTCCCGGTTCAGGGTAAATGTGAGGTTGTCTAAGACCTTCTCCCCGTCGATGGTCTTGCTCAAGCCTTCCACGGAAAGGACCTCATTTCCAATCTCGCGGTTGGGACGGAAATCAATGTAAGGATATTTGCGGCTGGACGGCTGAATGTCGTCAAGCTGAATCTTCTCTAACGCCCGCTTTCTGGATGTTGCCTGTTTGGATTTGGATGCGTTGGCGCTGAACCGGGAAATAAATTCCTGCAATTCCTTAATCTTTTCTTCTTTCTTCTTGTTCGCCTCTTTCATCTGGCGGATGAGTAATTGGCTAGACTCATACCAGAAGTCATAATTTCCGGCGTAGAGCTTAATCTTGCCGTAGTCGATATCCGCAATCTGGGTGCAGACTTTGTTCAGAAAATAACGGTCATGAGATACTACAATTACGGTGTTGTCAAAATTAATCAGGAATTCTTCCAGCCATGCGATAGCGTCCAAATCCAGATGGTTCGTCGGCTCGTCCAGAAGAAGGATGTCCGGGTTGCCGAAGAGCGCCTGCGCAAGCAGCACTTTTACCTTTTCCGGACCGTTTAAATTCTGCATGATTTCATAGTGCATCTCGGTGGGGATGCCAAGCCCGTTCAGCAAGGTCGCGGCGTCGGATTCCGCCTCCCATCCGTTCATGGCTGCAAATTCACCTTCCAGCTCGCTTGCCTTGATGCCGTCTTCGTCGGTGAAATCTTCTTTCGCATAGATGGCTTCTTTTTCTTTCATAATCTCGTAAAGCCGGGGGTTCCCCATCATGACCGTGTCAAGGACAGGGTACTCATCATATTTGAAATGATCCTGCTGCAGGAAGGAAAGCCGTTCTCCCGGGGTGATGGCGACTTCGCCCTTGCTTGGTTCTAACTGACCGGAAAGGATTTTTAAGAAAGTGGACTTACCGGCTCCGTTTGCGCCGATTAGGCCGTAGCAGTTCCCTTCGGTGAATTTAATATTTACATCTTCAAACAAAGCTTTCTTCCCTACGCGTAATGTTATATTGCTTGTGCTAATCATAGCAAATCACACTCCTTTTATTTGATTGCCATTAAAATCATTTGCTGTATATGCCTTGCATATCTTACCAAAAAAAGAAAGAAATAGCAAGGCTTTTGCGATTACTTTCGCTTGGTGATCAATATCCCCTGTACGAGATGGGGAAATAGGTATATAATAGCAAATGAGAAAGTGGGGTTTTAATGATGATAAATGCAACGATGGTATTGGAAGGCGGAGCGACGAGAGGCGTATTCACTTCGGGAGTCTTAGATTTCCTGATGGAGCAGGGAATGTACACGTCCCATGTGGTCGGCGTGTCTGCCGGAGCCTGTAATGGCGTGGATTATGTATCGAGACAGCCGGGAAGGACCAGGGACTGTATGATTCATAAGGAGAGAGAATACAGCTATTACTATGGTTTCCGGAAATTTATTCGGGAGAAGAGCCTGATGGATATGGATATGATTTTCGACCGGTATCCCAACGAGTTCTTCCCTTTTGATTATGATACGTTTTTTGCATCTGAGACGGAGTGTGAGATTGTCACGACCAATTGTGAGACAGGACAGGCGGAATATATGACGGAGCGGCATGACCGGGAGCGTTTGATGAAGATCTGCCGTGCGTCTTGCAGTATGCCGTTGGTGTCGCCTATCGTGAATGTGGACGGTGTTCCGTATCTGGACGGAGGGCTTGCGGATTCCATTCCGGTCAGGCGGGCAATGGAAATCGGGAACTGGAAGATTATCGTGGTACTGACCAGGAATCCGGGATACCGCAAGAAGCCGACGTCCCATGCGGTGGCAGAGCTTTACCGCAGGGCATACCGAAAGTATCCGGAGCTTGTGCGGGTGACGGTTCGGCGCAATTATGAGTATAACAGGCAGATCCGGCAGGTGGAGCAGCTTGTGCGGGAAGGGAAATTATTTGTCTTTTGTCCTAGGATTCCTACGGTTTCAAGGGTGGAGAAGGATTATGATGCGCTGATGCATTTCTACGAGCATGGGTATCAGCAGGCGAAGCGGAAGTATCCGGAATTGCAGGCATATCTGGACAGATGAGAAATTGTGTGTAAAATTGCAGGCGTATCCGGACAGATGAGGAACTATGTATAAAGTGTCAGGAGGTACAGGTATGAATCTATATGAACATCAGATTTCAACAAGGGAAGCGCAGCAGATGGCAAAGGTGACGGATATGATCCGCCAGGATATTACCAAGAGCGGGGTCAGGGAAGGAATCGTGGTCGTGTACTCGCCCCATACTACAGCGGGATTTACCATTAATGAGAATGCTGATCCGGATGTGGTACATGATATGCTGTACGGGCTAGAGGAGTCGTTCCCTACCAGACGGGATTATTACCGGCATATAGAAGGAAATTCCCATGCGCATATCAAGACCAGTTTTGTCGGCCCTTCACAGACATTGATTCTGCATGAAGGAGAGCTGGTATTGGGAATCTGGCAGGATGTGTATTTCTGTGAGTTCGACGGGCCGAGGAATCGGAGGTTTTATGTGAAGGTGGTGGAAGGGTAGTAGGAGTTGCGAATTTGAATGGAAGGAAGATTTAAAGTGCGAAATCTCCCTTCCATTGCGTTTCTTAGGTATATCCAAAGGGCATCCCGCAATACATGCCCCTACGGTATAATATTTTTACAATAAATTTTCTCCAGAAATTCCATCCGTACACTCATATTCGCCATCAGCAAATCCACCGCCGTAACTGCCGCCATAGATTCTACCACTACGACAGCCCGCGGCACGATTACGGGATCATGCCGTCCGGTAATCGCGATGCGTGTATTTTCACCGTGTATATCCACGGTTTCCTGTTCACGGGAGATGGAGGGGGTGGGCTTGATTGCTGCCCGCAGCACAATCCGGCTCCCGTCGCTGAGTCCGCCCAGCGTCCCGCCTGAGTGGTTGGTCCGCTTATGCACCCCCCCGTTCTCCGAATAGAACGCATCATTATTATCACTTCCTGTTGCGCAGGCGGCACGGAATCCGTCTCCAATCTCCACACCCTTGACCGCTCCGATGGACATTACGGCTTTGGCAAGGTTCGCATCCAGTTTATCGAATACGGGTTCTCCAATCCCGGCCGGCATGCCGTCGATGACGCATTCGATGATGCCGCCCAAAGAGTCTTGGTCTTTCACGCATTTTTCCAGATGGGCCGCCGCTTCCAGCGCATACCCAAGGTTTGGCATATAGAGAGGATTATCGTTGATACATCCATAGTCATATTCCGATTCCGGCACGGTGATAGGGCCGATTGCCTTGGTATAAGCGGTGATGCGGATTCCCAGCCTTTGGAGGATCTTGGATGCAATGGCTCCTGCGGCAACCCGCCCGATTGTCTCCCGCCCGGAGGTCCTGCCGCCGCCCCGGTAGTCCCGGATGCCGTATTTGGCGTCAAAGGTGTAATCTGCATGTCCCGGACGATAGCAGTCTTTGATTTTGCCATAGTCCCGGGAGCGTTGGTCCTGGTTATGCACGATAACGGAGATTGGCGTTCCGGTGGTCTTGCCGTCAAAGACGCCCGAGAGGAGCTCTGCCCGGTCTGCTTCGCTTCGCGCCGTGGTGAATTTGCTCTGCCCCGGTTTCCGGCGGTCCAGAAATTGCTGTATATCCTCAGCGGTAAGGGGCAGCCCTGCGGGGCAGCCGTCGATAACGGCTCCGATTGCCGGGCCGTGGGATTCCCCCCATGTCGTGAATGTAAATGAGTTCCCATAAGTTGATCCAGCCATATCTATTTTCTCCTTTCGTAAATTAAGAGAGCATTAAATTGTATAATTTTAATATATTTGTAATAAAATTGCAATATCTTCAGGAAATATTCATTATTTTTTAGGGCTTTTTTTCTGTACTTTTGAATTTATGCATATTATAATGTATAAGGCAGACGGATTTCGTCTGAAAATGTTTGAAATTCTATCAGAGGAGTAAGGTTGATGGGTAGTAGTGACAGGAAGGCAGAAGAGATAATCGAAGAGACTATGAGAGCAATCTTTGACGACCTTGACCAATCAAAATCTATGAATGAGATGGATAGCAGCAATGCTTCACATAAGCGGTATTCGAGTCATAAGAGTACATCAGGAAAAGGACATTCCGGCCGGGTTTCTGCGCAGGAGGGCGGACGAAGGAGGAACCGAGCCAGCGGACCGTCACGGGAGAGGGAAGGAAAGCCGGTATCAGCAAGCGCTCCGTCACGGGAGAAGAGACGAAGGGAGGTATCTGCCAGTGAGGCGGCACAGGAAAAGAGACAAAGGCAGGATTCTGCCAGAGCTGCTGCGCAGGAAGAAGTGTATGAGGAGGTATCTGCCCAAGCGGTTTCGTCAGGGGAAGATCCGGAGACGGATTTCCTGTATAAAAAGCAGCCTCGTAAGAAAGAGCCTAATCTTCCTGACCTATCTTCTGGCGGAGACGTATCTCGAACAGGCAGACGGAAGGATGCGGAAGATACCTTAGATAAGCGCAGGGAGAAAAAGAAATATCCGGAATCACAAGTATCTGATGATTCAGTTGATATAGACGATATGGATGATTTTTTTGATCAAGGCGAGGATAAGAAGGAGAAGATGGGCGGAAAGAGAAGCAGAAAAAGAAAGAAGGATAAGAGTAAAAAAGCACAGAAGGCAGTGTTGATTACGATAGGAAGCGTGGCGGGTGTATTGCTCGTAACGTACATAGGGCTTGCCATGTATTTTAACAGCCATTTTATGTTCTTTACGGAAATCAATGGAACAGGCTGTTCCATGAAGAGTGTTGAACAGGTGGAGGAGGAGATGGCGAAAAAGGTGTCGGATTATAAACTGACACTGAAGGAGTCCGGCGGAGGTTCGGAGACGATTGCCGGTTCGGACATTTCTTTGAAATATGTGCCGGGCGATAAGTTAGAGCAGATTGCGAAGGAACAGAATGGTTTCCTGTGGCCGAAATCATTGTGGGAACACCCAAAGATCGAGACGGAGATTGGGGTTCAGTATGACGAGGCGGCTCTTAGCGCGGCGGTGGCAGCCCTTGGCTGTATGAATCCGGAGACGCAGACGCCTTCTGTGGATGCGCACCCGGAGTTTCAGGAAGGGCAGTTCGTGGTCGCGCCGGAGGTCATTGGGACGCAGATTAATGCAGAGGTAATGAACCAGAAAGTTGCAGAGGCAATCAGCGGTTTTAAGCCGACGCTTGATCTTTCCGAGACGGGGTGTTACGCCCTCCCGAGGTTCGTTTCCGATTCTCCCGAGGTTACGGCGGCGGCCGCTGCCA
>OFGE01000136.1_pt1 | contig 84427 bp, 54 predicted proteins | sample 1521681 | NCBI WGS metagenome assembly OFGE01 (sample SAMEA3504093, study PRJEB24116) | mouse gut metagenome | biome: mouse gut; feature: mouse-associated habitat; material: faeces | place: Denmark | collected 2011 | reverse complement strand
TAACACTATACTCTTGATACTCTCTCTCCCGCCCACCGGAAAAATCCGCTGACCCAAAATAACTCATAAGCATCTAAAATAAGGCTTAATCTGCACCAAGTAACACATCAACCATCATCACAACCGAACCAACTAATATAGAAAATGTGGCTTATCGTGATTGCGATAAGCCACATTTGGCACCCTTTTCTACCTTAGGGAGATTCTCCCGGCAGCCACCCGGCTCTCTCGTCGGAGGGCTGCCGCGGAGGGAAACTCCATTACCTATTAAAACACATTTTTCCTAATAAAATTAGAGACCATATTTGCAGTGAGCGCACATATTAATCAATTCATTCACTTATTTCTACTTTGCATCAATCATTCGCTGATTAATCTCATTTCTACTTGAATTCATCAAAATCGTTCCCACCCTGACCGGGGGGATTTGAAACCGGGAGGAGGGATAAGCCCCTCCCGGCTGTGTCGGCAGCAAAAACTGCCGTTATCGCGGGTGCAATCAGCGGATAACCTCTTTGGTCACCGTGTTGCCACGTTTCACGATGTAAAGACCGTTGGCAGGATTCATAACCTTGCGGCCCTGCAGGTCGAAATATTCGGGTTCGCCCTCAAACTCGTCAGCAACGCGCTTTGCAGCGATGTTTTCAACACCCGACGACGGGTTGCGGAGTTCCTTGTGGGCGGTGATACGGATTTCATCGAATACGGTAGCACCACCTGTGCTCTGCACACGGATAGTGTGCTTGCCTGCCGAGCAGGGGATGTCGATGTAGTCAGGACGATGCTTGAAGTTCTTTTCGAAATAATCTTCACCGTTTTCGGCTGTGAGTTCATCGCATTTCTTCTTGAAATCATATTCAAGCTGGTTACCTGCACCGTCATCATAAGTTTCAATCATCATTCGGCCGAGAACGTCGCTGCGGTAAAGGGGATGCCACTGCTGGCCACCGTTATGGAACGGGTAAGGAGGAGTAATCGGGAGGAACTTGCTGTTAACCAGCTCACCCTTTTCATTCTCCTGCTGGGTGCTTGTCCATTCAAACGGATTCACATAGGCCAATGGGTCAAGAGCGCCGGTTTTGGGATTGGGCATACCGCGGCCTTCCCAGTTTGTGAGCTGTTCCTTACCGTCGAACGAAAGGATGTAGCAGAAACCGTAGAGCTTGAGGAAGTCATCGTCAAGACCCTCCACAACATAACCACCCTCTTCACGAGGCTTGTTATAGGCAGTAGTGTATTCGCCGCCGGTTGCACGTGTGCCACCCTGGATAACGCCGGGATAGAACGCAGCGTGCGATGTAGCGGCAAGGGAGATATCCACATAGCCGTTCTCTTCCATTTCGAAGGTATATTCAAACCATGTGCCGAAACCGTCGATAGCCTGCTCGAGAGAAATCTTGTTTGAAGTCTCATCAAGATATTCACCGCCATATTGCGTACCCCAGCCGCCGTCGACCTTCGACATACCGCAGAGGGCGAATCCTGAAGGAGCGTCATTTTTCGAAGAAAAGTTACCGGGGTTCATCTGCCAGATACCCATGGCACCGCACTTGTTGTTGGCATTGTCGATACGAACCTTGCTCAGATCGGTGGCATACCAATGTGACGATGTACCGGGGCGGTTGGGATAACCATAACCGTCAGTCCACTGGTCACCCATACCAAGGCTGTAGCCTGCGAATGTGGGATCCTCTCCTTCACGCATTTCGTCGAAATCCTCGGCCTGGATAAAGATAGTTCCGGGCAACACTTCCTGCTCACCCCAGAAACCGAGTGAGCGGGTCGACTGGGTATCGAACCCTACCTTGGGAATCGAACGATTTGCAACACCGAATTTCTCAAATGCCACGAACTGGCCGGGAGCCACACCGTCGACATAGAAATCCACATATGCGATTTTGAACGGCTTTACAGAGCCATCTTCCGCGAAATAATCGCCGGAAACCCCTGTAAATTCAAGTTCGAATTCCTGGGTTTCTTCGGTAAGGGTAACAGGTTCGAACGCGAATGTCATAGCATAAGTGGCATCTGCATTATCGGCATCCTTAGCCGAAACAAATTCCAAGCGGGGAACAAGCTGGTCGGAAACCGCACCTTCGGCTTTAGGCCCCACCACGAATTTAACATATCCCTCGTTATAGCCTTCGGGCACATGTTTTGTCACAGCGTTAAGCTGACGCGACTCTCCGTTACGCCCCTTGTTACCGGCATTATAACGGAAACGGATAAATTCCTTGCTGCCGTCGGCATACACACCGATAGTTTTTTCATCTGGCCCGTATTTGCCATAGATGTTATCCTTGAACTCCGCTCCGGGGATAAGAAGGTTTTTATGGTCGGTCGACCCTTGGATGGCAAGGCCGGGCAGCTTCTTATTAGCCTCGACCTTTGTGCTGTTCGACAGCGTAAGAATCTTAGTAAGATCCTCCGTCGGCTCCATAATCTTCAGGAATGCCTGCGCCCCGGCATTCAGGCCGAACAGCGCTACAGCCGCCGCTAAAAGAGTAAATTTCATTTTCATGGTGAAAATCTTATTGGTTAAAGTTTAATATTTGTTGCGTTTCCTGGTGATAGTTGGTTTAGCGGGGAATCAGCCGCCGGGGCTTCCCTCTACCCGTCCCTCGTTTTCATGGCAACGGCAAAAAAGCACAATGCCCCATGCCGCGTCTTGTTTTACGCTGGCAAAATTAGCACCCCATCACCTCCTCGCGTGCGCAAATACGTTTCATTCTTTCCTCCATTTGTTCCAACACCCGCATTTGGAACAAATGCAACACCTTCAAAACCACTTCAAAAACCCCTACATCGATTATAACCGGCAAAAACATGCCGATTTTGTCGATTATAATCGACAAAATCGCTATCTTTACACCGATTATAATCGACACTATGGATAAAACGTTAATAAAGAGGCTTATCGTAGAATACCAACGATTGCCTCAGGAAATAAATTTCATTAAACGCGACATAGCGCTTTCAAACAATCTGAACTATGTTTTGGTAGGTTTGCGTCGTTCTGGAAAATCCTATCTGCTATATCAAAAAATAAACGATTTGATTGCAGACGGACATTCTCGCGATGAAATCCTACTCCTCAATTTCGAGGACGAACGTTTGCTTGGCATCCAGCTCAACGACCTGGACATGATTCTTGAATGCTATGCCGAAATGTATCCCCACAAACCTATTGTTTTTCTTGACGAACTACAGGTTGTTGCCGGATGGGAGCATTTCGCACGCCGCCTTGCCGACCAAAAATACCGCGTCTATATCACCGGGAGCAATGCAAAGATGTTAAGCACGGAGATTGCAGGTTCTCTTGGAGGACGGTTTATGGTCAAACGCATATTCCCATATTCATTCAGGGAATTTCTTAATGCACACGGCATTCAACCCGAAGCAAATTGGATTAATTCACCACAACGTCATGAAATAGCACGCGAGTTCACCGGCTATTTCCAATTCGGCGGCCTCCCGGAGTTATCCGACGTAGAACCACCCATAAGGCGTCAATGGCTTCAAAACCTGTTCGACAAGATATTTTTTGGAGATATACTGCTGCGCTACAACATACGTAATGCCTCGGCAGTAAAAATACTTGTAAAAAAGCTGGCCGAAAGTGTGAAACAACCCAGCTCCTTTACAAGGCTTGCAAATATAATGTCAACGGTCGGTGCCAAAATTTCATCCGAAACCGTAGCCGACTACCTCTCCTATGCAAAAGACAGTTGCCTCATTTTTGAAATCGAGAATTATGCAGCCAAAATAGCCGAACGCGCTTCAAATAAGAAATACTATTTTGCCGATAACGGGTTGCTGAATCTCTTCCTGTTCGACCCGACAACTTCACTTCTCGAAAACATCGTGGCTCTAACGCTTAATCAAACCGGGAAGGAGACCTGTTTTTATCATAACGGCATAGAAGTCGACTTCCTGCTGTGGGAAGATGCGCATGCCATACAGGTCTGCTATTCAATGCATAAAGAAAGCACACGCAACCGCGAAATCGCCGCCCTCACAGCTCTCGCCCAGGCAATGCCATTAAAACAGATGACTATTGTAACCTATGATGAGAAAGAGTCCATAGAAACTCCCGCAGGAATCATAGAGGTAATTCCTGTTTACGAATGGATGCTAAGACCATAAAAATACGGCCATACGTTGCTTCACCCTGCCATAAATCTGATGAGACACAACCGAACAGTTCGCAGGTGTTTCAACGCAACCATGGCTGACGGCGGATCCATCCACCTGACAACAAATAAGACGCAGCGTCAAAATCCAGGATTTTGACGCTGCGTCGACTATAATATAACCTTATCGGTAAATATGAAGCATAATAATTGCCGGATCAGCGGATATATTCCTTTGTCACAGTGCTGCCGCGCTTCACGATATAAAGACCGTTCGACGGGTTGGCAACCTGGCGACCCTGGAGGTCGAAGTAAACGGGAGTTCCCTCGTAAGCCCCTTCAAATCCGTCGGATAACACGTTTTCAACACTTCCGCTGCCGTTCTTGGCCACGATACGGATTTCATCAAACCAGGAGTTACCGCCGCAGTTCTGCACTTTGATGGTGTGGCGACCCTTTGTCAGCTTGATATTCATGTAGTCGGGATGCGCATACTTGTCGGCAACTTCCTTCGGGATAATGCCTTTTTCAACCGAAGTCTTAATCATATCCTCTTTGTAATATGAAAGCCATCCGCAGCCCCACATGCCGGTATTCTCGGAATCATCTGCCCAGAAAGCATAAGGGAACACGGGCAGGTAATAGCTGTTGAGTTTCTGGCCGTCGACCTCGTCACGGGTATCTACCCATGTGCGGGGGTCCTTGATGCTCTGGATGAAGGCAACACCGTCCTTTCCAAGTTGCGGGGCGCAATCCCATGCCGTGCGTTGCTTCACACCGTCAACTTCGAGAAGATATTTGAAACCAAGCAGTTCCATGTATGTGTTATCGGGATAGCCGTCGATTTCCCAGCCACCTTTATCCTTGTCGTCAAACCAGCCGAGTACAGAACTCATCATAGGTTCATAGGCAGCACGGTTTGCAGCGATGCTCAGTGAAATGTCAACATAGCAGTCCTCCTCAACATCGAAAGTATATTCGCACCATGCTCCCCAGCTCTTCATACCCTCTTCCAGGGTAATAGTGATGTCCTTGGGGTCGCTCGGGTTCTTATACTCGCCATAGAACTTGAAGTAAAGGTCGCTTTCGGCACGCGGGCAGAAATTGTAGAGGATATAGCCCGAACCACCGTCAGCCCAACGGTTGCCTACCACACGTCCGTGGTTTTCAGCCCAACGCGACCATGCAGAACCGTCGGTTACCGAAGTTTCACGGCAGATGTTCACATCCTGATCCTCGGCATAGAGACGTTTCGGATCCTGCGAAGCACCGGTGAAGCTATGGCCGAGGCGCCCGTTAATCCATGATTCGTCGAAGTCTTCAGCCTGGATATAGGTCACACCGGTTTCAACCGTGGTGGTAGGGGCGGCAGTCTCGCTGCCGGGGCCTCGGTTATATCTCACAGTGGTGGCATTGCGGGTGCTGCTAACTGTCGGCATAGTCCATTCCGTTGTAAGCACTACACGGAGGGGGGCAATCATCTCACCCTCCTGCACACCGTCGAAATAAATGGAAAACTCATTGATTCGGCCAAGCTCGGAGGGATCGCCCGACACGGAAGTCGAAACAAGCTCCTGGGTCTTGTCAAGGTTATCCTCGATAGTGGCGAATTTGAAGGTAAGGGTGGTCCCTTCCTCATCCTTCAGCACGATTGAAGGGGTCACGTGGGCTGCTCCCCCGGCCTCGGTTCCGGCGATAAGGCTCAGACGGGCTTCCGAAACACGCGACATCACGCGCTCGCCATGTGAACGCTGGTCGTGCTTGAGCATGACCGACGAGCCGCCGCCATGCGAATATGAACCATCCGCTATAAGGATCGGTTCGGCTGTGCCGGGTTCGAAAATCGCACCTGTATATGACCAGGAATCATGCCCCAGGTTCTCATCGTTACCGAATTCCCAGGTAAAATAAACATCGCGGTGAGCCATCGCACCTAAGGCCATGGCACATCCAACGACAGCAAGAGTAAATCTTTTCATGGATTGATATTTATTTAAATTTATGTTTGCACAATGATAATGAAGCGTATGGCAAATTTAGCACCGCGAGGCATACTGCTGTTTGCACCGGTGTTTCAAAAAAAACGCCATTTGTTGCAAATATGCACAAACCTCACCACAAACGCCACAGGAGCGCTTTTAAGGACGCCCCTGGTTTATTATGTCGGATTTGTAATGTCTGTTATCCCGGCTATCTCACCACCACGGCCTTGCTGCCTGAGGCTGATTCATTAGCCCATCTTACTACCGCCATCCCTTGTGGAAGGGCGATGAAAACTTCCTGTTCCCCTATGGCATGGACGCTTCTGATGCGGCGCCCCAGAGTGTCGCACACATCCACATCGGTCTTACCGCAGCAGCCGGGGAAACGCACGGTAACCCCGCCGGATACGGCGTTAATCTCCGGCATCATCTCACGGGAAGCGACCACCGATTCCACAGCGCTGCTCTCGCTCTTAAGCTGCGAACCTTTGTAACGGTAGTTGAAACGCCCGTTAGGCGCCACATCGCCGTCGGAAATAAACGTCATGATGTCGGGGTTGTCACCCGATATGTTATCCGCCCATTTGAAATCGAAATCCTTTTCAACACCGGCATGCCCCTCGATAAGGGTGCGTGGAATCATAAGATGCATCCGGGTGCCGGCCACGCGGAAATCAACTGCCTCTACGGTATTCCATTCGAATTTCCCTGCCTCGGCATTCTTCATCAGCGAATATTTGCCGGTGGCCTCATCCTTTGCAACCATATAGTCGTAGCCATGCCAACCCTTGGTGTAATCGCACGCCGAATTAATCAGCAGGCGCATCCAGCGGTCGGATGTTTCAAACGGTGTGAGAGGCTCCATGGTCTCTACATAGAAATAATAGAAGTCCGAATCCTTAGTAACCTTCGCACGGATTATATCGTTGGTCTCACGCTCCAAAGTCTCGGGGGTCTGCACCGATTTGGAAGTATAGACGCAATCCTCTTTGTCATCACGGAATTCCACAGTCTCGGCATCCCACTGCGAGAAATCGCCCTGCAATGCTATCGAAAAGGACTTTGTGGGTACGGGGATTTTGTTCACACCACGGTATTTGCGCACGTTCGACACCAATTGCAGGTAATAGTTATCCCTTACCGACGGGTGGGCGCTCGGCTCAAGGTCGCGCGAGAATTCCGGGCTGTACACGTCGACGAAATAGCTCTCCCCGATTTTTGCCGTAGCCCCGGGGCGCACATCGCCATATTGCGAGGTACTGTTGATAACGAACCGCTGGGCAATCCATTCGTTGAACTGTGTCACCATGACCACCGGCGGGCGAACCCTCAAAGCCTCATTCCATTGCTCCTGGAAATAAAGCCCGCGCGGGGTGTCCTTACACATGCCGTATTTATCAATAGCGGGTTGCTTGCCGCTGTGATAACTCTTGCCGACCTTTGTGGTGGCATGCTGTGCCACACTCACCGAAATCTGCTCGTTCATCTTACGGGTCATCAACGACTCCGGGTCATATTTATTCGCCCATCCAGGTTTCTGAGGGTAATATTCCAGCCATGACCACTCTTTGGGCAGGTTATATTGCTTCTGACGCCAGGCCCATGAGTTGCGGAAAGTAAAATAGCCCTTCAGTTCATCCGAAGCCGAACCCAGTTCGTCCAACGGCGCCAGTGCAAGCGGCTTGCCGTCGAGTTTGTACCAGAACTTCTCATATTCGGGTTTCGTCCTGTAGAACCTGTTATAAATCTTGGTCATCGTACCGGCCGGGGCCGAATGCACCATGAAGGCCAGTTTAGGATACTTCATGCCGAGTTTGTCGCGGTTGATAAGCTCGTAAATCACAGCCTGCACATTGGCCGGATAAATCTCCGCATTCGTGCAGTCGAAAAACAGCCAGTCAATCCCGGCATCAACCAGCATCTGGATATGTTTGGCTATAACGTAAGGGTCGCCACCATTGTAATAGCCGAGCCATGGTTTGCTGCCCCAGTGCATATATCCCACCGTACCCCAGTCGGGATTGTCGGGATTCTCCTGTAACAGCACGCTTATATCCTTCCGTGAGTCGTTATGCTGCCCGTGCCACAGGTAGTAAAACATACCCACCGAGGTGTTTTCGTCAACTCCGTCGCGGGTTACACCGCCGTCTGACGAAGCGACCTCGCGGCCGAGTTCGTCAACCGCCACCCACGTGTCAGGCCAGGTATCCCATGTCACGGCATCCTCAGCCGCCACCGGCAACACCACGGCACCCACAGCCAATCCAATCACTATTCTATTTATCACATTCATGGCATCATTCATTTTTAATTTTGAAAGGTATTTCAACCGGCGGCGCGGTAGAGACGGGATAGCATCCCGTCTCCCATCCCCGTCCCGATAACATCCGTTCCCCCAACCACCAGCACACCCTTCGTAACTAACGGTTGTTGTGAGACGGGATAGCATCCCGTCTCTACCGTGAACCGTGAACCCGCGTATCGGGCACCGTGCGTGGTGGCGCCTGTCAGTTCCAGCCGGGATTCTGGAAGTTGATTCCGGTCTGGGTGTACAGGCGGGCTACCTCCTCGCCGGGGACAGGCAACAGGAGCCATTTATCATCCCAGGCGTTGCGGTGCGACACCACGAAACGTTCGAATGTATCGTTACCGGCAGCATCCTTCACAACCTTCATGCCGGTAACCACCTTGTCGGTTTCCTTGAGGATGTTCCAACGGCGCACATCATAGAAGCGATGACCCTCATAGGCCAGCTCCACCCTACGCTCGTTGCGCACACGGGTGCGGAATTCATCCTTCGAAATACCCTTTTGTATTTCAGGCATCCCCACGCGGGCACGCACGGCGTTTACCGCATCAACCGCCTCGTCGGGAGCGGTAGCCCCCGTGGCAGCCTCATTGGCAGCCTCGGCGAAGTTCAGGTAAAGCTCGGCAAGACGCATGGTGCGCATCCAGCCGTCGTTGTTACCGTTGCGTGACGATGTGGGTGCCGAGAATTTGCGGATATAATAACCTGTGCGGGTGTAGCGCACCAACGTAGGCGACACCATGCAGTTACCACCCTCCGACACATCCACCAGGTTCTCTTCCTCAAGGGGAAGGAGGCGCGCCCCATGATAATAGAGTGTGGCCATCAGGCGGGGGTCGCGGTTGGCATATGGATTCTGTTCGTCATATTGTGCGTTCGGGTTCAGGATGGGACGCAGATGGTCGTCATCCTGATATCCCAATACCGGCATCTCACCCTGGAGGGTCTCGTAGCTGTCAACCAGTTCCTGGCTCGGGCATGACCCGGCACGGCTCTGGCCTTCGGTGGTGGGAAGACCGCAATACTGCCATGCATCCCAGCGACGCTTGGTGTAGATTATCGATTCGGTGTCGTTAGTGCCGCGTGCATCGATAGCCGAAACAAAGAAATGGTCGTAGGCATTATATGAATTCTTTGCGAAATCACCCTCCGGCAGGCGGTCAACAAGCTTGTAACCGTTCTGCAGGCAGAGGTCGAGAGCCTCTTTGCAAATACCGGCAGCCTCGGCCCAGTCGAGCGTGCCGTCGTTGTTGAGCGGTGAAGCGGCATAAAGCGCGGCTTCCGACATCACTGCGGCACTCATAGCCTTGTTCCAACGGTTCATGGCGGCATCCGATGCCCCCGAAGTCCATCCTAGCGCGGTGTTCTTTTCAATCACCTCACGGCTATCCTTGATAATCTGCCTTGCAATCTCGGAGAAAGTGGCCTTGCGGGCACCGCTCCAGTCGTCAACGGCTTCCGAAGTATTATCGAGCACCAAAGGCACCGCACCGTAGTTCTTAATCAGGCGCAGATAGTAGTAGGCACGCAACCCGCGCGCCTCGCCGCGATAGCTTTCGCGCTCGCTGTCGAGGCGGATAGTGGCCGTTTCCACACGGTCAATCATGATGTTGCACCGGCGGATGGCATAATAATAGTTCCATTCGGGTGTACGCATCTCGCTTGCATTGGTGTAGGCATGTTCCCAAGGGGTCATATACGGCGTCACGAAGCCGTTGTTCCACTGGTACATGGTGCCGCCTGTAGCATCGTCGGTGTCATGAGCCTCGTCGCATACAGAAGCCATATAGGTCTTGTCGCCGAAGAAATCGCCGTAACCGTTGACACCCTCCACATAGCAGGCGTTCATATAGCCGCCTACAAGTTTGGGATTCTGGAAGATATGTTCGAAATCCATACGCCCGTCGGGATAGTCGGTGATGTCGGTACATCCCGTGGAGGCCACAGCCCCTGCGGCGAGCATAAGCATATATTTTAGTAGTTTCATTGCTTTTCGTGCATTTAGAATGATACGTTGAGACCGAAGTTATACGAGCGGAACACGAAATTGTCGATGCTGCTGCGTTCCGGGTCGATACCTTTGAATTTCAGATTCGTAGCCGTAAGCAGGTTCTGACCCGTGAAATAGAACCTGATTTGGTTCATGCCGATTTTCTTCATCCACTTGGCAGGGAGGGAATAGCCCAACGTTACGTTTTTCAGGCGGAAGAAATCGGCCTTTGAGGTGAAGAAATCATTGGCGGCAAGGCTCGACGATGTGGTCGAGGTAAGCGCAGGATAGGTTATGGCCTCACCGGCAGCATAGCGTTCGGGGGTCCACGACTGACGGTGGTGCGTCATATACACACCCTGGCTAACGTTTTCCCAGACCCCGAGGCCGTTATAGAAACCATTTCGACCGCTTTCGCCTTGCAGGAACACATAAAGGTCGAAGTTGTTCCAGGTCAGTTTCACCGATGCACCGTAGTTTATCGACGGAGCGGATTTCACACCGTCGAGCGGGGCTTTGTCAGCCTCGTCGATACGTCCGTCACCATTAAGGTCGCGGTAGCGGAAATCGCCGGGACGGGGGGCGGTGCCGTCATAAACCAACCCTGATTTGTCGATTTCGGCCTGTGAGTTATAAAAACCGTTGCCATTGGAATAATCAACCAGGTATCCCCACTGCTGGCCTATAGCATAACCGGTTTTACGGTAGGCATAGGCATAGTCCAGTCCCGAATAATCCAAATCGGCGCCATATTCCACTTTGTTGCGGTTCCATCCGAAATCGCCTGTCACGGTAAGCCCGATGCCATAGGGGAGCGATTTGGTGTAGGAAACCTGGAAATCGACACCCTCGCCAGAGGTCTTGCCGATATTTGAATAAGCCTGACGGTCGGGGGAAATCCCGCTGATTGAAGGCACGGTCATATCCTGGTAGATTACGTCGCGCTGCTTTGTGCGCCAGTAATCAAAATTGAGGGTCAGCGAGTTGTCAAGCACCGAAAGGTCGAAACCATAATCCTGCTGATAGGATTTTTCCCATTTTATTGAAGGGTTGCCGAGCACCCCCTCGCCAAGGAGTGTGCCGGTATAGATATTGTCGATAGGCCCGCCCTTTTGGTCGCGGTATTCCGAAGCATAGAGGTAACGGCTCGGCATCGATCCCAGCACATCATACTCCAATGCGCCGAACGATGCACGTAACTTCAAGAGGTTCAACCATTCCGCATCACGCAGGAACGCCTCATTAGAAATAACCCATGCCACCGACCCCGTCGGGGAGAAATGGAACTGGTTACCCTCACGCATCTGCTCGTTACCTGCATAGGTGCAATCGAACTGCACGAAATAACGGTTACCGTAGCCATACTTGAAATGGCCGCCGAGCTGGATGCGGTTATAGGGCAGAAGCCATGCAGGGGTGGCATTCTTGCCGAGACGGTCTTCACCGAGATAGTTCACGAACGCGTCAAACGAATGGTCGCCGAACTCACGCTGCCAGCGCACCATAGCCTGGAAGTTCATGAAATAGAGCATCGACGAAGATTTGCCCCAGGAAAGCGGGTCGTCGTTGGCGGTGCCGAACCGCACAAGCTCGCCATTTTCATCACGCACCCAGCGGGAATAGTCATACGTCCCTTCCCTGGTTCCCGAATAATCGGAGTTATACCCCACCATAGCGCGGGCGGTAAGCCCCTTGGTCAGGAAACCAAGGTCGAAATCAAGCCCGAAATGCGCATTTACATCGGTGTTGGTCACTTTGTTCACACCCTTGTAGTTAATCTGACCGTAGATGGGATTTGGGAAATTCTCGTCAGCAACCACCTTGCCGCCCACCAGGCCGTTTTCAACCGTAGGGGGTGTGGTGTAAAGCGACTGTATGATGCCGCCCCCGTCATTGTTGCCACGGGAATAATTGTCATGCCCGATACGCACGTTGGTTGCCGCAAACATTTTCAGGAAGCTGAACATCTTCACCTGTATGTTCGAAACAAGGTTGAATTGCTGCTGGTATTGCTCAGGATTATATTTTTCCTTGAAATCAGCCTTATACAGGCTCCCTGTGTGGGAATAACCGGCATTCACATAAAACTGCGTGCGGTCATTACCGCCGGCAACCTCTATGTTATAGTTCTGCACGGGGCGGAAATCATTCATATAGAGCTTGCGCCAGTCGTTATCGATTCCCTTGCCGCTATGGAACGCATCGAGTTCGCGCGATGTATAGCGCTCGGCAAGCCCGTCGTTACGGAGAGCCTGGTTGCGGAGGCATGCATAGGTGTAGGCACTTGACATTTGTGCCTTCGTGGTCGGCTCTTCCCAACCGAAATTGGCATGTGCACGCACCGTGGTCTTACCGGCATGCCCCTTTTTGGTAGTGACAAGGAACACCCCCTGTGCGCCCAGCGGGCCATACAGTGCCTTGGCGGCGGCATCTTTCAGAATCGAAACAGACTCCACCGAGCGGGGGTCAAGCGACGAAAGGGTCACCGTGGGGGCAGGCACACCGTCAAGCACCACCAGCAACGCCTCCCCGTTAGGGGAACTCAGGCCGCGGACACTCCCGTTGTTATAATATCCGGCCAGCTTGCCGATAAGGGCTTCGTCCAAAGTGGAGGTCTGCCAATAATCGATTTCTTCGGAAGTAACGGTCGCAACGGAACCTGTATAGCTCCATGCAGGCACCACCTCCCCGAGGGCAACCTCTACAGTCGCCTCACGCACCGTGCTGTCGGCAGCTTCTTCGGCCACCGTTGCCGGGGTTCCCTGGGCTGTGGCCGCAAACGGGGCAACCGAGGCCGCAAGGAATGCAATATATTTGGTTATATTATTCATTTTGCTGTGTTTTAGATGTTAAGGTCATCAGATTACCACCCGTAGTTCTGCCATTTCTTACCTGTTTTCTCCTCAAGGGTGCGGACTTCGTCCAGAGGGATGGGGAGGAAATGCCATTTGGCCTCATAGGAAAGCTTGCTCGGCATAGAGCCGTCGCTACCTACCAGGAAGCGTTCGTAGCTGTAGCGGATACCGCTGCGGGTCACCTTCATGCCGGTGGTATATTTCTCACACTCGATGTTTTCCTCATTGGCAGTCCAACGGCGGTTGTCGAAGAAACGGTGTTCTTCAAACACAAATTCGGTGCGGCGCTCTTTGCGCAGCATCAGGCGTGCCAGGTCGCGGTCGCCCTTGGGGTCGAGGTCTACCTCGGGGGCAAAACCGGCACGGTGACGCACCTCGTTAATCAGGCGCATGGCTGTGGGCAGGTCACCCTTCTCAACGGCAGCCTCGGCATAGTTGAGCATAACCTCGGCAAAACGGAAATATACCCATGCCCCGTCAGCCGACCGTTTGTTGGCACAGCTGTACCACTGACGGAATTTGTTGTTGTAATAACCAGTACGCGTATAGTTGCGGGCATTGTCGCGCAACTCGCAGTTGCCGCCGGAATAGGTGGTGACGGTTGAACGGGCATCACCAACATATACAGTCGAACCGTTGTGGATGCACACCGCCTCGAAACGGAGGTCGCGGTCGCGGAAAGGCGCTGTCTCACGATAACCCGTCACATTGCCGTTGTCATCCTTTTCAGGAGTAAGCGCATAGCCCGATTCAAGATTGAAATTCGGTTTCAGATGCTGTTCGTCAAGGTAAGGCTGATAGTAGTCGAGCACGTTTTTACCTGTGGAGAGCACGTCAAAACAGTCGACAAGCTCCTGTGTCGGCACGGTTCCGGCACGGTAGTTGTTCTGAATCGGCATACCCCAAACCCAATAGTTAGGCTGGTTCGGCGCCTCAGGACGCCCCACCATTATTCGTTCGCACTCAACAGGATAACCCGGCGAGCCTACAAAAAGCTCGGCATATGCGCTGTTGTAGTGATCGTCCTGAAGGTCGGTGTAGAGCTTGAAACCGTTGGCAACAAGCAGATCGTAAACCTTTTTGTTCTTATCATAAGCATATTGCCAGAGATCTTCGCCATGGCAATAAAGTTTCGAAGCCGCGAAAAGCGAAGCCTGCGATATGATGGCACATGCGGTGCCACGGGTCATACGGTTACGCTCGCTCAGGTTGGCCAGACGCCAGGGCACCTCGCTGTTATCAAGCGCTTCCTCGCAATCATCCACGCATGCCTGAAGCACTTTCCAGGCCGGTTGCTTGGGATATTCCGCGAAATCGGATTCAAATTCAGGAACATCAAGGATGATGGGGATGTCGCCATACCATTTTACAAGAAGCAGGTAATAATAGGCGCGGAGAATTTTGGCTTCCGCTATCATACGCGACCTTGCAGCCTCGTTACGCACAGCCGCCGTGGGTATGTTCTCAAGGAACATGTTCACTTTGCGGATTGCACGCCAGTAGCTTTCCCAGTAACGGTCGTCGAAACCATCCATATAATGGTGGTCGAAGATATTTTCCTCGGCATTCCCCTGCCCTTTATAGGCAAGGACGGGGCCTACACCCTCCACATCGTCGCAACTCCAGCCGTCATCGCTCAGAGCCGAAGGAAGGTTGTCGAACCAATAGTAATTCACATGTTTTTTCGGTATTTGGTCAAATGCCGATGACAGGAACGATTCGGTGTAATCGGCATTGCTCCATACCTCATCCATCGTCAGTCGTCCGTCGGGGGTGATGTCGAGATCATCGGCACAGGAGCCTAAGCCGAATGCCATCACCGCCATTGGTATATATTTTATGAACTTGTTCATTTCTTTGTTTTATATTGTTTTTAGAAATCATGTCTGCCCTTTGTAGAGACGGGATAGCATCCCGTCTCATAGCATCCCGTCTCACAGAATCCATCCACAGAATCCGTCTCTCAGCATCCCCCGGCATCAGTCTCACAGATTCCTATCTCCCACCTTTAAAACTCCACATTCAGCCCGAAGCTCCATGTGCGCATAACCGGGTAGTCGAGGATATTTTTCTGTTCGGGGTCGAAACTGTCGGTGTGAAGATGCTGCCAGGTGTAAAGGTTATCACCCGAGGCATACACGCGCACCTTGCTCATCCCGGCCTTGCGGCTTATACGGGTGGGAAGTGTATATCCGATTTCGGCATTCTTCAAGCGTGTGTAGCTGGCATCCATGATATAATAGTCGTTTTTGACGTGGCTGACCGAACCGGAGTTGGCCAGACGGGGATGGGTGATTTTCTCACCCGCCAGGTAACGCTGTTCGTTCCAACGCCCGTCGACCATATCGGGATAGTATTTCGACCCTTCCTCTTCAAAGATACCGCGACCCGAATAATATTTCGAATATTTGCCTGTGCCTTGGAAAAGGATGGAGAAATCAAATCCCCTGAACTGCGCGGCGAGGTTCACCCCATAATTTATTTTAGGCAACATATTGGAATAGCCGATAGGCGCCATGTCACGGTCGTTGATAATACCGTCACCATTAAGGTCTTTGTAGATAAAGTCGCCTGGCTGCGGTGTGCCGCCGCCGGTTTCATATTTCAGATTCATATCGGCAATCTGCTCCTTTGAATTGAAGAAGCCCGAACCATCCTGCCCGGTTGCCGGGTTGACCGAACGGTCAATCAGATAGCCCCAATCCTGACCGAGCGAATAACCTGTGGTGCGGGTGCGGTATGCATAATCTTCACCCAGCAACGCCTCGTCGGCCTCGACAACCTTGTTGGAGTTATATGAGAAGTTACCTCCTACGCTCACCCAGAAATCATTCTTTATGGGTATGCGGTAGTTGGCCGAAAGTTCGTAGCCCTGGTTCTTTACCTTACCCATGTTAAGGCGTGGCACTTGGTTCTTGTCAAGACCTGAAAGAATCGGCACCGTGTTGCGTGAAATCAGGATATCGCTACGGTTCTCGATATAATAGTCAAACGTAAGGTCGAGGTTATTGAACAGAGTCAGGTCAACTGCATAATTCTGCTTCCATGCGGTTTCCCAATGGATGTTGGGATTGCCGAGCATACGGATTTCGATTTTGCCCCCGTTTCCGAGCGAAGGGATATTCGACGGGTGGTAGGCATGCTCGATTTTGTCGAGATAGAGGAAGCGGTCGGATCCGAGACCGTCGTTACCAACCTTACCAACCGAAGCGCGGAGCTTCATCTTGGTAAGGATGTTGTTATAGCGAAGCTGCTCCATGAATTTCTCGTTGCTTACAACCCAGCCTGCCGAGAATGCCGGGAAGAAACCGAAGCGGTGTCCCGGGGCGAACTGCTCGGTGCCGTTGTAACCTATATTTACTTCGGCAAGATAGCGGGAATCGAAAGCGTAAGTGGCACGGGCGGCCATACCGATCATATTGAAAGGAATCTCACCACCCACATTCTCACGCAAATCACGCTGGAACATGACCATACCGGTCACGGCATGCTTGTCGGCAAACGTGCGGTTATAGTTGGCCTGCACCTGCATGTTGAGGAACCACCAGCTACCAGTTGAGCGGTTCAGCGAAATCTGGTCATCCTCTTCATTGTCGCCGTCGAAGGTATAAATCGGATGGGCGATGTAATTGTCGCCGCTTGCCGTTGTAAGCCCGTCAGGCAGATTTATGATATAATCATTCCCGTCGACTTTCACCGCCGTAGGCTTGCGGTCGAACTTGTATGTCACGAATCCTTTCAATGCGGTATTCCGGTTTCGGCCTCGCGATTCGAACGAAACTATCCCGCGCAGGCTCAAGCCCTTGGTCAGGCGTTCCAAATCAACATTGAGGGTTGCTATGGCATTGAGACCCGAACGTGTTTCAAGCATATAGCCGCTGCGATTCATATTACCGTAGCCGCTCTGAAGCGTCTGCACGGGGTCGTGTACAACCTGGCCTGCACGCACCGGGTGAACAAACACATTGCCCGATTCGTCAGTACCGTCGCCACGCACATACATCCCCGCCTGGGTCAGAGGGCCGGGCGAAGTGGTACGTGCCGTTATCGCATCGCCCCACACGGTGCTGTTGTCGCCGTTAGTGCCGTTCACCTTCTCGATATATGATGAAACATCGAGCGAAGCCTTCACAATCGGGGAGAAAGTATAGTCGATATTGGCGCGGAGATTGTAGCGGTTCATCTTGGCCTGCGAGTCATAACCGAGCTGTTTGGATGACTCTGTGTTATACATACCGCCTTGGTAAACATAACCTGCGTTTACGAAATACTGCAGTTTGTCACTGCCGCCCGACACATTCACATTGGCCTGCACCATCGAGGAATGATCCTTGAAATAGATGTCAGCCCAGTCTGTGTTGGGATACCAGTAACGTAGCGCCGGATTTTCGGGGCCGTTACCGTCGCGCCACATATCGAACAAGGCGATTTCATAATCCTCGAACTCGGCACCTGCACCTTCGTTGGCACGGGCCTCGTTAAGCAGGCGGGCATAATCCCACGAGTTACGATGGTAAGGCTGGCGTGCAAACGACTGCAATGAATAACGCACCGTAGCGTTAACCGACATCGCACCCTTCTCACCACGCTTGGTAGTGATGAGGATAACACCGTTGGCACCACGGACACCGAACACGGCTGTTGCCGATGCATCCTTAAGCACGCTGATGGTCTCGATTTCGTTAGCGTCGATTTCACGTATGGTTTCACGGGGAATCCCGTCGACCAAGATAAGGGGCTTGGTTTCATTCGAAGTGGCGGCACCGCGCAGGTACATCTCCACCTCGTCCTTACCGGGGGCGCCGTTGGTCTGGATTGTGGTCAGGCCGGGCAGCTTTCCCGCAAGCGCCGCCGCCACGTTAGGCGCCGAGCTTTTGGTGATTTCCTTGCTGTCGACAGTGGATATAGAACCCGTAACCGTGGCCTTCTTTTGGACGCCGTAAGCAACCACGACAACTTCGTCGAGAGCCGATTCGGCAGTTGACAGCTCGATAGCCAGGGGGGATTTTGTCACATTTACTTTTTTCGGCTCGTAACCGATGTAGGAAACCTCGATTACCGGATTGGCCGATGTGAGCTTGAGATTGAACGCACCGTCAATATCGGTGGCAGTGACATTTTTGGTGCCCTTTTCACGCACGGTAGCCCCGATTAGGGGTTCCCCTGCCGAATCAGTCACCGTTCCCGACACGTTTGAAAGCCCTTGGGCAGTGGCCGCAGGTAGTGCCAGCAGCATGGCCAAAAGCAACAACACGCTTCGGAACAGTCCGTTAAGGTTTGTCAGTAGTCGCATAAAATGTTGTATGACTGTTAGGTAAGGTAATAGATTCTGACTTTTCGGATCCGACAGAAGGATTGGTAAACTTCCGCCGTCCGGGTTTGATGAAGTTAATCGCCTGTTTGTATGATGATTTTATGACTTTTGAAGGGATTTAAATCTTCATGGTTTATTTTCAGCAAATTTAAGATATGTCCCACATGGGGGCGGCTGTCAAATCGTCCAATGTTTTGCATATTTGTTTCAAACACCTGTTTTTAACACAATCGCGCCTCAGAAAGCCCTGAGACGCGATATATGCGGACTTGTAGATTTGTTTTGGCACTATTTCGCTAAAAATTCCCAGGAACCCTGCCCCACTTCTGTAATGCAATACCCGTTGCTGACAACGCTTTTTCCCAACGGGGTACCATCGGCAAAACCGGCGGTCGCACCCGTGCTACCCTGCGGAAGCGGAATCATCACCGTGGCCGTGGCACCGGCCGGAACTGTGACGTTCATCCTCACTTCACCGCCATTGTGGCGGACTTCCGACACGACCTCACCATACGGTGTCATCGTGGCATAGCGCACCGAAGGCAAACCGGCAGCAAGCACCGGGCGAACCGTGAAATGCCTGAACCCGGGGGCATCCTCATCAGGCTGCACCCCTGCAAGGGTGTTGTAAAACCACATCAGCGCACCGCCGAACATCGGATGGTTGTGGGAATCCTGGCCGTTCCACTTTTCCCATGTAACAGTTGCACCCTGGTCGAGCCAATGGCCGAAACCGGGATACCCCCGTTTGGTCATCGCCCCGTAGGCAAGGTCGTTCAACCCGTTGGCCCCGAGCTGCTCGAAAAGATAACGTGTCGCATAGATGCCGGTGTTAAGGTGTCCGCCATGCTTCTCCCCTATTTCCTTGGCAAATGTCTCGACAACATCCTGCCGGTATGATTCAGGCACACCCATCTCCAAGGCAAACACATTCGATCCGAAATCGCCATAGCTTTTCACCTCCGGGTTATAAAACCTTTTATGGAAAGCTTCGGCCACCTCGGCAGCCTTACGGGCATAAAATTCCTCATCGGAATTTAACGATAATGCACGTGCGGCACGTGCCGTGTAATCAAGGCAACGCCACAGATAAAACGTGTGCACCAGTTCCTGCGACGGCAATTCATAAGGCGCACACCAGTCGCCGAGGTTAAGCCAGTATGTAGGCGTATGGTTAGGATCATTGTCATTGCCTCGCTGCGCTAGCATGGTGCCATGCTCGGTAAGCCAGCCCAACATATATGCCGCCTGGGCTTTCATGGCAGGATAGTTCTCCTCAAGCACCCGGCGGTCGCCATAATGCTTATAGAATTCCCACGGCATCACATTCATGGCAGCGCCCCAGGCCACCCCTCCGCCGCAACCGGGCTGCCAGGGTGCACCGTTAGGCACATACCCGGTCTCCACGTTTTGTGCGTCGCGCATGTCGCGCATCCATTTGCGATAGAACGCGGCGGCATCGAAATTAGCCATAACGGTGTTCATGGCCACCTGCCCGTCGCCGGTGTATGGCGCCCTTTCACGATGCGGGCAGTCGCTTGCCACCCCGCCATGCATATTGTCAATCTGGCTGCGGCGCCAGATTGTGTTGATTGTGTCGAGCATCGCATTTGATGCGGTAAAATCCGAAGTTATATCCAGCTCCGTATTCACAGCTTCCGCAACAAGGTTCGACGGTGAGAGGTTTTCCACCCCTTTGATTGTTGCTTTCGAGAACACATACCATGTGAAACGGGGGGCATGATTGACCTTCCCATCCTTTCCCGCTATATAGCGATGCATCCCCAGGGGCTGGTCGCAATGGTATTTCACATCTATCGTATCGCCTTTTTGAGCCTTAAGGTCTTTGAACCTTATCCAGCCTGAAAGCTCCACGGGGAATGAGACTTCCCACGAACCGTCACCGTTACGGTTCAATGCCACGGGGGCGAACGTCTCCGTCACTTTGTCGGTAGGGGCGGTATGGGCGGTCAGCTCCCCGTCAGGCGCGCGTCGGTAAGCGGCACATGGCCATGCACGGTCATCAAACCCTGGGGTATCCCACCCCGGAATTTCACAACGGGCATCATAAACCTCACCGTCAAACGGGCCGTCGGCAATGATTGCCGATTGCGCGGCTTTCCAGCTGTCGTCGGTCACAACAGTCTCGGTGCGGCCATCGGCATAGGTAAGCTCAAGCTGGCAGAGGAAACGCGGTGTCCCGAACGGGCATACCCACCCGGTTGTAGCATCGTAAAAACCGTTCCCGAGTATGGCACCTATGGCATTATCCCCCTTACGAAGCATGCCGGTTATATCATAGGCAAGATACATCACACGGTAACCTGCAAAGTTATCGTCGATTACAATCCCGTATTTATCCAGGTCATTACGCCTGGTATAGTTCGTGAAATTGGGCACAAGCAGGTCATCACCTACTTTCTTGCCGTTGACATGCAGCTCAAAATAACCCAATCCTGTCACAAAGGCTTTCGCCTTTACCAAATTGCTGCCGACCGCGAATTCCTTTCGCAACAATGGTGCCGGATAATCACGGCGCCCTTTCTTCGGGTCAATGGCTTTTTTGTGCGCTTCCCCCTGCCAAGGTGCGCCGATCCAACGGGCTTTCCAACGGCCGGCATCGGTAAATCCCATCCCCCAGGATGCGGTCTCGCTCCAATCAGAAGCTTTCCCGTCATTGTCCCACACCATGACACGCCAGAAATAATCCTCGCCATCTTTCAATGTGGAACCGGCATACTCCACGAGATATGACTGCGACGTGGGAATCCTGCCTGAGTCCCATGCGTCATAGTCACCCTTTTCCAATTTCTCCTCCGAGGTGGCAACCACAAGGCGGCAGGCGCTTTGGGAAGCGTTTTTGACAGATTCCGAAGCCGGGGTGTTCACCCACGACAGGCGTGGAGACCTCGTGTCAATCACCCCGGGGTTTTCCATATGTTCGGTGCGCAGACGCTGCGGACGCAACTTGGATGCCGCACCGGCCACATCGCACAATGCCACGCAAAAAACCGTGGTGACAGCGATATACTTGAAATTCATAATCGGTTATTGCTTTTTTGAAAAAGTGAGCGAGAAAGCCGACTCATCGGGGGTCACGGTCACGGCACGCAATGCACCCTCCCGGTTACGCGGAGTGGTTCTGCCGTCGGCAAAAACAGCATTTTTAACACCAAAGGAATAGCCATACCCCTTATAAAAGGCTTCTACCTTATCCATGCCTATTTTCCCGAACGGGAGTTCGGCTGCAGGGGCATGCTCGATGGCGGCATACCATTTGAACGGCAACACACTTTTGCCACCTTTTGCCGAATTTATGGCGAAATCGGCCTTATCCTCGTTCAAGGTCACAACCATACCGGCATCTTCACCGATAACGGGAACCGATATTGTAAGTGTCTTACCATCATTGCTGATCGACGGCTCACCGAAAGCCAGCTCCTTGCTTGACCCGTCAGGAAGCACTTTATAGAACCGCATAGCGCCACGCACCGAATCGTTGCTCCACACATTGCCGTCAACAACGGGCAGAGTCCAATAATGGCAGTAATCGGTGGTGCAAGGGGTCTTAAGATAGAGCGATTCCTGGTTTTCATCGAAAAGATGTATGTCGCGGACAAACATTTTTTCACCTTCCCACATAAGGTTAAGACGATAATTCTTCGAATTGAACCATACCGTGCGGGCAAGGCTGTCGGCCCCGTAACCCTTCATTGCCGAAATAGCCGAAGGGGGGGTCATGACATGCGAAGCACTGAAAGCCCGGCCTGTTTCGGCAAGGGTTTCAAGCCTGATGTCGCCTTTACGTGCCAGACATGCAAGCCGTGGGAACTGGTACTCAAGCCCGTGACGCATCCTGCGCCATGTAAACATGTTTTCCTGACCCGCCTGGAAATACGACAGATTCATCGCCGGGTCATAAATCATGCTGTCAAAAAACCAGTTAATCCATTCGGGGCTGCCGCCTGCATTCCCGTAAACCGGCTCAAGTGTGAACACACCCTGGTGGTGGCCGCCCAGCCCGCTGTCATACTGCGCAATCGGGTCGGAACCAAGCAGACGGAACACCGGCACATCGATTTGGTTTTCACGCGTCTGTGCGGGGATAAAGAAATTCTTGCGCGAAGGATAATATCCACCCTGCCAGTAACCGCCCCAAAGGTTGTAACCGTCGGTGCCGATCTGGTCGCGACATGAAGCCGAGGCAACTATACCGTATTTGTCGCGCATATACCCCAGTGAATGTGAATCGATAAACCAAGAGCCGACTGATTTTGGATATTCACCGAAAACCTCCTTGAATTTGGCCATATAGACATCAACCAGTTTCTCGCGTTCCTGCGGGGTATAGCCGGTCGAGAAACCGACATTGGCATACCAGTCCCACGGATATCGTCCGCGCCACTTGATGCCCGCATCCTTTACATGCGGCTCGGTTATCTCCCACCATGCGCCTATCTCGGTGCCCTCACCAACCTTATCTTTCAGCAATTTCTGATAATGAGGCTGGATAAGCGCGTCATACTGCAAAAGGAACGAACCCCTGATGCCGTATTTGTTCATCAAATCAATCTGGCTTTCAACCGTTTCATATAACACAGTGTCGGAAATCCAGTTGAGCGACGGATGTTCGTAGCGGCGAGGCTCGGTAAGACGGATAAAGTTGATTACGTTGACAACGCGGGGGGCATCGGTGGCGGTATCCTTTCCATAAAGGTAATTATAGGCCGTCTGGTATGTTCCGGCCGTCCAGCCCATGAAATCACCGGGCATGGGGTATTCGTCGTTAACCTCCGAGTTCCCTTTCGCCGCATTGAATTTCTCCCACAGCTGCCCTGTTTTACCATAGATAGACGTCATGCTGTCGATATATTTACGTGCTATGCGGGCTGCATCAGCCGTATAGCCGTAATTATCAAGTCCTTTGATGGCAAAAAAGTGAATCGGCGCCCATCCGTTGGGGGCATCCCATTGGAACGGCACAGCACGCTCGCCTGCTGCACATGTCATAATGCCGCCTTCCCCTTCAAGCAAGCCTATATTCTTAACCACAGCAGCGGCAACATCTTTTCCGACAGCCTTCTGCCACAGGGCGGCAAACGGGGCGGCACTATATTGCGTGGAACGCTTACCGTTCACATAGTCATAATCATAAAGGAGCTTGGTTTTGGAATCTACCATAAACCGGCGCATCAGTTTGCCGCGCCGGTCGGCACGGGCATCCCACTCTTTGGCTCCTTCCATACCGAGTTCACGCATAAACTGAGCCTGGTTTCGCTCCATCCCATAGAGAAATGCATTGAGGTCTACCGGGTTGAAATCCATGCAACGTCCGTCGAAACGGGGATTGAAATCCCATCCCGATTCGGCCTCGGCCAAAAGGTGTGCGCCGGCGGCCACCCGCTCGTCACTGCTCATCTTCGAGCCGTCAATCCTGACACGCCCTGCAACCTGGCCGAAAAACTTTTCCAATTCACCCTTATCTGGCTCGTTATGGCCGTAACGGTTCAAACCGTTGGGAGCCAAACGGTTCTTCATCCAAAAATCATATTCTTTCTCAAGAACCGGGAGCATGCGGCGCAGGAAATCCTTATCGCCGGTAGCATCGTAATAGTCCTTCACCATCATCGAAAACAACGGTGGCTGGGTGCGGTTCTTCATCCCTTCCGAAGTGGCGTTAGGCATATAGCCGAACCGCTCGATCATAGCCGCCACATCCTCTATATTGTTCCGGCTCTGCCACACATCGCCGTCAATCAGAAGCCCGGCATTGGTAAAATATGTATCCCAATAGAACATATCCTGGAATCCGCCACGTATGCATGGCACACTGAAAGGCTTCGGAAGTGCGAACCGCCCCAGCGTATCCGCATCGGAAGTGCGCACGGTCTGCGACATGGTGTTCGCAATGTGCCGGTGCAGTTCGGTCTCAGCCCCCGAAGGGGTGTATTGCCGTTGTACACCGAAAGCGGCTATCACAGCCATTCCTGCTGCAAAAACAGCAGGAACGCGTCTTACATTGAATCGAATCACGTTTATAATGATTGGTTTAATTGAATTTCTGCTCAGTTTATTTTTCCCAAACCACGGCGATTTTCTCCACATCCACCGAATTCGGGCCTACAAAGATATTGAATTCCCCGGCATCCCAGCCATATTGCAGGTCGGAATCATAATATTTAAGTTTGTCGGGGGTCACGTCGAAGCTCACAGTCCTGGTCTCGCCGGGAGCAAGGCTCACCTTTGCAAAATCCTTCAATTCCATTACAGGACGCGAAATTTTGGCAACCGGGTCGTTGATGTAAAGCTGCACCACCTCTTTTCCGGGCATCGAACCGAGATTGGTCACATCGACCGACACGCATATTTTGTCGCCCTCACCTTTGGCCGAGGATTTGTCGGCACGCAGGTTGGAATATTTGTAATCATTATAGCTCAACCCGTAGCCGAAAGGATATAACGGGTCATTGGGCGAGTCGATATATTTGGTAGTGGCCCAGAATTTGCTGTATGGACGGCCGGTGCGCAATGCGTTATAATACAACGGAATCTGCCCCACGTTACGCGGCCATGTGGAAGTAAGTTTCCCCGAAGGTGCCTCTTTGCCGGTCAGGATGTCGGCAAGAGCCTCAGGAGCCATTGTGCCACCATGCCATGCCTCGACAATGGTTGGGAAATCACGGTCGATATCGGTGATTGTGAGAGGGCGCCCGCTGAACAGGACCACAACCACCGGCTTGCCGGTCTCCTTCATGGCATAGAGCAACTTTTTCTGTGCATCCTGAAGCCCGATGTCAGTCAGGTTATGAGCCTCTCCGCTCCACACGGCAGGTTCCCCTACAGTAGCGATAATCACGTCGGCATCGGCAACATCCTTCACAGCCTGCATCAGCAGCGAATCGGAAGGATGTTTTCCTCCGGCCTTATATATAAACGGTTCCTCAGTCCAGTTCGAACCCTGGGAATAGACAACCTCTGTGCCGGGTCCAACTTCACGGGCAAGTGCCTCGACAATCGTGCTCATTGTGTCGGCCGACATCCCGTAACTCCATGTGCCAAGCAATTCCGCACGTTCCTGACCCATGGGGCCGACCACCGCGATTTTCTTTACAGGCTTCAACGGCAGGGTCTTGTCGCTGTTCTTAAGCAACACAATCGACTCACGGGCCAGCCTGCGGGCAACATCAAGGTTTTCAGGCGAGAGCACTGTTTCCTTACGTTTATCCTTATTAGTATAATAGAGCCACGGATTTTCAAGCAGTCCGAGTTTGTACTTGGCTTCAAGCACACGGCGGCAAGCCTGATTGATATCCTCCTCGCTTACACGCCCTTCGGCAACCGATTTCTCCAGACATGCAACATAGAGGCTGGCACTCATATCCATATCCGTCCCGGCCTTCAGCGCCATCTCGGCCACCGTCTGGGCATCGCCTACACCATGCTCTATCATTTCGGCGATAGCGTTGGCATCCGACACGATAAACCCGTCAAAGCCCCACTTGTCGCGCAGCAATTCCGTCATTACCTTGCGGTTACCTGTGGTAGGCACTCCGTTCACCACATTGAACGATGTCATTCCCGATCCGGCACCGGCATCAAACGCCGCCTTATATGTAGGGAGGAAATAATTATAGGCAGTAACATCATCCATCGACACGGTGTTATAATCGCGTCCGGCCTCAGTGGCACCATAAAGCACAAGATGCTTTGTGCAAGCCATGATGGTTTCTTCATCGGCAAGGTTATCCCCCTGATAACCTTTAACCATAGTGGCTGCCACAAGCGAACCCAGATAGGGGTCCTCACCTGCACCCTCGGCCACACGTCCCCAACGTGGGTCACGGCTTATATCGACCATCGGGGCGAAAGTCCAGTTGATGCCGAATGCCGTAGCCTCACGGGCTGCTACACGGGCGCTTTCCTCAAGTAACGGAAGGTTCCACGAACTTGACGAACCCAAGGGGATTGGGAACGTGGTGTAATACCCGTGAACAACATCCAACCCCGTTATCATCGGAATAAAAACCCGCATATTATCCTCGGCGAAACGCTGTGCATCCTCCGCCGCCTTAGGGTCAAAGCCTCCGATAGAGCTTACAAGCCCCTCCCTGATAGCCACATCAAGCCCTTTGGCGCTCCCTACTACTTTGGGAGAACCGACACCTCCGAGATTGAGCTGCCCGATACGTTCCTTAAGGGTCATACGCCCCATAAGGTCGTCGATAAACTTATCCATTGCCGGGTCAGAACCCGTTTTAGCTACCGCAGGAATGCTCATTACCAGTAAAGCTGCGGCTGTGATGTAACTTTTCATATCTTGTTTCAGTTTTTCTTTTTCCATAAAGTTCCCATTACCCCCTCCCCGTAGAGACGGGATAGCATCCCGTCTCACAAAAAACGTCTCACAAAAAACGTCTCATCAAAAACGTATCGCAAAAACACTATCTTTTACAAACCCGGCATTACGGCATCCAGTCCCGTCCCATGACATCCGCTAAATCAAGGCTGTCAACGGCTGTTGCGAGACGGGATGCTATCCCGTCTCTACCGTTTGCAAAACCTATCCGTTTCCATAAAAACACCATCTCATTGCCGCGTCCTATCGTCGATATACTGAATTATAATACTGAATTTTGGACTGAGGAAGGCGTCGGCCTGGCACATCGGCACTATCGGCAAATCCGAACGCTGACGTGCGATATTGATATTTCAGCGGACAACGAGAATATGTCGGTAATCAGGATTCAAGGATTAGGTTCGTATGTCATGACATCGCCGTCGGCACGGTTTACAACCTTTATGCCGCGAGGGGCTTTTACATGGCACAACGGGCTTCCGTCAGCCTGACGGGTAATCTCGATGTTTACAGGGCCGTTAGGGGTGGGGAAAGAACCTTTGGCCCATTCCAAATCACCGAGATAAGGATTGATTTCGATAGTGGCACATCCGGGTTCCAACGGACGCACGCCCAGCACATGACGCGACAACCAGGCTGTAGGGCCTGATGCCCACCCGTGACACAGGCTCAGACGCAGACCCTTATAACAATATGCACCACCGCCTGCATGTATGTCATACTTGTGCGCGGGAACAAAGTTGTCGATAGGCGCGGCGTTAGCCACATCCGAATATTTCAAATCTTCCCAAAAAGTGGTAGCACCCAGGTCAAGCATAGCACCCCAATAATCCGAGATTAGCTTTATTGCCTCATCCTTATGGCCGGTAGCGGCAAGAGCCTCAAGCATATAGTAGCCATAGAAAGTAGAGAAGCCATTGGCACCACCCTTCTTGATAACGTCGACATCGGCACCTGCATTGCCGCTACGGCCGGCAATGATGCCAAGCGCGGCGGCCTGCTTGCTGTTGTGGGTCTTTATTTTTACTTTATCCATACGCCTGAGGCACCCTTCGGCACAGGCAAGCATATCGGCGTCACCAAGATAGGTCGCAATATCGGCGGCGGCACGCATGGCCATATAAGTCATCGACTGCAACCCCGCACCTATCACCGCAGGGTTTTCCGAAGTAGGCCAGTCAAGGAACCGCTGGCCGTCAAGACGTTCGCGCCCATCCTTGTCAACATCCGCATCAATCTGGCCCACAAGCCCGCGGATGTAATCCCGCTGGCTTTTAAGATAATCCAGATTCCCTTGATACAGATACAGGTCACGCTGGATTATAAGCCACCAGAGGGAATAGCTGCACATGCCGTTCATCCATCCGGGCAGAGGGGTGTCGGCAACGGCATAATCGAGAGTTTTATGCACCACAGGCATCTCACCCCACACAGAGGCAATGGTCATTACCTCGGGATGCATATCACCGAGCCACACCAGGCGGTCGCGCTTTATCCCGTCCCACACATAATCCTGCATATTGAGTTTTACCGTATAGGCGCCGGTTTCCCAAATGTCGTTCAAACGGCTGTCGGAGCATTCGAAACTCCCCACTTCGGGGTCGTCGCGCAAAAACGACCGGGCCTCGACATAGCGCAAATCGAAAGGCTCATCGGTATCAAGCAGGTCGATGCGAGCGAAGCGGAATCCGCTTTTGCCGCATTCCACACTGCCGAGCCAGGGTACATTCACAATGAAATCGCGCAAAGAATGCTCATTAGTGGGATTTTGCGGGTTATCATCGATGTCGACACTGCTCATTGCCTCGGTAACCGATTCGCCCAGGCACACACGGAAGCATTTCGACGCTTTCGACTGAGGCATCCCGCCATAAAGCTTCAGGCCACCGTATATTTCCTTGCCGAAATCAAGAAGCAACGAGGCTGTGCGCCCCGGCCTGGAACGAAGCCTGGCACCGTTGGCGGCATCGTTTACACTTATCTGCCCGGAAAAAGGCTTCAGCAACGACTCGGCATTACTTATATCGGTGCCGGTGGTATCCGACATCCACACAATCCGCACCGGTGCCAAAGGGGTCTCGCGGATTTCGGCATGAGCGCCAGCAGCCAAAGTCAGCAGCACCGCGCCGACAAAGCAGCGCATCAGCGGGGATTTAAGCGTGGTCATGGTCATAAATCAAGGAGTGATATTGATTGTCGTTATTTTACGGTGCAAGTTTAACCACATTCCATTCAAACGACTGTCTCGTTTTTTCCAATAATTTTGCAACCGCCCGAAGCCCCTCGCACCCATGCTCCATTTGTTCCAAAGTTTCGCGTTTTTGTTCCAAATGCCCCGATAGCACCCCGAAGATACTACGCCGTATATATATTTTTGTGTAAATTCGTTCTATAAGAAACTGTTCATCCTCACAAACAAAGTTCAAACAGGTTACAGAAAACCTCTAACACCACCTTAATCACAAATGGCAAAAAACGGATTGTGCCGCTCCCGACGGGCACCGATGCTAAACTTATATTTCCTGTTAGCCCTGACCCTGACAGCATTTGCGAACACTGACGCCGCCGCAAAAAGCCAGCGGAAGGTCTACACATCGCGTGCCGACCTTCCAAACCTCCATGTCAACGCCCTTGCCCAGGACAGCCTCGGATACATATGGGTCGGCACGGCCAACGGGTTGTGTCGCGACAAAGGCAATGCCTACGATATTTTCTCGTCCGACAAAGCCGATTCCGCAACCATCCCGTCAAACAACGTCACGGCACTGCTCTACCGCAACGGCACATTGTGGATAGCCACCGCCCGCGGCCTTGCCTCGAAAGCCGCCCACTCCAACGCATTCGTGCGCTACACCATAAAGTCAGAGAAAAAACACTCCGAAGGCTATTACTGCGGCTTCGTCCTCTTTAACGGCTCGCTCTACACCTATGGTTACAACGGGCTTTACGAAATCGATGCCGAACACCACCAACTCATCCCGAAAGTGAATTTCGACAGGCGCGACGTACAGGCTGCCGCCATTGCCCCCGACGGCCATTTATGGCTCGCATCAGGCGACGAACTACTGTGCCTCGACAACCGTCTGAATGTGAACCGCCGCGTAGCCCTCCCGCCCGGAAACGCGGTATCGGCAATGCTGACCGACGGCGGGTTCATCCTTCTAGGCTCGCAAAGAGGCATCCTGCGTTTCGACCCGGCCACATCACAGATTACACCTATGCCCGGGGCGGAAGCTTTGGCAAACACCCCTATAAACACCCTGCTGCCGCTGCAGCACACCGACAAACTCCTGATTGGAACACGCGGCCACGGCCCGCAGCTTTTCGACAAATCCAACGGCCGGATACTCTCGGTAACAGGCAAATTCAACTTCACGAAAATACCCTCTGTCGACATAACTGCCGCATTCCTCGACAGCGAAAGCAACCTGTGGTTCGGGACATTCGACAAAGGGGTGTTCCGCATAGCGGCACGCGACGACGTGTTCAACTCCGACCACAAAATGATTGACGCCTTCCGGGGTCATTTCGTGACACGTATCGAAGGCGACAACCGAGGACGGTTCTGGATCGGTACACGCTACCGGGGCCTGGCAATGTACAATCCGGCCGACACTTCACTGACTTATTTCTCGCCCGCCGCCTACCCATGGATGAACGAATTCCCCACCAAATTCGTGCAGGAACTGTTTATCGACTCGCAAGGACGCCTGTGGGTAGGCATGGATAACGGCCTGTTTGTCTGCTCCCTGTCAGAAGGCCCGTTCCTGCACAATCTGAAAACTTTCCCACGCATAGGCAATGTGGTCACCATCGCCGAAGATGCCCAAAACCGGGTGTGGGTAGGCTCGTCCGACGGGGGGATAAGGATTTTCAATCCCGACCTTACGGATGTATCACCCGAGGCGTCACCACTCTTTTCCCAAAGCAACATAACCCGCCTCCTGCCGTATAACGACAAAACGATGCTGGCGGCATCATACCTTGAGAATATCTACCTAATCGACCTCGAAAACCTTACGGCAACAGCCCTCAACCCGCACAACCAATCGCAATGGGATACGGCTATCGATGTCTACCGCGCCAGGAACGGCCACCTGTGGATAGGCACATACGATAACGGGCTGATAGCCTATGACCCGCAGTCGCGCCGCCTGCGACACTTCACCGATTTCCGAAGCCACGACATCCTTGCCATACGCGAAGATGCCGAAGGAAACATATGGTGCTGCTCCTCCTACGGCATATACCGTATCGACCCCAATACAGCCCGCATCAACACATACCTCAAACACGACGGCATCACAGGCAACCAATATCACGAAAAATGTTCTTTCACCGACAGCGAAGGAAACATCTATTTCGGCGGTAACTACGGCATCCAGCAGGTGATACCCGCCAATGTTGACGGAATCAGGCGCAATATACCCATCTACCTGACAGAACTCAACACCCTCAACCGCAAACCCGATGCCGACGACACCCTTGCAACCACCGACCTCCCCTTCCTGAAACGGCTCGACCTCGACTACGACAATAATGCCCTGAGCATCGGATTTACCGGCCTTAACTACGATGCCAGGATGGAATATGCCTATATGCTCGAAGGTTTCGATAAAATGTGGATGTTTCCCGGCGAATACAACCACGCCATCTACTCCAACCTCCCGGCCGGCAAATACAGATTCCTGGTCAAGGTAAAGGATAACGACACATGGAGCGAGGCAACCGAACTGCTCGAAGTCAGCGTGGCGGAAGCCCCATGGCTGCACCCGCTAGCCAAAATCGGCTATGCACTGTTCCTGCTACTGCTCATCCTGATGCTCACGCAGTTATATATCCGTCTGCGGCTTGAAAAAGAACGGCTGACACTCGCTGAAAAGCAGATGGAAGACGAAAGGCTGATGTCGCAGAGGAAACTCAATTTCTTCAACAACATATCCCACGAACTCCGCACGCCCATAACACTGATTTACGCACCTGTAAAATTCCTGCGTAAACACTACCGCTCAATGCCCCCGCAGGAAGTGGAAAACTCGTTGGAATATATCGACAAAAACGTCGACCGCCTGCTCACCCTCACAACGCAGATACTGAAGTTCCGCACAATCCAGGGGGAATCCCTGCCATTGCAGGTGCAATGGCACGACCCTGTGACACAGATTGACAACATCATACGCCTATACAACATCTATGCAGCCGAAAAAGACCTCCAGGTCAAATTCATCTCCTCACACCAGTCGATAAAGGCGGTATATGATTCCGACAAACTGGAAAAAATTATCAACAACCTGCTCTTCAACGCAGTAAAATACACGCCCCCGAAAGGGCACATAACCGTGCGGCTTGAGATTTCCGACCACCCCGAAGGTGCCCCCGACACATCGCTCGGAACCTACATGGAAATACAGGTTATCGACGACGGGGTCGGCATTCCCGCTGAGGAACGCAAATCCATATTCACACGGTTCAAACGTTTCTTCAACCCGTTCTCCAACCGCAAGGAAGGTGGATTCGGAATCGGGCTTAACTTCGTGAAACACCTTGTGGTAAAACACCACGGGGCAATCACCTACCGCCCCAACGCAGTGAAAGGCACCACATTCATTGTCGACATACCGGTAGAACCATCTGCCTATACTGAAAAAGAATGGGCACCCGACAATCCCGACGCCCAGACCACGCAACCGACCGACCACGAAGCACTTCCGACTGTAATAACCGAGCCTCGCACACCTGCGCCATCCACAGGCAGCATCCCGGCCGAACCTGCCGACGAAGCGTCTGAAACCGCCTCCGCTCCTGAAACGCATGAAGAGGAACCCGAACCGGCAGCGGAAGCCGAACCGGCTCGCCATAAACTACTAGTGGTAGAGGATAAGGCGGAAATGGCCGATTTCATAGCATCGGTGTTTGCCTCAGAGGCCGACGTGACAATCGCTGCCGACGGCCATACCGGCATACAGAAGGCCATGGAGGAACTGCCCGATGTCATCATAAGCGACGTCATGATGCCGCTGATGACTGGCTACGAAATGCTTTCTCGAATCAAAAACGAACCTGCCACATGCCATATACCCGTTGTGCTGCTTACAGCCAAATCACGCGACGAGGATAAAATCAAAGGTTACGACACCGGTGCCGACCTTTATATGGAAAAGCCCTTCAACCCCGAAGTGCTTCACTCGGCAGTAAATTCGATCCTTGCCAAACTGGAGCGGCAGAAGCACCAGGTGGTTCAGACAGCGGGAACGGCCGAAACCCCGTCGGCCGACGAAATGGCACCCCTCGACCGCAAGTTCCTTACGAGGTTATATGCGTATATCAACGAAAATATAGGCAATTCCGAGCTTAATGTAAACCTGCTCGGACGCGAACTCGGATTCTCGCGCACCAACTTCTATCGGAAAATCAAAGCCCTTACAGGGGTTACTCCCAACGACTTGTTGCGTGTTTGCCGCCTCAACCGCGCCGCCCAATTGCTCCTTACCCGCGAATACACCATAGGTGAAATCTCCGATATGACCGGCTTCGGTACACAAAGCCATTTTTCGAATCTTTTCAAACGTCAGTTCGGGGTAACCCCACGCGATTACCTGCTCAACCACACCTCCAATCCTGCCGATTCCACATCCACGGAAAACCCGCCGGTTGCCGACAACTTCCCACCTACGCCATTCACCTGACCCACACATGCATATACGGCAAGGCCGCGATGCAAAATGCATCGCGGCCTTGCCGTATATGCATGTGTCATGACGCACTATTCGCAGCCTTATGACACACTTATCATCTTACGCTTCCTTGGCCTTGCGTGTGCGTTTGGGCTTCGGGGCATCAGCCTCTTCAACCTTGGCGGTTTTTGCCTTGCGGCAACGTTTGGCAGGTTCGGCAGCTTTCTCAGGTTTCGCTTCGGGAGCAGCAGCCTCACGCAAGCGGTGTTCCTCGTTAAGATGCGCCTCGTTAAGGCGGTAGGTCTCGATTTCCTTGTTCAATGTCTCAATTTCGCGCGCCTGGTTACGTATGGTGGTCAGCAGTGAATTCAATTCCTCGTTCTCAATCGACATAGGATACTGCTCCTCGACACGCACAATGAAATCCGAAAGCACGTTCATATAGTTCGTGAACGCCTGATAGGGGGTTTCATACGGGCTGAACATCGAATGTGTGGCCCCGTCGGCCATATGCTTGGTCGACATATAGAACAAATGGTCGGAAGCCTGCAAGCGTCCCCAGTCCTGTTTGAGCTGGCGGTTATCGCTCAACCGCACACGCTCTGCAACCGCATAAAGCTTGTTAAATGCCTCATTCTGCAATTTGTTGCCAAGCCATGCCGAAGTGTCGCGGGCTTCGTCAGCCCATGAAATCGGATGCACAACCGACAATTCTGCAACAGGCTTCAAGGTTTTAACAGCCTCCGAGGGGGTGATGAACTCCACTCCTCGGTCGGCAGCGAAACGGGGTAATGCTTCCAGGAACTGGAATATGCCGGTGTCGCGGGTCTGGAATTCGCCAAATGTCTCCAGGTTCATGAACAGGTTGAAAATCTGCTCCTCCTGAGGTGTATCGGCAATCCAGCCGATGAACTTGTCGGCAGTCAGGGGATACTCGTTCCAGGCTGTGTTCGAGAAACGCACTGCTATATCGTCCGAAAGCTTGTCGTTCTTAAGAAGGAGCTTCATTTTCGGGGCAGAAACCGCAGAATAGACATAATTAGGCGATTTCCATCCAAGAATATGCTTTGCTCCCTCGGTTATGCACCCCTTGAAACCCATAGCCTGGATTTGCGGGGCAAGTTCGTCGGAATAAATCAGCTCTGCATTACGGAACACTTTCGGTTTGACACCGAAAAGCTCCTGTATTTTATCGGAATGCAGTTTCACCTGTATGGCAAATTCCTCAGGGTCGATAAGCGAGGCCAGCGAGTGATCGTAAGTCTCGGCAAGGAACTCCACCTTTCCCGTATCGGCAAGCTTTTTCAAAAGGTCGACGAACTCTGGCACATATTGCTCGCATTGCTCCAGTGCCACACCGGTAATCGAGATGGCGCAACGGAATGCACCCTTGGTGTCCTCAATCATCTTCAAGAGGCTTTGGGCGGCTGGGATATAGCTGCGGTGGGCTATGCGTGTGATAATGTCGTCGTTGGCGAAATCATCATAGTAATAGTGGTCGTTGCCTATATCAAAGAAACGGTAACGTTTCAGGCGAAACGGCTGATGAATCTGAAAATAGAAGCAGACAGCTTTCATATCTTGTTTTAGTTTGATTTTCGATTTTAAGTTTTCATTGCAAGAGGGGGAGTTCCCTCCTTATGCAGGTCACGGTTTCAGAGATTGTCATGCAATTTCCCGCCCGGTCACCATCCGAGCACCTTGCGGTATATGTCGATAACCTTGCGCCCGGCTTTGTCCCACGTAATCTGGTTCACTTCCGCCAGGCCGTCCTCCCTGAGCTGGTTATACATGGCCGGATAGGATATAATCGAATATATGGCATCAGCCATGGCGTCGATATCCCAATAATCCGTTTTGATTACATTGGTAAGGATTTCGGCACAACCGCTCTGCTTGGAGATAATCGACGGGACACCCATCTGCATGGCTTCCAGCGGCGAGATTCCGAAAGGCTCTGAAACTGAAGGCATGATATACACATCCGAAGCCTTGAGCATCTCATAAACCTGCTTTCCTTTCTGGAATCCGGGGAAATGGAACCTGTCGGCGATACCGCGTTCGGCGGCAAGGTTGATCATCTTATCCATCATGTCGCCTGAACCGGCCATGACGAAACGCACGTTATGGTCAAGCTTTAGCACCTTGGCAGCGGCTTCAACGAAATATTCCGGGCCTTTCTGCATGGTTATACGCCCCAGGAAGGTCACAATCTTTTCCTTAGGCTTGTTAACCTGCACATCAAGCAGCTCCTGGCTCAAGGGAATCACGGCATTGTGCACAGTGGTCACTTTGGCAGGGTCGATGCCGTATTTTTCGATAACGGTTTGACGCGTAAGGTTGCTGACGGTTATGATATGGTCGGCATGCATCATCCCGTCACGTTCGATGCCGAACACCGTTGGGTTCACATTGCCGCGCGAGCGGTCATAATCGGTGGCGTGCACGTGAATCACAAGCGGCTTCCCTGTCACCTGCTTGGCATGGATGCCTGCCGGATAAGTAAGCCAGTCATGGGAATGGATTACGTCGCAGGGGATTGTGCGAGCCACAACACCCGCCATAATCGAGTAATTGTTGATTTCCTCCAGGAGGTTGTCGGGATAGCGCCCCGAAAACTCTATGCACCCGAGGTCGTTGGTGCGCATATAATTGAAATCGGCATATATATTGTCGCGCAGACGGAAATAAAGGTCGGGATCCATCAGCTTGCCTATGCGGCTTTCAACATAGTCGCGGTCGACATCGCGCCATGCCACAGGCACCTGCGAAGCGCCCACAATCTGGGCGAACCCTCTCTCTTCATCGCCGTAAGGCTTTGGAATCACAAAAGTGATGTCCATGTCGCCACACTCCCACATGCCTTTGGTCAGGCCGTAGCTGGCGGTACCCAGTCCGCCGAGGATATGGGGCGGGAATTCCCACCCGAACATTAGTGCTTTCATGTTGTCAGGAATCGAATCGTTTTAAAGTACGGATAGTGCGGAGCACTTCGGCGATATTTGATGCATGCGAAATCGCGCCACGGCCCGAGAACGGGGGGTTCCCGTCGTAAAGCTGCGATAACGAACCGATACATCCCTGCGACATCTCCTCTTCGAAACCGATGAGCATGCGGTCGATGTAGCTCACACCGCTGCGGCCGAACACACGCAGATAGGCATCGGCATAAAAACCGATAAGCCACGGGCGTGCAGGGCCGTTATGCATGGCCTGCTCGCGTTCGTAAGGGGAACCGAGATAGAACGGGCGGTAACCGTAGCTCTTGGGCGACAGCGTGCGCAATCCTTTCGGGGTCAGCAGCTCGCGTGTAACAACGTCCAACACTCCTTTGCGCTGGCGGCGGTCGAGCGGCGAGTAATCAAGCCCTATGGCGATAGCCATGCTCGGACGCACCGACGGGTCGGCATAATTGCCGTTTACGTAGTCATACAGATAGCCGTAATCATTCAGGAAGGTGTCGATGAACGGCTGACGCATCTTTTCGGCAGCGGCAAGCCAGGCTTCACGGCGACCGGCCAAGGCTTCGTTACCCTCGGCAAGGTCAGCGGCAAACATCAATGCGTTATACCACAACGCATTGATTTCCACCAGCAACCCGGTGCGTGGTATCACTGGGCGCCCCTCCCACACGGAGTTCATCCATGATGCAGGCTGGAGGGTGCCGTCGGTCGATACAAGGCCGTTATCCTCTACCTTCAGGCGCGGATGTGCGCCGGAAAGCACGAAATCGAGCATATCTGTCACAATCTGGAGGTAGCGCTCTGCAGTGGCATCCTTGCCATAATTCCGGGCATACTGCTGGATTGCCCACACAGCCCACCCGGGGATGTCGGGAAGGTCGATTCCATGGATAGTGCGCGAAATGTGCCCGTCGGCCATAAATCGGTTCAGGGTCAGGATGGCAGTAGCCATAATTTCCTCGAAATCACCGCGATGGTCGATGGCTATGGTATTGCCCGGCAACGACATGAAGGTGTTGCGTGCCAGGATGGTCCCCCAGGGATAGCCCGACAACATGTATTCATGGTTATCCTTCTTCAGATAAAGCTGTTTGGCAGCGTTTTTGAGGCAGTTGAAAAAGCTGGTGCGGCATGTGCGCGAGGCGATTTCGTTCTCATAGAGCTTGTGCAGCGTCCGGGTGTTCACTTCCGAAAGCCCGGCCGAGAAGATAATCGACTCCCCTTTCTTTATGTTTACGGAGAAATAGCCGGGAACCCACAGATCCTCGGTGTAAGGCACGCCGCGCTCCAAATCCTTCACATATTCGATATTTTTATACCAGTTCGGCTCGCCGACCCATTCCGGCTTGCGTGTAAGCTGCATATAGAGCGTGGGATACCCCTCATAAAGGCAGCATGCCACACCGTTCTGAACCGGCACGCACCCGGTGTTCAGGCGGTCGTTGGCAATGCATAGCGCGTTGCTCTCACGGAATGCCAGGAACGGGCGGAATTGCAGCGTTGTGGGGGAGTGAGCCTCCACAAGGGTGTAACGGATGAGCAGACGGTTCTCCTTTGAGATAAAGATTTTCTCCTTTGTGAGGATTACACCACCCACACGGTAGGTTGTGCGCGGCACGCTTTCGCAATCGAACTCGCGGATATACTTGTGCCCGTTGGGACTGTAGACGCCCCCCTGGTAACGGTGTAACCCGAGGTTGAACGGGGCACCATGCTGAATCACCGTCTCGTCGAGCGTCGAAAGCAACACATGGGGCTTGTACTCCTCATCCCCGATAGGCACCACAAGCAGACCATGTTGCTTGCGCGTATTGCAGCCAACGATTGATGTGCAATGATAAGCACCTGCCTGATTAGTGCGGAGCATCTCTTTTGGCAACGATTGCTCCAGGTTAATCATCAGGTTCTTATCAAATTTAAGATAACTCATTTAGGTTTGATGATATGTTATTATTATTGTTTGATTTCTTAAAGGTAGCCGAAACATCTGGGTGTAACAGCCCGGAAATGATTACATAGGTCGTGTTGAAAAACATGGTTTTTCAACCATAGTGCGCGAATGCTTTGGAAAAATCGCATCATGGTATTATTCGAGCAACGAATTTAGCGCGTTTTTTGCAATTTTACAAATATTTATTAAAATATTATCATCTTTTTCATTTTAACAAGACATGCGCCGCCTCGCAACAAAGAAATCACGCATCAACGATGCACATTCCTCACGCAGCACACCCTCGGTAACAACGGCTTTGGGGTGGAACGGCTTGCGTGACACCATGACAGAATATCCGCGCTTTTCGTCGGGTGCGCCTATCACGATGCGCTGGATCTGCGCCCACCCGATTGCCCCGGCACACATCAGGCACGGTTCTACCGTGACATACAGAGTGCACTCGGCAAGGTACTTGCCCCCGAGGGTTTCAGCCGCCGCCGTTATGGCCTGCATCTCGGCATGGGCGGTTACATCGTTGAGCGCCTCGGTGAGGTTATGTCCACGGCCTACGACACGCCCTTTGCACACAATTACAGCCCCTACCGGGATTTCCCCGGCGCGTGCGGCCTTTCCGGCTTCTGCCAAAGCCATCCGCATATATCTTTCGTCATCCATATCCAATTCAAATTCAATAGGTTTAAACAATCAACAACAGAAGGTTGTGCAACGGCTTCACGGTTACACGACCCTCACTATTTCCCCTTTGAGCGGGAACCACAGAAATCCCTGCGCCCCTTTGTGACCCGCATCTGCCAACAGACTCACATAATCGCGTACCTGCTCACGATATGCCGCCAGGTTATGCGCGCCGAATTTATAGTCGATAACGGCTATCGTGCCGTCGGCCAGCCAAACCACCCTGTCGGGACGCCGGAGGCTCTGAGGCCCCGTTAAAGGACGCTCGTTGACGGCACGCCGGAAACCTTCGAACCACGGGCGCACCCTAGGGTCGGCCAACGCCCCGGCCAGCAAACGGCGGCATTCGGCGGTATCATCCTCCGACAGCCTGTAACGGTAAGCCTGACGCTCCAATGCCAAATCCAGGTCTGACATATGGTTGACCCGCCCCAGCACCCCGTGCAGAAACGTGCCGCGATGGCGGTCGTTAGCGAAATCGAAATCGGTGGTATCCTCGAAATCCATCGTGGCGCATATTTCCGAACGGTCGTTAACCTCATACGTTGCAGGGAGGCTTATTCCGTCGTCAACACTCTTCCCGACGGGCGCCCCGGCCTCGTCGGCAGGCTCCCGTCGAGGAACCGTCGGTTCACCCATTATGAATTCCGCCCCTCCCCCATCAACATCGCGCAGACATGGCGACAATGGCACCATCCACTCACGCGCACCTCCAGGCACGGCCTCCGAAGCAAGATACCCCGGAGTCACAGCCTTTATGGCAAGTTTCAGATATTCTCCTATCGAAGGCACCGGCTCCCCCTTCGTGGCAGAACCCTCCTTCCTGCGGCCGCCGGTTTTATCGACATAGACACACAGCTCGCTCACAGCACGTGTAAACGCCACATATGCCACATTCAGGGCATCCGTTTTCTGCTCGGTCTCCCATTTTTCGGCATCGGCCTTCAAGGCGGGCATATTCTTGTTGGAAGCCCTGTTGGGCAGCGGCATCAACGGCGGCACACACTCCGGGTCGATTCCAGGAAGAGCCTCCGGGTCGATATGATACCACGATATGCTTTTCACATAACTGGTGTGATATTTCACCATAGGTTCGGAAAAATATGGCAGGTGCACGCACTCATACTCCAACCCCTTGGCTTTATGAATCGTCAGCACGTTGATTGCGTCCAGCCCGTCAGGGGCGGCAACGTTTGTAAACGCCCCTGTGCGGTCCCACCATTGCAGGAAGGCATTGACATTCCCCTCGCCTCGTTCCGAAAAATCAAGCACCAAATCCTGGAACGCGGTTATAAACACGTTTTCACGCCTACGGGCGTCGGGGGTGAGGAAACGCCCTATAATACGCTCGGTCATTGCCAGCAACGTCGGGCTTTCCATTTCCGAAAGGCGCCGTATTTCGGCATCGATTTCACCCTGGATACATTCAGGCGTCTCGTCAAACGGCACGGATGTCGCGGCCACGGCCTTGGCCAATGCCTCCTGGTCGGTAAGGCGCCGCATAACCACGCGCCCTTCGTCTACAACCGGGTTCCCCTGCTCGTCAACGGCTTCCACCGTGTCGAAACGGCATAGCTCGAAGCGGTGCAGAAGCCTGTAACGGCGGTAGGCAGGATTGACCACATTGACCGGCCTTCCTTCGCCATCGACCTCCCCGCCGGGTTGCGTGACCAGCATGGGCTGGGTGGTGAGCCTCAGCACGTTCACAATCATCCTGACGGCAGGCGAGATGCTGATTTCCATAGAATCGGCCGATACCACGGGGATGGTGCCGTGACGCCACTGCGGGTCGTTGTCCATAACATCCATCAGATGCGTTATAACGGCTTTCCCCTGGCTCTTTTTCCTCACCAGCACTGCTATATCCCTCGGACGGTAACCGGCTGCGAGCTGACGCGAAATCTCGTCGGTCATAAGCTCCAGCTGGCCGGCAGTCCCCCCGTCCTCTTCATCATCGGTGGCGGCAGCGTCATCAGGGGCAAAAAGAATCTTCACATACCCCTTGAAACCGGCATGCTTCGGGGGGATTTGCTGCACAAGCCCGGCATAAGTGCCTGCAATTGTCTTCACAGCCGCATTCCCGTCAAGCAATCCGGCCATGGCATTGAAAACCGTGTTGTTGAACCGCACCACATCGGCCGAGCTGCGCCAGTTGCAGTTTTCAGCGACATTGTTCCCGTGCATCGACACCGCATCCGGGAAACGCCCCCTCACCAGCCGCTCCACACGGTTCCCCAGCAGTTCCGGGTCGGAGTTTCGGAATCGGTAGATGCATTGTTTCTCATCACCGATAATCAGATTGTCGTTGCCACGGCTCAGGCTTTCAAGAACAAGCGGTTTAAGGTTTTCCCACTGCATCTGCGACGTGTCCTGGAACTCGTCGATAAGGTAATGGCGTATGGTGGTGCCCATCCGCTCGTAGATAAACGGGGTCTCATCCTCGTTGATGATGCGGCGCAAAAGGTCGTTGGTGTCCGAAAGCAGGAGCGAGTCGGTCTGGCGCCTGTATTCGTCAAGATAACGGTGCATCTGGCCGAAAAGCCCCAGCTGGAACACGCGGCTGTAGAGGTAGGAAAACAGCTGCGAACGCCCGACATATTCCAAAGCGCCCTGCAAAGCCTCCTCCATAACCCGGCGTAGTCCGGGCGACGGGTCGGCCTTTTTCTTGAAGCATGCGTCGGAATCGGCAGCGGCACGTTTGAACGTGTCGCTCGGAAGAGTTGAGAAATCCCCGTCGGCATAGGCTGTCAGACGTGTCACAAGGTTTTTGAGCACACTCTCATCAGCCATATCGACCGCCCGGCGGCATAATGCGCACACACGCTCCTTCTCCCCGGCAATCACCCCTCCGGGCGCGAGTGCCTGCGCGAACCTTACGATACGTCCGGGGTCAGACAGATACCCGTCGATTACCGCACGGTTAAGCTTATAGGTTTCGGTAAAGAAATGACCGAGGTCGGAAATCAGCCCGGCATTGACCGACGAGGTTTGCGACAGGAGGTTGAAACTCTTCCCCTCGGCCACCATCGACATCATATACTGCCTCAGCCACTCTTCCAGATAACGCTGTTGGCGCCGCTCGTCGGCGTCAGCCACCGCCGGACGGTAATTGATTGATGTAAGCATCTTCCCGACGGCTATCGCCAGGGCATACTTGTCGTCCATCTCCACATTATGGTTGGCAGGCAGCTCCAATTCACGGGCAAAGGTGTTGAGCACCCGTTGGAAGAACGAGTCGATGGTGCTGACACTGAACCACGAAAAATTATAAAGCACGTCAGCCAGTGCCCGCCCCGCATGTTCGCGCAACGTAACGGCATCCGTGTCGAATTCATTCATGAACTCCTCAAGATACGGGCTTTTGCACAGGCCGGACGCATCGGCCAATGCGGCAAGCTCGTTGATGATGCGCGTGGTCATCTCTTCGGTAGCCTTGTTGGTGAAAGTAACGGCAAGAATCTCGCCATGGGCTTTCGGCTTCTGATAGCCGTAGGCCGACAGCGGACGCAGCCGGTAACGCCCCCCTTTCTTGTAGCCGAGAAGCAGTTTGAGGTACTCCCGGGTCAGAGAATACGTTTTACCCGACCCCGCCGAAGCCTTGTGTATCTTTAGCATATCGATGTGCGGTAATTATCAAAACCAAATTTACACATTTTCTTTCACTCCAGCCGCATGTGGCACATCCGATTTCGGTGAACCCCATGCGCCCCTTCCATGTTTTAATTATTGTTAACCAGAGAGATTGTCTGAGATATGAAATCATTAAACGACGCATACATACCGGGCAAACGCCTCATCCTGTCACTCCTGACGCTATGCAACATCGCATGTTTCATCGGAATCCTCATGCCGGAAGTCCCGCGTTTTATGATGTGGTGGGTTGTCGGGATTATCGATGCATGCGCGCTCTACGTCATAATCTACCTCCTGAAAACGAAACAAGGGGCGGAACACCTGGCATCTTTGGCAGGCATCGGCCTTATCGCGATTATTGATACCGCGATTGCATGCATCATCTTTTGAACAAACCGGGGGAGTATGGGATTTTTTAAGTAACTTTGCCACATCTAACAGATAGAAATGATTGAACGAATCGTAATCATCGAAAGCGCCGACCCTGTGAGCTTCTACGGGGTGAACAATGCCAACATGCAGCTTATCCGCAACCTCTTCCCGAAACTACGGATGGCAGCCCGAGGCTCGGTAATAAAGGTAATCGGCGACGAAGCCGAAACCTCGGAATTCGAGAAAAAAATAAAAGAGCTCGAGGCTTACTGCGCCAGCTACAACAAGCTGACGGAGGATGTGATACTCGACATCGTAAAGGGCGACACCCCGCGCGAATCACGCGCCGACGACGTGATTATCTACGGCGTTAACGGCAAACCGATTTCGGCACGCACCCCTACACAGCAGAATTTGGTGCGGACATTTCAGAAAAACGACCTCACCTTCGCACTCGGCCCCGCCGGGACGGGCAAAACCTATGTCGCTATAGCCCTCGCCGTAAAGGCTCTGAAAAACCGCGAGGTGAAAAAAATAATCCTTTCGCGTCCAGCCGTCGAAGCAGGCGAAAAACTAGGGTTCCTGCCGGGCGACATGAAGGATAAAATCGACCCCTATCTGCAACCCCTCTACGACGCCCTCGAAGATATGGTCCCAGCCATGAAACTCAAGGAATACATGGAGACCAAGGTAATACAGATAGCACCCCTGGCCTTCATGCGCGGGCGCACCCTCAACGATGCGGTAATCGTGCTCGACGAGGCGCAGAACACCACCACCCACCAGATAAAGATGTTCCTCACACGCCTAGGGGTGAATGCGAAAATGATTATCACAGGCGACGTGACCCAGATCGACCTCCCGCGCTCGGTGTGCTCCGGCCTGGTGCAGGCACTGCGCATACTGCACGACATCCCCGGCATAGGGCGTGTGGAATTCGGCAAAAAAGACATCGTGCGCCACCAGCTGGTGCAGCGCATCGTCGAAGCCTACCAGGAATTCGACGAGCAGGAACAGGCGAAAGCGAAAGCCCGCAACGAACATGCCGCAACCGGCACACCCGACCAACAGCAATAACCAATCATATCATATCCAAACATATGGCAACTCTCACTAAGACAGATTTCAATTTCCCGGGACAGACAGCCGTTTACCACGGCAAAGTGCGCGACGTCTACTCCGTAGGCAACGACCTCCTCGTAATGGTGGCAACCGACCGCATTTCGGCATTCGACGTAATCCTGCCCAAAGGCATCCCCTTCAAAGGACAGGTGCTCAACCAGATTGCCGCACAGTTCCTGGAAGCCACCTCCGACATAGTACCCAACTGGCGCCTGGCGTCACCCGACCCCATGGTCACCGTGGGCTACCGCTGCGAAGGTTTCCCCGTTGAAATGATTATCCGAGGATACCTCACAGGTAGCGCATGGCGCGAATACGCTGCCGGAAACCGTACCCTCTGCGGCGTGACCCTCCCCGAAGGGATGCGCGAAAACCAGCGTTTCCCCGAACCCATCATCACCCCCACCACAAAGGCCGCCGAAGGCCACGACGAGAACATCTCGCGTGAGGAAATCATCGCCCAGGGGCTGGTGAGCGAGGAAGATTACGCACAGATGGAAGCCTACACCCGCGCCCTGTTCGCACGCGGCTCTGAAATGGCCGCCGAAAAGGGCCTTATCCTGGTCGACACCAAATACGAGTTCGGCAAACGCGACGGCAAAGTAATACTCATCGACGAAATCCACACCCCCGACTCCTCACGCTATTTCTATGCCGAAGGCTACGAAGAGCGCTTTGAAAAAGGTGAACCCCAGCGCCAGCTCTCAAAAGAGTTCGTGCGCCAGTGGCTCATCGACCACGGTTTCATGGGCAAGGAAGGGGAGCAGGTTCCCGAAATGACCGACGTATTCTGCCGCGAGGTTTCCGAGCGCTATATCGAGCTTTACGAACATATAACAGGCCGCAGGTTCGAGAAAGCCCCAGAAGAGCACCTGGCCGACCGCATCGCCGCAAACGTGCTCTCCTGCCTAGAAGAACTCAAAGCCTGACCACCAGCCACACCACTTGCAACACAATTTAAGTTAACTTACCAAACGCCAAAGCAACCCTTAACGTTTGGTAAGTTAATTTTAAGAGAATACCCGCTGCCACGGGCCATCCACGCACCATCAACCCTTACAGCATGCCAACCCCCGAAACCATAAAACCCTACGACAATTCGCGCCCCAAAACCGAGCAGGTCGAAGAGATGTTCGACTCCATAGCACCCGCCTACGACTTCATGAACCGCGCCATGACCTTCGGCATCGACAAACTTTGGCGCCGACGTGCGGTGAAACTTGTAGCAGCCACATCCCCGCGACGCATCCTCGACGTAGCCACAGGCACAGGCGACCTCGCCATAAGGCTGGCAAGGGCAATCCCGTCGTCACACATCACAGGCATCGACCTTTCCGAGGAAATGCTCAGGATAGGACGCCGGAAAACAGACCAGGCCGGTCTCACCCCCCGCATAGAACTCACCAAGGCCGACTGCCTTGCCCTACCATTCCCCGACGCATCATTCGACGCCGTGACGGTTGCCTACGGCGTACGCAACTTCGAACACCTCGACCAAGGCTATGCCGAGATGGCACGGGTTCTACGCCCCGGAGGCATCCTCTGCGTAATCGAGCTGGCCGTCCCCACCAACCCCGTTGTGCGCCCCCTCTACAACCTTTACACCAGCCGCATCATCCCCACCCTTGGCCGCCTGGTATCATCCGACACCCGCGCCTACACCTACCTCCCCGAATCCATAGCCGCCATGCCCCAGGGCGAACGCATGCTCGACATGATGCGCCACGCCTGCCTCACCTCCCCCCGCCTCCTCCCCCTCACCTTCGGCACCTGCGCCATCTACACCGCCCGCAAACCCTGACCCCGCCTCCCCTCCGTAGAGACGGGATAGCATCCCGTCTCCCCACCCACCATTATCTCGTCACCATCGGTCGCCACCACCCTGCCTTATTCCCATCCGCCATCCCCATTCCCTCCCATCCACCACCATATCCCACCCCTTCTTCTCCCCGCATCCCCACCCCGGTATTTCACATTTTGAGACGGGATGCTATCCCGTCTCTACGGCTCCTAGGCGGGTTTTGAAGGCTTTTTGACCTATTTTTGGTGAAAAATGCGAGCGATTTAGCCAAAATTTGTTAACATAGGCATCCATCTCTTGCACAGGTCGGAATTAATGACCACCTTTGCATGTGTGTTTTTCATAGTATTAGATTAAGAAAAGGTTTAAAGTAAATAGGTCGTCGTGATGACGACCTATTTTTATTTCCATTCACCACCGCCGAAACTGCAACTACACCACACAGCACTCACAATCTTGCTTTGTTCGAAAACAGGTACATTCCATCTCGACGTGATGATTCAAAAACGAAGTGCAAACACTTCCGATTCTTATAAAGCAAAGATTCCCCCAACCTTCACGATGATGGAATGACCAGCGGCGGGGAAAACTCATTGCGCCACTGAGATTCCACACAGCAGGTTCCAACCGGCAATAAAAACCAGACCGAAGCCTACTTGGGATTAACTACTTTTGCATTCATTATCGCAGCATCATCAACCAACCCAGCAGCAAAGACCGCAAATATTCGGCTTACGGAAAACCATAAAAACAGGAATGCCCCCATACCAGGCATTGACCCTGCAACCGGGGCATGCCATGATGAAGGCAACAGCAACAAACCCTCTGTTTAACAAACACATACAATTTCAACCAATCTATTAATCGCTGTTAAAGAGTTACAATTCGGTTAAAACTTAGAGCGAAACCAAAAAATAATCCGTAACTTCGCATGTTAAGATGTTATCTAAGACATCGCACGGGATTAACCCGGAATGGGGCGTAAGGCCATATTTATCCCCCCTGTTCCAACCCCGAAATCCTGAAACCAATTTTCTAAACAACATAATTACAGATTATGAGTAACGAAAAAAAATTCCTGACCTGTGACGGTAATCAGGCTGCCGCGCATATCTCGTATATGTTCAGCGAAGTAGCCGCGATTTACCCCATCACCCCGTCGTCCACAATGGCGGAGTATGTTGATGAATGGGCTGCTGCCGGACGTAAGAACATCTTCGGCGAGACAGTGCTCGTGCAGGAAATGCAGTCGGAAGGTGGCGCCGCAGGTGCCGTCCACGGCTCCCTGCAGGCCGGCGCCCTCACCACAACCTACACCGCATCGCAAGGGCTCCTGCTGATGATTCCCAACATGTACAAAATTGCCGGCGAACAGCTTCCCTGTGTTTTCCACGTTTCGGCACGTACAATCGCATCCCACGCCCTCAGCATTTTCGGCGACCACCAGGATGTAATGTCGGTGCGTCAGACAGGCTTCGCTATGCTTTGCGAAGGCTCGGTGCAGGAAGTAATGGACCTCTCCGGAGTAGCACATCTTGCTACCATAAAGTCATCGATACCTTTTGTAAACTTCTTCGACGGTTTCCGCACATCGCACGAAATCCAGAAAATCGAGATGCTGGAGCAGGAACAGCTCGCCCCGCTGCTCGACCGTGAGGCACTCGCACGCTTCCGCCAGCAGGGACTCTCGCCCCAGGCACCCGTGTCGCGCGGCATGGCCGAAAACAGCGACGTGTTCTTCCAGCACCGCGAGGCATGCAACGCCACCTACGACAATGTACCCGCCGTTGTCGAGGAATACATGAACAAGATTTCGGAAATCACCGGGCGCAAATACGGCCTGTTCAACTACTACGGTGCCGAAGATGCCGAACGCGTGATTATCGCCATGGGTTCTGTAACCCAGGCCGCCCAGGAAGCCATCGACTCCATGATGGAAAAGGGTGAGAAAGTAGGTCTTGTATCCGTGCATCTCTACCGCCCGTTCTCGGCAAAGCACTTCCTGGCAGCAGTGCCTGCAACAGCGAAGCGCATCGCCGTTCTCGACCGCACAAAAGAACCCGGGGCAAACGGCGAACCCCTGTTGCTCGACGTCAAGGAATGCTTCTACGGCAAGGAAAACGCCCCCCTCATCGTTGGCGGACGCTACGGCCTCGCTTCGAAGGATACCACGCCCGCACAGATTATCGGCGTGTTTGAAAACCTCGCCCTCCCCATGCCTAAGGATCACTTCACGGTAGGTATCGTTGACGACGTGACATTCACCTCGCTCCCCCTCCCCGAAGAAATCGCACTGGGCGACAAGAGCACCTATGAAGCCAAATTCTACGGCCTCGGTGCCGACGGTACTGTCGGAGCCAACAAAAACTCCATCAAAATCATCGGCGACAACACCAGCAAATACTGCCAGGCCTATTTCGCTTACGACTCGAAAAAGTCGGGCGGCTACACCTGCTCACACCTCCGTTTCGGCGATGCACCCATCCGTTCCACCTACCTGGTGAACACCCCCAACTTCGTGGCATGCCATGTGCAGGCATACCTCCACATGTATGACGTGACACGCGGTCTGCGCGACAACGGCACCTTCCTGCTCAACACCATCTGGGAAGGCGAGGAACTCGCCAAGAACCTCCCCGCGAAGGTCAAGAAATATTTCGCTGACCACAACATCACCGTCTACTACATCAACGCGACCAAGATTGCACAGGAAATCGGCCTTGGCAACCGCACCAACACCATTCTCCAAAGCGCATTCTTCCGCATCACCGAGGTAATCCCCGTAGACCTTGCCGTAGAACAGATGAAGAAATTCATCGTCAAGAGCTATGGCAAAAAAGGCCAGGATGTCGTCGACAAGAACTATGCGGCCGTCGACCGTGGTGGCGAATACCACAAGCTCGAAATCGACCCCGCATGGAGCAACCTCCCCGTCGAAGCGCCCGCGCCTAACGATGACCCCGAGTTCATCAACAAAATCGTGCGCCCCATCAACGCACAGGACGGCGACCTCCTGAAGGTTTCCGACTTTGCCGACCGCCCCAACGGTACATGGGACAACGGCACTGCGGCATACGAAAAACGCGGTGTGGCAGCATTCGTGCCCGAATGGATTGAAGAAAACTGTATTCAGTGCAACAAGTGTGCATATGTATGCCCCCACGCTGCTATCCGTCCGTTCGTCATCACCCCCGAGGAGATGGCAGGCGCACCGTTCGCTGAAAACGACACAATCCCCGCAATCGGCAAGCAATTTGCCGGAATGCGTTTCATGCAGGCTGTCGACGTGCTCGACTGCCTCGGCTGCGGCAACTGCGTTGACGTATGCCCCGGCAAGAAGGGCGTGAAGGCTCTCGAAATGAAGCCCCTCGAAACACAGCTCGAAGTGCAGAAGGAATGGGAATACTGTGTGAAGGATGTAGCTTCCAAACAGGATCTCGTCGACATCACCGCAAACGTGAAGAACAGCCAGTTCGCAACACCGCTGTTCGAATTCTCGGGTGCATGCTCAGGTTGCGGCGAAACCCCGTATGTGAAACTTATCTCACAGCTCTACGGCGACCACGAAATGGTGGCAAACGCAACCGGTTGCTCTTCAATCTACTCCGGTTCGGTGCCCTCAACCCCCTATACCACCAACTTCCGCGGCCACGGACCCGCATGGGGCAACTCCCTGTTCGAGGACTTTGCCGAATTCGGACTCGGTATGACCATCGCCAACGAAAAGATGCAGGAACGCCTCGTCGACCTCATGCAGCGTGCAACCACATGCGAGAAGTGCTGCGACGAAATCAAGGCTCAGGCTGCAAAATGGCTTGAAAACCGCGAAAGCGCCGTTGCGACACGCGAAGTGTTCGAAACAATCGTGCCGCTCTGCGAAGCTTGCGGCTGCGACATCTGCAAAGGCATCCTCGACCTCAAGAACTTCATCGTCAAGCGCAGCCAGTGGATTATCGCAGGCGACGGAGCAGCTTACGACATAGGTTTCGGCGGCCTCGACCACGTGCTCGCATCAGGCAAGAACATCAACATCATCGTGCTCGACACCGAGGTTTACTCCAACACCGGCGGCCAGGCATCAAAGGCAACCCCCATCGGAGCAATTGCAAAATTCGCTGCCGCAGGCAAGCGCGTCCGCAAGAAAGACCTCGGCCTTATCGCCACAACCTACGGTTACGTTTACGCAGCCCAGGTTGCGATGGGAGCCGACAATGCCCAGACTCTCAAGGCCATCCGCGAAGCCGAAGCTTACGACGGGCCTTCGATTATCATTGCATACTCACCCTGTATCAGCCACGGCCTCCGCGCAGGCATGGGCCGGTCGCAGCATGAGGAAGCCGAAGCAGTTGCATGCGGCTACTGGCACCTTTGGCGCTACAACCCCGCTCTCGAAGCCGAAGGGAAGAACCCCTTCTCGCTCGACAGCAAGGAACCCAACTGGGACGAATTCGAAAACTTCCTCAAGGGCGAAGTCCGTTACGCTTCCGTAATGAAGCAGTACCCCGCCGAGGCAGCCGAACTCTTCGCAGCCGCCAAAGACAACGCCCGCTGGCGCTACAACAACTACCTACGCCTCTCCCGCGCACAGTGGGGCACAACCGGCGAAGGAACTCCCGAAGTAAACTAACCAGCTATATAGCTGACCTGTAAAACACCAACCGCAGCCCGTATTACCGGCGCTGCGGTTGCTTGTTTATTACATCAGAGCAACCTACAGATCCCTACCCGCCTTGCCATCTCTCAACAAATAGAAAACCGGCAAACCATCCAAACTTTCAAACCCTACCTACCTTTTTAGCCAAATTTTGAGTACCTTTGCATTAAATGTACACATCCCTGGAAATATGCGCTGGTGCCGGAGGACAAGCTTTAGGGTTAGAACGCGCCGGATTCAATCATACACTATTGGTAGAGTATGAACCATCTTATTGTGCCTGTCTTAAAGCAAACAGACCTGGCTGGGATGTAAGATGTATGGATGTACACAACCTGTCGGGCATCCCGTACTACAATAGGATTGACCTGCTTTCCGGCGGAGTGCCATGTCCCCCATTCAGCCATGCCGGCAAACAATTAGGAGCTGACGACGAACGCGACCTTTTTCCTGAAATGATAAGGCTCGCCGCAGAAATAAACCCCAAAGTAGTAATGATTGAAAATGTCAGGGGGTTTCTCGACCAAAAATTCTCGGAATATCGTGAACGAATAATCAATGAAATCGAAACATTAGGATATAACACCCATATCCAGCTTTTAAATGCAAGCGACTACGGGGTTCCTCAATTACGGCCACGCGTTGTGATAATAGGTGTACGTAATGACCTCACAGACACATTCTCATTTCCACCCAGACAGCGGCAACCTGCACCAACAGTAGGCGAGGCATTATTCGACTTAATGTCTGAAAACGAATGGCAAGGTGCTGCCGAATGGAGAAACAATGCTTCTACCATCGCCCCGACACTGGTAGGCGGCAGTAAAAAACACGGAGGGCCTGATTTAGGTCCGACCAGGGCACGCAAAGCATGGGCCGCAATCGGGATTGAAGGAAAAAGCATCGCAAACGATGCACCACAAAAAGATTTCACAGGCATGCCACGGCTGACACCACGCATGATGGCCCGTATCCAGGGATTTCCTGACTCATGGTCATTTGGAGACCGAAAAACAACCGCATGCCGCATGATTGGAAATGCTTTTCCTCCACCTATGGCCGAAGCCGTGGGCAAACAGATTTTTAAATTACTCTACCATAATGAATGCATTGATTACAGCTGCAAGGAAAAAATATCATGAATCCCTGATTGCCGATAATATTCTAACCATCGACAGCAAGGGCATTCCCAGCAACGCAGACAAATCATCACGCCTTTCAATATCGATTTCTCGCCATATTATTGAAAATCTGACTGCTGAAACGCATGATAAAATAACAGGACAGTCATCTGGCGCCAAATTTGAGACTGCCAATATGCAATTCTTATGTGACACATTCCTACATTTGGAGCATCTGAGACCAGGTAAATGGCATATTGAGAAACTTGGCAATAGGAATAATATCAAGACTTCATCCTTCATACAATACGAGCATCTTGATTATCTGAACAATATTGCCAGACGTGACTCTCAATTAGCAGCTACATTAGGCAATGATTATATGGTAGCACCCGATATTGTGATATTCAGGGAACCAGAACCTGACGATATTATCAATTCTGCACGGACAATCGTCGACCAAAACACATGCACATTGGCCGACATACGCAAATGCAACAATCAATTACCAATACTCCATGCATCTATTTCTGCAAAATGGACTATGCGTAGTGACCGGGCTCAAAACAGTCGTACAGAGGCACTTGGTTTGATTCGCAATAGAAAAGGAAAACTTCCGCATATCGCAGTTGTCACAGGAGAACCGCTCCCGTCTCGGCTGGCATCATTGGCACTTGGCACTGGCGATATAGACTGTCTGTATCATTTTGCCTTATATGAATTAATCGAAGCTGTGCAGACCTGTCACGCAGAAGACGCCATGGACATGCTTGACATTCTAATCACAGGGAAGCGGCTCAAAGATATAAGCGACCTACCTCTTGATCTTGCGATATAATATCAATCAAAGTCTTACTATTTAACATTTTTCAATTTAAATTCTAACAGTCACTATGGCAAAAAAGGTTGCGGAGACACCGTTGATGAAGCAGTATTTCGAAATGAAGCAGAAACACCCCGACGCAGTGTTGTTGTTTCGTGTCGGCGACTTCTATGAAACGTTCTGCGATGACGCCATAACCACTTCCGAAATTCTAGGGATAACACTGACCCGGCGTGCCAACGGGTCGGCTTCGTCAATCGAACTTGCAGGCTTTCCCCACCATGCCCTCGACACCTACCTGCCGAAACTGGTACGTGCAGGAAAACGTGTGGCCATATGCGAGCAGCTCGAAGACCCCAAACTGACCAAAAAACTCGTAAAACGTGGCATCACCGAGCTTGTAACACCCGGGGTGGCGATGAACGACAACGTGCTCGACCACCGCGAAAACAATTTCCTCGCCGCCGTGCATTTCACAAAAGGAAATGCCAAAAACGGAATCGGGGTAGCCTTCCTCGACATCTCAACCGGGGAATTCCTCACCGCCGAAGGGCCGGCCGAATATATCGACAAACTGCTTGGCAACTTCTCGCCAAAGGAAGTGCTGGTTGAGCGCGGCAACCGCCAGCGGCTCGATGACAGTTTCACAGGGCGCTACCTGGCATTCGAACTCGAGGACTGGATTTTCACCGACCAGTCAGCCATGGAGCGACTGCTCAAACAATTCGAGACCTCTTCGCTAAAAGGTTTCGGCATCAACAAAATGCCTGCCGCCATTGTGGCCTCCGGCGCAATCCTTCATTACCTCGATATAACCCGCCACACCCGCACAGGCCACATAACGCGCCTGAGCCGCATCGAGGAAGACACCTTCGTGCGTCTAGACAAATTCACCATACGCAACCTAGAGCTGCTCAACCCGCTCGGGGAGGACGGCAAAAGCCTCCTCGATATTATCGACCGCACCGTCAGCCCGATGGGGGCACGGATGTTGCGGCGGTGGGTCACATTCCCTCTCAAAGACCCAAAGAAAATCAATGCCCGCCTCGACGCCCTTGAATATTTCTTCAAAAACCCCGACGACCGCGAAAACCTGCGCGAACAACTCGAACGCATAGGCGACCTCGAACGTCTGATAGCAAAAGTGGCGGCATGCCGGATTTCCCCACGCGAGGTGGTGCAGGTGCGCAACGCCCTGACCGCCATCGAACCGATAAAGGCAACCCTTGAACAAGCCGAATCCGCCCCTCTTAAAGCAATCGGCGAACAACTCAACCCATGCGCGTTGATGCGCGACCGCATCGCTGCCGAAATCGTCGACGAAGCCCCCAACCAGCTCAACCGTGGCAATGTGATAAAGCCCGGTGTCGACACCGAACTTGACCAACTGCGGGAAATCGCCTACCAGGGTAAAGACTACCTGCTGAAAATACAACGCCGGGAAGTGGAAGCAACTGGCATCACAAGCCTGAAAATCGGCTATAACAACGTGTTCGGCTACTATATCGAAGTGACCAACACCCATAAGGACAAAGTGCCTCAGCAATGGATACGCAAACAGACACTTGTCAACGCCGAACGCTATATAACCCAAGAATTAAAAGAATACGAGGAAAAAATCCTGACAGCCCAGGAACGCATCGAAATCATTGAGACCAGGCTATACAACGACCTGGTAAACCGCCTGGCAGAATACGTGACGGCCATACTTGCCGACGCACAGCTGCTGGCCCGCATCGACTGCCTGCTGTCGCTGACCCGCGTGGCTATAGAAAACAAGTATAACCGCCCGGTAGTCGACGATTCACTTAAAATCGACATCCGCGAAGGTCGTCACCCTGTAATCGAGAAGGAGCTGCCTGTCGGCGTCCCGTATATATCCAACAGTGTCTGTCTCGACAACGACGACACACAGATAATGATGATTACCGGCCCCAACATGTCGGGTAAATCCGCCCTGCTGCGTTCAACCGCGCTCAACGTGCTGCTGGCACAAATCGGCAGCTTCGTAGCGGCAGAATCAGCCCATATAGGCGTAGTCGATAAAATCTTCACACGTGTAGGCGCATCCGACAACATCTCGCTCGGAGAGTCGACATTCATGGTCGAGATGAACGAGGCCGCCTCAATCCTCAACAACATGAGCCGACGCTCGCTCATCCTGTTCGACGAACTCGGACGCGGCACCTCAACCTACGACGGCATATCCATAGCCTGGGCTATCGTGGAACATATCAACGCATCACCCCTACGCCCAAAAACACTCTTTGCCACCCACTACCACGAATTGAACGAAATGGAGGAATCCTATCCTGGGGTGGTAAATTTCAACGTCGCAGTCAAGGAAATCGACGGCAAAGTGGTGTTCCTGCGCAAACTCGCACGCGGCGGAAGCGAACATAGTTTCGGCATACATGTGGCAAAACTCGCCGGCATGCCCCGCGCCATCGTGGAACGTGCCGCAAACGTACTCCGCCAACTCGAGGAAGCCAACCGCCACTCCCCCGTGGCATCCACCACCACAAGTGGCAACAGGTCATGTGCCATGCCGAAAATAGATTCAGCCTCCGGCATGCAACTCAGCTTCTTCCAGCTCGACGACCCCATCCTCTCGCAAATCCGCGACGAAATCATCAACCTCGACATCAACAACCTCTCCCCCCTCCAGGCCCTCAACAAACTATCCGACATCCGCGCCATCCTCACCGGCAAATAACCCCTCCGCACTGTAGAGACGGGATAGCATCCCGTCTCTGATAACATCCCCGCCCAAGATAACACCTCATCCCAAAGAGCACCCTCCTGAATAACACCTAGTACATCACCCCCCAACAAACTGAGACGGGATGCTATCCCGTCTCTACATCGCGGCAAAATGACAAAACGGCAGGGCAACATTTTGGCATGGTGTTTGTTATTATAAATAAGGGGCGGTATGCCCGATTTGAAACACCAGAAACTTATTATAACTTAATTATGGAAAGAATAGAACCCGGAAAATACGTTGAATTAGGCTATGACCTTTACGCTATAGAAGCCGACGGCAAGGAAACACTTGTGCACCAAACCGATGCCGAAGATCCCGAAAAGATTGTGTTCGGTGTGACACGCGGCATGATTGCCCCGCTGGAAAAAGCCATCGAGGGACTTGAAACCGGCAGCAAATTCGACGTGAAGGCTACTGCTGAAGAGGCATTCGGCCCCTACGACCCCGACCAGATTGTGGAACTCGACCGCGACATCTTCGTGGTAGAAGGCAAGTTCGACGAAGAGATGATAAAGGCTGGCGCCCTCGTGCCTATGATGACAGCCGACGGCTACCGCATCAACGGCCTGGTAAAGGAAGTGACCGCCGACAAAGTGAAGATGGACTTCAACCACCCGTTGGCAGGCAAGGCAGTGCGTTTCGACGGCAAAATCCTCACAGTCCGCGATGCCACACCTGAAGAGTTACAACCCGCCCACGGTTGCGGATGCGGATGCGACCATGACCACTGCGATGAACATGGCGACGGACATTGCGGATGCGGCGACGGCTGCTGCCATTAATTCATTGAGGCAAAAAAACATCGCGGGCGGTGTGTCAAAATTCAATATTTTGGCACACCGCCTTGGTTTTCGCCCGGATGGCGAGGGCGCTGTCATCGGGATGTTTTATGCGGTCTTCATCATATCGCATACACAGGATTTTAGTAACTTTGCCACACATTTCTTCACTCACTTGCACATGGGAAAAACCTGTATCACCAAAATCCTGCTGACTGCGCTTATATGCTTTGCCACCGCAATCGCCACACACGCCCAACACCTGACATGGAGCCTTGACTTCGGCTCGGTGTTCGATAATCGCGAGGGCGACAACTCAATCACCGACACCAAGACCTTCTTCTTCACCAACCTGGCCCCGGAAATCGGAGTACAATTCACCAAACGCGACCGCATTTCAGGGGGCGTGGTCTGGAACCAGCCTATCGGCAACGAATGGGATGGATACCGCATTTCCCCCACCCTCTACTACCGCCATCAAGGACGCCGGTGGAGCGCGTCAATGGGCATGTTCCCACGCACCCAGCTCCACCAGCCCCTGCCAGGATTCCTATGGTGCGACTCACTCACATATTTCCAACGCAACATACGCGGTTTCCTGGTGCAATACAACTCCCGTAATGCCTTCATCGACTTTTATCTCGACTGGCGCCAGTTGCAGACCGCAACCAAGCGCGAGGCATTCAACATAGTGTTCCACGGCGAATGGCGCCCTCGCGGACGCAGTTTCCTGATAGGCGGCCACGCAATGATGAACCATTTCGCATTAACCCGGCACGCCCCGGCCAACCAGCACATTGTTGATAATTTCCTTGCCAACCCCTACGTCGGAATCGACCTCAAACAGGCATCCGGCCTCGACAGCCTAGTCATAAAGGGTGGCGCACTGATTACCATCGAACGCAATCGTGCCAACAATGAATGGCGCATGCCCGCAGGCGCATGGATTGAAATTACCGGGGAATGGAAATGGCTCGGACTGAGAAACTCCTTTTATGCCGGAGGCAGACTTTTCCCGAGTTACAGCGAACTCGGAGCGGAACTCTATCAAGGGGAACCATTCTACCAGTCAGACCTTTATAACCGCACCGACATCTATGCCCGCATCATAGGCAACGAATATGTGAACCTTGAAGCCTCACTCGATTTCAATATCACAAAAGACAGCTTCATTTTCTACCAACGCCTGATGCTTCGCGTATATCTCGACAACTTCAACTGCCCCTTCGGCAAAAAGAAGAAATCCAAATCACGCAGCATCCTGGCAAACACCTACCTCTGATGACGCCTCGCACTGCAACCATAAATGAAAACCCATTGATTAGGAATCACCCCTAGGTAAAATAGAGGTATCCGTTTTTCTTTCCTATAATTCACACACCTCGGTGTGCCGACCGAGAAACCACTGAGCTACTCTACGTAGTGAAGCGCCACAATCGCCTATCAGGAGGGGCCCATGCTATGTGGGCCGAGCCTGTGCAGCACATATCCCCCACAACCGTTTTCAATCTACATTGCAAGCACGACGGAGAGACCTATGACTACACACGCGGCCAATACAACAAGGCTCGCTGCGTACCGAAAACGGGAAAGCGAAACTCACCCGTACCAAAGGTTCTCCCCTGCGCCGCTACAAAACAGCTTCCGCCGGATTCATCAGGTAATCACAGCCCTGCTTTTATCCATACATCACGTTATAATAACCGCAGCGGGAGTGCCAAAAGCATGACTTCTGACACTCCCCCATGTGGTTATATTATTGACTGACAATCTTTTTACGGTATATCTTCGTAAGCCTGCAGGGCCTGCTCGAAACGGGCTGCCACATCGGCCATCCTGTATAGCCCGTCGGCATTCTTTTCAAGCCCTTTCAATGTCAACGGATAAACCATAGGCGGATTATCAAGATCGAGCAGCCGCATGTCGCGCAACTGGTCGACAGTCTGATAAACTATGTTCAGGTCGGCATACTCCTCCCCGTCGGGGCCTACGAACTTCTCGACCACCAGCTTGGAGCCTATAGGGGTTTTCTTTTCAATAGCGCCTGGCAGTTCGTATTCCTCTACGCCAAGCGCGGTTGCCACACTCGACAGATTGCTGTCATGCCCCACCAGGAAAGTGAATTTGCGGTCGGGCGAACGCAGCTCGTCATACATATAACGAATCAAAGGATTTGCCACATTCACCGCAACTATCGGGGCTGTGAACAACACATCCTGATATGTATCCTTCACATGTGCCAGCTGTGACCACTGGTCGCGTGTAAGCTTATGCCCGAAAGCCGCCTTCACCGAATCAGGCTCCTCATAATACTGGAGGATGAAGGCATCGCTGGCCGCATTCAGTTCCTTTAATGCCGAGCCTGGTTTCATGGCCGGTTCAGCCCATTTTTCAAGCACTATCTCAGTGTTATAATTATCCAATGCTTTCAACTTGGGATCGGCGGATTTTGCCATAGGGGAATCCTTGACATCAAGCACCTCGGTCATGAGCGCGTAATCCGGGGCAATCGCCTCGTTTATGCCTACAATCCCCTTTTCCCCACCCATGGCATTAATCTGGCGCATGGCTTCGGCCACGAATTCGGGGCTTACCTTTGTGAGCTGGGGGTTAAACAACGGATCCATCTTGCTTGGTGTGAAACGGTGGTTTACACTTACTTCACCCACCGGCATGAAGCCTGATGTGAAATAACGGGCTGTGGCGATGCAACGCTGCATGGAATTGGCGATTACATTAAGGTCGTCGGCAGTCGGTATATAGTTTTCGGGAAACATACCTGCATCAACAAGCCATTTACGGAAATATTGCCCCATCATCGTTTCCAGCGCACCGCCACGCGAGGTCAGCTCGCTCTTGCCGGCACTCCATTTCGTCCACTCATGAGGGGTCATGCGCCCGAGATCGCTTTTGCTGTCGGAAAGGGGCGAACGGATATTATGCCTGCTCAACACAACAGCTTCTTTCAGTTTATACTTGTCTTTGAACTCCTCGCTACGCCGAGCCTGCGAGGCCGCCGGAAGCGCAACGCCCATGAACATAAGGGCGACAATTGTTGTCAAAAAGCCTTTCATATAGCAATAGATTGTTGGTAATTAATCGCTTATTAAAATTATCCCATCACGTTTACTATGTTAAAACGTGATAAAACTATAACATAGCCATATAGGAATAGTTCGGTTCCCCATCAACATTTTTTTCGTAAAAATTAGTTATAATTTTTGAACCAATGTTTTTTCGCCAATGTTTAAATCCACGTAACGGGCTCCACTCCGCAGCAGCCCCGAACATAACAGCTATAAAATCTTTACACTACCATTAATCCTTACATCCAATGAAAAACTTTGCCATAACAACGATTGCCTCAGCCGCAATCATGCTTGCGACAGCAATGACGATGCAGGCACAGGAACAGGAAACGAAATTCTCAATCAAACCAACAGGCCGTATGCTCCTCGACGGGGCCGTCTATATGCCCGACGGCGACGGCTTCTCCGACGGGGTCGCGATGCCCGATATCCGCATGGGGGCAAAAGTCAGCTACGGGAAATGGGCTGCAAAAATCGACGTGGGCTACGGCTTCGGCAAAATCAGCATGAAGGACGTCTATATGCAATACAACTTCAACCCTTACAATCTGCTCCGCATGGGCTACTTCGTGCACCAGTTCGGCCTCAACGCCGCCACTTCAAGCTCGATGAAACCGGCAATGGAAGCCCCTATAACCGATACGTTCTTCAACGCCACAGGCCGTAACCTAGGGGTGATGTACGTCTACGATAAGGATAAATTCTTCCTCGGCGTAAGCGGCATAGTCGCCGGGACTTCCATGACCGAACCGGCCAACGAACAGGGAAAAACAAGCATCGGGGCATTGAACCGCTTCGTTTACCGACCCTATTTCAACGACGGGCTTATAGCCCAGGTCGGCATGTCGCTATGGTATCAGACCGCCATGCACAAACGGATAGACAACGAAAACGGCGGCAAGACACTATCGGCCGGCTATTTTGATTTCTCGGCAGGATTCCCGACACGCGTATGCAAAGTAAGCATGCTGGGAGCCGACATACAGGAAGCCAAAGGGGTTTTCAAACTATCGCCCGAAGTCGTGTTGGCCAAAGACCGTATCGCCCTCGAAGGGCAGTATTATTACATGAATATAGGTCGCCATGCCCTCCCCTCATATAAGGCGCAAGGCGTTTACGGACTGTTAAGAGGGCTGCTTATCGGCGACAGATACGGCTATTCACACGGCGACGCCGGGCTTGCAACCCCTAAACCCGGTTCACTTGAAATGATATTGGGCTATAACTACACCGACGCCAACTGCGGCAAAGCCGACATTTTCGGAGGTGTCTCCAACGACTATTCGGTCACCCTCAACTATTACATCAACAAGTACATGCTTGCACGTCTCCGCTATTCCTACACAGATGTACGTAACAGCGACGTGCAGCACGACCGCCACGTCAACACCATCCAGGCGCGTCTCCAGATTATATTTTGAGCCAGAGACAATCTGACATCCCTGTATATGTACAAAAAAAGCGGTGTGTCAAACCAAAAGAGTTTGACACACCGCCTTGTTTTTCGCCCGGATGGCGAGGGTGTTGTCAGAATGAATGCATCATCAGCTGACAGCAACCTTTACAGTGTGGCCTGCGGCACGGACGATATATACACCGGCAGCCACTTCAAGCGTGCAGCATCCTTCGCCCACGGCAACACGCAGCCCGGCAGGTGTATAGACTTCTGTGCGCACACCCTCGGGTGCATCTACAAGGATTGCACCGGGCATTGTAGTTATGGCAACACCGCTTTCCTGGCCTATGGTTATCTCAGTCACACCTGCAGTCGAGGTCTTGACATGACGCATGTCCGACATCTCCGACACAAATGTCTCGAAACTATGGCTTGTGGAAGCTTTCACTGCGAATGCATGGTCAAAACGTGGGTCAAGGCCGTCAAATCTGTAGGAAGTCTCTTCGGTTGACACCGTGCCTAACGGGGTCATAAGGGTTTTTCCTGCCGGGACATTCATTGAAATCTTGGCATAATCAACAAAGAATGTCAGGCCGCTCTTATTCATAAACGCAATCACAACGCTGGAAAGGTCAGCATCCTCAGGCACATTGTTGATGGTTATCAACCCTGATGTAGATCCGGCCTTCGGAGTATCAAGAAGACCCGAGGCAATCGGGGTGTTCAAATCGGAACTATTCATCAGTATGGCAAACACACCTTCAGGTTCATCAGTTCCGTTATAATCAAACGCATCGACGGTGGTGACAAACGTAGCGTCAACCTTTATCCCTTTGCCATCGTAACATGAAAGGTCGAGCACAGGGGTGTAAACCAATCCGGCAACACCCATCCAGACATTCGTACCGGTAGTGCCAGCCATACCTTTGGCCCATGCGGGCTGGGTGGCGCACCATCCGGTGGCAGCCCATCCTTTGGCGCCGAAATCAAACGGCGAAACCCAATCCTGTCCGGGATTCTCAACCGTACCTTCATCAATCTTGTCGAACGTTTCTTCAAGCACCACCACATCTTCCATATCTGCCTCAGGGGCTATCACACAATAGGTATTGACCGAATACTCCTTGGCATGCCCTAATTGCTTCCAATTGGCGGTAAATGATGTTTCGGTAACATCGGTGGCCTCTTCAGTCTCGACTTTCAGCCCGGCAACGCCGTCGACCCATACCGCATAACTTGCAGCGGAAACAATATCATCCCTGAAAGCCTTCACATAATATGTGTATTCGTTGCGGGGATTGATGTCTTTTACCGCGTATTCGGTGTCTTTTACCACTTTGTCTTCGAAAAGCGGGGCTGTTGTGCCGCGTGAAGTGTAATGCATACGTATGTCGTCAATATAGAAATCCACATCGCTACGCTGTATGAACGATAATCTCATGCGTGTTGCATCTTTGCCAAGAGCCTCGGCATTCAATGTGTATTCACCACCCTGTTCCATGAAGTTGAAATAACCGAGATGGCCTACGTTTTCCCACGTATCCGTCAGCGAATGATAGATTTCAAGCCTAATCAGCGACATATATTCCCAGTTATCGGTATATTTCGACGGTTTGCACCAGAACGACAGCCTGTCAATGGGTTCAGGGGTAGCAGGTGATTCAATCATATCGCCGACCTCGTCGAAAACCAATGCAACGGGAGCCGAGCCAAGGTCAGCCGGGTCGGTGGTAACATCCTGTGAACCATGTTCAGTAACCGAAATAGTCCATCCGTCGGGATAGCCGGGGGCATCACGGTCGATTGTCTTGCCGTCGGCATTAACCTTTATGCCGTCGAACGACTCGGTCAACTCGCCGATAACCGGCGATTCAGGGGCGCTTGTGCATAACACGGTAAGGAGGTAGCCGTCAACGTTATTGACCCCTTCCCAACGAGCCACGAATTCGTTGGGCGAAACATTAAGCGCAGGCAAGGCATATGGTTTGCCGACGCGGTCTTGCCTGAAAACAAGCTTCACATCATCGACAAGGGCAAGCCCTTCGTCTGCCATCATTTGGAAATATGACGGGTCATCAACAGAGCCTTCCGACGCCACAAAGCTGAATTCCTTCCATTCATTGGTCAACTCGGCGTCAAATGATTCGCCCGGGCCATAATTGTCATCGCAAAGGGCAACCCATAGCAATGCCGTCTCAGACCCTAAAGCCTTAGCACGGAAGGTAAGTGTAGCAGTGCCGTCAAGCATCATCCTCGGTGTGGAGATATACCCGCCACGGGTCTCCTCATAGCTGGACACCCATGGATGCAACGACACACAGCCTCCGGCAGGACGCAAGCCCTGCCCCGTCCAACCCGGCTCAGACGTGTAAGAAGCGGGTATATAGTATCCATTTTCATATACAATTTCCGCACCCGGTTCTGTCTCGGTACCATCCGAAAATTTGTCGAAGTTCTCATCAAGGAGAACCTTCTCTTCAACAGCACGGCTCATAGGTGGAGAGACCGACGGGGCACTCCTATATGTTTTTCTAACCGGTATTGAATTTGTTTTGCCTTTCTCAAACGGCACAGCAGCTGAAGCCGACAGCACCAATGATGTCGCCAAAACTGAAAGTAAAAGATTTTTCATAATTGGAAAATTAAGTAATGTGATATATTGAATTGATGTTTAATTTCACGCAAAATAACTACAGACTTAGATGTGTCAGAACCAAGGTGATATTTTTTTCATTGGCAAATATACGTTTATTCCACCGATATAACAACTATATGCGTGCAATTCCAGCAAATTTACATCACAAACGCATAAAATTCCGGGGCAATGCATCACAAAGCCCACTACTATACATCAATATATACCTGGTCAAAAAGCAGTCTGTGTTCTTCACGCAACGGCATCCGGCATACCAAATCCAAAGCCATGGCATTCTGACAGCACACTCGCCATCCGGGCGAAAAACAAGGCGGTGTGCCAAAATATTGAATTTTGCCACACCGCCATTTCTTAAATTTTAGGGAAATCCTATCAGGCTTTGCCGGAAAGTTTTTCTTTGAGGGCTGCAAGAGCTTCGATGTCACCGAGAGTTGTTTTCTCTACGGGGGTGTTAAGCACGGGTGCTTCCTCTGCCTTGCGGGGAGCGCGTTTTGCCTTGCGTGCCTCTGCCTTTTCAGCCTTGGCTTCATCTTCGAAGATGCGGCTGTGGCTGAGGATGATGCGCTTGCTATCCTTGTTGAATTCGATTACCTTGAATTCAAGTTTCTCGTCAACCTTGGCCTGCGAGCCGTCCTCTTTAACGAGGTGTTTGGGGGTAGCGAAACCTTCAACGCCATAGGGGAGCTGGATAACAGCACCCTTGTCGAGCATTTCAACGATAGTGCCGGGGTGCACCGAACCAACTGTGAACACGGTTTCAAACACATCCCAGGGGTTCTCCTCAAGCTGCTTGTGACCGAGGCTCAGGCGGCGGTTTTCCTTGTCGATTTCAAGAACCACAACCTCGATGTCGGCACCGATCTGGGTGAATTCCGAAGGATGTTTAACCTTCTTTGTCCAGGAGAGGTCCGAAATGTGGATAAGGCCGTCAACACCTTCCTCGATTTCAACGAATACGCCGAAGTTGGTGAAGTTGCGCACTTTGGCAGTGTGCTTGGAGTTAACGGGATATTTGATTTCGATATCTTCCCAGGGATCTTTCTTGAGCTGCTTGATACCGAGGCTCATCTTACGCTCGTCGCGGTCGAGGGTGAGCACAACGGCTTCCACTTCGTCGCCTACCTTCATGAAGTCCTGTGCGCTGCGCAGGTGCTGGCTCCACGACATTTCGCTTACGTGGATCAGACCCTCTACGCCGGGAGCGACTTCAACGAATGCACCGTAGTCGGCCATAACGACAACCTTGCCGTTAACCTTGTCGCCAACCTTGATGGTCTCGGCCAATGCATCCCAGGGATGGGGCATAAGCTGCTTCAGACCGAGGGCGATACGCTTCTTCTCGTCGTCGAAGTCGAGGATAACCACATTGAGCTTCTGGTCGAGGCTTACAACCTCCTCGGGGTGGCTTACGCGGCCCCACGAAAGGTCGGTGATGTGGATAAGGCCGTCAACGCCGCCAAGGTCGATGAACACACCATAGGAGGTGATGTTCTTGACAGTACCTTCGAGCACCTGGCCTTTTTCAAGCTTGGCGATGATTTCGCGCTTCTGCTGCTCGAGTTCGGCTTCGATGAGTGCCTTGTGGCTGACAACGACGTTCTTGAATTCGGGGTTGATTTTGACAACCTTGAATTCCATGGTCTTGCCAACGAAGATATCGTAGTCGCGGATAGGCTTCACGTCGATTTGCGAGCCGGGGAGGAATGCCTCGATTCCGAACACGTCGACAATCATACCGCCCTTGGTGCGGCACTTGATGAAGCCCTTGATGATTTCGTCGTTTTCCAAAGCCTGGTTTACACGCTCCCATGAACGTGATGCGCGGGCTTTGCGGTGTGAAAGGATAAGCTGGCCTTTCTTATCCTCCTGGTTCTCGATGAACACTTCCACAACGTCGCCGATTTTGATGTCGGGGTTGTAGCGGAATTCGTTCATGGGGATGATACCGTCCGATTTGTAGCCGATGTTAACCACAGCCTCACGCTTGTTGAGGGCGATGATGGTACCTTCGATTACATCTTTGTCTTTGACGGTGTTGAGCGATTCGTCGTAAGTCTTGGTGAGTTCCTCACGCGATTTCTCGCTCTTGCTTTCGCCTTTTTCGTAGGCATCCCAATCGAAATCGGCGATTGGAGAGTTTTTAACTTCTTCAGTCATTAAAAAAACAGTTAATAAATATGGTTAATTAAAGTCTCATTCCCAGGCGTTTACACTCACAACCGAGCATAGCTCGCCCAAGAAGCCCCGAAAGGCGATGCAAAGGTAGCGTTTTTTATTGAATTTCAGCACAAAAGTCGGTCAAACTTAATGCCGCCCCACATTTTTTCAAAAAATTGCATAAGTGGATTTTTTGTCGAATTTTGCTCATGGCAATGTCTGCCTCAAAGCCGTGGATACACCTGCCACACCAAATTATAAGATAAGCCGTCCCGGCTCTTCCTTATCCTTCCCTATCCCGTGCGCCGCTGAAAATTTCAATGATTTTCAACGGCGCATGTTTCACTATGATTGAATGTTTTTCGCTAAATTCGCAATTTGAAACAGTATAACACAAAAAAATATGGCGAAAAAAGCGGAATTTGCAACAAAGATAGGGCTGATTGCGGCCACCGTAGGCTCGGCAATCGGGCTGGGAAACGTGTGGCGATTTCCCGCCGAGACCCAGGAAAACGGCGGCGCGGCATTCCTGCTACTCTACATAGCATGCGTATTCCTGTTAGGCATACCTGTGATGCTAGGGGAATTCGTGCTCGGACGCGGAGGCAAAAGCGATGCCGTGGGCGTTTACCGACGCCTGTCGCCTGGATCGAAATGGTGGATTGTAGGGGCTGTCGCCATCCTGGCAGCCTACCTGATAACGGTGTTCTACATGGTGGTGGCCGGATGGACGCTTGAATACCTCTGGCAGTCGGTAACCGGCGCACTCTATGCCGCACCGCCCACTGCCGACGGATTGGAAGGCACAGCGGCGCACTTCTCAAGCGTTATGCAGACGTTGCTCTACGGCACATGGCAACCACTTTTGGCAACAGCCATTGTAATCGGCCTCAATATCATAATCCTGTTGCGGGGTGTGCAGAAAGGCATCGAGAAGCTGTCAAACGTGCTGATGCCGCTGCTGTTCGTCATCCTGCTGGCCCTCTGCGTGGTGGCATTCACGCTTCCCGGGGCTGCCGAGGGACTGGAATATTTCCTGTCGCCAGATTTCTCGAAAATCACCCCGTCGGTATTCATAAACGCACTGGGGCAGACTTTCTTCTCCCTAAGCCTTGGCATGGGCATACTCGTCACCTATGCCTCCTACTACCCCGTTTCGGCCAACCTCCCGAAAACCTCGTTCACAGTGGCCTTGTTAAGCCTGCTTGTAGCAGTTCTGATGGGGTGCGTCATCTTCCCTGCCGTGATGACATTCGGCCTGCAAAACGAGAGCCTCGAGGGGGCGACATTGATTTTCGTAACCCTCCCGGAGGTATTCGCCCGGTTGCCGTTATCGCAACTTTGGTCGGCGCTGTTCTTCCTGCTCCTGCTTGTGGCGGCCATCACGTCAACCGTCTCTATCGCCGAGGTAGCCATCGCCTTTCTTTGCGACCGCCTCGGCATGAAACGCCGTAACGCGGTGCTCGCCGCCCTATGCCCGATGTTCCTGTTAAGTTCGCTATGCTCCCTGTCGCTCGGCCCGCTTAACGGGTTTACCATCTTCGGCCTAACCCTGTTTGATTTCCTCGACAATTTCGCCACCAACATCCTCCTCCCCATCGTCTCCATCGGCACATGCCTTTACGTAGGGTGGTTCGGGCCACGGCGCCTCCTACACCGCCAGCTCTCCAACTGCGGCACCCTCCGCTCACGCCTCACCGGCGTCATAACATTCATCCTGCGCTACATCGCCCCCGTCCTGATAGCCGCCATCCTGCTCGGACGCTGGCTATAGCACCAAGCAATGGCATTATGACAACAAAGCTACCTAGATAACCAATCGGGTATTCGGATTTGGCTTATAGTCCCATACAAGGGGATTATAAGCCCGATTGCAAATCTTCCATTATGAACACTTCGTTCTAAAAACCGATATCACACAGCCCCCTACCACCAATCAACAGAATGCAGCCATAGCAAGGGTCCTATGGCATCACCTATGGCCAAAAGCCTGGGAAAGCATGAATCAGAACCGAGGTTATCGCTCTTGGCATTACCGCTGAGGCCTTCGGCTTCGACAGCGATAATCTTCTTTTTCATCGTCTGCACCATGAGTGTAAGGAGGATCTGCCCAACCTGGTCAGTCGCAGACAATTCAATGCCCGGCGTAAGCTTACTGCCCGACTTGCCGAAGAAATCCGCAAGGATGTGGCAGTCTCCATTGACGGCTCCGAGGATAGGGTGAGGCTGAAGGGTGTTGACCAAGGTCAATGACCGAAGCCGAATCCCGCAAGCGACGACCCGGATGAGCCATTCTGACACCCTCCTATTCTTATGTAAGGACAAGGCATAAACTTCCCAATATCGGAAAAGAATACACATTGCACATCATAAGTAATTATTGTAATTTTACAGTCAGAATATCATCATCTCAAAACAACAAACCAATCAGCTGAATGAAAATGCAATATCTCCGATTAGCAACTGCCATGTCGCTTACCATCCCAGCTATTTCACCCGCCAGGGCGGTAACTGCCGACATCGTGGCGACACCGGCCTATCGGTGGAGTGCCGACTCCATTATACAAGGGCCTTATAAGGCATATGCCGACGGGCCTTTCCGCATCGTTTCGGATTATGCGGCCGAACCAGGCTACCATATGCCGATTGACAAAGTGTGGGAACGGAAAAACGACCTGGCGGCATATCCCCGCCTGACCACCCCCAACATGCTCCACACCGCCATATTCAATATGGGACTTGACGAAATGGTCAACGCCGTGGAACGCGACAGCACCCTGCGTACCGGGCGCGAATGGCCGGGTGTGTGGACCCGCGACGTCAGCTACTCCATCATCCTTGCAATGGCCGCGCTGCAACCGGAAGTGTCGCGCATATCGCTCGAAAAGAAAATCACACCCTCCGGGCGTATCGTCCAGGATACCGGCTCAGGGGGCGCATGGCCTGTAAGCTCCGACCGGCAGATATGGGGCGTTGCCGCATTCGAAGTCTACAAAACCACCGGCGACAAGCAATGGCTCCGCAAAATCTACCCTGTAATCAAAAATTCCCTTGAGGATGACTATAAGACCATCTACGACGCCGAAACCGGGCTGGTGCATGGCGAGACATCCTTCATCGACTGGCGCGAACAAAGCTATCCCACATGGATGCAGACCGCCGACATATATCAGAGCGAAGCACTCGGCACCTCGATAGTCCATGCCCAGGCATGGCGCACACTTGCCGGAATCGCCTCCATACTTGGCGACAAAAAATACGCCGCCACATGCACCCTGCGTGCCGACGCACTTGCCGACGCCATCAACAAGCGGCTCTGGATGGACGACAAGGGGTATTATGCCATGTATCTTTACGGACGCGACAACCTGATTGTAAATCCCCGTGCCGAAACTCTCGGAGAAGCCCTGTCAATCCTATGGGACGTAGCCCCCGCCGACCGCGCCCGCACAATAACCGAAAGCAACCCCACAACCCCGTTCGGCACCGCCATATTCTATCCCCAGATTGCCGACCAGCCACCTTATCACAACAATTCGTTGTGGCCATGGGTGGCAGCCTACTGGACACTGGCCAACGCAAAGGCCGGCAACAGCGAAGGGGTTATGCAGGGAATCGGCTCGATTTTCCGCCCCGCCGCCCTGTTTGCCACAAACAAGGAAAACTTTGTGCTCGACAACGGCGACATCGGCACCGTGGTCAACTCCTCCAACATGCTGTGGTGCCTTTCGGGCAACCTGGCTGTGACCATGAAAATATTGTTCGGCATAAACTATGAACCCGACGGAATACGCTTCGCCCCGTTCGTGCCGAAAGCCCTCGCCGCCACCCGCTCGCTCGACGGCCTGCGTTATCGCGATGCCACACTCGACATCACCATAAGCGGCTACGGGTCGGAAATCAGCCGGTTCACCCTCAACGGAAAGGAACACAAGCCGTTCCTGCCTGCCGACATCAAAGGAACCAATAAAATTGAAATCGTAATGGCCGATAACGGGCTGCAACCGCTCCGCGTCAACTCCGTCCCCAACCTCAAAGCCCCGCTCACCCCTGTTGCATGGCTGACGCACGACACGGCCACAGCAACAACATCGTCACCCCGGCTCAACCTCCTGGAATGGAACCCAATCGAATACATCGACCATTATGTGGTGATGCGCGACGGCAAGGAGATTGCCATTACCAAAACCACTACATTCGACGCATCCGTGCCGGGCGAATACCAGGTTATCGGCGTCAGTGGCGACGGCACCCGGTCGTTTGCCTCACAACCACGCTCAAACACCCACGAAACACGTGTCGACTTCCCAGGGGAAACCCAGACCGTAACATCGCCTGAGGCACAGGTGAAACCACAGGCACCACTCCGGGGCTATCGTGGCAACGGGTTCGTCGAGACCGACCATAAAGCCAGAACAATCACACTCCCGGTCGACATCGACGAGACCGGCAAATACGCCATTTCACTGCGTTATGCCAACGGCAACGGCCCTGTCAACACACAGAACAAATGCGCCATCCGGACACTCGGCATCGACGGGAAACGCATCGGCACACTCGTGCTGCCGCAACGCGGGGTCGGCAACTGGGATGACTGGGGCTACTCCAACTCCGTAGCAACCACTCTTTCACCCGGACGCCACACCGTTACCATCGAATTCCTTCCTGAAAACGAAAACATGAACTTCGAGGTAAACCACGCCCTCCTCGACCAGCTCATCCTGCGCCGCCTGGCTCAATAACCATGGCATCTGCAACATATTAAAAGCAAAGGATGCTGTTTCCAAAACCACGCCCACACAGAAAAACGCCCTTATGATAAGGGCGTTTTTTTATACCGGACCACCAAACCGGAAGAACACGGAGGAGCAGCTTTGAGAATAACAGCCTACTAACAGGCAAGATTTCAGCAAAGAGTCATGGCAGTGCGAAAGAATTTTTGTATTTTCGTACGTTATATTGGAAAGAGATGCGGCCTTGACACACAAGGCCGGGTGATTTCTATTATCCTGCATAATTATGGAGACGATTAAAGTTAAGATTATCAACCGGTCACATCACCAGTTGCCGGAATATGCCACTCCCGGCTCTGCCGGGATGGACGTCAGGGCTTTCCTTCCCGAAAAGCCGGTGGTACTCGGCCCGCTGGAACGTGCCCTGGTTCCAACCGGGCTGTATATCCAGCTGCCCCACGGCTACGAATGCCAGATACGCCCACGGAGCGGGCTTGCTATAAAACACGGCATATCGCTTGTAAACACTCCCGGCACGGTCGATTCCGATTATCGTGGCGAAATAGGCGTCATACTTGTCAACCTGTCAAACGAACCGTTCACCGTCAACGACGGCGAACGCATTTGCCAAATGGTTATAACACGCTACACACGTGTCGACTGGGAGCGTGTGGAGCGTATCGATGAAACAGAACGCGGCAAAGGGGGATTCGGCCATACCGGGGTGCAATAACCACAAACCATCTCCGCCACATCCCTGATGCCGCTTAACAGGGTTAAAGACATACCCACATAACATCAGACTATAAATTGTTCAGAACTCACAGAATATCGCTCGCTATAGCCGCCATAGCCATGGCAGCCTCAATCCTCCTGCCTGCTTCGGCAATAGGCAAGGGGAAACAACCACGCCGGGAAAGCTGGGCTGCGAATGCCGACAGCCGTAAGGCCGACTACATCTACATGGAGGCCATGCGACAGAACTCGCTGGGCAACGACGATGCCTTTTTCGAACTTCTGCAACGCGCACGCGGCCTCGACTCGACCGACACACAGACCGGGCTGACCCTGGGGTATTATTACATGGCCCTAGGGCAAGAGGATACCACACTTGCAGCCAAGGGCTATGATATGATGCGCCAACATTTCAACGCCCACCCCGACGATTATTACGGTGCCATATTCTACGGCATGGTAAATAACCGGCTCGGCAACACAGCCGAATCGGTAAGGGTGTGGCAGACCCTCGACTCGCTGAACCCTGAAAAGCCCGATGTGGCACTCAAACTGGCCGAAGCGCTTCAGATTTCACGCGACACCGCCAACATGCGCCGTTCCATCCAGGTGCTGAACCGCATAGAACGTGCCGAGGGGAAAGACCTCGGGCTTACATCGCACAAAGTGAATGCCCTGATGGCTCTGCGCGACACCGTTGCAACCCGCCGGGAGGTAGAGGCACTGCTTGCATCATCTACACGAAACCCGACCAACACCCTCTATGCAGGCGATGTGTTCATGGCACTCAACCTACCTGATTCCGCCATTGCTTATTATAACAAGGCTTGTGAAATCGACCCGACCAACGGCCTTGCCTACTATAAACGGGCTGAATTCTACCGCGAACGTGGCGATTCGGTAGGCTTCGACCGTGAAGTGTTCGAAGCGATACGGCAGGACGGCCTCGACCTTGATGTGAAACTCGAAATTTTCTCAGGTTATATCCGACAGCTCTATGCCGACTCGCTCCAAAGGCCGAGAATACAGAGCATTTTCGACGACCTATTGCTGCGCCATCCTCATGAAGCACGCATCCACGACCTCTATTCATCCTACCTCATTGCGATTGAAAACTACCGTGGGGCTGCCGAGCAGCAGGAATACGCACTGGATATCGAACCATCCGACGCCAACCGCTGGCGTTCGGCAATCAGCCTCTACGGACGCGCCGAGGACTACGGGAAGGCTTTGGAAGTTGCTCAACGGGCAACCCACTATCTGCCCGACGACCCGGTGCTGACATTCTACACCTCCTCCACCCTTTCGCAACTTGACCGCGAAGAGGAAGCCATGCAGCTCCTACACAAAGCCCTGGGGCAGACGGATGACAATGACAAAGGGCTGCAATCGACCATCTTGTGCTCTATCGGCGACAATCTTTACAAAATGGGGCAGACCGACTCGGCGTTCGTCTACTACGACCGCGCACTCGAAGCCGACCCTGAAAACCTGTTGGCACTGAACAACTGCGCATATTTCATGGCCGAACAGGGAACCGACCTTGACAAGGCTGAACGGATGATTGCAATATGCGTGCGTCAACAACCCGACAACGACACGGCACTCGACACATACGCATGGGTCTTTTTCAAGAAAAAGGACTATGCGAAAGCAAAAGAGATGATTGACCGTGCACTTGCCATCGAGGTAAACGACCCGCAATCAGACGTGCTGCATCACGCAGGCGACATCTACTACATGAACGGCGACCCTGAAAGCGCCCTCGAATTCTGGGAAGAAGCCCTGAAGCTCGACCCCGACAACAAACTGCTCCGAAAAAAGGTGAAAAACAAGACCCACTATTATGAGTAACTCTTCCACCATGTGCAACAACCAACACCCACTCACACCGGCAAACCGTTCATCATTACGGAGGATATATATCCCGGCTGTAATCGCCGCCATCACAATCATAGCCACATCCCTGGCCGGATGCAGCTCCTCGAAAAAGGCAGGGCATCAACAGGCAGGCGAGCCAATCCCGACCGATGCTGCCCTGCAGACCCCACGCCAGCGTTATGACGCGTTATGCGCCGCCTATGGCGACTGGCAGGATGTTTCAATGCCCGTGAGGATATCCCTCAACGAACCCAAGAAGGTAAGTTTCCAGGCTAAGGCCACAATGAAACGCAACCGGTGGATCAATTTCTCCGTACGTCTGTTCGGGTTCGAACTCGCCTCAGTGTTTGTCGACACCGATTCAGTCCATGCCATCGACAAGTACCACAAACTCTACCTCTCCGAAAGCCTTTCGAAACTTGTCGGCGGCGCCGACATCTCCATTGGCGACATACAGGACCTCATGTTGGGGCGGGGATTCATAGCAGGCTCACAAGGCGGCACATTCACACTCCCGATGGCATCACGCCTGAAATTCGGACAGACTGCGGAAGGCCTGATGATTACCCCTGCACAAAAGCCACAGGCTTTCGACTACGGATTCATACTCTACCCCGACGCCAACAACATAATGGCGGCATCGGTGTCGGTGGGGGAAAAATATGCCGGTACTGCCACCTATCCCGACTTCATCCCCACCCCCGTGGCAGGCTCATTTGCCGCAACAGTCAACCTTGCGATAGTCAAAGGCAAAAAAGCCGAAGCCACATTGAAATGGGACATCATGTCGGCAAAATGGAACAAAGGTGAGCAGCAGTCATGGAAATGCCCGAAAGGCTATGAACGAATCTCTGCCGACCGCCTTTTGAAATCACTCACATCACTATAAGCGGTCCAATCCCTGATAACAGATAAGCCCCAAACAAAAAAACATTTACCGGCACCCACGATTTCCCGCTCCTTAGCATCTCCTGATTCTTGCAATGAAACGCCTTCTAGGTATCATAATACTTATTTCCGCCCTGTTCGGCGGCCAAATGGCCGAGCCTGTCTTCGCGCAAAAACAGCAGCAAAAAACCACACGGACAACTGCGAAAAAGCGAAGCACAGGCTCCAATAAACAGCAGACATCCAAACAAAAAAAACAAAACCAGGCAAAACCTCGCACCGCAGCCGAGGTAAAACAAGCCAAACAACGCAACGCAGGGGAAATAAGGGAAACCAAACGAAAAATCCAGCTCAACACCCGCGAAACCGAGCAACGTCTCAACCAGCTCAACCTCCTTGAAGGGGAAATATCCGACTGCAACACCAATATCGGCCGCCTCTCGCACAGGGTCGACTCAATAAACCGCGCTATAAAAGAAGCCGACGACTCGATTAACGCCCTTGACTCACGCATCAAGGCCATTACCGACAAATATGTGAAATCAATCCGTAAGTCGCAGGGGCGCAAACAGGAAACAGGGGCGCTGGCATTCATATTCTCCTCCGAATCATTCTCGCAAGCCTACCGCCGCATGCGTGCACTCCGCCAGTTTTCGAAATGGCGCAAACGCCGCTCGGTGGAAATCTCGGATATGCGCAACGAACTCGGCAAACGCCGTGAAGCCCTTGCCGACACACGGAAAAAAGCGGCTTCGGCAATCTCAACCCTGAATGCCGAGAAAACAACCCTTGTAAACAAACAACAGGAAACCAACCGGCTCGTCGACCGCCTCAGGAAGGAGGGTGGCGAACTGAACCAGATAATGTCGCGAAGGCAACGGGAGGCAGAAGCCCTCGATGCCGAACTCGACCGCATAATCGCCGAAGAAGCCGCACGCCAGGAACGGCTGCGACGCGAACGTGAGGAAGCAGAACGACGAGCACGCATCGAGGCCGAACGTAAGGCACGCGAAGCCGAGGAAGCACGTCTGGCAGCCGAAAAGGAAGCGGAACAGAAACGCCTTGCCGAAGCCGAGGCCAAAGCCGCACGCGAGGCTGAGGAAAAAGCGCAGGCTGCACGCGAAGCCGAAAAGAAAGCACGCGAAAAAGCTGCCGAAGCCGAACGTCGTGCCAAAGAAAGTGCCGACAAGGCTACCAAGGAACAGGCAAAGAAAGAACGTCAGGCGGCGAAAAAGGCCGAACAGGAACGCATAAAAGCTGAAAAAGAAGCCGCCAAGAAAGCACGCGAAGCCGAAAAACAGGCCGCACGCGAAAAAGCCCGTAAAGGTAAGCCGGTAAAACACACCGGGAAGAACAACGGCCGAGGCGAGGTGGAAACACCCGGAACCCCGGCATTGTCGACCACCACCCCGACACTCAAAGCCCCGGTAGCGGCAGGGGCATCAGGCGTAGCCCCGGCTATGGAAGTGCCGGCGGGCAGCAACTTCGGCAACTGCAAAGGGCGGCTGCCATTCCCGGTGGAAGGACGCTACACAATCGTGAAACGTTTCGGCAGGCAGAAACACCCCACACTCCCACATGTAGAGACCACCAACTCAGGCATCGACATGCAGACCTCCCCCGGCGCCCCGGTGCGGTGCGTGTTCGACGGGGAAGTGTCAGCCGTGTTCCGCCCTGACGGCTACAACAACGTGGTGGTAGTGCGACACGGGGAATATATGACAGTCTATGCCAACCTCGGCTCCATAACCGTATCCACAGGCCAGAAAATAAAGGCAGGGCAGAGCATTGGCACGGTCTACACCGACGCCAACGACGGCAACCGGAGCATCCTCCACTTCGAAATACGACACCGCCGGGCAAAGGAAAACCCCGAGCTGTGGCTGAAACGATGACCTGCAGATGGGAGTATCGGGCATCAACGCACGCATATTGAAAGTAACGTCGCTCTTCGGCGGCCTGCAAGGAGCCAACCTCGTTTGCTCCGTAATACGCCTGAAACTTGTGGCCATATGGATTGGCGCCGCAGGAATCGGCCTGTTCGGACTGCTCAACTCAGCCCTTGAAACAATATTCACTCTCACACAGCTAGGTATCCGCCAAAGCGCCGTGCGCGACCTCGCGACAGCAAACCATGCCCGTCTGCCGCATGTGGTATGCGCCGTGCGTCGCTGGAGCCTGGTACTCGGTATCGCCGGAGGGCTGCTGACAATCGGGCTATCGCCATGGCTGAGCTACCTGACCTTCGGCGACAAAAGCAGGTGGTGGATGTTTGCCGCCCTGTCGGTCACAGTCCTGTTCTCAGCCGTCAACAACGGCGAAGGCGCCGTTTTCCAAGGGATGCAGCGCTTCCGAAAATTGGCAGCGTGCACATTGGCAGGCACCATAGGCGGCCTGGCCATATCCATCCCGATGTTCTACGTTTGGCGCATCGACAGCATCGTTCCCTCGTTCATAGCCTACTCCGCATGCACATGGCTTGCCATGGGATTATATCGCGAAAAAGTGCCGCCACCCGCACCAGGCCAGTCTTTCAAGGAAACAATGACCATCGGGCGTGGATTCCTGACCCTCGGCATATATATGACGGTGACTGCGGCCTCAACCAGCCTCATCTCCTATATTTTCATGGCATATCTTAACCATGAGGGGACACTCGACACCACCGGTTACTACAATGCAGGATTTACAATCCTTAACAAATATGCCGGACTGGTATTCACGGCAATCGCCATGGAATATTTCCCCAGGCTGTCGGCAGTGGCATCATCCCGAATGCGCACAAGCCTGTTCGTTTCAAATCAGATACGCATCTCACTGGCCATCGTAGTGCCGATGGCAGCCCTGTTCATCGCATGCTCTGAATGGATTGTGAAACTGCTTTACAACAATGATTTCACAATAATCAAACCGTTCGTAATATGGGGATTTACAGGCACGGTGCTACGCGCCGTATCCTGGTGCATGTCGTTCGTAATACTCGCCAAAGGCGACGGACGCATCTTCATGTTCACAGAGATTGCATCATGCATAGCCGCGCTGACATTAAATATCATAGGCTACCGCTACGGTGGCTTCGCCGGGCTGGGGTACGCCTATTGCGGATGGTATGTCATCTACACCATCATCATCGGAACCGTCTATACAAAACGATACAACCTAAGCATCGACAAACGATTATACGCCTATATGGCCTATGGGTTATTGATAACCATATGCGCGGCAACGCTTTACTCGGCAGTATCCCCACTCGGCTCAATCCTTGTGGCAGCCGTTGCATGTGCTGTATCCGCACGCACGTTACAGCGATTATAGAATAGTGCAGACGGGATGTATCCCCGTAATCACAGTGTGCAGCCAGGTCAGAGACGCAGTTCCTCTCCCCCTTCGCGAATTATTTCGGGGTCACCGCCGCCGGTCAGACACACAACGGCTGTAGCACGCCCCGGTGCATCACCGGCATCGACAAACGCATCAGCTACATCCTCAAAATGCAATGACACATCCTCGGCTCTCATCAGTTCCTCCTCCTCAGCCCCTTCCCAGTCGGCTGTGGCACTAAGCAACGGGTTACCCAGCACTTCGGCAATCCGACGGGCTATATCGTTGGCGGGCACACGTACCCCGACCTCATGCCTCCCTTTGAAAGCCTTTGCAAGCCCCGGCGAAGCGGGCAGTATAAACGTAAACGGCCCCGGCAGGTTGGCCTTTAACAACTTGAATGCCTTGTTGTCGATTTTTGCAAACTCGCTCGCCTGGGATATGTCGGCACACACCATCGACAACCGCTGTCTGGCAGGGTTAATGCCTTTAATACGGCACACACGCTCCACCGCCCGGTTGTTCAGGGCATCACACCCCAGGGCATAAAACGAATCAGTGGGATAAATCACCACACCACCCTTTTTCAACAGTTCCACCAGCTCGTCGACATAACGCTCGTTAATGCTGCTGGCATACATCCTATAGTTTTTCATAAAAATGTTTTCATGGATAAGTGTGTGTGTCCCCGTTAATACATCCCGATACGGTCTGGCCCGCAGCATCAGATAATCCTTGCCTTAAAGCCCTGCGCCAAAAGGAGGTCAAGCACCTGCCGACGTTTGTCGCCCTGAATCAGTATTTCCCCGCCGCGCGACGAGCCACCACATCCCAGCCGCTGTTTCAGCATTGCGGCTATTGATGCCACCTCGTCGTCAGGGAGCGTGAATCCGGCCACTATCGTGGCATCCTTCCCCTTGCGTCCTTTGCGGTCCAACAGCACATCAAGCCTCGGCTGGGTCTGCGACGACGGCTTCCCGGCCTCATCAACATTGCCGGTCACCTCTTCCCCCTCGGGAAGCGAATCTTTCAAAGCCTCAAGCGATGATTTCCAATCCATACAATCTGTCATGAGTAAGTTGTGGAAATTATTTTATATTGTCGGAGAGCATACTTTCAGTCGATTTTTGCATCGAAGATGAATGAGTGTGGCAAGTAACTACCGGCATTATTCCTCGTGCATCATGTCGCTATCGGTCAGGTCGACCGGATTGTCGATTGAAAGCCCTATGCGGCGCAACAGCACGAAATGCCTCACATCTTCAAGCGGCAATGCGGCTGAAAACACCTTCAACGAATCATCCGACCGACGAAACGCATAACGTATGCACTGGGTGGCGTCGGCAATATTCTCCTCCTCGTTATAATGCTCCGACAGCCGCATATACAAAATGCCGAGCCTGCCGGCCTGCATCTCGTCGACATGCACCGAATCCGGGCCTGCAACCATGGCTAGCACGCCGTTGCATAAATCCTGCGCAATCTCATAATCCCCGTCGGCAATAGCATCCGAAATAATATCCAGGTTGCCGTCGACGTCAGTCATATCAGTCCCTGAACACGCGCTTAACATGCACCCCAGGGCTGCAACAACGGCCAACAACGCCTTTCGTCCCCAATAAAACAGTCTTATCATTTGAATTACCGCTTTTTTGTAAACCCAACTTCCCCCCGGTTATTCCAATCGCCGGTGATAATCATACACAACCCCCTGGCGCTCTATGTGCAGCACCGTGCCGTCGAACCCGAGTATGGGATAAGCCACGCGCGGTGCGACCGTGCCGATCAAACCCGGGTCACCCTCCTCGATGGTTATGCTCGAGATATCGTTATCGATAATCAGCGAATCATTTTCCAGGCGCCACTCCCCGCTGACATAGAACGACAGCTCTCCGGGGCGTATCGCCCTGATTACGGCGCTGCGGTCGGCTTCAAGCTCCAGCAGCGGGTGCGTATCCGAAACCGCAGGGATATAATATTTCCCTACCATCCCCTCCTCCTGCTCCGACAAGCCCCCGCAAGACTGCAACAAGGCTCCGGCCACGGCCGCAGCTATTACACCCGTCAACGGGTATATCGAAAAATTTCGGTTATTTATCATTGCTTATCAGCGGTTGTCAGGCTCTTATGGAGCCAATGGTCTCTATCGTCAACGGGGGCTGCCCCCTATTCCAATCACAAAGATAACAACCCGCATCCAAATCTCCAAATTTACCCCGGTTTTCAAACGCCATCCCCACACTACCGATGCAACAATATTTTCAATCTTAATCGGCGACTTAGGATGCCCGAAAATCGATTGAGTACCCAGCCATTACGAATAAAATCCAATGGAATACAGCAACCTTTCCCATAACGGTGCTCCCACCACTATGATTAAGACGGCTGCCACCACATACCCTATAGCAATATACCACCTGTAAGTCCGGCTTGCAGTACGTGTGAACCACCATCCCGCCAAAACAGCGCCAATCCGTATTGGCAAATCGGGAAACGCACCGAGTGTGGTTTTAAAATGCCATAACGAATAAGGCAATTCCTGACAACAACACCCAATTAGAATTGCCAATACAATCGCCTTCTGTTGTTGCAAATGTTTGTGCAAAAATAAATACGTCAACAACGGATACGCAACCATATATCCCGCCCAATCCAAGCCGTATGGGAAACATGGCATACGTAATGGCGTATAATCAAGCTCACCACAAAAGCTGCAATCGCAGCCCAAATAACAACGCGCACAGCCCCTCCCTGTTTGAGAGGCAATACCTGTTGACTCATATATAAAATAACTCCATTAATTATGCCGTACTACACATTGCCCATCACAAGACTCTCTAAAAAGCGTCCCACATGAATGACTTTTCACTTGACATGGAGCCACCCCTATCACCTTGCGGTAGCTTTCCTCTCACCGCAGCCTGCAATATTCCTGGTAGGACATACCATCCTCACCTACCTCTTCAATATATTTCAGATAAGCCTCGCGGGCCTCCTTAATTGAAGCAGCCAAATCCAAATTCTCGACATCACCGAAGTGCTCGATATTCCATTGCCACAAGGCATTGTTGCGGTCAACCTGTTTTTGAATCGAGTCATAATATTCCACCGGGATGCCATGCTCTATAAAATATTCACGCTCTACCGCAAACACCTCCTCGTCGCCACTGGCTTCCATATTCATTATCGTGATTCGCTCAAGCTGCTTTTTCAGCGCCAATTGTTCTGCAGTCATAGCGCTGTCTGGAAGCATGGATAGCTCATGATAGTCCATAACTGCCTCACCCCGCGCTTCAGCCGCCTCTTCCTGTTGACGCGAAACACAACCTGCAAGCCCTGTCACCATAGCTACGCTCAGACAAATAATGAATTTTCTAATTTTAGCTTATTATTTTGGTAATGATTAACCTCGTATATCTCCCTATCAGGGCATAACACTGTCAATATCAATGCCCATCTCACGTGTACGCTTTATAAATTCCCTCTTGCTGTATTCATGATACGACATTCCTTCCACCCCCTCTTCTTTGAAATTATGTAAAAGGAACAACTGATACATTCTAAAATCAAATATATCAAAGAATACCCTCGGATTCCAGTTCTCGCTTTAACTGATAATACGATTCTAATAATGCAGTTTTTCTATCCATTGCATTTGTCATATCAATAATTCTGGCAGTAGATACCTCTTTTTCAGGAATATCTTCAAAAGATATTTCAAGTTCGTCACCAGGTAGAAATTTCTGGCTGTACCACTTATGGCTTAGCCCCTGTTTGTCACAACCGCCGGCATTTATATAGAAAATCCCGCACCATTTGTTATCTACATGTACCCCCGATACTTCATTGTCAGCGAGCGCGATAGCTAATTCAGTATTATTATGTCTGATTCTGAATCCTTTCATGTCAGCAATGTTTGATTTTATAAGAAATGCTCGTACTACAATTCCACACCCTCATTTTTTAAGACCTGCTCCAATTGACGGAACATTTCCAGTTTTGACGGCCGTCTTTGAAGCTCCGGGTTGAATTCGGTTATGACAACAGGGGTTTCTTCGGATATTTCAGTAAAACGAATTTTGATTTTGCTTCCTACGGGAATTTTTTTAAAACGCCACCATTCGTCAAGCGCCTTTCTGGAAAAGTCCCATCGTCCCAAGGTAATAGCCACATCAGCTTCAGGAAAATAATCCACCAAAATCCACGCCTCACAATCACTTATAGCCATATATGTTATCCCCCCCTCAGTTGTTATTTCAAATCCGAGCATATTCAATCATAAAAAATATCAATCCATTCAGGCAAAGCCACAAACCCTTAGCCAATTAAGCACTTACAATTGATCTAATTTAGCATCATTTGCCAATTTCGGGCTTTTTAGCCAAGGGTAAATGGACTTACATATCTCATTGTAGAATCACAATCGCATCCAAATGCCATGAGAAACCTTAATTTAAGGCTTTTCATAACATGCATGTGATGAGACTGGAGGCCAAGATCCCTGTTGCATACAATATTGCAAACAAGTACCACACGCGTCCGGTCGAGGAGAATAGCATCTTGAGAATTTAAATTGGCAGTAATTCCACCTATCATCAGTAGATGATCCACCATTTGATGAACCCGCAGGACATAATAACACCTCATACATCAAGACTCCTGCCACAGCGACAGTAATCACACTTGCAACAATTTCTCCGAAAGGTGATGGTTCTCCCAAAGCTATCGCCCACGTCGTAGCAAGGACTGTACGACAAGTCCCCCCTACACTTCCGCCAGATTCGCTTCTAGATTTAGCCACCGCAGACTTGATTTCACGGTTAGGAGTAGGAATAATATATCCATTCAATTCCAGCCGCTGGATTTCACGCATTCCTCTATTACAAGAAAACAATGACAACAAAATCGATAATAGAGCTACTACTGCGAAAAAACGTAAATTCATGGCATCAATATTTTTACAAATATAAAAACAAATTACTCCCCTTTAACTAATTTAATAAAATTTAACCTAATATTCTACATTCATCATGCCATTTCGCGCAAAAAGCAACACAACGCCCGAAACTCCAGCAAATTACCAGACGACACCACTACTTATTGATATATTACAACCAACCCCAAATTACGCATACCCAATCAAAATATTTCTAAGAATCCCTATTAATTAATATATTTGTAACATTAGTGTCCACTAAAAAATCATAAGAGTACTTTGAAATCATTGAAATTCAATTTGTTGTAAAAGATTTTTAGGTGCAACGATTTGAAATTATTTTTACAGTCAGAATCAGACTGTTATGAATAAAGACAAGTACGTTTTCGCCCAATTAGTCGGCTTTCTTGACAACTTCAAGTTCTTGCGCATCGTGAAGAAGTATGATGGCGACAAGTATGTAAAGAGTTATACTTGTTGGAATCAACTGCTTACGCTGATGTTCGGGCAGTTGTCGAATCGCGAGAGCCTGCGTGATCTCATCGTTGCGATGGGGGCCCATGCGGGAAAGCTCTACCATCCCGGCATCGGGAAGTCTGTGACCAGGAGCAATCTTAGCAAAGCCAACGAGCAGCGGGATTACCACATCTTCGAAGAGTTTGCCTTCTTCATGATAGCGGAAGCCCGCAGGCGACGAATACAGAAAATCTTCGAACTTGACGGCCATATCTACGCCTTTGACTCAACCACCATAGACCTTTGTCTGTCGGTATTCGGGTGGGCTAAATTCCGTAAGCACAAGGGCGGAGTCAAGATGCACACGCTATATGACGTGGAAGCGCAAGTTCCTGCATTCGTGCATATTACTCCCGCAAAAGTGCATGACACAAAAGTAATGCCCGAGATACCTTACGAAGCTGGAGCGCACTACATCTTCGACCGTGGCTACAACGATTTCGGTAATCTGTACACTATCCACCGTATCGGCGCGTTCTTTGTCGTCCGAGCGAAAACCAATGTCAGATTCAAGCCTGAGACTTGGAAACGGAGGCTTCCTCCAAATGTGGTTTCTGATGCAATCGGTTACTTCACGGTTTATAAAAGCGCGAAGGATTATCCGGAAAAGCTCCGGAAGGTAGTCTGCATCGACCCGGAGGACGGCACCAGATACATCTTTCTGACCAACAATCTGACGGCTTCTGCTGAGACAATCGCCGAGCCTTACCATAACCGACGGAGTGTGGAGCTGTTCTTCAAATGGATCAAACAGCACCTGCGCATCAAGAAGTTCCGGGGCACATCCGAGAATGCCGTTCGCATCCAAATCTATTGTGCCATAATTACTTATTGCCTCGTGGCGATAGTGCAGCATGACATGAGACTGGAGCGCAGCATCTATGAAGTCCTTCAGATACTTGGGATATCGCTGACAGACAAGACCCATCTGCATGACCTCTTCGACAAATCGAATTTCAAAAATGTCAATGTCCTCTGTGATTCAAGTGAACCGAATTTATTTAATTTTTAACCCCGTCCATTTTTAGTGGACAGTAGTGGGAGAAGAGTATAATGCAACCATTGGGATGAAGAACTGTGGCAGAACAGAACTCACGCCTAATACGAAAGATGATATTTTAATTATGGCCAATGATTTTGATATCGACAAAGCCAATAAAGATATTATACAGCATATATAATCTGCAATAATAATCCTTTTCTTGGAAATCACTTCTCCCATTGGGATAATAAGTCCAAGACCTATAACATAACCGAGCTGTGTTAAAGCACTTATAATGCTCCCTTCATATTCCGGAATAGACAAATCCGAAGTTATGCTATCCAACAAGGGTTGATTATAATAGCAGTTGGCTACTGAAAATCCAGTAGCCAACGCCATTACTATTAAAAGAATTGTAGGGATGCCTTGATCCTCTTTTAGAGTGTAAGACATTTTATTGCGGTTAATTTGTTACCAGCTTCAAGCCAATAATGGACGCAATCAATGTGAATATGAAAAATAGACGCAATGGTGTGGCCGGTTCCTTAAAAAACAATATTCCGATAATTACCGTACCAACAGCCCCTATGCCTGTCCATATGGCATAGGCTGTACCGATTGGCAGTGACTGAATGGCTTTAGCCAATAGGTACATACTCAATACGGTGGACAATAGGAAACCTACTCCCCACATATAAAATTCCGTTCCAGTACTTACCTTAGTTTTGCCTAAACAGAATGCGAGGCTTACCTCAAATAAGCCGGCAAGGAAAAGCAATATCCAATTCAACATCTTGTTCTAATTTCACTACTGTCCACTAAAAAATGGACGGAGTTAAAAATTAAATAAATTCGGTTCAC